>Ga0078972_1005371_pt1 | contig 32650 bp, 30 predicted proteins | sample YelNatPaOPGAMG01_FD_67568 | JGI IMG/M metagenome (GOLD analysis project Ga0078972, IMG submission 67568) | Hot spring thermophilic microbial communities from Obsidian Pool, Yellowstone National Park, USA - OP-RAMG-01 (SPADES assembly) (version 2) | ecosystem: Environmental > Aquatic > Thermal... | reverse complement strand
AACGAATGAAAATGCTGGTTCTGGGACTTACCAATTAATTAACGTGGCGACAGCGGACGGAAAATCCGACGATGCTACCGTCGAGGTGACAGTGCCAGGTCCTTCGGAAGGAGAATACTGCACTTACACGCAAGGCGGATGGGGCTCCAAACCAAGCGGAAACAATCCGGGTAAGCTGCTTCATGATAACTTCGAAACACTCTTCCAATTGGGCATTTATCTTGGGCTTTCTGGACACTCGATGACATTTGAAACAGCAGATGCCATTACAGATTACCTCCCAGCTGGAGGTACTCCAGGCATATTGGATGAAGACTATACAAATCCAGACAACACAAGCTCAGGCGTCTTCGGCGGCCAATTGCTTGCACTTAAGCTAAATGTTGCCTTTAGCGATGCTGGAATCACTCCTAGCGGATTTGGTGACTTGGTACTTTGTAACACCGGAACTTCATTGGACGGGAAAAACGTGAGGGAAATCCTTGGAGCGGCAAACGAAGCTTTGGGTGGTGGCTCGTTACCAGATGGCTACACAATTTCGCAGCTGAACGATCTCGTAACCAAACTCAACGAGGCATTCGACGGCGGAACACCAAGTGCTTGGGCACTAGGCCACCTGCAGCATTAGGTGGCTCAACCCTTTTTTATGCTCTTGTGACAAATGGGGCTTTTTCATTAGTAGAGTATGCCATCTTAACTAATTATAGCTGGCCATTTTTGCAAAAAGTTTTAATTGTCTTTTCTACCCTCAAACTTGGAAGAAGATGGAAGTAAAGTACTTCGAAAACCCTTCCTACATAGATGACCATTCGGACGAGGTATTGGAGCTGGTCAAACGATGGGCGAGGGATAAAGGTACAAGGAAAATTGTCGTCGCGTCCTCTACAGGCAAAAGCGCCCTGAAAGCGGCCAAGTTTTTGGATGGAACTGGCATCGAACTGATCGTTGTCTCAGACAGAGCTGGCGTAAGCTTCAAGCCAGAAGAACTCTACAAGGAGTGGGCCGAAAAGCTGAAGGCTGAGAAGGTTCAGGATTACAGATCTGGCTTGTTCTGGAGGCCCAAGGTCGTAGAGCAACTGAAAGCGCTCGGAATAAGCAAGATTTTGGTTGCAACAGAGCTGTTCAGGGGGATAAACTTGCCCGGATGTGTGAACGCAAACTCCGTCATCGCCGAGGTTCTTTACAAGATAAGCATAGGTGTCAAGGTTTGCGTTGAAATCGCCATCATGGCTTGCGATGCTGGATATGTCGAACCGGGTGAGGATGTCATAGCTGTTGCTGGCTCCGGTACCGGTTTGGACTCGGCAATCGTCATATCGGCAGCTCACTCAGATGAGATGTTCGATAAGGAGAAGGGCTTCAAGATCAGAGAGATAATCTGCAAACCGAGGTGAATGCTCCTAATAGATTCCATTGCCAAGCTCAATTGGATAGATTATGAAACTCTTTTTGTACCTCTTGCCATCCTTCCACTTATGGAAATGCCTTTAATTTTCACAACTTTCAGCATTTTCGTTTCTTTGGTGCGTCTTCGATTAAAATAGGAAAAGTAGGTCGCACCCACTACTCAACCAGCCTATGGAACACCGAATAAAAATCGGGTAATGAATGGCGCTATGGTAGCTCTTTTCTAACTCTCCTCAACCACATAAGCCCAAGGGCCGAGAGGCTCAAAGCTGTTGCCGTGACAGCCCCAAAGGGTAAATCAGGCACTACGAAGATCGCTCCAATCGCGATGAAACACCAATTCCTTCCGCAAATAATCAGGTAGAAGCCACACTTGTTTGGGATGAATGTAACGCAGCCCTCTTTCGGCTGGCCGGGAAGATTCAAAACGATGCCTCCACCCGGTTGGAAAACGCAGATATCAACCGTCCTGTCGGATTTCCAGCGTATGTAAACGGTCTCGCCCACCTCGAATTTTATCTTCGGATTACCGAAGGCATCAGTTATCCATAATCTAACATAATGGGCGTTGGCAGCGTAAGCTGTGCTCGTAGAAAGCGTTAGGAAAAGAAAGAATAGAGCCGCAAGAGCGATTGCCTTTCTCAACTTGATTTCCCCATGCAGATGAGAGAGCCTTGACATAAAAGCATTTGTGGAATTATGCCCAATTTCTTATAGACAATCTTATCCAATTTTCTATAGAGCTTATTCAAAAAAGTTTTCGAAAATTATCCAGAGCTACTCCACCGATTTACTTCCTTTCTCAGGCTCTTTGAGCAACAATTTGAATCATGCAACCTCGCATCCCGTTACAGCTTCTAATGCTCAAATCCTGCTCCAGCCTATGTGACTTTTCATAAAGCACTTTCAAAAACTTTGGTGTGGCTCATGCGAAAAAGGACTCAATTGCGTTCAAAAAAGGAAAAAAATTGGTGGTCTCCTCGCCTAGAATGGCATGAAGAATTGTATGATGAAGAGCACTCCGCCAACAAGCATTCCTATGACGCAGCCCGTCACGGCTCCAGATGATATTGGCACTCCCTTGTTCTCGAACAGCTTTGCACCGCCGATTCGGAACGTCAGTATCTTCAGAATCCAGGCAACGAGGAACGGTGCCCAAAGCCCGAAGAGAGCTGATGCTGCCGTAGTTCCAATCAACCAACCGATAGGCTCGAGAGGGAACCAGACGAACCTTGCATGCAGGAAGCTTAGCACAGCTATCCAGACCATGCCAAGGAGCATGTAGGGTATCCAAGGATCCTGAGCAGGCAATGAGGACCACCAATCTGGAAAGTTCTCATACCTTTCTCCAATCCCCTCATACCAGTTCTTCCAGACTCCGATCCTCGATCCACCTATGGCGTGTGTCAATGTTAGGAAGCCCAGGAACGAAAAGAGAGGAGCTATGACCATTGCGACAAGGATAGCGATGAATGTGTTCCTCGGATGTACACCCGAGAGCTTGCCCATCTTATAACCGGCGAACGATGCGAAGGCCAATCCTCCCCAGCCGCATTGCGGGGTGTCGCAGCCTGGTGCTGTAGACCACTTGTAAAGGATGTACTGTTGAGTCGTGACCGGTGTGTCAGGAGTTGGGTGCACGATGCGCGCCAGCATTAGGCCCTTGTCTGATGACCTCCAGTAAGTACCTGCAAGGCCGTAAATCCTCGTCTGGCCGAATAGTATAAGAAATGCGCTGACAGGCAGGATCAGAGCGTCTAGAAGGCTAAGGCTCGCTGCCATCCAGAAGGCTACCATGAGTATGAAGCTTCCAAAGAGCAGCGCATATGCCGTTCTGTAGCTCATCGCCTCGTTCTTCTCAACTTCTCCTAGGGAACTGCGCCCAGTAGCGGCACGCAGCGTGTCTGAGAGGTAGCGCCAATTCAGGACCAAGTTCATTATGGTCAGAGCGAAGAGGCCACCTCCTGCAATAGCCATGAACTTTAGCGGAGGATCTGTCGATGGTGATGGATGGCACCAGTATCTTCCACAGCTGCCTACATCCGTTATCCCTGTGTAGTAGCCCATCACATATGCAACCTGAACTGCAACCATGTAGAAAAGTGCGAAGAACCAGGTGCTGAAAAGCACAGCCATAGGTGCCTGATAAGCTATAGCTACCACTGCAGGATTGTAGTTGACCATCATCATCCCAGGTATTGTTGCGAATGTGTCGCCAGAAACGAAGTATCGGGTGACATGCGGGCAGGTGTTTATCTTCACGCCGTAGATGTCAGGAAACCAGGGGAAGATGCCGGTCAGCGTTATTGGTATCTGGAAAGCCAACCCTATCAGAAGACCGATGATGAACCACCTTCTCCTTGAGGATACTTCGCCCGTAACGGGCAATACGTTCTCCACAAGCTCCCTGACGATGAGCGTCTGCGGGAAAGGAACCTGCTCGACATCGATCCACTGCCTTCTGAGGACAGCACCGAGGGAGAGGAAGAGCATGCCTGGAATGAAGTTCGCGGCCCACCACCATACTATGGGTACGGCCCAAGCGCCCCAGTCGATCGGGCCCCCTGTTGCTATAACCTTGCAAACGGATGCGGGTGGCGCCATGAACCAGGGGACGATCTGCGCTGAAAGTGCCTCTTCAGTGTAGCGGCTGGCGAATACGTAGCTCTGGCCCAGGGCCCATGGGTAGTTTATGAAGTAGGAAGCTGTAAGCGAGACCGCATAGGCATATGCAAGGTTCTTTGCATTTATCTTTCCCTTCAGCACTCCTATCCTTCCCAAAGGGCCTGCAAGCAATATCACGAGGAATGGGGCGTTCGTCAACCCCATGTTGCAAACGGATTCGCCGAGCGAGTTAACGATCCAGTACGGGAAGCTCGAGATTAGGAGCTGCCACATAGGTCCGAAGAAGCTAATGATTGCTGCCAAGATCGCGATTGGAATCAATGGAAACTTTTCTACTTCGACTTCTGCTGTCATTTTTATCCTCATACAAGTTCAAAATATGTGAATATATAATAGTTTGTATAGAAAATATTCTTCATTATATATGTACTACTTGAAGTTTCTAACTAAAAGCTGCCTCGTCCTATCCACGCCCACGATCGGGTCTTCCTTTCCCTCAAACTCTATCGAAAGATAACCCCTGTACCTTGCCTCCTCCAGGATCTCGAATATCTTCGCATAATCCAGGTCCAGCTCGTACCACACTCCTCCTCCATAGTAGGTCTTCACGTGGACCAGAATGGTGTATGGTGCAATCTTCCTCAATGAATTGTAGGTATCCTCCAAGAAGTTCCCAGTGTCCATCAGAATCCTTAGCCACTTCGAGTTTACAGATTCAACTATCTTCAAAGTTTTCTCAGGTGTTGAGGTAAGTCCCCAGTGGTTCTCAAGTGCCATCACGACACCCAAGTTTTCCGCAACAGGAAGGCACTCCTCTATCGATTCCACAACCCACCTAAATCCGTCTTCCTCGGTGTAACCTTCGATAGGGGGCTCCACTCCCTTGTTCGCCATTAAGTTATCGAAGTTCTTTATCGTCTCCCAACGGCCGGAGTTCAGGCGGATGGATGGTGCTCCGAGCTGGTACGCGATCTCCAAGCAGCGCTTCGTTAGCCCGATCTCTTTCTCCCTCGCCTCCTTGCTCGGCCTTACGAAGTTCTGGTGTATGGCAAGGCAATAAATGTCGAGCCCCAAGCTGAATGCCAGCCTCTTCAGATCGTTGATGTATTCCCTGTCCTCCGATTCCATCTGAACGTGAAGGATCTCGATGCCATCGAGGTCCAACTGTCTTGCACGCTCCATTACAAAACCTATGGGCACCTTCTCGGGAAGGAAGTGCCAGAAGCTGTACGTGGATGTTCCGATTTTGTATCTCGTCACGGAACTGAGCTTCGATCTGAAGCTGATAAGCCTTGCGTGGAAGATCGAATTGCAGTGAAGTCATTTTAATAAACGCTCCTCTGGGCAGAGCTAACAAGATAGAAGATGGATGCGGGCGAAAGGGTCAGGGAGGTTCTGGCAGGTAGGTTGCCAGACAAGGTTCCTTGGATAATTTACTCGAACCACCTGCCGAGGGGAACTTTTGAGCGAAGGTTGAGGGACATGGGGCTCGGGCTTGATGTCCGATGCAGCGTTTACAAAGTATCGATGCCAAATGTAAGGGTTGAGAGAAGGACCGAGGGGGACTATGTCTACACGACTTACCACACCCCTATTGGAAAGATATCGTCGAAGACCAGGACAGGTTTGAAGTTCCAGCTCCCTGGAGGTTCAGCGACCGTCGAGTATTTTGTTAAGGAGCCGAAAGATGTCAAGGTTCTTAAGTTCGTAATCGAGGACACCATTTACGAGCCCGACTACGAGAACTGCGAACAGCTTGAGGAAGAACTTGAAGGGGATGGAGTTGTTGTGGCTGGATCTGACTACACCCCTCTCATGAAGATCATAATCCGCTACATGGGTTTCAGGACCTTCGCATTGATGCAGACAAGGAGCCCAGAGATAGTTTCGGAACTTGTGGACGTAATCGACAGAAAGTACGAGGAGATGTACAGGATCTTGGCAGATTCTCCTGCAAAGATAGTAAATGTTGGAGACAACATAGATAGCGTTTTCGTTTCACCAAGGCTTTTCGAGAAGTACTGCTTGCCTTACTACAACAAGTACTACGAAATACTCAAGGCAAGGGGAAAGGTCGTAATGTCCCACATGGATGGAAGGCTTAGGGTGCTCAAGGACCTGATCGCAAAGGCTAAGCTCGATGTTATAGAGGCTTTCACTCCTCCTCCGATGGGAGACCTTCCACCTAAAGAGGCAAAGGAATCGTGGAGGGGGAAGGCGATATGGATGAATTTCCCTGAGGAGGTATTTCTGAGAAGCGCTGAAGAGATAAGGAAATTCACGCTCCATCTCCTCGAAGAAATCGCTCCAGGAGATGGCTTCATAATTGGAATTACGGAGGACATAAATCCAGACCATTTCAAAAAGGGGATGAGCGTAGTTACGGAGACTATATATGAACACGGCGATCTGCCGATAAAGCTTCCAATTCTTTCTGACTAGTTCGAGAAAAAGATCGTAGGTCTTCAAGAGGTGCCACGCATGCCTTTCAAGGTAGCGAATAGAAATCTAACTTGCGCCTTCCGGCCAGCCGTTTCCTTTCGGTCAAAGGATAGGCTTTTCACCATTGCCACCATGCGATGATGCATAGAAGCATGACTAGGAAGGAAAAAATTTGGATATTGAGAAACTATGGCAATTGCAGCGGATGCAGGAGATGCGAGATAGCCTGTTCAGTTAAGCATGAGGGAAAGATCTGGCCTGAAGCTTCGAGGATAAGGGTTTTCATGCTCGTTCCGGGAGTTGAGATCCCACATCTGTGTTTTCAATGCGAGGATTACGCGTGCGTCAAAGCATGCCCAATGCAGGCGCTCTCAGTCAATGATCGAACTGGAGCTGTAAATGTGGATGTATCGAGGTGCACTGCATGCGGACTTTGTGTGAAGGCGTGCCCGGGAAGTGTTCCCCACATCCATCCTGAAGGGAACCGCGTTGTTATCTGCGACCTTTGCGATGGAAAGCCAAGATGTGTCGAAGTATGCCAGGAGGGGAAGTGGAACGCCCTGACTACCATTCCAATTGCAAAGATATCGTCCCGAAAGGCTCTGGCCAAAGATCCTAAGAAGCTTACGATCGAAGTTGCTGAGGAGATTCTCGGAGCTGAGATAGCAAGGGAGGTGATGGGGTGATGAGGGGCTATGCAGGACGTTTCATGGAAATAGACCTTTCAAGCTGCGATATAAAGGAAAAGAGATTTCCTGATGAGGTCCTGAGAGATTACATTGGAGGAAGGGGTTTAGCTGCAAAGGTACTGTGGGATCGGCTTGGTAGCAAGTGGGAAACTGTAGATCCTCTAGGGCCTGAAAACATTCTGCTTGTCCTTACGGGCCCATTGACAGGATATTTCCCGGGCAGCAAGGTGTGCGTATCTGGAAAATCACCCCAGAGTAATGGTGTGATAGGCTCGACCGTGGCTGGCGAGTTTGGAGTGGACCTAAAATGCGCTGGTTGGGATGGCATAATAGTGACTGGAAAATCGGAGAGGCCGTGCTACATATTCATATGCGATAGCCAAATCGAAATCAAAGATGCCTTGCCCATCTGGGGAAAAAGAGCAAGGCAAACACTACAATTTCTCATAAAGGAATCGATTGATGAGATCAAGTCCATTCGGCCTCTTTACGGAGAAGCTAAGGAGCCTTCTATCCTCTACATCGGGCCGGCAGGTGAGAACAAAACCAGGGTTGCGGCTGTCATATCAAAGTATGCGCATGCAGCTGGCTATGGCGGGTACGGCGGGGTGATGGGTGCGAAGAATCTGAAGGCGATAGTCGCAAAAGGTTTCGGTCCGCTGCCGGAAGTTTATAACATGGATAGGATGATGAACATGGCCCGAAGGTTCTCGAAAGAGACATTTGAAATGGAGTGGTTTAGGCGCTGGGGAACAGGAGGGGGAGGCTACTCCTTTGCGGCCGAATCTAGTTCAGAACCAGTGAGGAACTGGCAGAGCGAATGGCACAACAAGAAAAGTTACAAAAGGGAGGAGTTCGACAAGTACTGGGTCAAAAAGAACTGGGGCGACTTTGGCTGCCCGATGACGTGCCTGAAGCTCTCAGTTCTAAGGAAGGGCAGGTACCGGGGAGCGATATGTGACAACCCTGACTACGAGCTCCAAGCATACCTTGGGGCGAACCTTGGAATATTCGACCCAGAACAGAACATCTACCTGTCCTATGTCAACAATGAACTTGGCCTTTGTGCAATCCAGGGCGGAGCTGCTATGGGATTTGCGGCAGAGCTATACCAAAGAGGAATTCTCACAAAAAAGGACCTGGACGGAATTAGGCTCGAATGGGCTAATGTTAAGGGCTTCGCTGCACTTGCTGAGATGATAGCCCTCAGGCGGGGCATGGGGAACATTCTGGCAGAGGGCGTATACCGGGCAGCCCTGAAGCTCGGGAAGATGAAGCGTACAAATTTGCTGAAGTATGCCATTCAGGAAAAGGGCGTTGCAATAGGGGCGCACGGAATCAGGAGCGGAAAGGACTTCATCTCTGAGAACATCTCATACGCTTGCTCGGTCCAAGCTGGAGACCACACATCGCCCGCTTCCCTACCGGATGGGGGCGAACTATCTTCCATAATGCCCGACTCGGCAGTGTACTGCTTCTTTGCGGCGTTCGGACAATCGAATAAGGAGATACTGAATTTTTACAGATCAATTACGGGATGGAAACTTACGGCAAAGGAATGGTTTGGGGAAAAGGCGCTGAGAATACTGCAGCTGCAAAGGGCCATGCTGCTCTTGGGAGGCCCGGATGCCAAGTGGAAACCCAAGCTGGACGATGACAATCCACCTAGGTTCTGGGAGCCGCTGCCTTCGGGACCATACAAAGGAAAAGCATTGAACAGGAAAAGGTTTGAGAGAGCAAGACTTCAATACTACAGGGCCGTTGGTTGGGATGTGAACGGGGTTCCAGAGCCTGAAACTCTTAGGAAACTCGGTCTCTCTGGTGTTGAAGCGAAACTCAGGGAGGCAAGCATAATCGAGTAGCTTGCGAAGGTCAAGAGAAGCGAAAGAGGTAAACATAATAGCGCACTGGGATCGGGGCGAAGGCCGGTGGTAAGTTGGCAATAAAACTGAGTTTCATGACCTTCGTCTGCCCCGATTGGGAGATCGAGAAGGTGGTAGATTTTGCAAAGAAAGCAGGATATGATGGAGTTGAGATCAGGGTGGACGAAGGGCACAAGCATGGGATATCGTCAAGCTCACCCAAAATCGAAAGGAGCCGAGTGAAGAAGCTTTTTGAAGAAAAGGGTGTCGAGGTTCCTTGCATCGCGACATCGGTCCAGTTCGGATTTCCGGATCTGGAGAAAAGAAAGAGCAACATCGAGTCTGCCAAGCGGAACATTGAGCTTGCCAATGATCTTGGAGCGAAGGTAGTAAGGATCTTTGCGGGAGGGGGCATACCAAAACTTTCCCAGGAGGCTGCCGACTATGTTGCCAGCGCTTTCACAGAAGTTGGGGATTATGCAAAGGGTTATGGAGTTTGCCCGATGCTCGAAACGCTGCACGATATAATCAAGAGTTCAGATGAAGCTGTCGAGGTATTAAAAAGGGTAAAGAGCACCAACTTTGGAATTCTATGGAACCATTCGGAAATCGACCAAAGGTCTTTCAAACTCCTGAAGAACCACATAAGGCATTTCCATGTGCATGATGAAGTTCTGGACCCAGCGAATGAGAACCTGCTGCATTTGGCGAAGCTGATGAAGAGCGCGGGCTTCGATGGATATGTCTCGCTGGAGATAATAAAAGGCCACAACCTGCCTGAGGACCTTTTGATCGAAACTGCGAAAAGATTAAAAGGTTACATCGCTCGGGCCTGATCGCAATCGGAAGCATTATGGGATGGGAACAATGAAGGAAAAACTGAACGCAGGCATAATCGGATGCGGCGAAATAGCAAACGTTTCAACAGCTCCGGCCATGAATGAGGCAAAGAACATCAAGATCGGAATGGTCATGGATGTCGTCGAATGGGCAGCTGAAGACCTTGGGAAAAAGTATGGCGTTCCCTACACCACAGATGCAAAGAAGCTGCTATCGAATCCTGAAATAGATTTCGTTTACATAGCAACTCCCCACTACCTCCATGCGCCATACGCGATCGATGCAGCCAGGGCTGGAAAACATGTGATAGTTGAGAAGCCGATCTCCGTAAACCTTAGAGATGCGGACGCGATGATAGCTGAATGCAAGGCTAAAGGCGTTTGGCTCTCAACTTGCTTCCCGATGAGGTACCTTCCAGAAGTCGAGAAGGCGAAGGAGATAATCGAGAAAGGCCTAATTGGAAAGGTGATAGGCATAACGATAACGAGCATGGGCATAAAGCCTGACAGCTACTGGGGAGGAGGCTATACGGGAAGAATAAAGTCAGAATGGAGGAAATCGAAGGAGAAGACTGGCGGAGGGGTTCTGATAATGAATTGCGTCCACGATATAGATTACATGAGGTATGTCACAGGTCTTGAGGCGAAACGCGTCTACAGCGAATATGGAACATTCATGACGCCCGTCGAGGTTGAGGACTACATCGGTGCTCTGATCAGGTACTCGAACGGGGCGATCGGAACCATAAGGGCAAGCTCTTGCCTTGAGGATCTGCCAAGAACGGGCCCAAGGGGGAACAGAATTCATGGCTCAGAGGGCGAGATAGTTGTATCCAATCCTCTCTGGGTACGCACTAAGAAGGAGACGGAGCTTGGGGAGGCTGGCAAGTGGAATGAGATCAAGCTTGAAAGCGGCCGCAAAAGCGCAACTTGCTTTTTCGAGGGATTTGCTGAGGCGGTGCTTTCTGGAAGGGAGCCACCAGTCACAGGCGAGGACGGAAGAAAGGCATTGGAGATAATAGTAGCAGCCTACGAGTCGGGCCTTAAGGCCAGGCCTATCGATCTTCCACTTTGATCTTCGAAGCCATGAAATAGGTCGCAGAATTTAATCTCAAGGTATTGGCTATCAAGTTTGACCATAAGATGGCTGCCAAATTAAACCTGGTGTGGCATACTCCATCATTCAGACAAATATATAGGCATGAAGAAAGAGTGAGCTCAGAGCTCAGGACGAAGGGTTCTAGCCCTTTATCAAACGCTCTTCGAGGCTTCGTAATTTTTGACACTCAGTTCCAAGTAGCGCGCTATGAGACATTGGTTCTCAACCCTCCAGAAAGCGCAACTCTCTCCTTGGCATGGCTGCACAGCTCCAAGATGTACTAGGAGCGGGCAGAGAAGTTTGTTTGGCAAAAACAATTTCACCTCCTTACCTTGTCATTTAGCATCTCGTTTTCTAACGGCCAGTATAAGGTTATGTATTCAGAAAGCAGTGTTGAAAGTTGGAGAACCTATGATTATTGCAGTCGGTCCCTTCTTCATTGCTAGGTATCCATCGTAAAATTAAAGCACTTGCAATAATCCGTTTTCCGCACACTACGAAAGAGAGTAGCCTAAGCGCTTGCCAAAGATTTTGTCTTATGCCTCAAAATGGCTGAAAAGGTGCGTGTCCTGGCGAGCTCAGAATGCATTGCGACAAGCCCAAGCAACTTTCGTATCGGAAACTGGCACTTTAAAATTTCAAAAATCTCATTGGCTGGAAGCGCATCGAACACCTTAAGCTCCTCGTCCCATTCTCGATCTGACATTTTGAGCCATTCTCTCTGGACCTCAAGACCTGTCTGAAAGTCCCTCCAAACCTCACCTTTCCAAGAAGTTTCGTAACTTCCGAGACCAGCCCTTGAGGTGCCCGATCTCTCGATCGCTTTACTTGCAGCTTCCCCAGCCATCTTACCGAACCTCGTCGCGAACCTGATCCCTTCAAGAAGGAGGGGATTAAGATGTCCGGCTGAATCCCCGACCAAAATAATGCGGTCTGAAACAGTCTTTTCTCTTGGCCCTTGGCTTGGGACAGCTCCTAGGTGCGTCTCAAGCGGGCAGATCCTCCCAAGCTTCATTAATGGACCTGGTCTCTCAATCAAGAGGCTTTTCAGTTGTGCCAAAGGGTCTGCACATGATTCCGGCCTCCCTATCCCAACCCCTATCCTCGCTCTGTTCTTAGCTGTTGGAAATATCCACGCGTAACCAGCTGGAGAATACTTCTGCCCAACCATCAATGTCAAAGATTCTATGTCCAAGTTTTCAACATAAGCTTCATATTCGGCACCCACGCCGAACCTCTCCCATCCTTTCGCCAATCCGAGGCTTCTTCCCACAATGGTTGAAAAACCGCTCGCGTCGACCACAACTTTTCCCAAGAAGCTAAGCGCTCCGTGATGCGAAGTGGCGGTGATTCTCATGGCGTTCTTGCCATCTTCGTAGGAAGCACGGTTCACGCCAGCACCCAGGAAGATCTCGACACCTAGCGATGCAGCCTTGTGGGCCAGGTGTCGATAAAAACCTCTTACATCGAGAACACATGCCTCCGGCTCGGGCGCATCCAGCACCAGCTCAAAGCCTGGGGAAATTACCTCCCACCGCCTTATCGGGTTGTAAAGGCTGCTAGGTACTCCAAAATCCCGAATTACTTGAAGTGAAGTAACCCCGCTTGTGCGTACAGTTTCAGCTATGCTCTGCGCCCTCTCTACAACAGCGACGCTCGCGCCCCCTTTGGCTGCGGCAGCAGCGGCAGAAAGGCCGGCTGGACCACCGCCAACCACAAGCACATCGAACTCGTAGGCTGCCATGCGGCAACCCCCAATAGTGCACCTCTGCCCGTACTTATATCCCTAGATCTTCCCAAACACTTGCAACTCATCGAAGCTCGAATGAAGATTTGAATGAGGCAGCCTTTCTTTTGAATAGCAGCTAAGCCATTTGGAAACTCTTCGATGTGCCCCTGTTCTTCAGCTTCGCGCTTGAGCCTTCGAGGCCAAAGGACAGCATTAAACCTTCGCCTCATAAAAGAAATGAAAAGATCTTTGACGAAGGAAGGGGCGCCGAGAGCCTTAACTATTGAAATGAATGCCAAGTGGTGTAGAAGGAATGCTAACTTCGAGGGAAAGGGCTCTAAAAGCTCTATGCATTGAGGAACCAGACAGAGTTCCAATGTGGGAAGGTTGGATAACGAACGACCCCGTATACTATGAGGTGGTCGGCAAGGCTCCTTCTTCTGCTCTCCAACCGGAGGAGAGCATGGAGTTACAGCTATCCTGCTATCGGAAGCTCAATCTTGACATGTCGCCGGTATTGGGAATAGGTACCCCAAAGGGCTGGAAGCCAAAGATAATCGATGAGAGGACGTATATTGGAGAAACAGGTTCCGTTCACCGTTACTCACCAGAAAGCCAGCAGACCTTCATAATCGACTATCCTGTCAAGAGCCCTGAGGACGCGGAGTCCTACGCTTACATCGATCCCAGCTCAGAAGGAAGGCTTGATCACGTGAAGACATTCGTGAAACTCGCCCAAAAATACGATATGTTGACTGTGGTTGAAGTTGGTGGAGGACTTGAGTACACGATCGAACAGGTGGCCTCCATCCAAACCCTTTCATTGCTGATGCACCGACATCCGCGCCTCGCAAGGAAGCTCATAGGAATGGTCGTAGGATTCAGCATCGAGATTGGTAAGGCAGCGATCGACCTTGGGGTTGATGTCATAGAGATCAGCAACGACAGCGGATTCAGGGATGGGCCGATGATATCGCCAAAGCTCTTCCACGAGTTTATCGCACCAACGCTCAAGGAACAGGTAGAAATTTTCAAGGCGAAAGGAGCCTCGGCCGTCATAATTCACTGCGACGGCAATGTCTACAGCATCTTGGACGACATGGTCCGTTCTGGAGCCGATGGTTGGCATGCAATAGAGCCACAAGCAGGCATGGATCTCAGAATAGTTAAGGAGAGATATGGCGACAGGATTTGCCTGCTTGGCAACGTAGACGTTTCACACACCCTTCCCTTCGGAACTCCAGAAATCGTTGCGAGGGAGGTGAGGGAATGCATAAGAGCTGCAGCCCACGGGGGCGGCTACTTCTTAGGGTCGTCCAACTCTATTCACAGGGGCATACCTCCGATGAATGTATTTACGATGTTCAAAGCTGGCCTGAAGTACGGAAGATATTCACCCTCGACTCTTTAAATTCGAAGTTGATTGCCCCGTGCTTAACTTGATGTGGGATGAGTTTTTAGAACGGGACGAAGAACTTTACCATACCAACTATATATGCAAGGAAGCTTCCCAAAGTGACGCCTGCCACCATTCCACCTCCAATTGGAACACCGTACTGCTCGTACAACTTGCTACCGCCAACCCTCAATGTTAGGAACTTGGCTACCCAAGCGACAAGGAATGCGTCCCAGCTGCCAAACCATATGACGCTCGAACTCGTAGCCACGATGAAGCCAACAGGGTTTATAGGCCACCATATGAATCTAGATTGAAGTAGGAAGAGGGCCACAGTCAATAATGCACCGACCACCACGCACTCAAGTTGCTGCATCATTGTCGCTATGCCGCCAGCGTAGCTCCAACCGAAGGAGTTGCCGCACATGCTGTCCAATCCGCATCCGCCCCATATCGGGACACGCCCCTGCCCGAGCAGGTTTAAAATCCATATCCTCGTGGCAATCGCCGTTGGCACAGCTATGAGCATCCCCATGACGATCAGGTAGTAGACGCTCTTCATGCTTATGCCAGATAGGTCAGCCATTTTGTAAGCTTGCCCTGAGATCATGCCGGTTATGTTCATTCCGTGGCTCGGGTGGTTCATCGCAGTTACGAAGAATGTGTGCGACATTAGGTAGTCGGTAGTGTACTCCGAGGGTTGGTTCGGCCAGACAATTACGAGGGGCCAACCTCCCCATACGCCACGGTCACCAATGAAGCTAATGCCGGTAAGGCCCAGCACGTAAAGCTGGCTCACCACATTTATGAGACCGCCATAGATCAATATCACAAGGGCTGACGCGGGGCTCAGGCCAGCTGAGAACAGGAACAACATAACGAGCAAAGCGAATGCAGCCATCATCAGATATATGGTCCTGTAACTGAAAGGTTCCCTCTGCTCAATCTCGGGTCCAGCCCGACCCCTTGCAGCTCTCACCGTTTCTGCAAGGTAGCTTCTTGAATTCCAAAGAACCATGATAAAGATACCAATCGCTCCGCCCAGAGTGCCGATGTAGCTCCAGTAGAACGGTGGACCAAATGCGAAACTCGAAGTTCCGCCAAATCCGAAGATCCTGCAGCATCCGGTGGTGGTCAGCAGCCCTGTGTAGTAACCCAACGCGTATGCTACCTGGGTGAGGGCGATCATGGCGAGCGTCACAACCCAAACGGTAAAGGACACATTCAGAGGTGCAAAGTAGAACATGGCGAAGCTTAGAAGATCCTTGCTGAAGCCAACCCAACCTACGATCGTAGAGCCGAGTGGATCGTCCGCAGCTGGGTGGTAGCAACCTGGCGGGCTGGTGTTGACGCGCCAAAGCAAAAAGTCGGGCCACCATGGGAAGAGGGATGTGAACATTATCTGGAAGCTGAACAAAAGACCAATAACCAAACCGATGAGGAACCGCTTGCCCCTGCCCGAAGACTCGCTTGGCGGCTTGACCATCTTTATGGTTTCGTAAGAAGCTATTACGTGTGGAAAAGGTACCTTCTCGATATCTATCCACCTGCGTCTGAAGAGTAGCATCAGGCTGGCGGAGAGGAAAAAGAAAACCAGGTAGTAGGCCGACCAGAAGAAGACGGTCGGCATCCAAACGGACCAATCTGTCGGATATCCACCACTGATCATCTTCTCAACCGCATCGTAGGGTGGCACCCACCACCAGCTCTGCATCAAGCTTCTGACAGGTTCCGTTGTCGATACGAGGGTGCGCGTGAAGCCCGTTGGTATAAGTGCGAATGTCTCATAATGACCAAGCGTATAGGAAACTACCAAACCTGTCGTGTAGAGAGACACCAAGGTAGAGGTGCTGATCTTGGAGATCTTTCTCAGTGGAAACAGGAGCATTGGCAAAATGATAGAAAACGTTGCCAAGTACACGGGCCTGGAGTAGACACCCCAGTTGAACGAGCACATGAATGCCTGCCCGACCGCTCCGTTCATAGCAACCGCAATGGTTCCTGCGATCGAAAGGAAGAGGGTCAAAATCGCCATAGGAATCCAGTGTATTTTTTCTTCAGCTTTAACTTCAGAGTTCGTAATTTTCCCCTTCTTTCGTTTAACCTCGAGAAACAATTTATAATACTTTCGATGTGTTGAGATGGCAAGAACACATTTCGTCGATTTTTTATTTCAATCGATGCAAGAACTAAAAGTGGGCATGGAAAGATTGAGGATTATGATGGGTTATTCATGAAAGGATGATGGCTACTGTTTCAACGACAAAGCTTTTTGCTATAACTGCTGGAAAAGGCTAAAGGATGCGGTGTATGATATCAAATAACATATATACTGTTACTTTTCGAAACAGATATTATCTGCCTAAATAATAAATCTGCCAATTTTGTCCTAATAAAAGTACAGGCGGAAGGACGATGATTCGAAGGTGCAAGGAAAGCGAATTCGAAACTATCTATGCAATAATCAATGAAGCAGCCCAGGCTTACAGAGGCGTTATTCCAAGTGGCTGTTGGAAAGAACCTTACATGTCTAGGGAGGAGCTTCGGCAGGAGATCGCTCTGGGAGTCGAATTCTGGGGGTACGAGGAAGGTGGCGAGCTTCTTGGCGTGATGGGCATCCAGCACATCAAAGATGTTGCTTTGATAAGACATGCCTATGTTCGCAAAGCGCACCAAAACAGGGGGATAGGTGGAAAGCTGCTCTCCTGCCTTCGGGAGAAAACTACACGTCCTATCTTGGTAGGCACCTGGGCTGGCGCTTCTTGGGCGGTAAGATTCTATGAAAAACACGGTTTCCGACTTGTCTCAAATGAGGAGAGGGACAGGCTTCTTAGAAAATACTGGTCGATCCCAGAGCTCCAGATAGAAAACTCTGTGGTACTGGCAGATAGGAAGTGGTTCGATACCTATCTATGCCAAACCTAAGGAGCTTGCCAAAGTAGTTTTGCATGAAGCTCGAGAATTGGAGCAGTGCTTAGCTTCAGTTCAAGATACATTGGAGCTTAAATATGATTCGGAACTTTGGCTTATGAAGCAAAATGATGAGGTTCAAAGACAGGGAGGAGCTGGACGAATACATACTGGAGAGATTGAAGGCCATGAAGGAGGAGTTAGAGGCAGAGTATGCTGAAGAGTTCAGGTACGAGTTGGCCAAATTTGAGAATAGTCTTCTGAACGAAGGCCTTGACGAGGCCCAAATATACAGAATGATCGATGAAAAGAAACGGGAGCTAGCTAAGGACATCTACACCAAGATCAGGATTGAATTGGAGAGTGAGGCCCAAAAGATAAGGGATAGAGCCATTCTAGATGGCAGTTTATCAAAAACAGAAGCATACCGTAGTGAAGAGCACGTATCTCTTGATTCGGACTGAGAGAAAAAGTTCTGGTGAAAAAATCAAGCATTAATGAGCAGTAGGTGGATTGAAGTTCTGAAAAATTAATCAGAAAATAAATGCAGCTCCTTTTAAGGCTACACAGGCGATATTAGGTTTTAGTTTCATCATTGTTGAGATATGGATTTATTCAAAGCTGAATTTCGAATTGCTTAAGGTTCATCGATAGGGGGATTGTGTCAACTTATGAGCAAGAATTCAGAGCTCCCTTTTTAGCACCGTGTATCGACGGGTTATCTTCCAGCCGTTCTTTATGTAAAATGGTACGTTAGCCCATCTGGCCGTAACGTTTGGCGTAGCCAGCTCCTTCATTCGAAGGACAGATTCGAGAAGCAGGCATGTTCCTATTCCATTGCCTCTGAGCTCTTCAAGAACTGCTATGGGCCCGAAATCGCCGCCATCAGGACTAGGTTGGAAGCTTGCCCATCCAACAACATCCTTCCCCTGCAATGCAACCAAAGTATTTCCTTCCTTCGCAAAATTCAGCTCCCATCCTTCGGGAAACCACTGAGGATAATTTAACCTTTCAACGAAACGCCGCATCTTTTCGAGATATTTGGGTTGGTAGGGCTCTATCACAACTCCGATGTCTTTTGCTCTCTGCTGCGCCTTTCTCTGATATTCAGTTGGCTGAAAGGTTGTGAGGTCCAAAGCGACATCTTCCTCGGTATCGACTTCTTCGAATCCATTCTCCCTATAGAATCTCAGCTCCTTTTCATACCTTTTATCGATTCCTGGGAAGAAGAATCTGCCCGTATACTGTCCCACTTTAGCTATCTTTTTTCCTTTAGACCTAAGGAACTTCAGAGCACTATTGAGGAGTGCTACCTTCAAGCCTTCACTTTGATGCTCCTCCAGAACGAATAGACCCTTGATGTATCCAAAATCCTTTTCGTGGCTTAAACCTCTACCATCCCGGCCAGAAACACCTTCTCTGGCAACGGCAGAAGAAAAGCCAACCACCATTTTTTCAAAAGTAGCTACAATATTTCCTTCCTCCTCGAAGTTCGGATCGCCGAACACAATGCTTTCAAACATCTCCCCTGAAATCTTGTCATATGGAAGACACGCATTCCAGCCCTGAACAACCTGGGCGATGTCTTGCCGTCTAAGCTGCCTGATTTCGTAGTTCACAATTACCTGAAGTTTCCCTTGAGACTATATGCCTTACCCTTATCTGTGTGAAATTCTTGTGCCTTCAGCTAAAGAAAGACAACGTACTTTTAATTGGAGTTTCCCCACATCTCAAAGAAAGCCGGCAAGAGTCCATGTGACGCTTAGCCTGTTGAATTGAGCATGCAAAAGTTTTTGCGTTTCTTTTATTGGATCATGGCCGTAGCGTCGCACATACTCGTCATTTATGCATCTCTCCAGCTCTGTTACGCCCTTTAGAGGCAGGTCGACCCATTTGCTCCCCTGCCTGGCGCTCTCCCTGATTGCGAACCAGATTTCCAAGTCACGCCTGGCATTTTGAGCGCCATACTGCGGTGCAACTCGATCTATGACAGCTCTGTGCATGCTGAGCAAGATGCTTGCCTTCGCTACGTCGTCAAAATCCGATATATTGTAACGTTTGAAAGGATTCTGCCAAACGATCGGTTGCTCAGTTCTTACAGATACGGATGCCAAAACCTTTTCGCCATCGATTTGCTCATAAGAATCTTCGAACTCGTACCTCACATATTCACCATCCTTGTATAGCACCAGCTCGTCCCTCATGCCGTTACCTGAGAGATATCCTTTCGTGCCTTCAACTTCCCAGTGGCTTGCATGAGGGCCGCCCTTTGGCGGTTTCTCGTAAAGGCAAGTTATGTCCCCATCGAATTCTATCAGGCCGCTCTCCCACCAGGATGTTTCCTCTCTTTGGCCACCGTAGCTTATGTAGGGAAGAGTATCGACCTTCTGGGCGTATCCCAGAACACGTTTTACCTCGCGCCCAAGAACCATCCTTATCGCATTGAATCCGTGGTAAGGACCGGATGTGTACCAGAGGCGGGCATGGATAATTTTGCCCAGAGTACCGGATTCCACGATCTTCCTTTTGAGCCGTTCATGCGGCCACAGCCATACGTTTTCGGCCACCTCCCAACTGACGCTATTTTCCAAGCATGCCTTTGCCACCTCATCTCCGATAGGTAGCGTTATCGCAAATGGGATCTCGGTTATGACATTGCACTTTTGCCTTGCAGCTGTAAGCGCCACGATGCTCTGTCCGTCGGTCGGAACTAGGACGAATGCTACATCGGGCCTCTCTTCTGTTAGCATCTTCTCAACATCGGTGTAAAGGGCACGCACGTCAAATGTGCTTCCGACATCATGCAAAGCGCTCTCATTGCGGTCGCAAATTGCGCAGAGGGCATAGCTGTCGGACAATTTCATAATGGTCCTTATGTAGGACCTGGCTCTCGAGTCCCTAAAGGCTCCAACTCCAATGACGGCAATCCTTAGGATAACCATTCGTTATCGCCAACTATGTTTGGCACGAAATATAATAGATTATTCATCGGAGATGCGCATTTCCGAGCAACCCATTTTAATCATGAGAAAAGATCTAGGAATATGCACATGAAGGTTGGCAAGATACTGCATCGGTTCAAGGCCAAGGACGGAAGAGATGTGATCGTCAGGACTCCAATGTGGGAGGATCTAGATGATCTAATGCAGCTCATAAATTCGCTTGTCGAAGAAGGAGCTGAGATAACATTAGATGCCAAGAAAACGAGGGACGAGGAGGCCGATTGGCTTTCAGGGTCGATTGCACAGATGGAGAAAGGAAATGCGCTTTACCTGGTCGCGGAGGTCGATGGAAATGTTGTCGCAAGCTCAGGTATAACGAGGCGAAGTGCTCCTTGCGAGAGCCATGTTGGAGATCTTGGAATCGTCGTTAAGGCAGGATACAGGGATGTGGGCATAGGGACAGAGATCATTCGGACATTGGTGGAAGAGGCGCGGGCGATGGGGCTCAAGATACTGGTCTTAACTGTTTTTGCGACAAACAGGAGGGCCATCCATGTCTATGAGAAGGCCGGATTTGAGCAAACTGGAAGGATACCGAAGGCAATATTCAGGAACGGAAAATATGTCGATATGCTGTTGATGGCCAGAGAAGTGTTTGAAGAGGCACCATAGAGAGGCACAGCAATCGGAATGCTCAAAAAACTTATGAAGCATCGAGTGCGAAGATGCTGATGTGGGCTCTCCTTCCAAAGATCTGATGGAATATCTCAAAAGGGCTGGAGTTGATGCTAAATTGCACGAATTTGAGGAGCATGCTACTACTGTCGATGATGCCATCAAACTGCTCGGAGTTAGAAGGGAAATAATAATCAAGAGCATACTTTTCATCGACGATAATGGTTCGCCAGTTCTGAGCATTGTGACTGGAGACAAGAGGGTAAGTGAGAAAAAACTAGCAGCAGCCTGTGGATCCAAAAAGGTCAGAAAAGCGAATCCACACGAGGTTAAGGAGTTTACAGGCTATGATGTAGGTGGTGTACCACCAGTTGGGCACAGAAGGAGCATAAGGATCATCATCGATGAGAAAGTAATGCGCCTTGGCTGTGTCATTGGAGGCGGAGGGGAAACGAACGCGCTTCTCGAGATTGATCCAACCGATATAAAAAGGCTGACCGATTGTGAGGTCAGAGACATAAGCGAATGATAGTCCAATCATATGCAAAGGCATTTATGTGTTTAAAGTAGAGGTGGCGATTGTTGATATTCAAGTTGAAAGACAGGTTCGTTAAGCCGATGATTTTGATCACGCTTTTGGCAGGCACTCTCCTCTTGCATGCCGTTGTTGCGCCCATTGATGCTTCGGAGGTTGAGATAACCCCGAAGGTCCACATCAAAGGACCAAAGGGAAGTGGAGGAGGCAAACCATTGTTTAGAGCAGCAACTGGCGTGCTTGGAACTATGCCGCCGAATGAGAATAGAAGGTGGGCAGTTGTTATAGGCATCTCGGATTATGCTGGAACCATAAACGACATCGATTATGCAGATGATGATGCCCTAGATGTGCTTAGGGCATTGATGGATTTCTATGGTTACAGGCGAGAGAACATCCTTTTGCTCATATCCAATTTTGAAGTTAACAATGCGACGCGGAAGGACATAATTGAAGCGATCGATTGGTTGAGTGGAAAGGTTAAGGAAGGCGATGAGGTATTCTTCTTCTACAGCGGCCATGGCGCAAGGGGCAAGGCGAACGACGGAGACAGGGAAGCTATCGATGAGGCGATAGTGCCTTTTGAATGCACTTCGGAAAGCCTGATATGGGATGGAGAGCTCAGGTCGATGTTCAGCAAATTTAAAACGAATAGGATCGTGTTCGTTTTCGACAGCTGCTACTCTGGAGGAATGGACGATCTGAAGGGAGATGGAAGGATCGTTGTTATGGCATGCTCTGAAACAGGGCTTTCGTATGAGGGGGACGAGTGGCAGAATGGGCAGTTCACTTTGTACTTCATAGATATGGGGATGGTTGGTAGACATGCCGATAACTATCCAGCTGATGGTAAGGTAACGGTGGAAGAATCGTTTGACTATGCCAATGCAAATTGCGTGCACCAAAAGCCAGCCATAAGCGACTCATTTGCTAATGACATGCTCCCTTAGCTCAAGCACAAGAAATAGCTTCATTTGGAAGGACAACCTTCGAAAATAAGTCCAAATTTCCCAGGATAGCGCGATATTGGAGGCCAGATTCTATATGGCTCAAAAGCCATGTCAGCTCCAGGTCAAAAATCTGGATTGAGCACACCTCTTTGAGATTGGACCGGAGGGGTGGCTGAAGTGTTTGTAGTTTTGGGGGGATTATCGTAAAATTTTTACCGATGACATTAGCTATAGAGACCCATGGCCAAGCTGGAAAGGGTTTCAACATACTTCTCAGCTCCTGGAGCCGAGAACACTGAAAGTGTATTAGCAGCTGTGATCAAGAGGCTGGAAGAGAAGGATGTAAAGACGGTTGTTGTGGCAAGCACATCTGGCAAAACTGGAGTCAAATTTGCAAATGCCTTGAAAGGAAAGGCAAAGGTTGTAGCAGTCTCGCATGAGAAGATGGACCCAGAGCTCAAGAAGGAGATAGAGGGGCTTGGAGGTACTGCTATTGACGGAACTCACCTTCCTCTCCACGAGAGGGGAGCGGACAAGATTAGAAATGCATTTTACACCCTTGGACAGGGTTTCAAGGTTGCTGTTGAGGTAATTCTCATTGCTGCTGACAAGAAAGCAATAGAACCTTACAAAGATGTGATAGGCGTTGCTGGCACAGGAGAGGGAAGCGACACTGCCATAGTTGCCAGGTCAACGACCACTAACGAGATATTTAGCGAAGATCCGAGGAAGAAGCTTGAGGTCAGAGAGGTTATTGCCATGCCGCTGAAGAAAAAGTGGTGGTAAGCCCAAGTACTGCGAACTTGCTGCCCATTCAATTCTAACGATTCAAATACGTGAGCCAACTTCAAATATTGGATTTGGAAAGAAAATCGCCTTTGATATGAGAAATGGAATCCCTCTGACTCAAAGGCTTTTTAGCAACGGTATCGAATTTTTTGCGAAACTTTGGACAATTCTCAATCGAACCGCAATAGCAAGGCATGAAAATTAATCCGGGCTCAGTGAGGCATGCAGATTATCTCTCTGACCTTAATGGAGTGGAAGTCAGAGGCCGCCTTGACGACGATCGCTGTATCAGCTCCCCTAGACGAGCCAGCCAACGATATCACCTCTGCACCATCTTCCACAATTTTCCCTATGCAGGCGATGACAGCATCTTCAACTGCCACCTTGACTCCTTGCGAGAACCTTCTGAAGGCTGACTTCATCTCCTCAGAGTACTGATATGCAACTTCGTGGCTGAATACGAGAGGGAAGGACTTCTGCTTTAACTTCTCTTCTGTTTCTTTCGAGAATCTTTCTCGGTCTATACCAACGACGACCAGCTTAAGCCCCTGCAAAGACTCTAGGGCCTTTTCGGCAGTGAAACCTCGTGTGGAAGCCAAAATTACGGTTCCTATGCCCAGCTCATTCGCCCTCTCCTTTGCAAGTTTCAGAACTTCATCCGTATTTTCAGCACCTGGTGAGATGAGGTAGACGATCTTCTTCTCCAAGATTATCGCAACGACCATACCAATAGCCATATAAAAGCAATATCGTTTGAGAGCGAGCAATGCGTTAAATTGTTTTCCTATCGGGAAGGCCGAGTCAGTTTTACATTCATGACCAGTGACCATATTTTCGATGAAACCATTACGACCATCCTGTACCAGACAGGACGAAATGATGTTGCAGAAAAATGTGGAGAAATCATTCTGAAATCAAGGATGCTTTCTATCGCGTATGTCGACGAGACCCTGCTGAGAGATGCATGGCAGCTCTTCAAAGATAGAAAAGACAAGCTCTGGAGCTTCACAGACTGCATATCATTCACATTGATGGAGAAGATTGGCGCTCGGATTGCTTTGGCGTTCGACGAAAACTTCGAGAGAGCGGGCTTCATAATCAAACCTTGATCGAGGTGTCTTCCTTTCAGCTATCTTATGAGGTGGATTGGAAACCGATGAAACTTGAGATCGATGCTTTGAGGCGCGAGTTGTTGGATATATTCGGTGGCTCTACCACAGTTTGGCGCATGACTACCTATATACCTATTGGCGCCGAGTTTTTGAATAACACTGGATAGGGAAGAAGAACTGAACCAAGATAGCATAGAAGAAAGGTTGAGGGAAATTTCAACCAGGATCAAGACTCGTTTAGGTAAAAAGGTTCATGCCATAGCTGTTTTCGGCTCTGCAAAAAGGCCTGAAGACTATGTCGAGGGAGTCAGCGATGTAGACATCGCTGTCATAGTGGATGATGAATCTTCGAGGGAAGAGGCACGCAGCATTGGTGAGGCAGGTATGGAATTTGTGTTCCTCACACCATCGCAGCTGAGGGAGCTATTTAACATGGGCCACCCTCTGGCTTGGTTGTTAACATACGACAGTAGAATCCTCCACGACGATGGAGTGCTCCAAGCAATGAGCCAGCAACGGCCAAAGTTCACAGAGCTGACGCGAGATATTATGCGCAGATCTACTCTTGTAGCCCTAAGCCTTGGAGTTGAAGAACTCTACGCGGGTGCCTTCAATCTTTGCATCAGCCACTTCTACCATTCCATGAGGCACGCCCTGAGGTTGCGTGCTCTGGAGAAGTTCGCTAGCTTCCCATGCTCAGATCGGGAAATATTGGCCACGATTCAGGGGTTCCCAGCCGAACTCTTTAGCCAATTAGTTGCTCTGAGGAAAGATAAGAAGGAAAGCGAGCCCGTTTGTAGGAATGTGCTGGAACAGCTTCTAAATGCACTATACATGGTATCTAATCTAAAAGTTCCCAGTTTATCGGGCCTGCAGGAGAAGATGCATCAGGAGATGCCAAGCGGGTTCAGGTTTGAGTTTGTCAGCCTTGAGACCGTGAATGACAAGGTAGTATGGGTCTTTGATGTCTTTGGAGAAGGCAAACTCTCTAGATGGATTTTCGACGGGGAAAGACTAGAAAGGAAGAGCTAAGATTTTTCATTTCGAAAGGCTCAGATCCTATCTAGAAGGGCGGGTTCATTTTACTTGCCCTTTTTCAATCTCTCTTCATCCTATAGTTTCTTCACGAGCAATAATGCAGAATCCTTAGCTTGCTCTGGAAATTTTCGTTAAGAGACCTAGATTCGACATCGAAATCTTAGAATTTTGGCCCCATAGAGCTATATATTCATAGTATCCACTTGAATGATGATGGTTTTCAGGAGAACGACACAAAATCTTCCTGTAGAATTTCAGCTCTTTTCAAAAAAGAAGTATGAAAATCCTTTTTCGGATGTTGATGTATCTGCAGTATTCGTTGAGCCATATGGAGGGGAAAGAACTGTTCCGGCCTTCTGGGCTGGAAAAAACTCTTGGAGGATACGTTATGCCTCCAACAAAGTGGGGAGGCACTACTTCAAAACCATTTGCTCGGACGAGATGAATGAAGGCCTCCATGGCCGAGCTGGAAGCCTCGAGGTAATAGAATACAGGGGTAAGAACAAGCTCCTCAGGCACGGCCCTTTGAAGGTAAGCAAAGATAGGAGGCACCTGGAGCACGAGGATGGCACACCATTCTTCTGGCTTGGGGACACATGGTGGATGGGGCTTACGAAGAGGCTCAGGTGGTCTGAGTTCAAACTTTTGACCAGGGACAGAATAAAGAAGGGCTTCACAGTCATACAGATAGTTGCTGGCCTTTACCCGGACATGCCCCCATTCGATCCTAGGGGCTCGAACGAAGCTGGTTTTCCTTGGAAGCCTGGTTATTCCCGCATAAATCCTGCATACTTCGATGCTGCCGATCGAAGGATCGAGTGGTTGGTCAGGAGCGGCCTCGTGCCCTGCATAGTCGGTTCTTGGGGCTACTACATTAAATTCGCCGGAGAGGAGGTAATGAAGAAGCACTGGAGGAACTTGGTTGCCCGTTATGGTGCCTTCCCAACGGTCTGGTGCCTTGCTGGAGAGGCAACGATGCCCTACTATGTCTCCCCGGAGTGGAGTGACAGGCAAGATTATGTGGCCAAAGCCAGAGCTGGCTGGACAGACGTTGCCCGTTACGTGCGGTCGCTGGATCCATACCACCACCCGATCACAATACACCCAACCGATTGCGCCCACAACATGGTAGAAGATACGAACGTCATAGACATAGACATGCTCCAGACAGGACATAGCGATGTGCACAGCTTTCCAAACACGGTAAGGAGCGTGACAGGCTCAATCGCAAGGTCGCCACGGATGCCAGTCCTGGTTGGGGAGGTTACTTACGAGGGCATAATGGGAGCCAGCTGGGAAAACGTGCAGAGGCTTATGTTCTGGACGAGCATGCTCAATGGGGCTGCTGGCCACACATATGGAGCGAACGGGATATGGCAGGTCAACAGAAGGGGAAAGCCCTTCGGTCCCTCCCCGCACGGCAGGTCATGGGGGGACACACCTTGGGATGAAGCATGCAAGCTGCCAGGTTCGAGGGAGCTGGGCCTTGGCAAGAAACTTCTGGAAGGCTACAGGTGGTGGATGTTTGAGCCGCATCCTGAGTGGGTTGAACCACACTGGAGCGAGGAGGACTACTTCGAGCCATACGCAGCCGGCATTCAGGAGGAGGTGAGGATCATATACGTGCCTTGGCATGGGCAGGCACTTTGGGGATGGTTCAAGGTAAGGGAGATTGAGCCGGGCGTAAAATATCGCGCCTTCTATTTCGACCCTAGGACCGGGAAGGTGCACGATCCAATCAAAGTTGAACCTGATCAGGCGCGTGAGTGGAGACCACCCTTAGCTCCATCGCTCCAAGATTGGGTACTGGTCATGGAAATTGCAAAATAAAAGATCTGCTCAAGGAAATATTTGCTATTAAACAACGAAAGTGAATGAAATCCAAGCGCAGATTTCAATGCCCATCCTCAAACTGGCAACATTATAGAACTCTAGTACTATTGTATTGAGGAGCTTTCAAGAGAGTTTTCCCTGACTGTTCTCTGAATCCTTGAATCATCTAGTGGAAGCTCAAATGCAAGGGGAGGCCTAGTATCCGCGACCGACATTATCACTTTTTACTTAGATCTTCCAAGTTCATCGATTATCTTACGATAAGATTTCCTGCCAGCTACTTTGTCTGCTCTAAGAGTAGTAATCCACCTAAGCAATATGCCATCAGAAACCTTAAGAAAGTTCATACTTTCGCCTCAGATCGGCTGGCAAGGTCGCTATCACCTTTTTCTAACTTGGTTCAACTCTACAAGGATTAATATTAAGTTATAATTGTTTGTTATTTCCTGCGCTTTGCGTGCAACCAGAAAGCATGTCGTTGCTTTCTTATTTATTCTTGTAGGAACGTGGTTTTATCGAAACCAGCACTTTCCGACCTGTTTGATAACGCTTGATGAACACGCCATAGTTGTCACCTTCTAGCCTTAGGATTTTGAAATCAGAAAATGGGCATGTTTATTCAGATGCTGGTTGAATAACTACAAATCGATATTTAAGATAATGAAAGTAAATCAGGCATTAGAAAACTGTATGGTCTATATCCTCAATACTTCAGAAATACACCAAGATGCAAAAATATCTCATGAGGAGTGAAATCTTAAATAGAAGAGGTTGTAAATATAACTTACCGAGTTCATTAGATGTCCCGAAAGGAGGAGATAGAACATCTGCTAAGCAGGTCGAGAGAGTTCTTAGAGACAGCAAAGTATCAGTCGAGTGCTGGCTTTTATAGTCTTGCGGCTTTCAGTCTTGAACAATCTCTCCAATTGTTTATTAAAGCAAGGCTATTGGAGAATGGCGTAGATTATCCTCGGACTCATAGCGTTAGAACACTCATTGAAGTGCTGTCAAGTATCGTGGATGAAAGGCGCAAGGATGTCATAAAAGGCATGCTTGACAAATACCTTTTGGAACTGGGCATGCTGGAGGATGCATACATCTCTTCAAGATGCATAGTTAGGGAGTTCAGGAGAGAAGAAGTAGAGAAGCTGAGAATAGCGGTAGAAGAGGTGGTGAGAAACGTCTCATGAAATCATTGTCAAAATGGCGATTAGGAGGAGAGAGGTATTCGACAACTTGAGGGAATACTTACAAATAATCAAGGAGGTGGTTCGAAAGTTGGACGGTAGGGCTGAATTTTACATCTTTGGCTCAGTTGCAGAGAACATGTGCACGTATTCGAGCGACATAGATGTTCTCATAGTTACTAATTTGGAGCCGGGTAATGTGCACCTCGAGCTCTGGAAGGCGGGAATAAGGGATCCGTTTGAGATCCACGTGCAGCCACCGGAAAAGGCACAACTGTACACATCTAAGCTCATTAAGATGGACTAGCATAGGAGTGGAAAGCCAATGGACTTGCCCATATCGATAGTTTTTCGGAATCGGTAGTCGCGATTCTACGATTTTCCAGCTGTCTGTTGACTAGTCAACCACGTTGTTTTGTGCACCTTGGCATTGGTCGGGTAGTTTCACAGACTTAACCCTACCTCGCGAATACTGCACATGACCCAATCGGGCCTGTGGGAGCGATCCTTGCCGCCATTTATAAGGGAGCCACGAAAAGATCATTGTGACGACCACTTAAGTCTGGAGATATTTTCAGATCGGGCATATGGTCCATTTTCCAAGAACTTATTTGGATCTCCGATAAATTTTGGATATTTCTCCATAGAGCCCCATGAAAAATGAAGAAAGGAGAAGAAGAAGGAATATCATTTGGGCAAACTCGAAGACTTGAGTAACATAGCTCCATCCTTCCATCTCCAGTACCAATTCATATGAGATGAGCATTGCTGCTGCTGGAAGTATGCTGATGATGTTCTCAGAGTTTATTGAAAAAAGGAATGCCAAATCCTTTGTGAAGTACGAGAGTATGATGAATATTAAGAAGCCTGCTAACTCAAACGAGAGGGTGATGGGAGACATAATGCCAAGCCCAAGGCCGAATCCTTCGTAGCTAAATGGGATCAAGATCTTGTACTTGGCAGCTATGAAATCACCAAACAAAGGGTGCTGCAAAGTCGAGACAAGATAGGGCAGACAGCGCCTTGGCCCCATCCATAGGAGAACTGGGATGTAGGCGACAATCCAGAAGTATATCGAATGCATTATGCCGCCATGCTCTATATTTAGAAATAAATCGATGTCTGGCATGATACCGCACAGGAGGGCAAGTTGGACTTTGATCTTCCTGGATGTAAGGTAGCTTGTAGTCTTTCCGAAGGCATATGCCCAGCACATGTGTCCCAGGAAGAACATCTTGGATGCGCGTCTACTCCTTACCTTCTCGCTGATAAGGCTTGGGATGGCATGCTGTATTTAAGGTCCATTAGCTTTGATTGGCAATTCCGATTTAGCTTCTAAAAATAGAAAGCTGGTTAGAATGTTACAGGCTATCAGGATCTTGGCAGCCATGATAGCTCTTAATCGCTTTATGTAAACCTCAATGCTTTTTTTGGTGGATGGGCATATCGCTTCTGAATTCCTGGATGAGAAGAAAAATTCATTTAAATAAATACTTAAATATAAAAACCATGGTACCGAGAAAACGTGGGCATAATAACGATAAGCATCGATGATGAACTCGAAAGGCAAGTTAGGAACAGAATCTCCGCCATTGGAGGCTTTTCTAAGGGCGCTCTATCAAGGGTTTTCGAGGAGGCTCTTCGCATCTGGCTTTCTAGAAGGCCTATTGACCATATGGTTGAGCCCCCTAGGAGATTCAGGGCAGTAAGGGGCAAAAGGGTGCTTGCAGAGGCATCAACTCTCAAGGAACTGGCCAATGAACTCACGAAGTTAAGAATCGATCCAAGAGGTGTCCTGATATTGTCATCGACTCAGGTTAAAGGAGCGCGGAGACTTGGTATGAGGACTACTGCAAGACATCGTGCTGGAAAGGGTTAGGAAGAGAATGTCCTGGCCAATTGCAGACCATACAGCTTACATCCCAATCAAAGTTCATAATACGGTATTCGGCAAGACCTTTCCAGATGGGGATGAGCTCCTACTTGCGGTCCTAGACACGGGTTTCTCAGGGTTCGTGTTGGTGCCTCCATCGATATTCAATGGGATAAGATTGAACGAGATGAAGCTTCTCAGAACGAGAGGCATACTGGCTGATGGCAGGAGTTTGAGGCTCAGAGGTGCTTATGGATCGATCTCGATCCCTGAACTTGATTTCTTCGAGGACGGCCTTATAGAGACTGCCCCAGGGATATTAGAAACCATAATCGGGATGGAGGCTCTGCGAAAGCTCAGATTGGAGCTTGATGGATGCTCGGAAGCTTTGAAGGCATATAAGTGCTAGCGGGGAGCCATCAAGTTTGGCATAACTTTTCGATTCGATTCTTTATAGATTCACATTTATTGCATAGGTGCACGGTTTCTTTTTGTACACCTTTCTTGTTAATAAGTAGAAAAACTTGTGAACTTCGTCTAGATTCGATATATAGCTTAGCATACCATTAATAGATAAGTAGAACTGATGTTTTTCAGCCCATGGTGGGGATCGCGAATTGGTACGTGGAAGGCCTGCCACCATCCTTAAGGTATTGGCGATCTTAGGACCTTGGCTGCTCATCTACTGGCAGGACCTAGAGGTTGTGGCGGGCGATGCCATTAACAGCGAAGTTATGAACTACATAATCGTCATCCCCTTTTTCATAGGCTATGCTATTTACAGGAAGAGAAGGGTCCTCCAAGCTGTCACACCATTAGAGAATTCCAGACAAATCAGAAATGTAGAAACTGGCGTCGGAGCCTCTCTTCTCCTCACGTCATTTATACTCTACTGGCACGGATCGTATACTTTCTATCCCGTCGAATACCACCTCCTATCGATGTTTATTTTCCTAGCAGGAGCGATCCTAATGGTCTACAACTGGCAAACGCTCAGGCAACTCCTCTTTCCATTGGCTCTTATCCTATTCCTTGAACCTGTCCCACTACAGGTCGCAAATATGATCGGGTTTCAGATCTCAGCCATAAGCTCAATAGCTGCATACAACCTTCTCAAGTTCTTTGGGCTACCAGTAGAGTTAACTATTCAACAGACTCCCATTATAATGGTCCAGACAGTTCAGGGAGTAGAAATACCGCTTGCCATCGATGTTGCATGCTCAGGCCTTTACTCCATGACTGGGTTCGCAACATTTGCAGTGTTTGCATCATTTATTACCAGAGGGGCAACATGGAAGAGGATAGCCCTTTTCGCTTTAGGGTTCCCGATGATATACGGGTTAAACATCCTTAGGATAGCGACCATAGTCTGGATTGCGCATGGATGGGGAGAGGGAGCGGCAATACAAGCATTCCATCTGCTGGGAGGATCGGTCCTGATATTCGCAGCAACACTCTTGCTCCTTACGCTAGGCGATAAGGTAGGAAAACTCAGGATCTTTACTACTAGAGTTAATCAGGAGCCTTGCACACTCTGCAACGAGAGTCTGACGAAAGGAGAGAGCTTCTGCCCATACTGCGGATCATTCTTGAAACCACAAAAGCAAAGTATCGCAGGAAATAACGCATTAAGGATCATAGGAGTAATATTAATTGCCATTCTCATCATCCCGATCCAGATACCACCATTTGCACTGGCCAAGGGAACGGCGAGCATAGATCTTGGCACCTTCTCACCCAGCGAGATAAAAAACGATATACTCCCCACAATACCAGGATGGGACCTAGAGTTCCTTTATAGAGATGTTGAAGTTGAAAAAGCCGCACACTGGGATGCTGCCCTCATTTACTACTATCAAAAACAGGGACCTGATGAGTTCCAGCCAATCGTCTTTGTGTTGATCCAGATCGAAAAAGGAAGGCATACATGGGAAGCGTCGCTATATGTTTGGCCAGCTAAATATGGTTATCCAACAGCAACGATGCTCGTGGAAAGAGATGTCGATATCTTGGACAGCCCCAGAATTGCAGGAAGGTTCCTTGAGTTCATACGTGTGAGATCAACCGTTCCTGAGGCCGTCGTTTACTGGTTTGAGGAGGCGCAGTTTACAGTTAATGAAACAATCGTATCCAGGTATGTCTCCATCAGCCTCGATGCATACCCTGAGGACCTTGCAAGGGCAGGTCTGATAGAAGGACCGAACGATGCAGATGGTATACAAGCAATCCTTCTCCCGATGGCCAGGAGCATAGCTGAGCACTGGGAGCCGCTGAAGACGTGGACCCTAATCCAGATGGGGATAAACCAATGGACAGGATACTTGCTAATCGGTACCATATCTCCATGCATTGTGGCAGTATCATTCTTGTGCTTTAAACTGAGAACGGACAGGAAACGAAATGCCGAACTCTTCAAACGCCTAATCGTCCCACTTGAGAGGGAAGTGCTTGAAGCTGTAGCCTTAAGCTCCAGAAAAGGTCCACCTACTGGAAGAGCAATAGATGCAAAGTATCTTGAGAACACGGGCAAAGAGATAGAACCTGAGAAACTCATTGAAAAGCTAGAGGCGGCGAAAGAGGTCGGTTTAGTCAAAAGAGAGATTTCCAACAACGACGACGAGCCTGTACTCGTCTGGAAGAATAGGTTCTGAAAAATCCAGCAGCGTTATAATGGCTTTGACTTGAAGTCGATCATAGATAATTTGAAGAAAGTAAAGA
>Ga0078972_1005370_pt1 | contig 32651 bp, 43 predicted proteins | sample YelNatPaOPGAMG01_FD_67568 | JGI IMG/M metagenome (GOLD analysis project Ga0078972, IMG submission 67568) | Hot spring thermophilic microbial communities from Obsidian Pool, Yellowstone National Park, USA - OP-RAMG-01 (SPADES assembly) (version 2) | ecosystem: Environmental > Aquatic > Thermal... | reverse complement strand
CGACGCGGACGCCGGGTTCGACCCCCGGACTCCCTCACTCTGCATCGTGGGTTACGAGGACGACGTGATTCGCGAGCTGCGCATCCTGTGGCGGCTGCGGCCGGTGATTCAACGATTCAAGGAGCTCAGCAAGATGAAGTTCTCTGTCAATGTTGCGATTCAGATGCTGGCGTTGGCGGCGCAGGGATTGAACGCCACCATGGACCTGCTACCCGGGCGCGGCAAGTTCTGGGCCATGGTCGGGCTGTCGGTGGTGCAGGGCGTGGCTGCCGTGCTCGCACACTTTGCTAATCCAGACGGCACGCCGGCCGAGGCGCCGTACATCAAACAGTGAATCCGGACCTCCACATCCAGCCTTGGCCCACCGAGCGGCTGATTCCCTTCGCCCGGAATCCGCGCACGCACAGCGAGGAGCAGGTGGCGCAGGTGGCGGCGTCGATCGCCGAGTTTGGGTTTGTGAACCCGATCTTAGTGGGGTCCGACGGCGTGATGATCGCCGGCCATGCGCGGCTGGCGGCGGCGCGGAAGCTGGGCCTGGCCGAGGTTCCGGTGATCGTGCTGGAGCACCTGACGCCGGCGCAGAGGCGGGCACTGGTGATCGCCGACAACCGGCTGGCTCTCAGCGCGGGCTGGGATGAGGAGCTGCTGCGGCTGGAGCTCGAGGCCTTGCGGGAGGAGGATTTCAACCTCGACCTGCTGGGTTTCGGCGAGGCGGAGCTGGAGGCGCTGCTGGCGGAGCCGGAGGCCGAGGCCCCGGGGCTGACGGACGAAGACGCCGTCCCGGCGGCGCCGGAGGCGGCGGTCACAGTTTCCGGCGACGTGTGGGCGCTTGGCGATCACCGGCTGTTGTGCGGGGACGCGACGCAGATCTCTGACGTGGACAAGGTCTTGACGGGCGGCTTGGCGGACATGGTCTTCAGCGACCCGCCGTACAACGTGAACTACGGCGCAACCATGAAGGACAAGTTGCGGGGAAAGAAACGCAAGATCGCCAACGACGATCTCGGTGATGGCTTTGAGAGCTTCCTGCGCGACGCCTGCACGAATATCCTCACCGTCACCAAGGGCGCCGTCTACCTCTGCATGTCGTCGTCCGAGTTGCACACCCTCTACCGCGCGTTCACCGAGGCGGGCGGCCACTGGTCCACGTTCCTCATCTGGGCCAAGAACACCTTCACGATGGGGCGGTCGGATTACCAGCGGCAGTATGAGCCGATCCTGTACGGCTGGAAGGAAGGCGCGGAGCATTACTGGTGCGGCGCCCGCGACCAGGGCGATGTGTGGTTTGTGAAGAAGCCCGTCGCCAACGACCTGCACCCGACCATGAAGCCGGTGGAGCTAATCGAGCGGGCCATTCGGAACTCGAGCAAGAGCCGGGATACGGTATTGGATCCTTTCGCCGGGTCGGGCTCGACGCTGATCGCCTGCGAGAAGACCGGCCGGCAGGCGCGGCTGATTGAGTTGGAGCCGAGGTACTGTGACGTCATCGTGCGGCGGTGGCAGGAGTACTCGGGCCGGCAGGCCATGCTGGATGGGGATGGGCGTAGCTTCGAGGAGGTGGCCGATGAGCGGCGGCGAGTACCAGCGTGAGGTCGAGCGGTGCCGGCGGGAGATGGCCGAGGTGGAGGCGTTGCTCCGTGCGGGCCATCCGGACATCGATGGTCTGTGCCTGGCGCTGCACGACTGGGCGCAGGAGTTGCGGATTCTAGAGCGCGAGCGCGAGCGGCGAACCGAGCCGTTCACGCCGCCGGACGCTTCCGCACCGTGCGTTCGATCTCCGGGCCAAGGGTCCGGCGCGCCTGCCGCAGATCGTACTCCGATTGCAGATTGAGCCAGAGTTCGGCGGACGTGCCGAAGTAGGCCGCCAGCCGCAGGGCCGTATCGGCGCTAATCGAGCGCACGCCGTGCACAATGCCGTGAATGCGGTTGGGCGGCACGTGGAGGTCCCGCGCCAGGGCGTTGATGCTGAGGCCGAGCGGCTTCATGAACTCCTCGGCCAGGATCTCGCCGGGATGGATGGGTTCCAGTTGCTGTGGTTTCTTGGCCATGGCCGCCTCTCAGTGATAGTCGACGATTTCCACCTCATGGGCTTCGCCGCCGCGCCAGACGAAGCAGATCCGCCAACGGTCGTTGATGCGGATGCTGTGCTGCCCGGCCCGGCCGCCTTTGAGCGCCTCCAGATGATTGCCCGGAGGGCAACGGAGATCCTCCAGCCGCCGGGCGGCGTGCAGGCACAGCAGCTTGCGCCGGGCCGCCCGTTCGATGGAGCGGAAGCGCGGCACAAGCTGGTCGGCGAACAGCGCGGCCGTGTCCCGGCATCGAAACGAGCGGATCAAGTTCCAGTCTATGACACGGATGGTATTCCGTCAACAGTAATAGAGGCCGGCCATCCGCCGGGCGAGGCAACGGCGGCGCCGCTGGATGCGGTCGCCGCCTGGCTCGTTCTGGGCGGAACGGATCGAAGGGATTGGACGGCAGAATACAGAAGCCGCCAGCGACGAAGGCTGGCGGCGGAGGAGCGGCGCGGAGGCTACTGAGTCTTGATTCGATACGCGCGGGCGCCTTCGGCGGTCTTGAGAGATTCGACCGTGAGTCCCATCTTCTTGCCGAGGCCTCCGGACAGGAAGCCGCGGACGCTGTGGGGTTGCCAGCCGGTGGCGGCCATCAGCTCGGCGAGCGTGGCGCCCTCGGGGCGGCGCAGGAGCTCGAGGACGATGGCCGTCTTGGTGCCCGGGCGCGCTGGGGGCGATCCGGACGGGGCAGTGGCCTCCTTGGGCGTCCTGGCCTTTTTCGGCGCAACCTTGGCGGCCTGGGGCGCAGGAGGGGCCTTTTCTCGGGCCGGGCTCGGCGCCAGGCGCTGGAGGGCGCGCCAGATCCGGTTGACGGCCGTCTTGCGGTCGGTGAACTTCTTGACCGGTTTGAGATCGTCAAAGGGGACCACGCCGGCAAAGCCGTTCCAGATGTCGACGAGCTGGCCTACGGAGAGCGGGCTCGATGCCAGTTCGGCCTCGGAGGTGACGACCAGGCGCGGATCCGAGTCGGCGGCGGCCGCCACGGCTTGTTTGGCTTCAGCCACCGTGGGGTAAGCGGTGACGTTGGTTTCGAGGATGGCGAATGCAGTCATGGGTAGTTGTCCTTTCATCGGGTCATGCCGGTGAGTTGGCCGGCGTCGGTGATGGTTAAGTTTTTGTAGTAGCCGCTGCGGAGACGGACCCATCCGGCGGAGGATTTCAGTTCGTACCGGGCGGCGATACGGCTGAGCTTGAGGCGGTAGGTCGTGCCGTTTTGCGTCTTCTGGAGGTGGCCCCAGCGGTCGAGGGCCCACCCGTGGCGGCGGGCCCAGGCGATTAATTCTTCGCGGGTGATGGCCATGGTTGTCTCCCTTAGCCGTGGATCAGACCTCGGTCCAGGGCGGGTTCGATCACGCCGAGGGTGGCCCGGGCAAGGGCCACGTGCTTTATGGCCTCCTGAAGCTGTTCGGCGGCCATTTCCTCGCTGAAACCTTCGGACACCTCGTTGTGGTAGTCATCGGCCGCCATGGGCAGCATGTCGATGAGTTCGCTGAGCTGTTTCATCAAGTCTTCCTTGGTGATTGTGGCTGTTATCTGTTTCGGCATGGTTTAGTCTCCCTTATGCTTGTAAGGAACCGATTAACGCTTCTGCTTTGTTAATCATGGCTTTGAGCTCCGCTAAATGCTTGCGCTTTCCCTCTTCTTCGAACTGGCCATCGCATGCTTGTTGGAGTTCTTTGTAGGCTTTCATCAGCGCCGCTACTGCGTCTTCCAATGATTCACAAGCGTTATCCAAATGAACTAATCTTTCCATCGTCCTTTCTCCTTGCGTGTTGTATCCGTTGATCATCGTGACTTCATTCATCGCTTAACTTGGAAAAAGAGTCAAGGGAAATCTGCGAAGAGTTGGTATCTTTATTCGGCGTGTTTTCTAGCACTTACGGGCTTGTAGGCCAAGGTGGCGCGGGATGCCGCTGGTGAGCTTGCGGGCTTACGCCAAACACCGTGGCGTGCGGCTTTCAGCCGTCCAGAAGGCGATTCAGACCGGGCGGATTCAAACCACGCCGGATGGGCGGATCGACAGCGAGCAGGCCGATGCGGACTGGGAGGCCAGGACGCGGCCGGGACAAGGCAGGGCGGCGCATCGCGGAACAGAAACCCCGCGCGGCGAGGCTGCCGGCGGCCTGGATTACTTCAAGGCGCGGGCCATCCGCGAGAGCTACCTGGCGCGGCTGGCCAAGATCGAGTTCGAGGAGAAGACCGCCAAGCTGGTCAGCCGCGACGAGGTGCAGGTGGCGGCCTTCACCTTGGCCCGCACGGTGCGCGACAACCTGTTGAACCTTCCGGACCGTCTGGCGGCGTTGCTGGCCTCGGAGTCCGACGCCGACCGGGTGCATCAGATTCTGACCGGGGAGATTCGCAAGGCGCTCGATGAGCTGGCCGGCGCAAACGGCAACTGAGGTTTACCAGGAGGCCTTCCGCGCGGGGCTGCGGCCGGATCCGCTGCTGACGGTCTCGGAGTGGGCCGACCGCTACCGGCGGCTGTCGGGCAAGTCGGCGGCCGAGCCGGGGCCATGGCGTACCGACCGAACCCCGTACCTGCGGGAGGTCATGGATTCGCTTTCGCCGTCGTCGCCCGTCGAGCGTGTGGTGTTTATGAAAGGCTCACAGATCGGCGGGCCGCTCGCTCTCGATACCGCGATACCCACCGTGGAGGGGTGGACCACGATGGGGACGATTCGTGTCGGAGATCGGGTGTTTGATGAGAATGGCCATCCAGCCTGCGTGATTGCCGTCTCTGATGTCTTCTTTGATCGAGAGTGCTTTGAAGTCACCTTCTCCGACGGCAGCCGCATCGTGTCGGACGGTTCGCACCGGTGGGTTGCCTGGGATGACTTGGGACCCGGCAAACGCCGGCTCGTGAAGACGACGACTGCGGCGATGTACCCGCGGCACAAGGCAGGCGGGCGGAAGCAAAGAAACCGCTTCGCCATCGATGTTGCTGGCCCCCTCTGCCTGCCAGAGTCCCCATTCCCCTTGGACCCCTACCTGCTCGGGTACTGGCTTGGCAACGGCAACGCGGTGATGAACCACATCACCATCCATGAGGACGATCACGAGATTGTGGATCATCTGGCACAATCGCGGGTCAAGGTCGAGTACCGATTGCCCTGGTGGAGAAAGGGCCGCACGGCCGATCTCCTCGTGGATGGCGGGCGCCGGGCGGAAAGACTCAAAGACGGCTCGTTTGGCCCGGTGGCAGTCGCCGAGGGGGAAACGTACTTCATGGGCTGTCTGCGTGACCTCGGCGTTGTCGGCAACAAACACATCCCCGCAGCCTATCTTCGCGGAAGCTTCAGCCAGAGGCTCGCTCTGCTTCAGGGCTTAATGGACTCCGACGGGCATATCTGCCGGGAGGGCCGATGCGAGTACACGACGCACACACCCGCGCTGCTCCGCGGTGTCTATGAACTGCTCATGACTCTGGGCCTGAAAGCCACAATCTACCGGCGGGAGCCCAAACGGCAGGTCATCTGCGGTAGGCCAATGCAGTCGCGAGAGGGTTGGCGCGTCTCGTTCATGGTCTATGACGACATTCCTGTTTTCCGGCTGGGCCGGAAGTTGCGTAGACAGGTAGGCCGCACCGGCCGGCGCACAACCGAGACGGAGAGGCGCAGGATTGTCTCCATCCGAAGAGTCGACTCCGTGCCAGTGCGCTGCATCGCGGTCGACTCGCCGAGTCATTTGTTTCTCGCCGGCCGATCCATGATCCCGACTCACAACACCGAGGCCGGGAACAACTTCGTCGGCTACGTGATTCACAAGTCGCCCGGCCCGATGATGGTGGTGCAGCCCACCGTCGAGCTGGCCAAGCGCAACTCTAAGCAAAGGATCGATCCGCTGATTGAGGAGAGCGAGGCGCTGCGGGAACTGGTCAAGCCGGCGCGCTCGCGTGACTCGGGCAACACGGTGCTGTCGAAGGAATTTCCCGGCGGGGTGTTGGTGATGACGGGGGCCAACTCGGCGGTGGGCTTGCGCTCGATGGCGGTGCGGTATCTGTTCCTGGACGAGGTGGACGCCTATCCGGGGGACGTGGACGGGGAAGGCGATCCAATCAACCTCGCCTACGCTCGCACGCGGACCTTCTCGCGGCGCAAGGTGTTGATGGTCTCGACGCCGCTGGTTGCGGGCTGGAGCCGGATTGAGGCGGCCTTCGCCGAGAGCGACCAGCGGCGTTACTGGGTCCCGTGCCCGCACTGTGGCGAGTTCCAGGTGCTGAAGTTCGAGCGGCTGCGCTGGCCCAAGGGCGAGCCGCAGAAGGCGGCCTATTATTGCATTGCCTGTGAGCAGGCCATCTACAACCACCACAAGGCGGCGATGCTGGCGCGCGGGGAGTGGCGACCGGAAGCCGCCGGCGACGGGCGCACCCGCGGCTACCACCTGTCGAGCCTCTACAGCCCGGTGGGCTGGTACTCGTGGGAGCGGGCGGCCGAGGACTGGGAGAAGGCGCAGGGGGACGTGGAGCGGTTGAAGTCGTTCGTCAACCTGGTGCTGGGCGAGTCGTGGCAGGAGCGCGGGGAGGCGCCCGACTGGCAGCCGCTCTATGAGCGCCGGGAGGATTACCGGATCGGGAGCGTGCCCGAGGGCGGGCTCTTCCTGACGGCGGGCGCGGACGTGCAGAAGGACCGCATCGAGGTGGAGATCGTGGCCTGGGGCCGGGGCAAGGAGTCCTGGTCGGTGGACTACCGGGTGCTGGTGGGGGACATTGCCGAATGGGGCCTCTGGCGGGAGCTCGATGCGCTGCTGGAGGAGGAGTTCAGCGGGCTGCCGATCCGGGTGTTGTGCATCGACTCAGGATACAACCCGCAGTTGGTTTACGACTGGGTGCGGCGCCACCCGCAGGCGAGCTGGGGGCCGGCGGGGGCCCGCGCGCCCCATCCCAAGACGGCAGTGGCGGTCAAAGGCACGGCCCGCTCCGATCGGCTGATCGTGGGCGCGAGCGCGGCCGACACGGCCTCCAAGCGCCGCGCGGTGCGGGTGTGGACGCTTGGGACGCCGGTGGCCAAGTCGCAGCTTTATAGCTGGCTCCGGCTTCCGAAACCGGCCGAGGAGAGCGGCGAGCCGTACCCGGCGGGCTACTGTCATTTTCCGCGCTACACGGAGGAGTACTTCCGGCAGTTGACGGCGGAGAGCTTCATCAAGGGGCAGTGGGTGAAGGACCCCAACCGCCGCAACGAGGCGCTGGATGCGCGCTGCTATGCGCGGGCGGCGGCGGCCATTTACGGCATGGACCGCTTTGCGGAGCGGCAGTGGAGGGAACTGGAGGCGGCGCGGCCGCGGCACAGAACTGAAATGGAGCCGGAGGTGTTGGCGCCGGCTGAGCCGTTGGTCAAACCGGTGCGGCGATCGGTGGTGCGATCCAGTTGGATCCGCGGCGGATGAATTACAAGGATTTTTGCGGGGCGCGGACCCCTCGCAACAAGCCCGCCACGCTCAGATCTTCATCGATGTCCGGCCAGTGAACTCCCTCGCCGTCGCCCAGGAGTTCGAAGCGCTGCCGCTGTTCGGGTGCGGCGCGCACCAGGGCTGGAAACCAAGCCAAGGGAACGGAAAGCCTGCGGCCGTCCACCAGCAAGACAATGAGCTCGTCCTCTGTGACTTGGACCTCGCGGGCCCGCGGCTGCACTTCAACCCCCAAAGTACTCATGCCATGCCTCCAACCAGCTCTGCTGGTGATCTTCCACCATTCGGATCAACTCGCGCAACTCCCTGGCCCCGAAACCACTGGCCGCGGCCAACGCGGCCGAGTCCAACCAGATCTTCGCCAGCGCACGCTCGCGCTGGATGTGGACATGCGGCGGCTCGTCGCTTTCGTTGCTGAAGAAGAACACCCGGTACGGCCCGATCCGCGCAATCGTGGGCATCGATTCCTGTCGATCCGCCCTGAGTGTAACAGAGTCCCTCCTGGCCCGGCGGGGACGACGGGGATGAAACAGGGCGACGGGTGGAGATGGTGCAGGCGCGAGCCAGAAGGCCCACGCCGATGGGGCGGACACGCCGGTCCGCCCCTACAAAGCGCGGCCTGACGGCTTGCTCCACGGTGGGCGGCAGTCATGGCTGGAGCGAGAACACACACGGGAAGTTGAGTTGGGAGGCGCAAGATGGCCTACACGCAATCGCAGTTAGAGGCGCTGGAGGCGGCGCTGGCCAGCGGCACGCTGCGGGTGAGCTTCGAAGGGCGGAGCCTGGAGTACCGCAGCGTGGACGAGCTCAAGAAGGCGATCGGCGAGGTGAGGGCGGGGCTGGCGGCGCAGGATTCGGCGCAAGTGCGATCGCGCATTGTGAAGGTCACAACGAGCAAGGGGTTCTGATGGCGGGCTACTGGCGGAATCTCCTGCGGGCGGCGTTTGCGCCGCTGGTGAAAGCGGCCTCGGGCTATGAGGCGGCCTCGGCGGGCTGGCGCACGCGGGGCTGGTATGCCTCGGCCGAGGGCCTCAATGCCCTGCTGACAGTGGGCGGGGAGGCCTTGCGGTCGCGCTCGCGGGAGATGGTGCGGCGCAACGCCTGGGCCGCGAACGCCATCGACAGCTTCGTGGCCAACGCCGTGGGCGCGGGCATCAAGCCCCAGTCCAAGCACCCCGATGCGGCGGTCAAGCGGCGGCTTCAGGAGCTGTGGCTGCGCTGGACCGACGAAGCTGACGCCCATGGGCTCACCGACTTCTACGGGCTGCAAGCCCTGGTCTGCCGTTCGGCGATCGAGGGCGGCGAGTGCCTGGTGCGCATCCGGTCGAGGCTTCCAGAGGACGGCTTGAGTGTTCCGCTTCAGTTGCAGTTGCTGGAGGCCGAGCATCTGCCCCTGGCCAAGAACGAAGACTTGCCGAACGGCAACGTCATCCGGGCGGGGATCGAGTTCAATGCGATGGGCCAGCGGGTGGCGTATCACCTCTACCGCGAGCATCCCGGCGAGCGGGTGATGTTCGCCAACGCCGGCCAGACGGTGCGCGTGCCGGCCGAGTCGGTGTTGCACATCTACAAGCCCCTGCGGCCCGGCCAGCACCGCGGGCAGCCCTGGTTGGCGCAAGTGCTGGTGAAGCTCCACGAGCTGGACCAGTACGACGATGCCGAGCTGGTGCGCAAGAAGCTGGCGGCCATGTTTGCGGCCTTCATTGTTGAAAACAATCCGGACGACCCGGTGCTTGGGGCCAAGCCGGCCGAGGCGGAGCGGGACCAGGCGGGCGCGGCGCTGGCCGGGCTGGAGCCCGGCTCGATGGTCAAGCTGCTGCCGGGCGAGGATGTGCGGTTTGCCGAGCCGGGCGATGTGGGCGGCATGTACACCGAGTTCATGCGGGTGCAGTTGCGGGCCATCGCCGCCGGGCTGGGCATCACCTACGAGCAGTTGACCGGGGACCTGGAGCGGGTGAACTACTCTTCGATCCGGGCGGGGCTGTTGGAGTTCCGCCGCCGCTGCGAGCAGTTTCAGCACCAGGTGCTGGTCTACCAGTTCTGCCGGCCGGTGTGGCGGGCGTGGCTGGAAGCGGCGGTTTTGGCGGGGGCGATTGAGGCGCGGGATTACCGGCGGCAACAGTATGCCTATCTGGATGTCGAATGGCGGCCGCCGTCCTGGGCCTGGGTGGATCCGCTCAAGGACATGAATGCGGAGCTGCTGGCGGTGCGGGCGGGCTTCAAGCCGCGCAGCGCGGTGATCAACGAGATGGGCTACGACGAAGAAGAGGTCGACCGGCAGGCCGCCGCCGACAACGCACGCGCCGACTCGCTGGGCCTGACCTATGACTCCGACCCGCGCAAGACCACGGGCAACGGGCAGAGGGTGGCCGAGAAGGAGCCGGCGACAGAGACCTCATGAGGAATCTTCCCCACCTGGCCTCGCGCGTGTTCCACACGCCGCTGATGATCGAGCAGAAGAAGCTGGCGGCGATCCTGGCCGTGCTCGCACCTCGCCTCGGATTCGATGCTCCGGGCGTGGAAGCGGCGCTGCTTGCGGAGCAGCGGACGCGGAAGCCTTATGCTGTCACCGAGGCCGGCGTCGCCGTCATCGAGGTGTCGGGCACGCTGGTGAACCGCGCTTCCGGCCTGGAGGCGCAGTCGGGGCTGACCTCGTATGAGCAGCTCGGCAACGAGGTTCTCCAGGCAGCGGCGGACCGGCAAGTGAAGGGGATCCTGCTGCGCTTGGACAGCTACGGCGGCGAGGCCAACGGGGCCTGGGACGTGGCCGATCTGATCGAGCAGGCGGCACAGGCAAAACCGGTCTGGGCCGCGGTTGACGACTGGGCCTTGAGCGCCGGCTATCTGCTCGCCTCGGCGGCGGGCCAGATCTGGGTCACGCGCACCGCCGGCGTGGGCTCGGTCGGCATCATCGCATTACACATTGACCAGAGCGGCTCCGACACGGCCCATGGATTGAAGTACACCGCCATCTATGCCGGCGAGCGGAAGAACGATTTCAGTCCGCATGAGCCGCTGTCGGCTGAAGCGCGCGACGTGCTCGTGGCTGAGATCAACCGGCTCTACGGCATGTTTGTCGATACCGTGGCGCGCCGGCGCAGACTCAGCGCAGAGGCAGTGCGGGCCACGGAAGCAGGCATTTACTACGGTGAGGAGAGCATCGCCCGCGGTTTCGCGGACCGCATCGGCCCGTTCCGGGATGCTCTTGCCGTAATGACCGATTTCATTTCGAAATCCAAGTTCACGAAAGGAGGCACTACCGTGTCTGAAACCATCCTGGATGGAACCATCCAGGCCCCAACCATCCAGGCGGCCCCCAGTCCGCCCGTTCCCGATCCGGCTTCGATCCAGGCGGAAGCCCGCGCCCAGGGCTACGCCGAGGCGGCCGAGATCGTCGATCTGTGCGCCCTGGCCGGCTGCCCGGCGCGGGCCGCGGAATTCATTGAGCGTCAACTGCCGGCCGCCGAGGTCCGGAAACTGCTTCGGGCGATGCGCGCCGAAGCCGAAGCGCCCCCGATCCATTCCCACGTGTTGCCGGAAACCGGAACCCGCGCTCCGGCGGATCTGGAGGATAACCCCATTGTGCAAGCCTGCGCCCGCTTGGGCGCGCGAGGAGGAAAGTAAGCGATGCCCGTTCTGGACGAAACCAACCGCTTGGGCGACTGGCTCAAGTGGGAAGAAGACAACCTTTACAGCCGCGACAAAGTCACCGTCGCGAGCGGCCAGAATCTGGCCACCGGCACGGTGGTCGGCGTCCTCACTGCCAGCGGCAAGGTGACCCAGCTTGCGCCGGCCGCCGAGGACGGCTCGCAAAACGCCGCGGGCGTCCTGCTCCACAGTGTCGACGCCACGGCGGCGGACGCGCCCGGGGTGATCCTCGCCCGCGAGGCCATCTGCGCCGACAGGGGGCTTGTGTGGCCCGCCGGCATTACGGCCCCGCAGAAGGCCGCCGCCCTCAGCCAACTGGAAAACCTGGGCATTCTCGTCCGGGAAGGAGCCTAACCCGTTATGCCGATGCTCAATCCCTTCGCCACCGATGCCTTCCATATGGTCGCCCTCACGGCGGCCCTCAACAAGCTGCCCAACCTCTACGGCCGCCTGGAGCAACTCAACCTGATGCCGGCCGAAGGCGTGCGCACCCGCACCCTGATCCTCGAGGAGATGAACGGGGTGCTGAACCTGTTGCCCACCCGCCCGGTGGGCGCTCCGGCCACCCTCGGCGCCCAGGCCAAGCGCAAGCTGCGCAGCTTCGTCATCCCCCACATCCCGCATGAGGATGTGGTGTTGCCCGAGGAGGTCCAGGGCTTGCGCGCCTTCGGCTCCGACAACCAGTTGGAGGCCCTGGCCAACCTCATCGCCGCCAAGCTCCAGACCATGCGCAACAAACACGCCATCACCCTGGAGCACCTGCGCATGGGGGCCTTGAAGGGGGTGATTCTGGACGCCGACGGCTCGGTGCTCTACGACCTCTACAGCGAGTTCGGCATCACGCCCAAGAGCGTGAACTTCGCCTTGACCACCAACACCACCGAGGTGCTGACCAAGATCCTGGAGGTGAAGCGGCACATCGAGGACAACCTCAAGGGCGAGTTCATGACCGGGGTGATGTGCTTGTGCTCGCAGGGCTTCTATGACGCGCTGACCACCCATCCCAAGGTCAAGGAGGCCTTCCTGTACTTCCAGCGCAGCCAGCAGCTGGGCAACGACTACCGCACCGGGTTCAGCTTCGGCGGGGTGACCTTTGAGGAGTACCGCGGGCAGGCGACCGACGCCGCCGGCAACGTGCGCAAGTTCATCGCCGACGACGAGGCGCACTTTTTCCCGCTGGGCACGGCCAACACCTTCCGGACCTACTTCGCCCCGGCGGACTTCAACGAGACCGCCAACACGCTGGGCCTGCCGCTGTACGCCAAGCAGGAACCGCGCAAGTTCGACCGCGGGACCGATCTTCACACTCAGTCCAACCCTCTGCCGATCTGCCTGCGGCCGGAGGTGCTGGTGAAAGGGACGAAGGCCTGAGCCGGAGCGGTTGGCCGGCGGCAGTGAAGGACCTCGACGCGGCCGTGGTGCAAGCCTTCGGCCGCGAGGTTCTTTACTGGCCCGAGGCGGGCGGCGAGGCCGCGATCCGCGCGGTGTTTCAGCCGGCGCGGGAGGCCGAGGACGCTTCGCCGGGCGTCTACGCGGTGCTGTTTGTGCGGCTGGCGGATCTGCCCGGCGCACCGCGGCGCGGGGACGAAGTCGGGATCGGCGGCGTCCGTTACAAGGTCTTCGACATCGAGCTGGATGCGGAGGGCGCCGCCGTGCTCAAGCTCCGCAAGACAGGTTGACTTGTGGAAGATCTTCCACAAGTTGAGTCGGCGGGAACGACTTCCGCCAGATCTGACGGAAGTGGAGCGGGATGGCAGAGTAGCCTCGCCGCGGAGGCTACTGCTCCGTGTAGAACAGAGGTTTCAATACCGATTCTGGAACGAACCGCAGCGCCTGCCGGTAAATGGCCCGCAAGGTCCCCTTGTCCACTTCTCGATGACAGGACAACATGGCCAACCGATCGTCACCGGACAAGACCCTGAGCTTCGGCATCAGGCGGCGGCGTCCAGCTCCAGCGTGGCGACGATAGTCGGGTGCTCAGCCAAGCCCAGTTCCGCCAGGTCCTCCCCTTCCAGGTGCAGGTGGATGGCCTCCCGGATGTTGGCGGCTAATTCGTCGAGGGTCGGCGCCTGCGTCACAACCGGCAGGTCCAGGCATTCGGCAACATACTGTTGCTCGCCCTTTGAAATGCGCACTTGGATGGTTCGTTTCATCGAGCCCACCTGCTTTTGGCAGTAGGATACCGCAGACGGCGCCTCAGAAACCATGGCCACGGTTCGGGTGTATGTGAAGAAGCAGCTCCGGCTCGACCGGCTCAACTTTCCCCAGCGGCAGATGTATGAGCTGGGCTCAGCGGGCGTCGCGGCGGTGAAGGCGCGGCTGGCGGCGGCGCAGGGACCTACGGATGCGCCGACCAAGCCGCTCACCAAGCGCTACGCGATCTTCAAGACCCGCCAAGGCAAGGGCAACCGCCGCAACCTGACCTTCACCGGCGACCTGTTGCGCAACTTCCAGGTGCGCACCGTGAGCGAGAACCGCGCCAAGGCCGGCGTCTCGACTCGCAAGGAGCGCATCAAGGCGTGGGCCAACCAGAAGCGCGAGGAGTGGATGGTCTTTTCGCCCAAGAACAAGGCGGCCGTCGTTGGAGCCGCGCGGAAAATGCTCGAGGAGATGAAGCCTCGTTTGCTCGTCGAGCGCGCCTTGGGAGGCAAGCAACAATGATCAACCCGGCGGAACTGGTCGATGAGCTGGTCGCGTTGCTGCGCGATATCCCGGAGCTGGTGGCCGAGATGGAAGGCGATGAGCAGCGGATCTTCGCTTATCACGATCAGTACCCGAAGCGGGTCAGCCTCGCGGCGGCGGTTCACCAGATGCCCGCGCCGGGGATCCTGGCCGCCTGGCAAGGCACGCAGCCGGGGAGTTTCGGAAGTGTCGACGTCTGGCGTCATCAGGTCACGCTCTACCTGCGGGCGCACGAGACCTTTGATGGTGACCCGCCCACGGCCTACTACCGGCTGTTCCGGCTGATCACCAAGGGTGTGCCGGCGTCGTTGGGCGTGCCGATGCTCAACGCGGCGGTCCATCCTTCCTGTTACCCAATGGACCTGCCGCAGATCCAGCGGCAGACCGACGCCGAGGGGCTGGACTATTTTGAAATGCCCCTGAGTTTCACGGAGATGGGAGATGAGTGAACAAGTGGTCATGATCTCGCCTGAGGGCGAAGTGCGGCGCGTGGCGGCGCGGCCCGAAGTTCTGGTGCCGCTGATGGTCCGCGGCTATCGGCAGCGGAACGAACAGGAAGATGAGGAGGCAACCCCTGATGTCCGTCGCGCGGATGCAGGAAATCCAGATCTGCTTCGGTAAGCAGAAGCAGGCCGACATCGCCACGGCCAACACCGCTGGGCAGATGTGGCAACTGCGCAAGCTGAACGCTGCGCTGGCCAACCCCAAGCTCAACACCGAGAATGACGCCGAGGAGTTTGGAAAGGGGCACGAGTTCGCCACGCACTCGTTCCCGGCCGCTTGGGATACGGGCGGGACGCTCGAGAAATACTTAAGCGCGGAGATTGCCGCTTGGGCCATGGCCTTTGGCCTGGGCAAGGTGGTCAAGTCGGGCTCAGCGCCGAACTTCACCTACACCTCGACGCCGCTGTTTCCCGCTTCGGGCGATGCGGCCGAGCTGCCCTACTTTTCTTTCGTTGAGCAGATCCGGCCCGGCGCGGGCGCCGTCATCGACCGCATGGCGGTGGGCTGCGCCGTCGAAGGCTGGACCATCTCGATCGGCTCGGGTCCGGGCCGCGCCAACTCGAAGATCACTGTTGAGTTCGTGGGATCGGGCAAGTACATTGAGCCCTCGGGCATCACCATGCCGGCGGCGACGGTGGAGAAGCTGCTGCCATCGGCGTCGCTGGCGCTCACGATCAACGGCGTCAACTACGTCTCGAACAAGAACATTGTTTCGCTCGAAACCTCCTGGAAGAACAACGTGCGGCTGGACGGCGGTTTCTACCCCGGCTCGGGCTTCCAAACGCCCGGCGACGGCTCAAGCGGGGCCATCCGAGGGCGGCTTGAGTTCGGCAACCGCCAGGGCGCGCTGCGCTTCGTCGCCCGCTTTGAGAACGGCTCGACCGAGCTCACCAAGCTGCGCCAGCAGACGGCCGGCACGGCGGTGATCTCGCTCACCTACGACTCGAACAACTCGCTCGAGCTCACTTGGCATAAGGTCTCGTTTGCGACCGCGGAGGTCGGCGAGACGGACGGCATCGTCACGGTTTCGGTTGAGTGCCTGCCGATGTGGGATGAGGCCAACGGCGTCGTTTCGGCCGTGGCGAAATGCGGCGTGGATGGGATCTGCCAGTAGAAAGGACCTTCTTATGTTTGACGCAAAGCAATCCATCACCATCCACCTGCGCACGCCCGAAGGCGTAAAGCCGGTTCGCGTGCGCTTTCCGAGTGACGAAGAGTGGATCGACCGCCAGAAGAGGCGCAAGGTCATCGTGAAACAACTGGGCCGGGGCGTCTCCGAGACGACGATCCCTGACTCTCACGATGCCGACGCCGCGCTGCTCGCCAAGATCCGTCTGGCCGACGAGAACGCGCCCGAGGTGGACGCCTTCGAGGCCAGCCGGATCATCGAGCAGTTGAGCCAGGCCGATGTCGACGACGTGGTCCAGGCTGGCGACGGCTTCCGCGTGACGATGCGCGTGCTGGGTGGCACGGTAACGCATGTGCTGCGGATGCCCTCGGCCAAGGACGTCTTCGAATACCGCCGCGGCTTCGCGCGCGTGCTCGATCTGCCTTACAACCGCCAGGAGTTGATCATTAACCTCACACCGGCGGCGGCGCTCTACAAGAAGCTGGTGGACTCCACCGAAGGCTACGCGGGCGAGGCGCCCATCATCCACCAGGCCGTGGCCGTAAAAGCCGCCATCGACGCCCTCGACGGCGCCTTCGCGGAGTCCTCGGACCCAAACTAACACCGGCGGAGTGGCCGGAGCGGCCCTCCCTGCGGTTCCTGATTCACTGGGCGCTGCGCCGCGAAGAGCTCTGCGACCCTGGTCTCTGTCCGGACGCGCCCGACGACGGTGGCCGCTGTGATCACTGCCCGCTGGACAAGCTGGATGCGGCTCAATCCTCGGAGGCCGGTCTGTTGTTGCGTCTCGCGATTGACCTTCGCGCGGCGTTGAAGTTGGGCGTCCGAATCGGCCTCGACGAGATCCGCGCGGATGAGTTCGCAGCGATGGTCATCCTGGAAGAGGAACGTGAACGGCTGGACAGTGAACGGATCGAGGCTCAATGATCTTAAGCGGCTTGATGGATGGGCTCGTGATGCAGAACCAGAAGCTGCTCGCCGGACACGGCCAACGAGGCATATGTTCTGCCAGCGTCATCGCTGAATTCCACCTCGTACACACCGGGGGCGAGGCGTTCGACGACCGTCCCCACCTGGCCGCGAACCAAGCCGCGCTCGGGCAGGTCGGCCAGCAGGGCAACCACGCTGAGCAGTTCAAGTTCCGCCATGGCAGGCCTCAATCCAATAATACATGACAACTCGTGAACCGCGGAAAGTCCTCACCAGTAAGTACGATCCAGGCACTACGAATGCGGGCTCGCCTTCCAGCCCTCACGAAATCGAAGTCGACCGCATAGCGCTGGCCGTATTCATCTGCCGTGCCCACGATCGCCTCGCCCGTACGCGCTGCGTCCAAGAGGGCCTGCCGAAGTAACTCGGCATCGGCGGCGGTGAGGCCCACAGTCGCGGCAAACACCCGCGCCTTGTGACGGCCTCGTGGATGAGTGGGGCTGAGACAGTAGTGGCGAAGCTTCACGATATCGACGACGGCACGGTCGGCGCCCGGCAAGAGCATCAAGTGTCGATCCTACCAACTTCTTTCGATACCCATGTCTGACAACAGACTCGAATTCGTCATTGAAGTGGATGCCAACCGGGCCAATGCATCCATCAAGACCGTCAACGCGAATCTCTCCAGAATGGAAGTGGCGGCGGCCAACAGCACCCCGCTGTCCAGAAACGTTCGGATCATTCGATCTAGCGCACTCCGCCGCGCCGTTCGGCCACCTCGCGCTCCAGTTCCCGCCGGGAGAGCAATTTCTCCCCAGAGGCAGCAATCCTGTCGCTGATCCGCCGCAACTTCCGGCCTAAAGCCGACGCCGCCCCTCCACTCCGCTTCAGGGAAGGCCGGGCAGCAGGTCTTTCGGCAACCTTGGGCATAACCTTATCTTAAAGCAGCCTGGCCGCTAAGTGCCTTCAGACAACCGTCTCGAGCTCGTCGTGGAAGTGGACGCCAACCGGGCAATGCGTCCGTCAAGAGCGTCAATGCAAATCTGTCAAGCATGGAAGTGGCGGCGGCAAAAAGCGCCTAGGCCGCCTCGTGAACTGGCCGATAGTGCAGGCGCATGAGTTGCCCCGCCTCCAGAGCCACTGTCGCGTATGTGCGCCCTTGGTCATCGCTGAATTCCACCTCGTACACACCGGGGGCGAGGCGTTCGACGACCGTCCCCACCTGGCCGCGAACCAAGCCGCGCTCTGGCAGGTCGGCCAGCAGGGCAACCACGGAATGCAGGCTGACTTCGGAAGCCGATCTTCCTTGCCGGTTGTCTTCCATGCTCAGGCAGATCTCCGGACCGGAACGAAGCGGATCTCCACACGCCGGTTCAAGGCCGCTGCGATCCGGCGCAACATGGCCAGGGAGTGACCTTCATAGTCGGCATCCTCGAGGCGTGAGATCACCGACGCCGTAGTGCCGATCATCTTGGCCAATTGGGCTTGTGTCAAGCCGGCCTTTGTCCGAAGTTCATAGATTTTCCGGGCGACCTCGTCGTCGGCTCGGGCCTCTTCCAATGCCTTCAGGCGCTCTGGCCGCCCCTGAAAGAATCGCCGGTGAAGAATCTCCACCGCATCGCTCGTAGACTTTCGTTTGCCGCTCATTGTGAGACCTCCTCGAAATGGCTGTGTCCGGCCGGATCGGCCTCGAAGCACTTCTTGCGCTGAATCGCCCGGTCGATCTCCTTCGCGGGGACTGCCCCTTCTTTCACAATGCCGTGGGAGACGACCGCAGCGACTGTCCCATGGAAAAAGTACAAGATCCGGAAGTGCGCGTGCTGACAGCGGACGCGAAGTTCATAGATCCCGTCCCGCAAGTAGTCCGCCTCCGGGCGGCGCAGCTCATGCCCCAACTCGCGCAGCCGTTCCAGCCGGAGCAGGCATTTCGCCTGCGCCTTGACCGGTAAGCCGCTGTACCAGTCAAGAAACGGGCAGGCGCCGTCTTGCTCGCCGTAAAGGACGACCTTTGTCCTTGGCATCCTAATCCAGTCTATTCGCAATATTGCGAAATCGCAAGAGCCGCTCTTCGCATGGCCGACAACCGTCTCGAGCTCGTCGTGGAAGTGGATGCCAGCCGGGCTAATGCGTCCCTCAAGGGCGTCAACGCGAATCTCTCCAGCATGGAAGCCGCGGCCGTCAAGAGCGCCCGGGGCGCATCGCAAGGCATCGACGGCATGACCGCCAGCATGACGAAGGCCGTCGTCGCCGGCCTGGCCATCTATGGCGCGCTCATGTCCGCTGCGCGCGCCATTCAATCCCTGACGATTGGCGCTCTTGAGCAGCAGGACGCCATGGGCAAGGCCGCGCAGAAAGTTGGGCTGAGCGTAGCGGCCTATTCTGAGCTCAAGCAGGTTGCCGAACTGTCGGGCATAAGCGCGGAGCAGCTCGCTACCTCCGTCGGAAGTCTCTCGCGCAACATGATGGAGGCCGCCAAGGGAGCCGGGGAGCAGAGACGCGCCTTTGAGGCGCTCGGCGTGTCCTTCCGCGACCAGCGCGGGCAACTCCGCAATGCCGGAGATGTCCTGGAGGATCTGGCCGACCGCTTCCGCCAGATGCCGGAGGATGCGACTCAGGTGGCGCTCTCCATGACCCTGCTCGGCCGCTCGGGCCGGGAGATGATTCCGTTTTTGAATCAGGGCGGATCAGAGATCCGCCGCTTGCGGCAGGAGGCGCATGACTTTGGCCTGGTGGTTGGCGAAGATGCGCTCCGGGCCGCCGGGCAGTTCACCGACAACCTCAGGCGATTGCAATCGGCGATTCAAGGCCTGAAGTTCGCCCTGGCCAATGAACTCACGCCGCGGCTGGTTGAACTCACCGACAAGATGGTCCGTTGGGTAAGAGGCGGTGGTCTGCGGCAAGCGATCACCTATGTCAAGGACCTCGCAAATGCGCTCGCGGAAATCGGAATCGCAATCGGTCTTTATTCGCTGGTGACTGCGATTCCCAAAGTCGCCGCGGCGATAAAGGGCCTTGCGGCTGCCATGGGACTGCTGAGCCCTTGGGCATTGGCTGGCGCTGGTCTGGCTGCGTTCGGTGGGGTGCTCTGGCGCGAGAGGAAGCGCGCCGATGAATTCCGGGAATCACTGGAGCGGCTCAACCGGCAGGCTGAGGTCTTCTCTGGGCTCAAGTCAGGCAAGACGCTGGAGCAGATGACAGCCGCCGGCCTGAGCGAGGCTGAGATTCGGCAGGCGATCGGCGGCCGGTCCATGGAACCATTGGACCTGGAGGTCGAGACCGGCTTTAAGGTGCGCGGGCCTGGCATCAACTTTGAAGAACTGGAAGAGCTCGAAAAGGAGAGGGAGAAGCAACGGGAGGCCGAAAAGCAGGCCCGCGAATATCTTTTGTCGGCCCAAACCGCCGAACTTGGCAACATGGGACGGATCTATGCCGAGAGACAGAAATTACTGAACGTCTACGGTCTGACGGCTGCCGCCATCTGGGATATCAATCGGGCCACTGTGACGCTTGTGTCCAATGAGCTCCAGCGAATCAAGCTAGAGAGCGGCAAGCCTCTGGCGGAGGTGGAAAGAGATGCTGAGGGTGCAAAAGAGAAATTTCTGAACTGGCGCCAGCAGCAGGTTGCCGAGGAGCGCCAGTTCGAGACGGAAACGCTGGAGATTCAACGGCAGGCACTTGAGGCGAGACTCACCTACGAGGAGCAGGCAGCTGAGCATGTCCGGGATTACGAGCTGCGCCATCTGGATCGGATGGAGACCGCGACCGTCCAGCAGCAGCTCGATGGGGTTGCCCAAAAGCTTGCCATCGAGGAGCGCTACTTAATGACCCGGTTTCGACTGCTTGCCGATCAACTCAAGCGCGAGTCCGAAATCGAGCTCGACACGATGGAGACGATCGCCCGGGCGCGGGGCATGGCGGAGGAGCAAATCGCCGCGCGCCGGGACGCCATTCTCCAACAGTACGCCGAGCGCGGGCAGCGGCTCGACGCCGACACGCAGGCGGCACTGGATGCGGCGCGGCAATCGGCAGCCATTCGGCAAACCCAGATCATCCGGGATGAGAACCAGCGGATCTTCGACAGCTTCCGGCGGCAGGCCGAGGGGGTGTTTGATGCCTTGCTGACGAAGGGCCGGTCGATCTGGTCGGCGCTGGCGGACTCGCTCAAGACGGCGCTGCTGACCGCTATCAAAGAGGTCGTGACCTCGCGCATCGCAGCGATGCTGACCTATTTATTCACGGGGCAGCGGGTATCCCTGGCCGGGGCCGCAGGCGGCATACTCGGCGCCGGTGCGGCGCCTGTGTTTGGCGCGATTGGCGGTGGCACCGGGTCGGCAGCGAGTACTCCCGCCGGAGGCCTGGGTGGTTTGACGGGGCTCGGAGCTGGCCTGGGCGTGACTCGGGCGGGACTGGCGGCGATGGCGCCACAACTTGGACTGCTTGGCGCGGGCTTGGGGCTGATGGGTGCATTCCGGCTCGGGCAAGGCGGTGGAGTGGGGCGCGGGCTGGCGCCGGCGCTGGGCGCGATCAGCGGCCTGGCGGGGTTCGGCGCGCTGGCTAGCTTCTTCCCGGCGCTGGTTGCTGCCGGACCAGTGGGATGGATTGCGGCGGCGGGTATCGGTGCGTTCGCCGGAATCCTCGGCATGTTCCGGCAGAGCGCGGAGCAGAAGGTGCGGGAGAAGATCAAGGCCACCTACGGCGTCGAGATCCGCGAGAAGAACATCCTGCGCCAGATCGTTGAGATCGCCAAGCAGGGATTTGGCGGCAACCTCGACATGGCCATCCGCAGCCAGCCGGTGCGGGAACTGGTCGAGCTCTACGCCATGAGCACCGGCCAGAGCACGGCAGGACTGCCGCCTGTCATGCGCCCGGTGTCGATGGTTCAATATGGCGGCGCGCTATTCTCCCAGGGCTCCGGCGGGTTCTCTCTCGACCGGATCGGAGCAGGTGTGGCGTCCAGTGGGACGACGGTCATTAACATCACCGTGCCGGGGGCCAAGGAGTTCTTCGAGCAGGAGACCGTGCGCGTGGTGGTGAGCAACCCGCGCGCGGTGCAATCGGCGGCGATGAATGCGATGAAGCAGAACGCCGGCCGCCGGCAGTCGGCGGCCTTGCAAATGAGTCCAGGGCTGGTGGTGGGATAAGGAGGCGCCAATGGAATGGCAGGCAGTCACGGCCCTGTGCGCCGTGGCCGTGATCGCATCCACGGTGGTGGGTGTCTTTGTGCGGCAGAGCGTGGGCGAGGCCATCGCCCGGCTGAAGTTCGAACTCCTGGAGCTGCTCGATGAGCGCTACATCCAGCGCCGGGAGTGGCAGCAGTGGGTGGAGCGCTGGAGGCTGCGGCAGGATGACGCGAGCGGAACTGATTGACCGCCTTGCGCGGGCGATCGCCGAGATGGAAGGGTTCTTTGTGAGCGAGCCACAGGCCCGGGCGCGCAAGATCCGCTATCCGACGCTGGCCCAGATCAACGCGAACCCCGGCAACCTCCGCCAATGGCGGGACAGCCGCGGGCTGCCGTACCCGACATCGAATGGATATGTCGACTTCGTCGCCTGGGCTTCGGAGCGGTTCCCCGGCGTGAGCCGCGAGGAGCTGAGCCGGCGGGCGCTGGAGGAGGGCTGGCGGGTGCTGCGGGTGCTCATTGGCCAGTATCTGGATGGCCGCTACACGCAGGGCAGGCCGCCGACCTGTGAGGAGATGTTTCGGGCGTATGCGCCCTCATCGGACAGGAACCACCCGGCCAACTATGCGCGGTTCGTGGCAAGCAAGCTCGGCGCGCGCCCAGACCAAAGACTCATCGACCTGGTGACGGCCTGATGCCCGGATCGGTACAGAACGCAGCGCCCCTCACCGTACTCCCGGCCAGCCTCTCGCACGCTTTCACCCACGAGCGCGAGTACCCGGTCTTGGACAACGAGTATCGCAACGGCGAATCGCAGCGTTCGGTTCAGGCGGCCAACAGCCGCAAGCGCTGGCGGCTGGCGAAGCGGCTCACTCCATTGCAACTGGCCGCCCTGCGCGGCTTCTACGACGCCCGCAAGGGTCCGGCTGAGCCGTTTTGCTTCTACGATCCCTGGGAGACCGTCCCAAAGTTCAGCTATGACCCAACTGGCCAGGCCACGCAGGGGCGGTACACGGTGCGGTTCAACGGTCCGTGGGAACAGGCTACTTCGCTTGCGCACACGGAGCTGAGCTTCGAGTTGATCGAGCTTGCCTGATCCGAGCAGCCATCCGTCGTCAGCTTGTGCGCCGGAGTTCCTCACGGATCACCCGTCGCAGCGTGGCTTCCAGCGGCTGCCCCGCTTGCTCGATATGCCGCCGCAAGGCTTCGTTGATCAGGGCTTGATAGCTGCCGCCCCCGGCGCGATGCACCTGCTCGCGAAACCACGCCAAGACGTCATCATCCAAGCGAATGGTAATGCGTGTCTTGCCCTTCGCCACGCGAACCACCGGCCCGCGCCGGGCCTTGGAGAAATCATATTCTCTTTTCATCTTCCTTCCTCATATTGCTCGCGCTCCCGCGCTGTGGCGGGCCGCGCCGAAATCAGCCGGATCGTATCGCCCCCCACGTGTACACGACCACCAGCACCCGGCCAAGCCAGTCCATCCCGATGGTGATCCATCGTCGCTCCTGTTCAGCGCGCGGGTCCTCGATGGTCAGGGCACGCTCGTCTTCGAACACGCCTGCCGCGTCCGCAAAATCGACCCCGTGCTTCTGGAGATTGCGCCGGGCTTTCGCGGCATCCCATTGGTAGGCCACCTTCCAATAGTATGCACAACTGTGCACTACGTCAAGCCCGGGTGCGGTCCAGCCGCCGCGCCGTCTGCCTCCCGGAGATAAACCAACTTGCCTGACTATATCGGCAACATACCAGTCCCGGAGATTACGCCATCCGGAACGTTCCCGCTCGTGCCGGACTACCCGCTGGAGGTGCGCCGTGACCATGAGGTCGTAGTGCATCCGTTCGGAAGCGGCAATGCCAAGATCGAGCAAAGGCTTTTGCTCGGCACCGGCGCCCGGCGATTCACCGTCCGCAAGCAGGCACTCCGGGACGCCGATCGCATAGCGCTTCGCGACTTCTGGGAGACGAAGTACGGGCCTTACGGCGCGTTCACGTTCAACGCTCCGAACGACAACGGTATCGGGACCACGCCGGTCACATGCCGCTTTGCCAATGAGCCGCTCTCCTGGGAGATGGTAGCGGATTGGGCCTGCTCAATCGGCGTGACGCTGGTCGAAATCCCCGCCGGGAACCCGTCCTATCCGCTCAGTCAGACCGTCAACCGCTTCCCGCCAGCCGCACTCCAGACCGCGCTGTTGTCCCAGGTGCAGGAGATTATCCCACTCGTAAAGATTCAACCGCTCCAGCCAAGCTACCCGGCGATCTACCTCTCCGACCGGCGCTGCACCATCGGCGGCCAACTCTACCAGGCGCGGCTCGTCGAGTTTGAGGGGATCTCCCAGTCTCTCGGCGGGGAGTCCGATGAGGCCCAGTTCACCTTCGGCAACGCCGACCGGGTCATGCGCGATCTGGCCAACGACGTGGATCTGTACCGGGCGGCGGTTCAGTTCTCGCTCTACCACGTCGGCACTGGGATCAAGCTTGATCTGTGGCAGGGGCATGTGGTCAACTGGTCCTGCGACCAGGGGCCGGAGTTTCATCTCATTGCCGCAGACGGTCTCTACGAACTCAACCTGCCGTACCCTACCCGGAAGATCTCCCGCACTTGCTGGAAGCAGTTTAAGGACGGCGTAAGCTGCCCGTACAGCGGCCCGGACACGTCCTGCGACAAGGGCTTCGATACGCCGAGCGGCTGCCGGGCTCATGGCATGGACAACTACTTCGGAGGCATCCTCGCCAAGCCGCAGAGTGTTCGCATCAAGGACAACTCGACGGGAACATGGGGCTTCCGGCGGTCCACCATTACCAGCACGTCGTTGGTGTCTGAGTCCATCTACGACCAGGTGGTGCCGGAGATTTACACGGATTCGGCCATGCCGGTCAACTGCAAGATCGCCATGGGCCGGGAAGAGTCGGACTTCTACGCCGCCGTGGGGATCGTGGGCGAGGGGCCGATCGGCGCCTTCGGAACAGGCCACACGCTCGACAACCAACTTCACCACGGGCCGGGCGACTTGGGGCTGTACTTCAACACTGGGCCGGACCCGAATCCGCTGACGTTCGGCTTCGACACCGACAACGCACCCGAGCGGGCCGCCGGCACGGCCTTCCTGATGATCCGGCGCATGGACCAGAAGGGCTTTCAACCCTCGAAGCTCGAGGAGCACTCCATGCAGGCCGTCATCAACCAAGGCCTCGGGGGATGGGCGTGGAGTGCGCCGGGTCAGCGGGCATGGATTCCTGGTCTTACAAATCCCATCTGGATCGCGGTCAACATGCTGCTCCGGGCGCGGGGCCTACGGTTTGCCAGCGCATCGGTCTGTGAGCAGTACTTCGACGTCGATGCGGCCATAGCCGCTGCCCAGATCTGCGACCAAACGGTGACCAGCCTGTTCCCGCGCAAGGTCAAGGTCTGGGTCGAGGATGCTCCGGGCTACTACGACGAGCAGGGCCAATGGCATGAGCCGGAAGGTCACTACGAGTGGCAGGAGATCAACCAGGAGACTCAGTTCAAGTTCCGGGGCGCGCTTCAAGAAGAGAAGCCGCTGCGCGACTGGCTCCAGGAGGTCCTGGCCAACTGCCTGGGCTACTACACCTTCGCCAACGGCAAGCTGAAGCTGGGCATTCGGGTGAACTCCTCGACCGTGGAGGCCTTCACCGAAGGCAACATCCTGTTCCGCAGCCTACAGCTTGCGCCGCTCAAGCCCAGCTTCAACCACCTGACGGCCAACTTCGCCGATGAGGAGTTTGACTTCGCCGGCAACTCCATCTCGCTTTACGACGCCGATCATGCGTCGCTGTTGGGCGGCGGGTCCGGGCCGCTCTACCTTAAGGCGAACCTCAATCTGGCCGGCACCGCATCCAAGTCTCAGGCAGCCCGAATTCTCACCACCCGGCTGCGCGAAGAGCTCGGAGGCATCACGCCGGCCGAATGGAAAGCCGCGCGCCAGGTCGCCTTCAAGACCACCGTGCTGGCTCTCAACACCGAGCCCGGCATGGTCTGCTCGCTCACCCATCCCGACATGCCTGGCGGCGCGGGCGAGTTCCGGGTCACCGGCTGGCGGCTGAACAAGGATTACTCCATCGAGATCGAGGGCCGGACCACCACGGACTCGATGTACGACCTGGCGATCGGGCCGAAACCGGCGGACGTGCCGCCGAGTGAGGTGCCGGTTGAGCCTGGCTACAGCCAGGCCCCCCACGTCAAGGTCTTCCGCGCCGGGAGATTGCAGCAGGACGGGCAGTTTGCACCGGAGATGTACTGGGACGACCACCGCCAGCGGATGCTGATCGACTGGGCCTGTCTTGCGCCCGAAGACCGCACCAACTGGTCCGGGGTGCAGGTCTGGATCAAATCGCCTCGTACGGGAGGAGGCTACGACTACACGCCGGCCACCGATCCGATTCCGCAGACCCAGTTCACGCTGCCGCGCCGGGTGGAGGGGGGAGGTCAGCAGGTCCCGTACCTCTACGACACCATCGCCATTGAGCCTGAAAGCATCCCGCAGCCGCCTCAGACCTGGACGCTGATCTGCGCCAGCATCAGCCGCTTCGGGACACTCAATCGGGACGCCGAAGGCAATCCGCTTGGCCTGACCGTGCAGTTGATGACCCTGCCGAGGGCGGATTACGTCTCGAACTTCGCTGCCGAGGCCGTCTACGAGATCACCGAGAGCGGCGACCAGCAGTTCCGGCTGAGGGGCTCTTGGACGAATCCCACGACGCCGCGCTACAAGGGCGTGCGCATCCTCATGCGCGGGTGGGAGTCGGCGGACATCACCGTGGCCGACGCTCCCGAGGGCGCCTCCTCGTTCGCTTCCCAGTCCTGGCCCGTACCCCAGGCGGCCAAGAACATTACTGTCTACGCCGTCCCGGTCTATGGCGATGGGACGGTGGGCGCCGTCGTGCCTGGCTCCACTCCATCAGTGGCGCTGACGATCCAGCGGCTCACCGGCGACGCCGGGCGGGAGTACGCCGATCTGGTGACGGGGTTCACTGCCGCCGTCGCGAGCCCGGCTTACGCGGTCAACGGCCAGGGCCAGCGGGTGCTGCGGGTCAATCTGTCGTGGTCCAACCCCTCCGATCCGCGCTTCGGCGGGGTGGCGCTTTATGTCAACTGGATCGATGGCCGCACCTACCAGCTTGCCAGCTTCGAGCGCGGGACGAGTTTCGCCTGGGAGACAACCAATTTCCCGTCATCTGCGGCCAACGCCACCTTCTACGCCCGCAGTGTAGACACCAACAACCGCGTGAACAGCTATGTGGGTGGCGTGACACCTGCGCAGACCATTCAGATCCCGGCTCCAACCTCAGACAACGCGCCTGCGGAGTGGTGCGCTCATGTCACTGGCTTCAACGCCTCGGTCTCCTACCCGGCGACGGCGGACGGGACCGCCCGGGCGGTGGTCACCTGTACCTTCACCCCGCCGAATGATCCCCGCTGGGGAGGGGTGAGCATCCGCACCACGACCGATTTCGCGGTCTACATCGGACGGGTGGAGGGCTCCAGGTCGCCCCTGACGTTCGAGCTGCCGGTGGGCATTACGCCGACCACGTTCTACGTCGCCGCCGTCAGCTTCGACGTGAACGGGCGCATGAACACGCCCGCGATCGGAGCCGGAACTCCCTGGCAATCCATCATCGTGGGCAACGCGGCCGGCCAGCTTGATCTCTCCCGAGCCAAGCCGACCAGCTACGACCCGGATATCTTCACCGTAACCGATGGGAAGTTCAAGGTCTGGCAGTTCAACGGCAGTCTGATCGTAGCTGGCACTGTGTCGAGCGACAAACTCGCCACCAACGAGATCATGGTCGGCGGCGGTGGGAACAAGCCGGGGAAGTTCGGAGTCTACAACGCGCTCGGCCAACAGATCGGCTTCATTGGTGTCGAGGGGACGAATGAGGGCGCATGGTTCAAGACCGCCCGCATCGGCGGGACGAGTTACTCGAACGCCCCATTGATTGCGGATGTCAACGGGAACGTGTCGCTGAATGATGCCACGATCCAGGCATCCGGGTCGTGGACGGACTCTTTCGGCGTAAACCGGTCCCAGACTTTCTCGGTGACGCCGGCATCCACGCAGATTGTCGTGCTGACGGAGACAAGCGCAAGCATCGACGCCAGCAAGCGCAGCCGAACCGTGTTGGGAAGCGGCGGAATCGACATCAGGGCTGCCGACGGCGGATCATACCCCCGCCTGCTTCTTACCAGGGGTCACAATCCAGGTGGGGGTGGGGGATTGATTCCAGAGGTGCTACTTGCGAACTTGCTGGTGGATGCTGGCCAAAATTCGTCCGGTCAGTTTGCTCAGTTTTTTGTTCAAGCATCCCGCTACCCAGTTACGGGCGTAACTGGGTGCAGTCTCAGTATTTGGTCCAGCGTGCCAGGCCAGGTTAGCGAATTTCGGATAGACGCAACCGCGGGGCAACTCGCAACCATGTCCGTCAAGAACATGAATGTAACTGTGGACGACAGCCCTGCCTTCACCGGCGCCGTCCAGGTGAAGAAGCCAGATGACACGACGGCCACCCTCACGTTCAAACGGGGCTGGCTCGTAGGAGTGAGTTAAATGACCATCACCATTGAAATCGACGACAACACCTTCAACGCCATCGCCGAGCACATCTGCGGCCTGCGCAAGCCGCCGCGTCAACTGGAGAACGGCGCGGTGATCTCCGAGCCGCTGTTCGAGGGGCCTGAGCAATACATCGAAGAGGTCTTGGCGCAAAACTTTGTGCGCATCTTGGAGGCCAATCCGACGCCGGAGATGATTCAGGCGCGACAGCAACTTGAAGCCGCGCAACGGGCCATGCTCGCGGCAGCCAAGCCCGCCGTGAGATCTGAGCGAAGCCTGCTGAAGCAAGAGCCGGGGAAGTAAGGACGCAACATGGGCGATAAGAGCTACGCCTGGGCCAATCAGATCCTCAACGATCTGCGGTCGCAATCCCTCGAAGTGGCGCTCTACACCACCCTGACGGACAAGAACGACTCCGGCGGCGTGGAGGTCTCCGCCCCGGAGTACCAGCGGCAGGCAATCACACTGAGCGTCCCCAGCAACGGCCAGTGCGCGAACACGGCTGAGATCCTATTCCCGGAGGCAACTTCGGCCTGGGGCACGGTCGTGGGGTTCGGCATCCGGGTGGTGGGAGGGGCGCTGCGCTATGTGGACACATTCACCGGCGGGCCGGTCACGGTGAGCGCGGGGCAGCAGCTTCGATTCAAGGCCGGACAGCTTCAGATTCAGGAGAGTTGATATGCGCAGAGTGATCCCCCTGATCCTCGTGTCTCTGTGCCTGCTGGCGCAGAACCCGAACACGGCCAAGTATCCATCGCAACTGGCCACCGATCAAGACCTGCTGGTGGCCCGCGACAACTCTGCCTCCACCCTCACGGCAGGGATCAACTCCACCACGCTGTCGATCCCAGTGGCCGACGGATCGAAGTTCACCGCCTATGAGCTCGTCACCATCGACTCCGAGCTAGTTCTGATCTGCTCGGCGGCCGGCAACACCCTGACGGTCTGTTCCGGTGGGCGTGGATTCGGCGGTACCACTGCCGCCGCGCATGACTCCGGGGCCGCCGTGGACGGCTTCATCAACGCCTGGCACCACAACCAACTGGCCGCTGAACTCAAGACCGTGCAATCCTCGCTCGGCGCGAACTTGGGCAACGTGGCGCTGGCCGGCCACAACCACGACGGCACCTACCAGGCGCTCAGCCAGCGCAACCAGGCCAACGGCTACGCCGGGCTGGACGCCTCCGGCTTGCTGGCCGTGTCTCAAATCCCAGGCCTTCCGGCCACCAAGATCACCAGCGGGCAGCTTTCCACCGCCTATGGCGGCACCGGACGAGGGGTGACCTGGACGCCCGGCTCCGTGCTGTTCATTACCTCCTCGAATGTCTTCGAGCAAGACAACGCCAACCTGTACTGGGACAACACCAACAAGCGCCTGGGGATCGGGAACAACGCCCCCACAGAGAAGCTGGAGGTCACGGGCAACGTCAAGGCCACCACGTTTATCGGCAGCTTGAACGGCGCGGCGCCCTGGAGCCAGCTCAGCGGCAAGCCGTCGCTGGCCGGCACCGGAAGCTGCACGAACCAGTTTGTGCGCGGACTGAATGCCGAGACAACGCCGACCTGCGCCACGGTTGGGACGGCGGACGTGGCGACTGCGCTCAAGACGGGTGTCATCAACTACACCTTCTTCGACGTGAACAACGACCTGCCGGACACTCTGGACATCGACAGCATCTTCGTCAACCGGGGGCCGGACATCACCATCACCGAGGTCTACTGCGAGATCAACGGCGGCAGCGCCTCGATAAACCTCCGCCGTGACGACGGCTCACCGGCCAACATCCTGTCGAGCAACCTGACCTGCTCGACTTCGGGGGCCACGACGACCTCGTTTGTGAGCGGCGAAACCAGCATCACCTCCGGCTACAAGATCGACCACGTGACTGTCTCGGTCGGCTCCGGCCTGCGGCGTATGAACATCGCCATCAAGTACACGGTGAACTGACATGAGGAAAAGTCTTTGCCTTCTCCTGCTTGCCTCCGGGCTGGCCGCCCAGGACCGCGTCGAGACCCTGCTCAGCAAGCTGGCCGAATCACCCAGGCTGGCGCGGATCGAGGGCGCCGTCGAGCAGCGTCGGGATCTCTCGGGGGTGACATACCGGGTTGCGCCGAACCAGTACCGGGCGGTGTTTGGCTCTGGCTTGACGTGGAGGGATGAGCGGGGCGAAATCCAGCTTGCCGAACCGCAACTCTGGCAAACCGACCGCGGCTGGACGCTGACGGGCGGGCCGGTGCGGACGCGCATCACCCGTGGAGTTGACGGCGACGTGGTGGAGTTCTGGCGGGTGTTGGACGGCCAGTGGGTCAACTCGCTCACCATGCGGCCGGGGAAGCTGGAACACGAGAGCGACTTCCGGTTCCGGCTGAGCGCCTACGGGCTGGACTGGACCTTCGAGGTCACAGGACAGGGCTTCGACCTGCGCTCCGCGCCGATTCCAAAGTCTCTCGGAGAGCGGACCTACGCATGGCAGATCTCCGGGCCGCTGAAACCGGATGAGGCTGGGAATCTCACGGGTGAAGGGGGCACGCTCATCACTCGGGCTGTGATGCTTGGCGCGAATGGGAAGCGGCATCCATGCAGCGGTTGGAGTCCGTCCGCTGAAGGGTTCGCGTTCGCCTGCGACGATTCTGATCTCCCGCCCGAGGCGTTCCCCTACGTCATCGACCCGACCGGAACCTACTACGCCGGGGAATTCATCTGCGCTTATGGGAACGGCGGACAGTGGGTGCCATCGTATGTGGGAACTGCGGGTCCGGCGGAAGTCACCGCCGGGTACGAGTACAGCTACGTTTGGGCGTTGCTGGCGTTCAAGTTCGATACGTCGCCCATCCCCGACAATGCCACCATCACCGCAGCCCAACTCTACCTCTATTTAAACAGCATCACCAACCCGGAGAGCCGAACGCTGGCGATTGAGTGGTACAACCCAAACAACTGGTCCGGCGAACAGGTGTACCAGCAGACGCCCGTCAGCGGGAGCATTCTATCCTCCTGGACGCCGCAGTCAATGGTATGGAATGGCGTCCTCCTCGACCCCAGCAACATCTCCAAGACCGGCTATACGGCGATTCGGATCTCTGCATCTTCAACCTCTCCCACGCCGACGCAGCTTAACTCTTGGACTTTTGGTGCACCAGGGTGGGGCAATCCACCTTACATCGAGGTGACTTACACCGTACCGCCCTCCGCGGTCCAGGTGATCGTGGTCACGTCCGGTCCGGCGAGGTAACGACATGCCACTGTTCGGCAGGGGCAGATTCGGTGAAACCCGCTTCGGCGGCGCCAGCCGGTTCATCGACGTGGCTGGTCTGGCTGGTGGGGAAGGTGCAGTCAGCGGGACCACGTTCCTGCTCGCCTCCGTCCAGGGAGCCGCCCAGGGGGATGGAGAGGTAACGGGCTCCGCCTTTCGCACCGGCGTGCTGATCTCGCTGCTCGGTGCGGCCGCCGGCGATTGCGATGCCATTGCCCAGGCAGTACTCGCTCTGTCCGCCGCCGGGCTGATCGGTGGGGATGGCGACGTTGCCGCCGCCCTGAGCATCCGCCACAGCCTGGCAGGGCTGGCTCACGGCGAAGGAGACGTGCGCGGCTCACTGGCTTTCGCCGGTCTGCCGCCCCCATCACCAGCCGCCATCAGGGTGGCCAGGTGGCTCAGGAGGCCGGGCTCGGCATAGCACCTCACTCCCCTGCCTGTTTCGTCAAAGCCTCGGGCCGCATGCCGCAGGCAGAATGCGGCCCATCCCCAGCAGCACCGTCAGTCAACGTGTCGCTCAGAAAGACCGGCCCAGCTCCGGTTTCGATAAAATCCGCAATGGGTTTCGATTGCCAGTGCGCAAACTGCGATTTCACAAGGTCCGCTGGATGGCCGGGTACCCCTTCGAGGTCCTCTCCTGGCCCCGCTCGACCAGCCGCTATCTTATGGGCAACTTCAACTCCGGCTGGCCCTACGATCGCGACTACCTGGCCGCACGCCGTACGCTGCTCCCCCTCATCGGGCTCTGGGACTACGACCAGCTGTGCCTGTACGCTAACCGTGGATAAAGACGAGAAAACATTTTATGGTAACGATGTTTTGGGCCCTTAAGCGGGCATCGCGCCTGCCAGGTGGAAGCCGAAGCAGGCCTCCCTTCGGGCTGAGATCGGCCATTAGCGGGGTCACGGTTCGCCGCCCTTCTATCGCCGGGTGAATGAGATCTTGGAACGGGCCAAGTTCGATGCCTACGTCGAGCGGATCTTCCGCAAGTGCTACGCCGTGGCCCTGGGCAGTCCGTCCCTCTCGCTTCCGCTGTTTCCTGCTGGGCAACTTCGAAGGAATCGACTCGGAGCGCGGCATCGCCTACCGGGTCTCGGACCCGCTTGGTTTGCGGGAGTTCTTCGGCTTGAGCCTGGAAGGGCGCACGCCGGCACCGTCGTGACGTAGGCGGCGGCGCACGCGGCGCAAGCGGCGGTGTATGCCAACCGGCGGCGGCTGAAGAGCCGGACCGCCAAGGCGCTGATGAGACGTCGCGGGGAACGGATGGAGAGAAGCTTCGCCCATCTGTACGACACCGGCGGCATGCAGTTGGTGCACTTGCGCGGCATGAACAACA
>Ga0078972_1005369_pt1 | contig 32668 bp, 26 predicted proteins | sample YelNatPaOPGAMG01_FD_67568 | JGI IMG/M metagenome (GOLD analysis project Ga0078972, IMG submission 67568) | Hot spring thermophilic microbial communities from Obsidian Pool, Yellowstone National Park, USA - OP-RAMG-01 (SPADES assembly) (version 2) | ecosystem: Environmental > Aquatic > Thermal... | reverse complement strand
GGGGGTGCGGCCCTCAGATCCCGCCTGGCGTCCACCGTTGTCCATACCGCGGTCGGAGCCGCGTTCGAGGAATCATTGTCTCGAAAAAGGTCATTGTCGCAAGATTGTGGGAGGGGTAATCTCACCGCTGTTGGCCAACGTTTATTTGCACTATGTGCGGGACGTGTGGTTCGAGCGAGAGGTCAAGCCGCGGTTGCGGGGCCGTGCCTTCCTCATCCGCTACGCGGACGACTTCATCATGGGTTTCGCCTGTGAAGCGGACGCTCGCCGGCTGCTGGAGGTGCTGCCGAAACGGTTCGGCAGGTACGGGTTGACGCTCCATCCGGACAAAACCCGGATGGTGTCACTCGACCCAGGGCCAATCCTCAGCACGGGCGAGCCGTCCTGCCCGCAGCGGGTTCCGTTCGATGTGGCGGAAGACGATCAGGAGGGGGTGGTCTTCCTCGATGGGGAAAGCCTTGAAGCGTCCCGGCCTCACATGGCCTGTGGGCGGTGGATGCGCACCACCGGCTGGAACGGCTTCCGCCACATATTGGCGCGCTTCTTCACAAGTCATAGCGATTGTCCTCCAAAGAAAATTCTCCACGGAATTACCCGGCTTTCCAAACGCGCAATCAAGGTTGCCCTTGTTCTGGAGGGATGTGCGGATGGTGATGGTCGTAAAATCCCTTGTGGCTGCCGAAAATCTGTTCGAGCATCTGCTCGTTGATGATTTCACGCGGCGGCCCTTGGCAAGCGATGCGGCCGTCTTTCAGACATAAGACGTGATGGGCCATGCGATCCACGACGTGGGTATCGTGCGAGACAAGCAAGATGGTCGCGCCGGTCTCGCGGTTCAAGCCGGCGATCAAATCGTAGAACTTCTCGCCCTCTTTGAAGTCAATGCCGGCGGCTGGCTCGTCGAGCAGCAACAACTCGGGACGCGGCTCCATCGCCAGGGCCAGAAGCACGCGCTGCAATTCCCCACCTGACAACTTCTCGACCGGCTGATGCAGCAGATGCAGCGCGTTGACTCGTTCGAGCAGCTGCGCCATGCGCTCGCGCACTTTGCGCGTGGCACCGAGAAAAAGCGGACGGCGTTGCAGCGCCAGAGCGAACAGGTCGTAGACCGTCAAGGGCAGGTTGGCTTCGATGCGTAGGCGCTGGGGTACGTAGCCGACATGCTCGGGGCTAGGCCGGCTGTGGTCGTGGCCGCAGTGAAACTCGATACGCCCGGAGTAAGGCACTTCCTTGACCAAGGCGCGCAGAAGGGTGCTCTTGCCTGCGCCGTTGAGGCCGATCAACGCAGTGATACGGCCTCGCGCCAGTGTGGCGTTGATCCCTTTGAGGATAGCGTTGCCGCCCAGCGTGACACGAAGGTCCTGGATCGTCACCAAATCCGAATTCATGGCAAGCCCTTGGCCAGATTGTCGAGGGCCTGCCGCATTTTCTTGTCGTACCATTCCACGCTCTTCAACTCCTTTGCATCATCTTTAAGCTCTTGTTTCTCCGCGGTTTCCAAGGGATCAATCTCCACGAAAACGATTTCCTTGTCCCGGTCCTTCATGGCGTCGCGTAACACCTTGGCCGAGGTCTCTGTGGGATACTGCGGTTCGACCGCAATGACACGAATGTCTTTCTCCTGACACTCCTTGGCCAATTTCACCAGATGCGCCTGCCCTGCCTCCGCACCTGGCGTCACTTCCAGAACACCTGCGATTTCCACGTCGAAGCTCTTAGCGAAGTATCCTAGCGATTCGTGGAAAGCGATGATCTTGCGATTCTTCTTGTCCTTGAGCCGCTCCTTGCCGTAAGCATGTAGGGCCTGGAGTTTGCGAATATATTGGTCCGCATTCTTGTCGTAGTCAGCCTCGTGAGGAGGATCGACGCGCTTCAGCTCATCGCGGATGATCTCGACTAAGGCGATGGCTTGCGGGATGCCGAGCCAAATGTGTGGATCGTAGTCGCCGTGCTCGTGCTTGTGTCCGTGTTCCTCCTCATGGCCCTGCTCAGGCGAAGAGGAGAAGCGGAGCAACAGCTTTTCTTTGCGCTTGTCTTCCCCGGCACGGAGCTTGTCGCCGAGCTTAATATATTGGAGACGGGGATTGTGGCTTGCAATCTGGATCGAATCGGCGAACTTGTCATCGAGAGATAGGCCGATGGCGAAGAACAGGTCAGCTTCGCGCAGCAAAATAGCGTCCTGGGTGTTGTCCTGATAATGGTGCGGTCCTTGCGTGGTGCAAAGACAAACGATGCCGACATGATCGCCGCCGACGTTACGGACGAAATTATCCAGGGGAGGAATGGTGACGACAACCCGCGGTGGGCCGCCGCGATTGCGCCAAGCCGGCGCGGACCGTGTACAGCCGAGAAGCCCACTCGTCAGCACCAGCGCTGTCACACCCAAGATCGCTCCTGCTCCGTATTGCCTAGTCATCACCACCCTCCCTGTGAGGAAATACTTTGTAATACCACGCCTTCTATTCTGACATGGTAATGAGCGGAGCAAGGATTGACAAGCTCTTCGGTTGTGCGAGGTATGCCACTAGATTTTGGCGAGCGGGGTTACGTCATTGGGGCGAGAGGAGGTGCGTCAACGCCCCGAGTAGGCTTTTCCACTCCCTGCTCCACAAAGGGGGAGGGAGTTTTGTCGGGCAACTCTTACGGTTGCGCCCCTGTCTTGTTTGTTTTGTTCGAACGGATGAAATCACGGCGGATGGTCTCTCCGGCTTGAACGAGGAGACTCTGCGTTTGCTCTATCGGCTTGCCGTCTTTCATCCAGCGGAGGCGCATCTGGTAGCTGTATTTCTTTCCCGGCGTCAAAGGTGGCGAGAAGAAATAGCGCATTTCGCCAGTCTGTTTGGTCTTGACGCCGTTTACCCAGATCTCGGCGTCTGCGGGAACGCGCAGCCAGATATGCGCCTTGTTGTCTGCGCCCATCTCTCTTGCCGTCAAGAACGGCGGCAAATATCCGCCGCCGATACCGACTCCCACACTTGTTGGGGACGGCGGCGATTGGGCCGCGTTCGAGATAATGTTAGGCGAGATGCTCGGCGCCAACATGATAATGGGTGGGCCGGAGTAGCTCTGCGGGGCCGTGCCCCAGTAGGGGTACGTTGTACCATTGGGGTTGGTCGCTTGCGCCTGAACCGAACTGGCGGCGAGGACGGCGACGACCAGCGCGCGTCCGGCAGCAACGGGACTGTGCATAGTTGTTCTCCTCTCTCTTTATTATATGCACAAGCACAAGCTCGCGGCGCAAGCCCACGGAAGCAAGGAAGGCCTTTTCCTTGTCTGCGCTGTCAGATAGTGCATTCAAGGGGCGTTTCGTTCTCTGCCGATTTTTAGGAGGAGAGTATAGCGAGCCGCAGGACTGAGAGTGGATGGCGGTCTATGTATTCTGGGGGAGGCCAGTCAATCTGGCGGGCCGGTTTAGGGGCGCCCCTGCTGATGTTGTTGAGCGGTTGCCTGAGCAATCGTGGGCAAATCGAGCAGGCGTTGATCGCTTATCGTCCGCCTCCCGCCCATCTTGTTCAGATTGCCTCGAAGTATCGAGCGCGGTGTCCCGATCTGCTTCAGGTGGACGTTGCCGGCTTACCACAGTACAGCGGGCCGCAGCGTATCGGCCCTGACGGCTGCATCGACCTGGGCGACGCCGGCCGGCCGCAAGTCGATGGCGCGACGGTATCGGAAATTGTCCGCATGGTGGCTGAGTGCGTCGGCGTAGCGCCCGAACAGGTCCATGTGTCCATCGCGGAGTACAACAGTCAATATCTCTATTTGTTCGGCCAGGTTGCGGGTAGCCAGCGTGCGGTGCCGTACCAGGGACCGGAGACGGTGCTGGATTTGCTGCATCGGGTCGGCGGGCTCCGGCAGGGCGCGGCTGTGGGCGATGTCACCGTCATTCGGCCTCACGTCGCTGAGGGCAAGACGCCAGAAGTCTTTCACATCGACCTGGCCGCCATCGTTCTCCGCAACGATCCAGAAACAAACATTCTTCTGCAACCGTTCGATCAAATCCACATCGGTCAATCGCCGCGCTCGTCGTTCCGCGATTGCCTACCACCGTGGCTGCGCTCGGTTTTCAGCCCATTTGCTCACAGATTCCAGGGATAAAAACCCGTTTGGGGGCCGACAGCGGGGTAAGCCATGCGGATGGTCTGCCGTCGTTCTCTTTGCGGACAAGTTTGCGGCCTACTTGGTCGCCAACTGTGAGCTAGAGTTTTTTAGGGAACGCCCTTGGCCCCCTGATTTGCGGACCCGTCGATGTCGATTGACAGCGTCGAAACCTTCCTCGCCGTCCTGCAACGCACGCAGGTACTGACGCCCGAAGAGGCACAAGACGTTGCCCGCGAATTGGGTCCACACTTTACCGACCCCCACGACCTCGCCCGCTATCTCGTCGAACTCGAATGGCTGACTTCTTACCAAGTCCGTTTGTTGTTTAGCAACCGCTGGGACGAGCTGACCATCGGGCCTTATCTGGTCCTCGATCGCTTGGGCGAAGGCGGCGTTAGTGAAGTCTTCAAAGCCTGGGATACCATCAACGGCCGAATCGTCGCCCTTAAAGTCCTGTACCAACACCTGACCAATCATCCCGCCGCCGTCCGCCAATTGCAGTGCGAGCTGCAAGCGGTAACACGGTTGTCGCATCCCAACATCATCCGCACTTTCGACGCCAATCAAGTCGGGCCCATGTCCTACTTCGCTATGGAATTCGTCGAGGGGCTAGACCTGGACCGCTATGTTCGTCGCTGTGGGCCGCTCCCTGTCCAAGAGGCTTGTGAGTACGTTCGCCAAGTAGCCCAAGGGCTTCAACATGCCCATCAGCTGGGCTTGGTACATCGGGACATCAAACCGGCCAACCTCTTCCTTGCCATTCCCGGCGGCTGGGACGGCGAGTCACTTTCCGTGGGTCGTACGGCTGGTACGGTAGTCAAGATCCTCGATTGGGGATTGGCCCGGGTGCGGTCTGACGCTGACCCGTCTCTTCGCCTTCCCCAACTCAGGGCGGACGAAAGCAGAGCGGTCGTAGATTGGCACACAGAGAAGGGCGCGTTGGTCGGCACCGCCGATTACATTGCTCCGGAGCAAGTACGCGACCCCGGCCTGGTGGACATCCGTGCGGACATCTACAGTCTCGGTTGCACACTGTATTTTCTGCTGGTCGGCCAACCACCGTTCTGCGGCGGGTCGTTGATGCAGAAACTGTTGCAGCATCAAGACGCAGAACGGCCACACCTATGTAAAGTACGCCCGGACGTGCCGGAGGAATTGGCCGCCATTGTGCAGCGCATGATGGCTCGCCGTGCGGAGGAGCGCTACGCCATCCCGTTATTGGTGGCCGGTGCCCTTCGCCCTTTCGCCGCCGTGGCAACGCGCTCAAGCTCTTCACAGAAGATTGTCCGACTCAAGGCCCCCTCTACAGCGATCATCGATTTGTCCACGTGTCGTGGCAGCACAAACAGCCAGTAGGATTTTGGGCTTGCAGACAAGACTCCCTCCCCTTTGCAGAGGAAGGCCAGACACTCGTCTCTCGCCCTCGGGGAATCATTTTTTTAAGGCAGGCAGGCGGATGGTGAATTTGGTGCCGCGGCCGACTTCGCTTTGCACGGCGATCGTGCCGCCGTGCGCCTCGATGATCTTGCGCGTGGTAGGCAAGCCGAGGCCGCTGCCGCCGCTCCGCGTCGAATAAAAAGGGCGAAACGCCTGGGCCAAAACTTCCGGCGCCATGCCGCGGCCCGTATCGATTAGTTCGAGAAGTACACCTGCCGACTCGGCGCGGGCCAACAGGGTGATCTCGCCGCCCGTCGGCATGGCTTGCTGAGCGTTGAGCAAGAGGTTCAGCAGGGCTTGCTTGAACATATCGCGGTTGAGGGCCACCGGAGGGAGATCGGCGGGCATGTAGCTTTTGATTTCGATGTTGGCCGCCCGCGCCATGGGACCGAAGAAATCGATCAGCTCCTCGACGACCTGGGCAAGGTTGGCGGGAGTCAACTCCAAGTCCTTGACGCGCGCGAAACGGAGAAATTCATTGGAGATGTCTACAAGTCGCTGACATTCGTTCTGCAAGCGTAAGATGCGATCCAGGGCGCGGCGTTCGCGCTGGGTCTGTGGCTCTTGGAAGTCCTCGGCCAGTAGTTGCAGATTGAGGCGCAGGGTACTGAGGTGGTTTTTCAGATCGTGGACGAAGCCGCCCGCCAGTTCGGCCAACTCCGCATATTCTTGATTGACCACGGTTGGCGCCATCCTTATCTGGGCCGAGCCTCGGAAAGCGACCGTATGCCCGCTCTAGAGGCTGCGGCCCAGAAGCCCTATTTTACTCTCGGCCGCGCGGTGCGCGCTCGTGTTCGCCGCGCGGCGGCCGTCCCTCCGGCGGCCGCCGTAACGGCGGCGGCATCGGGGGGGCGCCGCCGTCCGCTTTGTGCTGTTCACGCAACAACACCTTGCGCGACAGTTTGACGCGGTCGTGCTCGTCGATAGCGATTACCTTGACCTGCAAAACATCACCGACCTTGCACACGTCCTCGACCCGTCCGACATATTTGTCATCCAACTCGCTGATGTGGCACAAGCCGTCGCGGCCAGGCAGGATCTCGATGAAAGCGCCGAAATCCTTGATGGACGTAACGCGGCCCTCGTAGACTTTGCCGACGCGCACCTCTTCCGTTAGGGCTTCCACCTTGAGCTTGGCCGCCTCCGCGCCGGCAGCCTCGCTGTGCGAAATGTACACGGTGCCGTCGTCCTCGATGTCGATCTTGGCGCCCGTGGCTTCCTGAATGCCCTTAATGGTCTTGCCGCCCGGCCCGATGAGCAAACCGATCTTGTCGGGATTGATTTTCAAGGTCAACAGGCGAGGAGCCGTCTTACTGATGTCGCGGCGGGGCTGGCGCAGCGTAGACAACATGATCTTGAGGATTTCACGCCGTGCTTCGCGGGCTTGGTCCAGCGTCGCCTTGATGATTTCGGCGTTGATCCCGTCGATCTTAAGGTCGAGCTGAATGCCTGTGATGCCGCGGCCTGTGCCGGCCACTTTGAAGTCCATGTCGCCGAAATGATCCTCATCGCCCATGATGTCGGTCAAGAGGATGTAGCGATCCGGCTCCTTGACCAGACCGATGGAGATGCCGGCCACCGGATCGCTAATGGGCACCCCAGCGTCCATCAATGAGAGTGTGCCGCCGCACACCGAGGCCATGCTCGACGAACCATTCGATTCGAGAATATCGGAGACAACCCGGATCGTATAGGGGAATTTCTCAGGGCCGGGGATAACGCTCTTCAAGCTGCGTTCGGCCAGGGCGCCATGGCCGATCTCGCGGCGGCCTGGCCCACGAATCGGTTTGCACTCGCCGACCGAGAAGGGCGGAAAGTTGTAATCGAGCATGAATTTTTTGCTGTATTCCTCCATGAGGCCGTCCACACGCTGCTCGTCGCTGGCCGTACCCAGGGTGGTGGTCACCAGCGCTTGCGTCTCCCCGCGTTGGAACAGGGCCGAGCCGTGGACACGCGGGAGCAAAGCCACTTCACAGGTGATCGGCCGCAGCTGTTTGGGATGGCGGCCGTCGATGCGCTTGCCCTCCAAAATAAGGTCGCGCACCACGCGTTCTTCCAAGGCGTTGAAAGCCGCCGACACTTGCTCCGGCGTAAATTTGGCCTCGCCGTTTTCTGGCAGATATTCGGCGAAGATGCGTTCACGGAGTTCGCGGATGCTTTCGGCGCGAGCCGCTTTGCCCGGCGTCTGTTTGCGTTCGCGCATCTCCGCGCCGAACCGCTGGCGGAACTCGTCGATAAGCGGGTTGGGCGGCGGAGGCGGCGGCAGTTTCTTTGGCCCCAGGCCGGCCTTTTCCCGCAGCTCCTCGATCATGTCGATGATGGTTACAATGTGCTGATGGCCCCAAACGATGGCCTCCAGCATGTCCGCTTCCGGCATCTCGCGGGCAAAGCCTTCAATCATGGTGATGGCGGAACGCGTGCCGGCCAGGACGAGGTCGAGATCGCTCTCTTCCAGTTGCGCTTGGCTGGGCATGAGAACGAACTCCCCACCGATGTAGCCAACACGGACGCTGCCGGTCGGTTGTAAGAACGGGATCGGCGAGATGTGCAAAGCGGCACTGGCGCCGATCATCGCCAGCACGTCGGGGTCATTATCGCGGTCCACGGCCAGGGTGCTGGCCATAATCTGCACTTCATTGAAGTAGTCGGGGGGGAAGAGAGGGCGGATCGGACGATCGATGAGGCGCGAGGTCAAAATTTCCTTGGTGGTGGGCCGACCCTCGCGCTTGATGAAGCCGCCGGGGAACTTGCCGGCCGCATAGGTCTTCTCCCGGTAATCAACGACGAGAGGGAAGAAATCACGTCCTTCGTCGACCTCGCCTTCGACAGCGGCCGTCAAGGTGACGGTTTCTCCATACTGGACCACGACAGCGCCATGGGCTTGTTTGGCTAATTTACCGGTCTCCAAAATGAGAGAATGGGCGCCGAAGGGACGCTCAACACGACAAAACTGCACGGACATACCTCCTGTGGAAAGCATGCCACGAAGGCATGCTCCCGGCCGGAGTGGACCACCCATTTGCGGGTTTGGACAATCGAGAAGTCCGGCGAGCGGCGTATCAACGCCTCGGAGAAGAGGTATCGGGGAGTTCGTGGATACGCCCCGCCTGCCGGATTGCCACTTATTTGCGCAGACCCAGCCGCGAGATCACGGCTAGATAGCGGCCACGATCCTTGTTGCGCAGGTAGGTCAACAAGCCGGACCGCTTGCTGACCATCTTAAGCAGACCGCGCCGACTGGCGTGGTCCTTCTTGTGCAGGCGCATGTGTTCATGCAACTCATTGATACGCGCGGTCAGCAACGCGATCTGCACTTCCGGAGATCCCGTATCAGTAGGTTCACGCCGGAACTGATCAATGATCTGGGTCTTGCGGTCTTTGGTGATCGCCATCTCGATCCTTGTCACCTCCGCTTGGTGCTACTCCTGCCTATGTGGACAGAACTTTTTTACCTCTACAACTTATTGGAATGGTATCAACGGCGAAGGAGATTACAAGAGCGAATTTAAGGCCCGATGAACCTACAGGTTAGCGATCAGTTCTTGGGTCAGGGTAGCGGTGGTGCCGTTGCCGCCGAGGTCGCGTGTGAGGCCGCGCCCCGCCGCCAACGTGCGGCGTACCGCTTCCTCGATGCGCTGAGCCGGCTTGCGTTGGCCAATATGTTCCAGCATCATCGCCGCCGAGCGGATCAGGGCGATCGGATTGGCCAGCCCTTTGCCGGCGATGTCGGGCGCGCTGCCGTGGACGGCCTCAAAGACAGCGTAGCGTTGGCCAAAGTTGGCGCCCGGAACTAGGCCCAGGCCGCCCACTAAACCCGCGCACAAATCGCTCACCACGTCGCCGAACAGATTTTCCATTACCAGCACATCGAACGGACTGGGGTCCAGAGCCAGCTGCAAGCATAAATGATCGACATGCATTTCCTCGAATTCGAGGAAAGGAAAATCATCGGCGACAGCCCGCGCCGTAGTGAGAAACAGGCCGTCGCTGAGCGGCATAACGTCTGCCTTGTGGCAAAAGGTGACGCGGCGGCGTCCGCTGTGCCGAGCCAACTCGAAGGCGTAACGGACAATGCGCTCGGCCGCCGTCCGTGTGATGATCCGCAGGCTCTCGACCACGCCGGGCACCACTACATGTTCCTGGCCGGAGTACAAGCCCTCGGTATTTTCGCGGACGACGACGAGATCAACACGATCGTAGGGCACGTTCACGCCGGGCAGCGTAGACACCGGCCGGACGCTGGCATAGAGATCCAGTTCCTTACGGAGACGAACATTGATAGAGCGGAAGCCTTTGCCGACGGGGGTGGTGCAAGGCCCCTTGAGGGCGACCCGATAGCGGCGGATGAGATCCAGGGTGGCGGCCGGCAGAGGGTCGCCGTAGCGCTCGACGGCGCCTAGGCCGGCCATCGCTTCGATCCAGGTCACCTCCGCCCCCGCTGCTTGCACGACGGCCTGCATCGCCGCTGTCACTTCCACGCCGATGCCGTCGCCAGCGATCAAAACTACGGGTGTAGCCAAAGTCTCACTCCTAATGAGCCGAAGGAGAAACGATGGTTCTTCTTGTTTTCTTTCTCACAACCTGCGGAAACGGACAGCGTTTGTCAAGCAGGTCCGCTTGTTCGGATTGTACCGAATGTAGGGATAGGGCTAAATGTAGGGACGGCGCCGCAAATTTTTTCGCGGCGGAGCGCCAGTGGCAGCTTGAGGAAGAACCACTACAATGTTGCAATTAGGAGATGAGGAGAGTGCTAGGTTACCTGTACCTCGCAGCGGCGCGGGTCCGTGGATTTACCTGTCGAGCCGGGGCGGCATCATGCAGGCGGTGAAAGGTCTCTTCATGGAAAAATGGTTATGCTGGGTCTCCATGGGACTCGCCGGTTTATGCCTCCTCTTGTTTTTGCTCGATCTCTTTCTGGACGTCCCTTTTGGGGGCATCAGCAGGACCGTCGATGTACTGGTTCTTCTGGCCTGCGGTGTTGTATTGTACCTAGCCTATGACGCCTTCCGCGACTTGCGCTAGTGTCCTGAGTTACAAAATCGTTTCACAAGTCTTCTGGAGTTTCTTGAAGATCAAGTCCGCTGTAACGGTCCATACAAACGGCTTGGAGTTCTGATTATGCTTCTCCAGATAATCTTGGATGGCCGCTTCCAGCGCCGCCACGCTCCGGAACACTCCGCGGCGAATCCGCTTAGCCGTGATCTCGGCGAAGAACCGTTCCACTTGGTTCAGCCACGACGCGCTGGTCGGCGTGAAATGGACCACATAACGCGGGTTGCGTTGCAACCAGCGCTTCACCCGCGGCGTCTTGTGCGTCCCATAGTTGTCCAGGATCAGATGGATCGTCATCCCTTCTTCCTGAGGGATCGCGGCGTCGATTTCCTCCAGAAAACGCACGAATTCTTGCTGGCGGTGGCGTCGGTAACATTTGCCGATTACCGTCCCCGTCGCCACATTCAAGGCCGCGAACAGGGAGGTGGTGCCGTTGCGGACGTAGTCGTGGCTGTGCCGCTCGGCTTGGCCTGGCCCCAAGGGCAGCAACGGCTGGGTGCGGTCCAGGGCTTGGACTTGCGATTTCTCGTCCACACTCAGCACGATGGCCCGCTGCGGAGGATTCAGATAAAGCCCAACGACATCACGCACTTTCTCGATGAAGAACGGGTCGCTGGACAGTTTGAAGGTTTCCGTCTTGTGCGGTTGCAAGCCGAAGGCGTGCCAGATACGTACGATGGCCGACTGCGACAGACCCGTCCGCTGGGCCATGCTCCGGGTGCTCCAGTGGGTGGCGTTGTCGGGCTTGCTTTCCAGGGTGCGGCGGATGACTTCTTCGATCTTGGCATCGCTGAGCGAACGCGGCGCGCCCGGACGTGGCTCGTCGGCCAAGCCTTCCAAGCGATCTTCGACAAAACGGGTCCGCCACTTGCCGACGGTGTGCGGGGTGATACGCAGGGTCTTGGCCACAGTCTTGTTGTCGGTTCCCTGGGCACAAGCCAAGATGATGCGTGCCCGCAGAGCCAGACGTTGGGCCGACATTGGACGGTTGGCCCACGATTGCAATTGGGTTCGTTCGTCGTCGGTCAGAATCAAAGGGGTCTTGGGACGGCCGAGCGTCATGGTATTTCTCCTTGTTTTTGCAGAGTTAGGCAAAGATACCATGACAAACCCAGAAGCGCAAGACTAAATCAACGAATTTCTAACTCAGGATACTAACGCAGCGGACTGGTAAGAAAAAGACTGCGTAACTATCGTTCAACCCGGCGGCAGCGGCTGAGGATTCAGTTCGTTCAAGGCGATGCTTTCGCCCACCAACATGGCCATCTGGCCCTCGAAAGTGGAAGAGGCTGGGTTGCGGGTCATTGCAGCGTGTAATTGGGCAAGGGCCGCATCCAGTTCCGCATGAGGCTGGCCGAATACGCTCAGGATCAAGTCCAGCATGGTATACAGGGTCGTCTCGAATGACTCGACGGCCAAGGTCTGGTAGAACGAAGTCGCTCCAGGGATTTGTTGCCAACCTCCCGGGGGAATATGATACGGAGCCAGGATAATGATTCGTCCTGCATCGGGGCCGGATGTGGTATCGGGGTTCCGGGAGGGCGCCTGGCTCTGCACATACACCTGAAAGTTTGAGTCCCAAGGCGGTGTAAAATTGCTGCCATAATAATCACTGCCGCCGACGGAGGGGCTGTCGATCCTCAATTGCGACAAATGGGTTCCCGCAACGAAGTTGATGGTCGCCATCGGTTCCTCGATCCACATAGGCTCTATGTGAACGACGCCAAATATACGAGTGGCGATAAAAGAGAGCGTTTCCGTATTGAAGACAACACCGTCTCCACTGACAGAGACATTATGGGCATTGGGATCACTTTGGTCATCGATAGTGAGATCGATGGTGCCTTGGCTAATAGTCTTAAGAGTCACAGGTCCAGGTATGGTCGTCAACGTGTGGTTGCTCCCAATAGTTACTTTGTCCTCCTGAGTAGCCTGGCCTACGATGGTGACCGGGTTGGAGTCGGCCGCGATATCAACCGTATTGTGAGTGCCGACGCCGGTGACGAGGAGGGTGGGAGAACTAGTTCCTTGGACCTGAAACCAATTGCCCCCTCTCCCACCTAGGATAGTCAGCATATTCACGGACTGATAATCGATGACAGAATTGCCGTAATTCACTACTCCATTGTTGTAAATATCAAACTCTTGTCCGTTTGAGTTGGCGGAATCGTTAATGATTAGTTGGTCGGCACCCAAGACGCTGATTGGGACAGGAGCGTTGAACACCGTGATATTACTGTTGTTACCGAGGGGGTTCACCTGGATAATGCTAACCTGCCCCGGTTCGAACCATGCGGAGATGCCGTTGAGTGAGACGTTGAGTCGGCCTTGGGCGTCGGTTTGGATGCTTAGGGCCTCTACTAAGGCATTAGGGTCGGCATTAATAGTGAGCTGTGTGCCCGACAATTGGGCAAAACTTGGCAATTGGTTTAGGGTCAGTGAGTAATTCCCCATCGAGTCGCTATCTTGGGCCCCGACCACGAAATAATAGGACTGACCACCCGTTACTTGCAGACTCCCGCGGGGCCCGTAGCTGTCTTGCACATAGAGCAAGTTGTTGCCCGTGTCTGTCTGCACCGGCGATCCTGAGAACGTCACATTGCCGTAATTGTCGTAGCTGGCCTTCGGTACCGAGCCATTACCGCCAAAAGTCAACTTTCCGTTGTTGTCATACATCATCACCACAGGATTCAAGCCGTTTGACGCCGTCAACTGCAATTGGATGGTCTCGCTCGCGGGCGCCGTCCAACGGTAAACGTCGTAATCTCCCAAACGGTCAATGCGGCCCTGCCAAGTAATGATGCTGTCTTGATCGTTCGGTGCATTGTCTGAGTTTGGATGGACGTATTGCGTAGCCAGCCCCGGATCAATGGCGCCCACATCCGCCACGTGGTATGGACCCTGACCTGAAGTGGGTCTCATACCTAGTACCTGTCTTAAGCAAACAAAAGAATTTTGCGTCGTGGGATTGATTCCACCATCCGATCCGCCAAAATCTGGATATTCTTGATCGGGCTGAAACTGCAAGCCGTTGCTCGTTGCATTCCAACCGGTAAGAGGCAATTCTTGATCGACAAAATAACCTAAGTTCGTTGCCCTGTCATAACTCATGATATCTGGAGCGTAAGAGACAGAACTTGGTGGCTGGGTAGACCCATCTTGTAAGTAACTGACTCCATCAGTGCGTACATGAGCCAAGCCGAATGTATGCCCGGCTTCATGAGCAATTGCCACAGCTGTATCGGCAACTGCACCGTTATTGTTTGCCGATGGATCGACGAAGGCCAGATCGTAAGGATCACTGTTGCGGATATGATCCGAGTTGCCGGATCGGGGATAATCAGTATATTGACTCGGGGTTGTACCGGCACCGAAGTTGCTAGAGCCAACAAAAATGGTGGTATTGCCATTATTGCTGTCATACGTTCCCGCGGGCTGGATACGGGTGACTTCCACGTTAAAAGGTGCGTAGATTTCAGAAACACGGAAAAGAATGTCCTGAATGTTCTGGTCGGTTTGTGCAGGTGTGCCGGCATTGTACGCTGCTACGTTTATACTATTCGAACCGAAGCCTAAAATGCCGCCACTGGAATAGAAATCTTCGCCGTCGAAATTTAGGGCAAGGAGTGTCGGCCCAGTGGGGAATTGATAAGGGATGTCTGACATGGCACTGGGCACGAGCCGCTCCTCCAGCGCTTCGAGAACCAATCGCGTTCTTCGGGGTTTCCGCGAGGTCTCTGTCCGTTTGCTGAATTGTTCGCGTGCTTTTTTCAGGAAAGGAAACATGGCTGACCTCCCGCTTCGTATGGCGACAGGCAAACTGCTGATCCTCCCTGCTTGCTTTGGCGGCAAGCCCTCTAATCCCTTACCTGCGCGCCGGGGCATTTTCGGGACAGGCGCGCGAAAAATTTTTTGTCGTCTGCCCAGATTCGCGCTGGTATAGCCTTTTCGCTTGAGCTAGACTGGAAGACGGTAAAAAATCCTTCGCGCACCTGTCCCGAAACCCCTCCGGCGCGCAGGTATATAGATAAGGGAGGGGAGGTATCTTCCATGCCCAAAGATCCGACCGACACGGTTCGGCTGATCGAACGGCTTCGCGCCGGCGATCGAGAGGCGTTCAACGAAGTGTTCAGCCGGCACCGCCGCCGGCTGCGCCGCATGGTGGAGATGCGCCTGGACTGGCGGCTACAAGCGCGTTTGGATGCTTCCGACGTGATCCAGGAAGCGTATTTGGAAGCGGTCAAACGGATGGATGAATACCTGCGCGATCCAGCACTGCCGCTGTTTCTCTGGTTGCGCTTGATCGTTGGGGAATGGCTGACGCGGCTGCACCGCCATCATCTCGGGACGAAGATGCGCGACCCTGGTCGGGAAATTTCGCTGTATCGCCAGGCGCTGCCGGCGGCCAGCTCGATGGCCCTGGCGGCCCAGTTGCTTGGGAAACATACTTCGCCGACTCAGGCCGCCGTCCGGGCGGAACGGATGCTTCGTTTGCAAGAGGCGCTTAACGCCCTAGATCCCCTCGACCGTGAAGTCTTGTCCTTGCGGCATTTTGAGGAGTTGACACGCACCGAGACGGCGAAGGTACTCGGAATCGAGGAAGGCGCGGCCTCTAAACGCTATGTCCGCGCTCTGAAAAGGCTCAAAGACGTTCTCGCCGCTTTGCCCGGCGGTCTGGAGGGTCTCTGACATGCTTGCCCCGGAACCCAGTCCCTGCGAATGGATCGACCGGCTGGCGGAAGAGTTTGTCCAGCGCTATCGTCGTGGCGAACGGCCGTCTGTGAAAGAGTATCTCGACAAGTACCCTGAGTTGGCCGACGATATTCGCAGCCTGTTCCCAGCCCTGGTAGAGATGGAACAGGTCAAGGAAGGCCAAGACGTTCTGGGCCCCGCTGCCGTTGAGACGACGCCGTTGCAGCAAATCGGCGATTATCGCCTGGTCCGCGAAGTGGGCCGCGGCGGCATGGGGGTCGTTTACGAAGCGGAGCAGGTGTCGCTGGGCCGACGTGTCGCCGTCAAAGTACTACCGCCCCACTTTTCTTCCGACCGGCAAATCCTGGAACGCTTCCGCCGCGAAGCGCGCTCGGCAGCCAAACTGCACCATACCAACATTGTGCCGGTCTTCGATGTAGGCCAAGACGGCAACACCTGCTACTATGCCATGCAGTTCATCCAAGGCCAAAGCCTCGATCAAATCCTCGTCGAATTGCGGCGTCTGCGCGGATGCTCGCCGGGAGATGGCGAACCTCCAGACCCTCAGACCTATGAGACCCAGGCGGCTGACATCCCGCACTCGGGAGCAGCCCCCCTTGGTTCTGCCGCAGACCAACTGGCGCACTCGCTGTTGACGGGGCGCTTTCATGTCGATCTGGCGGCGGCTGATGCTGCGGAGGTCAAGGTCCACATCGATCCGCCCGAGGCGCTCGATGTTCCCGCCCCTTTTCGGTGTCCTGAGATAACTCCGTTCGCGGAGACGGCTTCCTCGGCGGTGCTGCCGGGGCAGACCGACTTGTCGAGCGTGCAGACAGATCGGCGTCATTATTTTCAGAGCGTGGCCCGTATCGGCTGGCAGACGGCCAACGCTTTGGCTTATGCCCATGCCCGCGGCATCATCCATCGCGACATTAAACCGTCGAACTTGCTCCTGGATACAGCTGGCGTGGTGTGGATTACTGATTTCGGCTTGGCCAAGACACGTGACATGGCCCTGACCACCACCGGCGGCATCGTCGGCACCCTGCGTTACATGGCCCCCGAACGGCTTAAGGGCGAAGGGGATGAGCGCAGTGACGTATACGCCCTGGGACTGACATTGTATGAGTTGCTGGTGCTTCGCCCCGCCTTCACCGCGCGCGACCGATTTCAGTTAATCGACCGCATCAAGAACCAAGAGCCGATCCGGCCGCGCACCCTGGACCGTCGCATCCCGCGCGACCTGGAAACCATTGTCCTCAAAGCGATCCACAAGGAGCCTAAGCAGCGCTACCCAACCGCCGAGGAGATGGCTGAAGATCTGCATCGTTTTCTCGCGGATGAGCCGATCCGGGCCAAAAGGACCAGCCAGCTGGCGCGGTTGCGTCTGTGGGTCCGCCGTCATCCGGCGTTGGCGGCGCTGTTGGTGCTCTTGGTAGTGGGGGCCGCCGGGGCCACGGCTGCGGCCTTCTATCTGCGGACGACCCTGCTCGAATCGGAAGCGAATCGCCAGCGCGCCGAGGAGGCCGAGGTGGAGAGCAAGCACAAACTGTGGCTGTCCTACCTGAGCCAGGTCCAGGCGCGGCGGATGAGCCGGCAGTCCGGCCAGCGCTTCGCCAGTTTGCGTGCTCTCAAGGAAGCCTTGGCCCTGCCTGCGCCGCCGGGCCATTCACGCGACGAGCTGCGCACCGAGGCCATTGCCGCTCTTTGCTTGCCCGATTTGGAGTTGGCCTGGGAAGGCGGAGCAAAACCACTGGGGGCAAGCGGCTTCGCCATCGATCCTACTCTTCAACGTTACGCTTGGGCTGATAAGGGAGGCAACGTCCATATTCATCGCCTCAATGACGACCAGGAATTGCTGCAATTGCCCGGTAACGGATTGGTAGATGAATATAGTGGGCTGCAATTCAGTTCCGATGGGCGCTTTCTGCACCATTGCTGTAAAACCCCGCGCGGGACGCGCTCTCGCTTGTGGAACCTGGCCGCCCCCAAGCCGGAAGCCCTGCTGGACGATCATCATGGCGCCTTGGCGTTTCGACCGGACAGCTGTCAATGTGCGGCCGTTTATCCAGATAAAACACTCCGCTTCTTCGAGACGGCGACAGGCCGCGAACTGCGGCGGTTCGCCCTCGATCTGCAAGCGGATAGTAGCTTTTCATTATTGTGGGACCCCAAATGGCCGCAACTGCTCATCAGCAACCGCACGACCATGCGCTTGGTGAACGTAGACACAGGCAAGACCCGAGAGGTAGGACTGAAGCTCCCCGGTGGATATTCTTGGGTGGCCTGGCACCCCGAAGGCCGACTGCTGGCTGTAAGTGGGGAGACGGACCACAAGATTTATCTGTGGGACCTCTTCAGGCATTGCCTCGTGATGCCTCCGTTGCAGGGACACAACACTGGCGGCGTGGTCATGTGTTTCAATCCTACCGGCGACCGGCTGCTTAGTACCGACTGGTCCCAAAGTGGGCATCTGTGGGACGTACATTCGGGGCGACTCTTGTTGACTCTACCGGGATTGGCCGTCAAGCTCTGCTTCCGGGCCGACGAATGCCAAGTGGGGACAGAAAGCAGCTATAGGCCTCTCCTCTATCACTTCCAGCGCGGCGCAGAATGGCGCACGCTGGTCCATCGCGGCCGCAGCCAAGGCTACAGCGCTCGGGCTGCTTCAGACTCTGAAGGTCGGTTGTTGGCCGTCAGCACGGGGGAAGGAGTGGCGCTCGTGGATATCGTGCGCAATGAGGAGGCGGCGCTGCTGCCTCTGCCGGGAAATCATCCGCTGTGTTTCGATGCGGAAGAGGCGCTCTGGACGCATGGGGAACATGGCTTGTTGCGCTGGCCCATGAATGCCGATGCCAACGGACGGCGTCGCTACGGGCCGCCGCAATGGTTTCATGGCAAGACCAACGGGGATCGCCACGGCAGCAGCGCGGACGCCCAGGTCGTGGCCATACCCCAATACTACAGGGGCGCTCTGGTGCTCCATCGAGACGGTCAACGGCTCTTGCACTTAGGAAATCAGGACGACGTGCGCAACTGTGCAGTCAGTCCCGATGGTTGTTGGGTCGTCACCGGCAGTCATTCGCTCCGCCAGGGAGTGGGGGCCAAAGTTTGGGACGCCAGGGAGGGGCGACTCGTCAAGGACCTGCCGGTCAGCGGTCTCTGCACTGTCCGATTTAGTCCGGACGGTAGATGGCTCTTAACGTCGTCAAGTGAGGGCCCTCGCCTCTGGAAGGTCGGTACCTGGGAAGAAGGCCCCAAACTGGGCGGAACGCGGCTCAATGCCTTGGGCGCGTTTACCCAGGACAGCAAACTGCTGGCTGTAGGAGACAAACCTGGTGTGGTGCGATTGGTCGCGCCGGACAGTGGCTCCGAAATCGCTCGCCTGACGGCGCCGGAACCAGTACGCCTACAACCGTGTTGCTTCACGCCCGATGCCACGCAACTGGTCGTCGTCGGCCTGGAAACAATGACCCTTCATATTTTCAACCTGCGTGCCCTCCGGGCTGGATTGGACGAGCTAGGTCTAGATTGGGACGCTCCGCCCCTTTGCACCACAGCAGATACAACTATGGCCCGCCTGCCGTCGCTTTCCCTTCAATTCGAGTTGGGCGATGTACAGCAATGGCCCCAGGCGGATCGGTTGCAGCAGCAGGCGATCGAGCATCTCCGCAAGAAAGAACATACCGAGGCGCTAGCGGTGCTGCGGCAAGCCGTGACGATCGCCCCGGGCTTCGCCCTCCCCCACAATAACTTGGCCTGGCTATTGTTGACCGGACCCAAGGAATTGCGCAATCCGAGGCAGGCGTTGACGGAGGCACGCAAGGCCGTCGAGTTAGGTCCCGCTTGGGCCATGTATTTGAACACATTGGGCGTGGCCCTGTATTACACGGGGAACTTCGCCGACGCCATCCCCGTCCTGGAGCGGAGCCTCCGCGCACAACGAGGACAAGCCGACGCTTTCGATCTCTTTTTCCTGGCCATGTGCCATCATCGTCTGGGCGAGGAGGATAAGGCCAAGGACTACCTGAAACGCGGCAAACAATGGTTTGAAGCGCATAAAGCGAAACTGCCCGCCCGTTGGGTCGAGGAGATGTCGGCCTTCCAGGCCGAGGCCGAGAGCGTATTGGCCCAGTCTGCGGCCGAGCCGGAAGGGTAAATGCAGATGGTCTTCGCTCACCCTTCGGGTTCGGCCAACTCGATTCCGGCGGAGCGCAATCGTTCCCGCAGTGTCGGTAGGTTCTCCTCAACCACTCCCAAGGCGGTTGGGCCTAAGCGCTCTTCGATCAGTTCGCGTGTTTGCGGCCACTGCATCAGCCCCTCAGCGGTTTCTTCATCGGCGACGTGCAGTACCAGATGGCGCCGCAAATACGGCGCTTTCGCCTCCCCTGCTATCATCAACAAACGCGCCGCCGGCGGCAAGGATTGGCCGGTACGCTGATGAAACCATACCTCCAGCGCTGTCCGCGTCATTCCGGACGACCGCGCTGCACTCAGCGATGCCGGTGTTAGCCGATATTGCCGCCGACCGCTCGCCGGAGGGCCGCCGATCAACTCAGCGAAGCGCGGCAGCTCCGTCTCTAACAACAGGTCCGATCGGGCCAAGTCCACCGACAACGTTACCCCATCGGCCTCGACCTGGACGCACTTTTCCGGCGGCAGGGCATAGTCCCGCGTGCCGGTCAGGCGGAAGTGGCGAAACTCGATCGCTTCCTCGCTTGCGGTCACGGCCAGGCGATCCGACAACCGAACAGCAGACAGCCCTCGGGCCAACGCTTCGTTGAGGTCCTCGGCACTGCCGAACTCGAGGAGCGTTGCCGACGGATAGACGGTGATGCGGTCGCGCTTGTTCGCCCAAGTTCGCAGCGAGTCGAGCACGGCCGACGGCACGCCGCGGGTGCTGTGCTGCTCCAGCGTCCGTCGGATGCTATCGAACGACTGTCCCGCTTCGAGGGCGCGATAGACTGTCTCTGGTTGCAATTGCAGCGTGCAAGCGGCGCCGAGTCCCTCCCAGGCTGCAAACTGTGTCAGTCGAGCAATGAGGCTGCTGGTTAAGCCCTGACGATAGGCGATGATCTGCAAATTCGGCTGCACCAACAGCGTTTGGGTATGGACTGTCTCCAGGCTCGGCGCTTGGGCCAATCCCAGCAGCCAGCGGCCCGTCGGCGACAGCCGCACTTGCCACGCGCCGTCCTCGCCGCGCAACGCCTGTACCAGCCGCAGCTGGTAGGCCACGCCGAGGAGAAACGTTTCCAGCCACGGTTTCTGCCGCGAAGGACGCAGGGATTCGTTGGTCCAATAAGGGTGTTGCGCGACGATCCACTGTTCGATCATCTCCGGGCGTATCCACGCCTCGTTCGGCAAACGCGCCAGCAACAGGAGGGCAAGCAAGTAGGCCGATGGGAAAGGATTGCCCGCCCGCACCGCGCTGCCGTGCCAGCCGTCCAGCGGATCCCATGCCGCCAAGCGGAACAAGTCGCTCTCCAGTGATTCCAGAGCCGCTGCCAACCCCTTGTCCCATACCGGCGGCAGTTGTCCCGCTCGCAATTCGCCGTCGAAGTTGACGAGGATGCCTTCTTGCTCGGCCAGCGCGATCGCCAGAAACGCCGCGTCCGGCACGTCCGCCAGCTGGTCCGCCGGCGCCGCATTGAGCAAGGCGTCTTGCCCCAGCCGCTCGAAATCGCGTTTGAAGAACTCGCCATGCTGCGTGAGCCGCAACGGCGCGGCGGATACCTGCTGCCAGAGCACCGCCAAGCGCAGCAGCCACTCCAGACCGTCCGCTTCATGTACTGGCGGACCGGCAGCGTAAGCTGTCGGGTGGGAAACATCCCCTACCCGACAGCTTACACTGCCGGTTCGCCCCTCACTTAGATCGGGCAAACCAAGATCTTCGCCCAATGCCCGAGCAGTGATGGCCGGCGGGGCGAACACCAGCAAACCCGCTGGCCCCGGCGCCGCCATCCATTGCTCGAAACTCTTGAGCTTTTTGCCGGCGGCTCCGTTGGTGCTCGGGGGCCTCTTCATACCTGTGAGGTTCGGATAGAGCATCCCCGCTTCGAGCAGTTCCAAAACGGGTTGCAGCCCATCACTATGTCCCAGGGCGATAGTTAGCTCAACAAGATTGCCAAGGTTCCAATAGGGTTGCCGACTGTGGCCAATCAGCGCCAGCACCCGGCGAGCGGGAGGCGTCAGATCTTGTATGCGGCGATCGATGAGGACGGGATTAGACGTGACGGCAGCGCTGCGTTCGATGAGGTCGGCGACCGGCCACTGATTGCGCGGCTTGACCAGACGCGCCGCCACTTTGCGCAGCAGCGCTTCATCGTAACCCGCCAGCGTATGCTGCTGCAACTCGGACCAGTAGGAAGGATCGACCACGATCATTTTACCCTTGCTGGCGCTGCGGGCTGGAAGAATTCGGGCGCTGCGGGCTGGAAGAATTCGGGCGCTGCGGGCTGGAAGAATTCGGGCGCTGCGGGCTGGAAGAATTCGGGCGCTGCGGGCTGGAAGAATTCGGGCGCTGCGGGCTGGAAGAAGGATTCAAGATCTGTGGAGTATGTCCCATCTTTTGCAGTTCCTGGATCACCATCTCGACGCGGCCGGGACGAATGAGCAGGACACGATCGGTCAATCGGCCAACGATGTCCTGGGCCAGTTTTTTGCGGGCCAGCAACTCCTCAGCCAGAACGGCGTCCTCCGTCTGTACCAGACAGACGCGACGGTGCAGCTTCACCGGAATGCGTGCGCCCGAAGCCGGACGAACGGGGTCATTCAACATGGCGTCCTCCTCATCCAGCCGCCGCACGCGCGTCTTCCAACAGCTCCGCCCCATCGAGAATGCGATAGCTGTATCCTTGCTCGGTCAGAAACAGCTGGCGATGATGGGCGAAGTCCTGCTCGCGGGTGTCGCGGCTGACCAGTGTATAAAAATGGGCCGCCTCACCGCTACTCTTAGGCCGCAAGATGCGCCCTAGCCGTTGCGCTTCTTCTTGCCGCGAGCCAAACGTGCCCGATACTTGAATCAACACATTGGCATCCGGCAGGTCGAGAGCGAAGTTGCCCACCTTGGAGAGAATCAGCGAGCGCACTTCGCCCTTGCGAAACTTGTCGTACAAATCCTCGCGTTCGCTGTTGCTTGTCTGGCCGGTGATGAGCGGGATGTTGAAGCGCTTGCGCAGCAGCCGCAATTGTTTCAGATATTGCCCGATAATAAGCACGCGGCTGTCCGAATAGCGTTCGAGCAGACAGGCGACGATATCGTCCTTGGCAGGGTTCTCGCTGGCAATGCGGTACTTGTTGCGCCATTCCGCCACGGCATACTCCATGCGCAGCGGCTCCGGCATGGACACGCGAACCTCAGCACAGGTTGCTTCGGCGATCCAGCCTTTTGTCTCCAATTCGCGCCAGGGCACGTCGTATTTCTTCGGCCCGATGAGGCTGAACACGTCGGCTTCGCGGCCATCCTCGCGCACCAGCGTCGCCGTCAAGCCGAGCCGCCGTCGTGCCTGGATCTGTGCCGTCACACGGAATACCGGCGCCGGCAGCAGGTGTACTTCATCGTAGATGATGAGGCCCCAATCGCGTTGATCGAAAAGCTGGAAGTGCGGAAACTCCTCGCTCTTGTCCGGCCGATAGGTCAAAATCTGATAGGTGGCCAATGTCACGGGGCCAATGTCTTTGGTTTCGCCGGTATATTCGGCAACCTGGTCCTCGGTCAAGTCGGTACGTTCGAGGATTTCGCGGCGCCATTGCTTAACGGCAGTGATGCCGGTGGTCAATACCAGCGTAGAACGCTGCATCAAGGCCATAACGGCGATGCCGACGATGGTTTTGCCAGCGCCGCAGGGCAACACAATAACGCCGGAGCCGCCGCGCACATCGCCGCCGGCATAGAAAATATCCGCCGCATCGCGTTGGTAATCACGGACATGGAAGGGCAGACCGGAGCGGGTCAGGTTCCGCAGCTGTATCGGCAAGGCGGCGCCTTCGGTATAGCCAGCCAGATCCTCGGCAGGATAACCAACGGCGATGAGCGCCTGTTTGAGTACCCCACGGTGTCCGGGTTCAATCAGAAAACTCTGCCGATCGAGGCGTTTGCCGAGATAATCGCGCAGTCGCGGCTGGCGGGCCAATTCCTCCAGCAACGGCACGTCCTCGCATACCAGCCGCAGCGCCGGCGGCCCTTCGCTTGTTTGGAGGGGGGAACGTTCCAGCTTGACCCGGCCATAGCGGCTGACAGTCTCGCGGATGTCGGCGGCGAGGTTGGATGGCAACGGAAATTTACTATATCGGTCTAGCACATCGAGCATGGCTTGGGCGCTCATGCCGGCGGCGGCTGCGTTCCACAGCGACAGGTTCGTTAAGCGATAGGTATGGATGTGTTCGGGGCTTTTTTCCAACTCGGCAAACGGCGCCAGCGCATCGCGGGCTTCGGCATAGCGAGGATTATCAACTTCGACCAGGATGGAGCGATCGCCCTGGACAATAAGCGGATTACTGGCGTCGTAATGCATTCCAAATCAACCTTCTGGGTAGGCCCCAACCAGCGGCGTCCCACGGCCCAAAAAGCGCAGTTTAGTGGCTAATAGAAAACCACGCAAGCCGAGATGAATGCCGGAAACGTACCTCAAACAGAGCGTGCGGCCCTGGGGCGCGCCATCCAGCACGGGTGTTCTCTCAGAGATCCTGCGACCTTGGAGGAGCGGTGGCCCTGTCACAACGGGTGCAGTTCGATTTGGGCAGCCGTGCGCGTCCGGCCTTCGCCGGCCAGCAGCCAAGCTTCCTGTTTGATTGCATCGCTCCGTGCCGCCCGCAAACGGTCGATCAACCGAGGTGGAGCATACACAAGCAAACGATGAGCAACGCGCTCCAACCGGCACGCCTCAACCTCGGCCGGCGGCAGGCCGCGGGGATGGGCCCAGTTTTGCCAGGCTTGTTGCCACATCGGCGATGACGGTTCCGTGGCCAAGTCCGGCAGCGCTTCCTCCCAGCCCTCTGCCAATGTCAAAAGCGGCTCTGCATCCAGCGCCCAGCCCTCTGGATTCACGGCGAACCCCTGCACGAGAGGGGCGGATGATTCCTGCAAATGGATAAAAACAAACAATCGTTGTTCCACGGCGTCGAGAAGGACATGCCGCCAGTTTGCCGCAGGCATTTCATGGTTCTGCGGCAACAAGACGGCCTCTACGTCAGTCGGGAAGCGAAAACGTTTTTTCCACTCCGGGGTTTGTTGAAGGCACGCCTCCAGAAAAGCGGTCTCAAACGGAAAGCCGGCTGCCTCCGGCGAGGCGGCCCTGGCGAGCCGAACCGGACCAAGCTCCAGAGGCAGAAAGTGTGGCGGTCGGCCCAATGCGGAATTGTCCACGAAAACGAAAGTTCGGCGCTCCTGGGCAGTAACAGAGACTGCCCCAGTCTGGAGAGCCTGGCGGCCTGCCGATGTCATTTGCCATAGGCCCGTGCCGTTGCGGTGCAGCAACCCGTTCTCCGTCAATTCCCGGACGAGTTGGCCGAGTATCTGCGAATCCAGGTGCAGATCGCTTAGGCAGTTCAACAATTCGCCGCTGTAGGGAACACGCGCGCCGGCAAGACCCAGCAGCGCCCGCTGCCAACGATCCAGAGGGTAATGTTTGCGGACGCGGACCAGGGCTTCGACCCGATGAATGAGGAGACGGCTGAGGCGCACTTGTTGAGGCTTGCGCTGGGCCAGTCCGCGCCACCACCCCAAAAGAACGCGGCTGCCGGGCCAGGACGGGACGAAGGCCGCGCTCATACGTTCTCGGTTTCCCCTCACGATAACGATAGAGACCACGAAGCAGCGGGACAAGAAATCAACAATCAAAGACGCCGTTCGCGGACGTTTTTCCTACTTTTTTTGTCTTTATTGATGTTGTTCATTGGGTTGGTGGTCTGGTCCTTCCGGCAGGTCGAGCAAGAGATCGAGGAACGCGCGGCCGACGGATCGAGACGATAGGGGGTCGTCAGCAGTACAGTGCGTCCGAGCGAGCGGAGCCCCAGGCGTTCAACGATCCATTCTTCGGCACGCTGGCGCGTCCAGCCGGCGGCGCGGGCGAATTCCAGAGAACAGGTATGCCAATCCATGCCCTCGTTCACTGGCAAACGGGCGATACGCTCGCATAGGCCGTTTTCCAGAGCAATTGTTCTCGTCTCACTATCGCTTTTGCAGACAAACTCCAGGACCACCTGCTCTTCCGTCTCGAACCAGCGCAAGCTCCGACTGCACGTTTGCACGGCCAATTCCTCTAACTCGTGAAAGAGGAATTGCTTGGCCTCGCCGATATCCATGCCGGCGGGGAAAAGGACTTCGACGATTTGCGGTGTTTGTCGAGGGGCCGATAAGATGCGCAGCTCGATGTCCGGCCGGTCCACGACCGGCTCGGTCTCAATCCACTTTTCGTGTCCCGCAGCGACAGACCGCAAACGGCACAGCAGCCGATCATCGCGTCGCATCCAGGTAAAAGGCAATCGGTTCGGGTCCGCATGCAGATGTTGCCAGAGCCGTTGGAAGAGATTGGGATGCGGCGCATAGCTGTCCGGGCCGCGGCGGTGCGGCAATGGTATCGAAGCGGCGGCCGCGGCCCCCTTATGGGCGGGGCCCGGAAAATTCACCTCTTCCTGCTCGGCTGGCGGCTCGCCGATCAGTATCCAGCGACGGGCACGGCGAAGGGCGCCGGCGAACACGGGCTCCGTCAGGTGATGGGCTTGCTCCAGAATCAGCAGGTCGAAAAGCGGCGAGGCGCGAGAAGCGGTATCGCTGGGCAGGGCAGTAGTCGTGGCCGCAATCAGATTGGCGCAGCCGGCCAGCTTTTCCGGCAGGGTACCCATGCCCTCTACGGTGGTTTGCAGCCATTGCTCGGCGGCGGCCGCTCGCTGGGCCTCCTGCTCCCGCAGACGCTCCCAGGCCGCGCGACCTGCCGCCACGGCCTGCCGCGACATCTCCGCTGGGATCATCTCATCGGGCAATGCCGCACAGCTACTTCGCCACTGTTCGCGCACACGGTCTTGCTCACGCATGGCAGCGGCAAGTTCCTTCTCCAGTTCGCTGCGGCGGCGAACCGTCTCCTCGTCTAGCAAACGTTGACGTTCAGCGGCATAGCGATCCTCAATCTCCGTGCGTTTGCTCTGCTGCGCTGCCAGCTCTTCCTCCAAGCGTTGTCGTGCGCTGCGCAGCTCCGCACCGCGTATTTCCAGGTCATGCATCTGTTCCTTCAACCCGCTCCGCAAGAAAGCACGCCACCATGCCCCAGTCCAAAGACGCCACCCTTGGCGAGCTTCAGCCAGTGGCCGGATTGTCTGCCACTCGTGGTCTAACCGAGCTTGCTTGGCAGCGATGGTTTCCAACTCGGCCTGGAGTCCGGCGATCTGACCATCTACGCATTCCAGCGCTTCCGTCCGAGCACGTTCCCGAACCTGCCAACGTTCGCCAAACAGGGCGTTCGGCCCCAAGCGTTCAACTTCGGCAACAATGCTCTTCTGGCGTTCCCTCAGGTTTCGCAAGCGTTCGGCGAGTTGCTCGTATTGTCCGGCCAACGTTTCCAACTGCGGCCAAGAGGCTTGCTCGCGTAAACGGGCGTTGAGGGCCTGGAAAGCGGCATCACGGACGGCTTGAGCGGCCGGCAACGTGATTTCCCGATAATGCCGCAAGCGTCCCGGCAAGGTCAGGCGTGCGATGGCTGGCGGCAGATTAGCCAGATTTTCCTCTGCCTCCAGACAGCGGAGGGGACAGACGGCCGGATGTTGCGACAGCCGTTCCAACACGCTATCGAGCGCAGCCGTAGTGGGAGCGAGGAAGAGAATGCGCTCGCCGCGCTGGGCCGCTTGCAGAATGACCTCGGCGAGAAGACGGGATTTGCCGGTGCCGGGCGGTCCTTGAATCAGGCACACATCCGGTGTGGCCACGGCTCGTGCTACCGCCTCGCGTTGCGTTCGGTCCAACTCGCCGTCGTGGTATTCCAGGGCAGGAGGGTATAAGGGAGCCAATTCCTTCACTTGGCCGTTGAGCAGACTAGACAGGAGAGAACGCCGAGGAGCAGCCGAAGGAGGCAGGTCAGCCAACTGATGGGCATAGACGATCCCTTGGTGGAGGGCCCGCAGCAAGGCCTCCTGCTGTTGAATGGGAGAGGCCCGATGATACCAGTCCGTCCACAGATCAGCGGGCCTGGCGTCTGGACAGTCCAAATCTGCGACCGGTGTTTGGCTGGTCACGCCAGGGGATGGGGCGGACGCCGATAGGTTGCCGGAAGGCGTCCACGCTCCTTCACGGACAGGCGCTTGCTCGGGGGTATGCCGTTCCCGGTGAGTCATTAAGTCCCTCAGATGCAATCGGCTGAGCGGCCCCCTTGGTCGTCCCGATTCGGCCGCTTCTGCCGTTCCCTGGATGTTATCATGCGGTTTCGGGTTCGATGCGCCTACAGCTATTTCGGACGACAGGTCCGCGGCTGAACATTCGACGGCGCCAGGCGCCTTCTCGGACCTCGACCTACCAACCGTCTCGTAGTATAGACGGAATCGCCCCGGCAAGCTATGGAATTGCCGGGGTTTTCTTCAACGCCTCCTCGGGGCCGCGCCTTGAGAAGCGGCTGCCAAGAGGTCATTCCCCGAGCGCAATCCGGTTATACGGTCCCCCGACGGCGTTTCACCATAGTTATCTGGTTGCCACGTTCGTTGTATTCTACATGGTCCATAAATGTCTGAATCAACAACAAACCGCGGCCGCAGACCCGTTCAAGATTGGCCGGGTCCGTCGGATCGGGCAACAATTCGGGATTGAATCCTTCCCCTTCATCGCGTACAACGAAGACGGCCTCCTGCGGGGTCAGCGTGACACCAACGTGGACGCGCCGCTCGCACCAGGGCGGCTGGGTTCGTCGCTGGGCCGCCAACCGATAGTATTCCTTCTCATTCGTCTCGCGTAGTTCCGAGCTAAGTCCCAGGTTGCCGTGCAGGATAGCGTTGGTCAGTGCTTCGTGCAAGGCGACGCCGACCAGGACCAGACCGCTCGGCTCGCAAAGCTTAATGCGTTCCAACTGATGCTCCAGATGGCCGACCAACGGGGCAACCAGAGCGAGGTCATTGTCCAGGCGATAATGCATTTCGTGATGGACCAGGCAATCGAGGATGAGTTGTTCGCGGCGATTGCTTTGGCTGGCGGCCAGCACGCTGTCGAGGGTCTCGCCCAGGTCGCGGGCCAAGCTGTTCTTGGGCACATAACTGGCCGCGCCACTGCGCAGTGCTTGCATGGCCAAGTCATCGCTGCCGTGCGCCGTCATGAGAATGACCGGCACCAACGGATGCTCGGAGCGGATGGCTCGTACCAGTTCCAGGCCATCCATCTCGGGCATGAGCATATCGGTGAGGACGACATCAGGTTTTTTTTGTCGCAGTATTTCCAGGGCTTCTCGACCATCTGAAGCGAACAAGGCTTGCCAACCGTCGCATTTTTGCACGATGGCGCCGGCAAGGTGGCGATCCATGGCCGAGTCATCGACGATCAGGACGGTGTGGGCCGCACAAGCAGTTGGAGAGGCCGGGGCATCCGGCGTTTCCGTGGAGAGATTGGCAGGAGTCATAGCGACACCTCCAGACTGGAGATTTCCTTCTTCCTGGAGAGTAGCGAGCAGCGTGGCAGCCTGCAAGCAAAAAATGCCCTTTTGCTCTTGCAGCCCCACTGCCGTTTTTTTATGGAGACAGCCCGTTGTGTGGTCCTTTAGGGAGGCTGATCGGTGTTTGGCTCGAGCGGTTCATTGCCGTTGTACATTTTTCTTGCTGAGGTATGCGTGGTGACCATTTCCACCATGCGTACCATCTTTGTCGCGCGCGGCATGAAGGTCCTGGCGCCGCTGTTAGGAATGTTCGAGGTGAGCATCTGGTTGTTTGCCATCGGCGAAGTCATGAAGCACCTCAACGATTGGCGCTGCTCGGCGGCCTTCGTAGGCGGCTTCACCCTCGGCAACTTCCTGGGCATCCTCCTGGAGGAAAAGCTGGCCATCGGCAGCGTCGGCGTCCACATGATTACTCACCGCGACGCCAGCCAGCTCATCGACGCGCTGCGCGCGGCTGACTACGGTGTCACACGCATCGAAGCCGAAGGCGCGACTGGGCCGGTGCAAGTCGTCTATACCGTCGTCCGACGCAAGGAATTGGAACGCGTTTTGAAAATCGCTCGCCGTTATCAGCCGAATTTATTTTATTCGGTGGATGACTTACATTCTGCAGCGGCGGGGGTAGCGCCGCTGACACGCCGCCGCTGGACGGGATGGGCACCCGCTCTCTCCCGCTTGCAGCGCGCGGCCTGAAACCGCGACGCCGTCTACCAAATAAACGGCACCACTTCCTCATGCAACAACGGACGCACAAAAGACCCGGCGACCATGTACCGATTTCCTATGCGGAGGGAGCGGACGACATGCAAGTCCACGTTCAGGGAGGCCGTGTGCGCCTCATTGATGAGCAGCAGGTGGAGAAGAGCGCCAGGCGAGTAGCCCTGGTCTGCTTGCAGGGCAAGGCCCTGACATGAGATATTCTGGACCAACGCCGTCGTCTGTTCCGCACCGGGAAAATGGATCAGGCAAAGAGTACGGTGGACGGGCGCGATTCGCTTGCTGCCGCGGCGCTCCATCTGGCGCCGCCGTTGGAAAATGGACAGGAGGTAATTGCGCACGGATGATTGCACGGGCTTGCGTCCCTCGCAACATTATTCACGCAAGCCTAGGACGTGGTTTGCTCCCCGTCAAATCGCTGGTCGGCAGAACGGGCGTTTCCTCTGGTGAAAGGCCCCCTTCTTCCTTGATGGCGATGCCGCTACTCTGCCGCCGCCGCATCTGTTCGGCCAAGGCCAGGATGCGCCTCACCGCTTCCTCAGGGCTGACGCCGCGGGCGTGGATGTTCGAGATGAGATTGCGCTGCGCATCGGTATGCCCCGGACGGGGCCGGTAAGCAAGGTAGGCAGACAGCCCTTCTGCTGTAGCCAATCCGGGCCGTTCGCCGATCAGCAAAACAACTATTTCGGGATCGAGAAGGTCGCCAATGTCATTGAGGATGCCAACACGGCAGTAGCGAATAAAAAACGGCCGCCCAAAGCTCCAGCCCCGCCGCCGTGCTTCTTCTTCGAGCCGCGGCAGCAATCCGGGTGCCTGCGCTGCCACCGCCGCCGCAGACAAGCCATCGCCGATGACTACTTGTAAGACACAGCCGGCCGGACACTCCTTACGGATCCATTCCCGCGCTGCTTCGGTGAGCCGTCGGCCAAGATCGGGACGCCGGAGATAATCATGCTTCGATCCGGCGCGCGTGCATACCTCGAAGAGCTGAAACCGCTGCACCAAATCGGTGCCGAGATCACGCTCCCTATCGACTTCTGCACGGACGGCGTCAAGGGCGGCAGCATGATCGCGGCGCAGTTCCAGCTGCGTCCTGGTGCGATACGAAGGCCCGGCCCGGCCAACAAAAATGCGTGCCGGAGTACGGACGCGGACGGCCCTCAGCAATGGCGAGGAATCGAAAGAAATGGGGGACGGTTGTTCACTCATCGTCTTTCTTTGTTGCGATGAAGTAGTGTCAAACACTTTTGGCAGGTCACCCGTTCGGCACCCTCTATGGTGATGTCTCCCATTTGTGTGCGGTGGGCGGCCTCTTTGTCACGCGGATTGCAAAGCACCATGCCGTCCTTATTCAAGGCATGTATGTCTCTCTTGGTTCGCTGGTCCTTCTTCATCCGCGTGCTTCCTCCCAGCGGTTTGAGCAACTGGGGTGGAATGAAATACTTGCCTTACGGGACAAACGGAGCGGCAGCTAGCAATCCTCCCGCTTTCTCCAGTAATCGGCGCCTTCCTATCTCCTCTTCATGTGCTAGCTTGCCCTTCTCGAAGACACCCCGTTCCTCCAACCATGCCAAAAACTCGGGCGCCGGCTGTAAGCCTAATAGTTGCCGCACCCCGACTGCATCATGATAGCTTGTGGACTGATAATTCAGCATCACATCGTCGGCGCAGGGCACGCCCATGAAATAATTGCAACCGGCCAACGCCAACAACAATAACAAATTGTCCGCCGAGTTCTGATCGGCCGCTGCATGATTGGTGTAACAGACATCAACGCCCATCGGCAAACCCAACAGCTTGCCCATGAAGTGATCTTCCAGACCGGCACGGACAATTTGCCGTTCGTCATAGAGATATTCGGGACCGATAAAGCCGACGACACTATTGACCAGGAACGGCTCGAAGGCGCGAGCGACGCCGTAGGCCCGCGCTTCCAGCGTTAGCTGATCGATGCCGTGATGGGCCTCGGCGGACAGAGCGCTGCCCTGGCCCGTCTCGAAATACATGACGTTGTCGCCGACCCAAGCAACGTTGCGGCGGCAATGGCTTTCTTGCACCCGCTCGTACCCCTCGCGTAGCAACGACAGGCTGACGCCGAAGGCGGCGTTGGCGGCTTGGGTGCCGGCGATCGATTGGAACAGCAAGTCCACCGGCGCACCGCGCTCCAGACAGGCCAACTGCGTCGTGATGTGGGCCAGACAGCACGCCTGTGTTGGTATGGCCAAGGTCTCGATGAGACGGTCCAGTCCGTGCAAGATCGCGGAAACGGTTTCGACCGATTCCGTCGCCGGATTGACGCCAATCACTGCATCGCCACAGCCGAACAGCAAGCCATCGACCGCAGCCAACAGAATGCCGCCGAGATCGTCGGCGGGGTGATTGGGCTGGATGCGAATGCCGAGGACGCCACGCTGGCCCATTGTGTTGCGGCAGCGCGTGATATTACGGATCTTGCTCGCTGCCAGCACCAGATCTTTGTTGCTCATCAGCTTGGCCACAGCCGCAGCCACATCGGGATGGAGGGCCGATTGAATCGCGCGGATCTCTTCCTCACCCACGGCATCATCGAGCAGATATTCACGGAACTCCCCGACAGTCATGCTGCGCAGCGGCCGAAACGCCTCGGAATCGAGCCTATCGAGGAGAAAACGACTAACATCATCTTTATCCGGATCGAGAAGAGGATGATCGACAATGTCGCCCAGGGGCACTTCGGCAAGGACAAATTTGGCGGCAACGCGCTCGCGTTCAGAACGGGCGGCCAGGCCGGCGAGACAATCGCCGGATTTTTCCTCGTTAGCGCGCGCGAAGACGTCGCGTAGGCTGGCGAAGGAAAAATGTTCTCCGCGGAGGGTCGTTTGATACCCCATGATCGGTCTTCCTGAGTGGTGCAATGATCGCTGGATACATTGTGACACGAAATGCGCTTCTTCGCCAGTCCGTAACACGGGCGCTGTCAGGCGACATTAGAAATGTCCGCATTTTGGCGACATTAGAAATGTCCGCTGTCCGGACGTTGTCACTTCTTGCGGCGGAAGTCTTTCCGCCAAGGA
>Ga0078972_1004945_pt2 | contig 32692 bp, 47 predicted proteins | sample YelNatPaOPGAMG01_FD_67568 | JGI IMG/M metagenome (GOLD analysis project Ga0078972, IMG submission 67568) | Hot spring thermophilic microbial communities from Obsidian Pool, Yellowstone National Park, USA - OP-RAMG-01 (SPADES assembly) (version 2) | ecosystem: Environmental > Aquatic > Thermal... | reverse complement strand
AAAGGAATTTGGCGCGTGCATTATTTTGAAAAATTAGAAATGTTTATTTTCTGTACGCCGGAGCAATCAGAAAAAGAGCATCAATTAATTTTGTCAATCGAAGAGGAGTTGATGCAGACCTTAAAGATTCCTTATCGCGTTGTACAATTATGCACTGGTGATTTGTCTAATCCATCAGCTAAATCTTTTGATATCGAAGCTTGGTTGCCGTCGCAAAATCGTTATGCTGAAACGCATTCTTGTAGCAATTGTACGGATTATCAATCTCGGCGTTTAAATATTCGTTATCGCAGTAAAGAAGGTTTGAAGTTTGTTCATACTTTAAATGGAACGGCTTTTGCGATTGGCCGAATTTTGGTGGCGATTATTGAGAATTATCAACAAGAAGACGGAACGATTAAAATCCCAGAGATTTTAAGAAAATATCTTTAAAGGAAATGCATGCGACCAAAATTAACTCTTACCGAATAAAAAAAATCAAAGAAAGGCAAAAAAGAAGAAAAATTGTCCTTTTATTTTGCTGTTCTTTATTGGTAATTTTTGGTTTTTTGGCTTTTCTTTGCTATTCAAAATTATTTCAAATTAAACAAATTATTATTAGTGATACCAAATTAGTAAATAGCGCTGATATTTACTCATTATTTAAAAACATCAGCGGTTCAAAAAAGCTTTTCGGGTTAATTAATGTTGATAAAAATATATTGTTTTTAAGTGAGAGCGATTGTCAAAAAATTCAAAAAAACTTTACTGCTTTAAAAAATAGTTATTGTCAAAAAAGTTTAATGAATCAAACCGTCAAGCTTATTTTAGAAGAGAGAAAGCCAATCGGTGTTTTGTGTGATAATCAAGAATTATCGCATTGCTTTCTTTTTGATGATGATGGCGTTTTGTTTTTTGAAACTTCGGAAATAGATCCCAATTTAATCTTAATTAAAAATACTTCAGGCAATATTTTTTCTCTTGGTGATAAAATTTCTTTGAATAATTTAGAAAAACTGATCAAATTAAAAAATCTCCTCAAAGATAAATTCGATTTTAATTATTTTGAATTGGATAAAAAAGATATAAATTGTTTGATGAAAAACGGATTTAAAATTATGATGAGCTTGGATAAAATAGATGAAAGCATTAATTTTTTGCCAAAACTTTTTGAAACCAAATTTGATTTTAATAATTTAGAGTATTTGGATTTGAGATTTTTGCCCAAAATTTATTACAAATAATTATTTGGCGATTGTTAAACCAACAATTCTTTTAGCGCCGCTTTCTTTAAGCAGGCGGCTTGCTTCTTGTAAGGTAGCGCCTGAAGTAAAAACATCATCAATTAAAATTATATTTTTATTTTGAATCAGCTCTGGTTTTTTCACTAGAAAAATCCCTTTAACATTTTGGATTCGTTCTTCGTAATTTTCGATTTTTGCTTGGGGTGGATTGTTTTTGATTCGGATCAGCGCATCAGAAACTATTTCTAAATTAAAATGATTGGCAAACAATTGAGCAACTTCTTCACTTTGATTAAAACCTCTTTCATTAAATTTTTTTGAAGAAAGAGGAATAGGAATAGCTAGATAATTTGCGCTTAGTTGAGGAAAATTTTTAAGAATTTTTTCCCAATAAGCAATAAGAATTTTTGCTAAAGTAAAGCGGATTTCTTTGATATATTGATATTTATATTGATGAATGAGGTTTTTGATAATGGGGTTTTCATAATCAGTGGCGCTCGCTAAAAAATCGAGGTAGGATTTTTTATGGGAATGCTCGCATTTTTTAAATTCGGCTAAACGTTTTAGGCAAATAGGACAAAACAATGATGAATAAAGAGGAATTTGAGAGAAACATTTTAAGCAGAGATAGCTTTTTTCATGAGAGGGTAAAAAATTATGGCAATTAGCACAGTAAATCGGAAAAAGACAATCAGCCATTAAATGGCCTAATTTTTTAATCATTGCTCTTGTGGATAAAAATATTTGTTTTAATTGATTTTCCATTTTATAATTAAAGTAGATTTAATTTAATTTTATAAAAAATTTTTCAAAAATAAACTATGCGCGTTTTAGGTATTGATATTGGTACAACTAATATTAAGGCAGTAGAATTATCTGGCACAGCAGATAAGATTGTTTTGGAAAATTATGGAATTTTAGAAACTTATGGTTATCTTGAAAGAAATAATGCGACCATTCAAAGCAATTATTTTAAATTAGTTGAAGAGGTCACCGAAGATTTACTCAAAAAATTATTTTTAATTTTAAAGCCAAAAACAAAGCACGTTGTTTTTTCGTTGCCAATATTTTCAAGTTTTATTACGCAATTCGAATTACCATTTACAGAAAAAAATGATATTGCTAAGGCTGTTGGATTTGAGGCAAAAAAGTATATTCCTGTACCGCTTGAGGAGCTAGAAATTAGTTGGATGGTAACAGGACAAAGTGAGGTTGGGGGCAAAAAGAAAAGTGATATTGTTTTAATTGCTGTGCCGAAGGAATTAATAGAAAAGTATAAAAGAATGAGCAAAGATTTGAATCTTAATCTTTTGGGATATGAAGTAGAAGGATTGTCGCTTGTAAGATCAATAATTAAAGGCGATAGAAGAACAACTTTAATGGTTGATATGGGAACACAAATTACTAATTTTTATATTGTTGAAAATGGATTTTTAACTAGTTACGAAACTTTAAATATTGGCGGAGCAGAAATTACTCATGTGATTAGTCAAAGTTTGGGAGTCACCAAAGAGCGCGCGGAAGAATTTAAAAAGATCAAGGGTTTTAAGGTTGGTCCGCAGGAGTCGGGAGTGGTTAATGTTTTGATGCCAATTGTGGATAACTTTGGCAATGAAATTTTGAGAATGATGGATATTTATCAACAAAAAAATAATAAAAAGATAGAAAGGATTATTTTAACAGGCGGAGGGGTTAATATGCCTGGATTAATTGAGTATTTTTCAGAGTTTTTAAATGCGCCAATTGAAAAAGCCTGGCCATTTAATGGTATCCAATATGCGGATTTCTTGGAGCCCCTTCTTAAGGATGTGGCGCCGTTTTTGGCTGTTGCCACTGGCGCGGCAATTAGGGGCTTGGAATAGCTTGAAAAAAATATTATAATAATAAAAGTATGGCTGATTTTCAAAACATTGAATTATACGCAAAAAAGAAACCCAGTGGTTGGCTGGGAAAATTACTTTTCCTTTCTATTTTTTTGTTAATAATAGTTATTGTTTTGTATCTCGCGGCTAATTTTTATACCAATTACATAAATAAATCAATTGCGGATATTAATAACAAAATTAAAAATTTAAGTAATGAAATTTCAGCGAGCGATCGTAATGAGGTTTTGGGATTTTATTCGCAATTAATTAATTTAAAAGGGCTTCTTGCTAGTCACATTTATACTTCAAAAATATTTAATCGTTTAGAATTGGTAACTCATCCCAAAGTAGCATTTTCTTCTTTTTCTTATGACGGGAAAAATGATTCCTTAAAGCTTGAGGCTTATACTGATAGTTTGGATTCTTTAGCTCAGCAACTTTTGGCATTTCAAAAAGTGACGGATTTTACCAAGGTGAATATTTCTGATATTCGTTTGTCGGATAATAAAATTTCTTTCTCGGTGGAAATTAATTTTAAGCCGAGTTTTATTTTAAAATAATATGAAAGAATCTACCAAAAGAAATTTAAGTTTAATTTTAATTATTGTATTTTTTATTGTTGCCTTTGTTGTCTTTTTTAACTATACCTGGCCAGCCTTGTTAAAGGTTTTGGATGCTAATGATAAATTAAAAGTGGTTAAACAAAACTATGCCAAACAATTGCAATCATTGCAAATGGCAAAACAAATTATTGATCAATATAAAAATTTAACCAATGTTAATCAAACAATTTCTTTGACCTTGCCTAAATCAGAAGAAATTTATAATGTGATCACTCAATTGAATAAAATTTCTCAAAATAGTGGTTTGCTTTTGCAAAGTATTTCTTTGCAACGATCTGCTCCTACTTCTCAGACAACATCAACAACAAAAACAGAAAGTTTGCTTAACAAACCTCAAACAATAACACTGACGCTTAATCTCGTTGGAACTTATGAAGCATTTAAAACATGGCTCGAAGCTATTGAAACAAACATTCGTTTAATGGATATTACCAATATTAATTTTTCTGGCGTACTGAGCTCAGAAAAATCTACAACCACCAACATTTTTAATTATCGCGTCACTTTAAATACGTATTATCAACCATAATTATGGAAACAGTAGAACAAAAACCAAAAACTAACATTTTTATTTACATCATTATTGCTATTTTGATAGCAGCGATTGTTATTGTTTATTTTGTCTTCTTTGCGCCGGAAAAAGTAGCCAAAAAAACAAGCACTATAACCACTGTTAATGTGGCTACTCAAGAAACGAGTGGCACTGGAGTTCAAACGCCAGCATCGGGAACAATTGGAACAATAGGATCAGCTAAAATGGCCACCTCGACAGATGTGACGGGTGGATTGAGCAATTTAAAACTGACACCAGAAGAAATTTTAAATAACCCTGTTTTCCAATCATTGCATGTTTATGCTGAACCGATCGAATTGCCTAATTTGGGTCGGACCAATCCCTTTATCCCTTTTTAAAAAATGATTCCCAATAAAGTTTTAGTTGATTTATTGGTCCAGAAGAAAAAGATTGACCAATCAATGGCCGAACGCTTGCTAAAAGAAAGCGCTAATTTAAATCGTTCGGTTGAAGAAATAATTTATGATAGAAATTTAATTTCAGACAAAGAAATTGCTCAAATCAAAAGTGAATATTTTAAAATCCCATTAAAAACTTTTAGCAAAGATGAGGTTATACCAAATGAAGTTTTAAATATTATTCCCGAGGAGGTTTCCCATACCCATAAAATTATCGCCTTCAAAAAAGAAAAAGATACTTTGTATGTAGGGATGCTTGATCCCGATGACAGTAAAGCGCAGGATATTTTAAAATTTATTGCCAAACAAAGAAAATTAAACATTGCTATTTATTTAATTTCAAAATCGGATTTAGAAAATATTTGGAAAAATTATCGTTCTTTTGCAACGCGACTGAAAGAAATTGAAGATAGCGTTTCATTATTTAAACGCCAGGCCAAAACAACTCATGAGCTTTATCAACAGAGGGTTATTAGAATTGATGAGGCGAGTGGAGTAATTGCTGAGGAGGCGCCGATTATTAAAATTGTTTCTACTATTTTAGAGGAAGCAGTAGCAGCTGATGCCTCGGATATTCATATTGAACCAATGAGGAATCGATTAAGAGTGAGATTTCGTTTAGATGGTGATTTAAAAGAAATTTTATCACTGCCATTGGATTTGCAGCCGGCAATTATTGCACGCGTTAAAATTCTTTCTGATTTAAAAATTGATGAAACACGCATTCCTCAAGATGGCCGCTTCCGAACCTTAATTGATAATAAAGAGATTGATTTTCGTGTTTCTACTTTTCCAACCGCCTTAGGGGAAAAAGTTGCTATTCGTGTTTTGAATCCTTATGTTGGTTTAAAAACAATTGAAGGATTGGGCGTAAGAGATTATCATCGAAAATTAATTCTTGAAGCAATTGAAAAACCATTTGGGATGATTTTGGTTACTGGTCCAACAGGATCTGGTAAAACGACAACGCTATACGCCTTGCTTCAAAAATTAAATCAAGAAGATATTAATATCGTCAGCTTGGAAGATCCGGTTGAATACTTTATTGAGGGTTTAAATCAGTCGCAAGTTAAACCAGAAATTGGTTACACTTTCGCTTCTGGTTTAAGACAAATTGTTCGTCAAGATCCGGATGTGATTATGGTTGGTGAAATCCGCGATAATGAAACAGCTGAATTAGCAGTGCACGCTGCTTTAACTGGCCATCTCGTTTTATCTACTTTGCATACTAACAATGCCATTGGTGTTATCCCGCGTTTAATTGATATGAAAATAGAGCCCTACCTTTTGCCAGCTTCTTTAATTTTAATGATGGCTCAAAGATTAGTTGGTCGATTATGTGATAATTGCAAGAAAAAAGTTGAAGCGACCGGGAGTCTTAAGGAAGAAATTGAAAAAACAATTGCTTCTTTGCCAAAGGAATTAAGAGAAAAATATCAAAAAGATAAATACGAAATTTATCTACCTCAAGGATGTGAAAAATGTAATTTTAAGGGAGTGAAGGGGCGCATACCAATTTTTGAAGTTTTAAAAATGACGCCCTCTTTAGAACAAATTATTCTCAAAGATCCCTCAGAGGCTAACTTAAAAGCCGAAGCAGAAAAACAAGGAATGGTGAGTTTAAGACAAGATGGTGTTATTAAAGCGCTTGAGGGATTAGTGTCGATGGATGAAGTTTTAAAAGAAACTATTAAATTAGAAGAAAAAGAGTTATAATATAAATTATGGATCCATTTTATAAAGACAAATTAGAACAACTTTTAACTTTAACCGCTCAGGAAAATGCGTCTGATTTGCATTTTTCTGTTGGTCGTAAGCCAACTTTAAGAATCGACGGCCGATTGGTGCCGATTGTCAAAGAAGAAGTTTTTACTAAAGAAATTGTTGCTGGTTTAATTGATGCTTTATTGCCAGCAGAGCGAAAAGAAGAATTTTTGAAGAATCGGGAAGTAGATTTTTCTTATACTTTGTCTGATAAGGCGCGTTTTCGTGTCAATGTTTATTTTCAAAGAGGCAATATGGCGGCTTCGTTGCGTTTTATTCCTTATAAAATTCGCACCATTGAAGAACTAAATTTGCCGCCAGTGCTTCATGATTTTACCAAATATACTCAGGGTTTTGTTTTGGTTGTTGGTCCAGCAGGTCATGGTAAATCAACAACTCTAGCTGCTTTAATTGACGAAATAAATCATAAACGAACTGCTCATATTATAACCATTGAGGATCCAATCGAATATGTTTTTATTCAGGATCGTTCGATTATTGATCAGAGAGAGGTTTATTCTGATACTTTAAGTTTTCATCGCGGGTTGCGTTCGGTTTTAAGACAAGATCCAGATGTAATTATGGTTGGCGAGATGCGCGATCCTGAAACAATCCAAACAGCTATTACCGCTGCTGAAACAGGACATTTGGTATTTTCAACTTTGCATACTAATTCAGCTTCTCAAACGATCGATCGCATTATTGATAGTTTCCCTGCTTCTCAGCAAGCGCAAATTCGAACGCAATTAGCTTCAACCTTGGTGGGCATTGTTTCGCAAAGATTGGTGCCGCGTTTAAATGGCGGCCGCATTCCAGCTTGTGAAGTAATGATTACTAATTCTGCTATTCGCAATTTAATCCGTGATGATAAAGTTTATCAAATTGATTTAGTGATCGAAACTAGCATTCAGGAAAAAATGATTTCTTTGAATCGTTCGCTTGCTAATTTGGTTAAACAAAGTGAAATTTCTTTGGAAACAGCACAAGCTTATTCTTTAAATCCAGCTGAATTAGCTAATCTATTAGCTCGCTAATTTAATTTAAATTTATGGCTAAATTTCGTTATACAGGTAGAAATGAATTAGGAGAAATCCAGAGCGGCGTAGTGGAAGCCGGCGATCGTGATTTGGCTGTTAAAGTATTACAAGAGAACAAAATTTATGTTCTTTCTTTGGAATCTTTAGAGAAAAAAGGTTTTTTTGATAATCTTTTGCGGGCCTTTCAAAGAGTAAAAGCTAAAGACTTAATGATTTTTACCCGACAATTAAGCACTTTGCTTTCCGCAAAAGTTCAATTAATTGACGCTTTAAAAACTTTATACAATCAAATTAGTGATCCGATTCTGAAAGATGCTATTTTCGATGTTTTTACTGATGTGGAAGGCGGTTTGTATTTTTCTCAAGCTTTAGCTAAACATCCAAAAATATTTTCTGATTTTTATCTTAACATGGTGAAATCAGCTGAGCTTTCTGGCCGGTTGGAAGATACATTGAATTATTTGGCTGATTATTTGGAAAGAGAGAATAAATTAAGCACCAAATTCCGCAATGCCATGATTTATCCTGCTTTTATTATCGTCGTATTTTTGGCGGTATTGATTATTGTTGTTGTTGCTGTCATTCCTCAATTGCGTGATGTTTTTATGCAAGCGAATGTTAAGTTGCCATTAATTACTCGATTATTAATCAATATTGGTGATTTTCTTTTGAATTGGGGAATTGGCGTGGCAATATTTCTAGTTATAGCCGCTGTTTTTATTATTCGTTATTTAAGAACCAAAGAAGGAAAAAATTTCTGGCAACAAATATCGCTTTCTCTTCCTATTTTAGGGGGGATTACAAAAAAAGTAGCGCTTTCCCGTTTTGCTTCTTCTACTAGCGCTTTAATTAAAGGTGGCTTACCAATTGCTAATTCTTTAGAGATTGCAGGAAAAATTACTACCAATGTTGTTTATGAACAAATTTTAACCAATGCTGCCGAGGCAGTAAGAAGCGGTTCAACCATTTCTGGCTATTTAGCTCAATATCCTCAGTATTTCCCGCCTTTGGTTATTCAAATGGTTTCAGTAGGCGAATCCTCAGGTCGAATTGAAGAATTATTAACGCGAATTGCTGATTTTTATAGCAATGAAGTTGATGAGGTGGTAACTAATATTGCTGAAATTATTCAACCAGTATTAATAGTCGTTTTGGGTGTTTTTATTGGTGTTTTTATTGCGGCTGTTTTATTGCCAATCTATAATTTGGCTCAGGTATTTTAATTTTAATAAGAATCATTTATAATTTAATCAACCCTCCACTTTTTTAGGATAGTTAAGAATTGGAAGCGAAGAAATAGAAAGTTGAAAATACATCGAACGAGATATAAAATACAATAACAATAATGTAATTTTTTAAAAATATGCTCCTTAAAATAATGTTTAAAAATGTAAAAAATAAATTAAGCATTTTTATAATTTTAAAATATCAATATAACCCATTTTTATGTCTTCAGCGATAATTGGAATTATTGTCGCATTATTCGGGTTGGGAGTGGGAAGTTTCATTAATGTGATAACGACCCGCTTCCAGCCCGATAATTATATTAAGTTTCCTCAATTAGTCAGCGGTCGTTCCCGCTGTCCTTTTTGTTTGCATCAACTCAGATGGTATGATCTAATTCCAATTTTCAGTTTTGTTTTTTTAAAAGGTAAATGCCGTTATTGCGGTAAAAAAATTTCCTGGCAATATCCGATTGTTGAAATTTTAACTTCTTTAATTTTTGTATTAATGTTTTTCAAGTTTTGGAATTTAACCCCCATCCGACTTGCTTTAGCTCAACATATTTTTACTTGGCCTATCATTTTTTTCTTAATCTATCTTTTTTATATTTCGCTGCTTTTAGTTTTATCGATTATTGATTTAAAATATTATCTTTTGCCAGACTCTTATATCATTGTTGGTGATATTGTTGCTGTTTTAGCAAATCTCTATTTTTATTTTTTGCACCTCAATCCTCAAAACCACTTCTTTAATTGCGGAGTGAATTTTTTAGGTTCTTATATTGATTACTTTAATTGCCAGATTCATCCTTTGATTTCTGTTCTTTTGGGTATTGCTGTAGCGAGTGGTTTTCTGTTTTTAATTTATCTTTTAAGTCGCGGCAGGGGAATGGGTTTTGGAGATGTAAAATTGGGCATTTTTATTGGCTTAATTTTAGGTTTTACTAATAGCATTTTAGCCGTAGCTCTTGCCTTTATTTTTGGTTCAATTGCTGGTATAATTATGTTAGTTTTTAAAAAACGCACCTTAAAATCAATGGTGCCATTTGGTCCGTTTTTGGCTTTAGGTGTTTTAATCACCATCCTTTTCGGATCAAATATTATTGAGCTTTATTTGTCGCTTTTTAATTTATTTTAATAAATATGGCAAAAGATTTAACTATTTCAAATACTTTATATTGGGGTGCGGTTTGTTTTATGGCAATTATTTTTGTGGCCACAATAGTTTTGAACGCCTATCTTTTTGCGTTGGATAATCAGTTAACGCAGCAGGTCAATCTTTTACAAGTTCAAACAAATAAAGCGCGGTTGGTTTTGGTATACACAGATAAAAATAAAAGAATTTTTGAAGGTGATGTGCCGCGGGGAGCGTTAACTTTATATGATGTTTTAATTTTATCCTCTCAAGCTGGAAATATTGATGTCCGCTTTAGAAAAGCCGATGATGGAAGAATAGAGCTTTTAAGTATTGATAAATTTGAAAATAACAGCAGTCATTATTGGGAATTAAAAATTCCGAATTTGAATTGGCAAAAGCCACTGAATTCACCCGAGGTGGATCTTAAAAAAATTTTAGTTAATGGCGGAACCACGGTATATTTGGTTTATAAATAATTATTAACGTGGAAATTATAAATGGAAAAAATTTAGCTCAAGAAATACTCGATGAGTTAAAAAGTTTTTTTGAACGCAAAAAGGTTGCCATTGCGGTTATTTCAGTTGGTGAACAAAAAATGCAAGAAGCTTTCATTAAACAAAAACAAAAATTTGCTGCTTTTTTGGGTATTGAATTTTTTCATTTTCACTTTGACGAAAAAATTTCCAATAAAACTTTAAGAGAAAAAATTAATGAAATCGCCAAAAGGAATTTTATTAAAGGAGTAGTTTTACAATTACCTTTGCCAAAAAAATTTAATAGCGATGCTTTATCTAATGTTATTCCGATTGAAAAAGATGTTGATGTTTTAAACGAAAGGCATTTTGGCCAATTTTGTTTAAAAAGAAGTAAAATTTTGCCGCCAGCTGTTGAAGTTTTAAAATTTATTTTAGAAAAATACAAGATTGATTATCAAGATAAAATTTTTGGCGTTGTTGGCGCGGGAAGATTAATAGGCCTTCCTATTATTAATTGGCTGAGTCAGCAAAAGGTAACTTTTTTTGTAGTTGATATCAATACCAAAAATCCTCAAAAAATCATTCGAAACTGCGATATTGTTATTAGTGGTGTTGGCAAAGCTAAATTAATTAACAAAAAATGGATTAAAAAGGGCGCAATTGTTATTGATTTTGGTTTTGAAAGAAATGAAGATGGTGTTAGTGGTGATGTTGATTTTGATTCAGTTAAAAAAAGAGCAAAATTAATTACTCCAACGCCCGGCGGCACTGGTCCGCTTTTGGTGGCAATGATTTATAAAAATTTGAAAAATTTAATCACTAAAAATAAATTAGAGCTAACAGGCTAAAAATTTAATGACATTACCAAAGGATAAATTAGCCGCATTGATTTTATGATGTCGCAATTAATTAATTATCAGTTACAAAGTAATCTTTGGTAATGTTTTAGCGGCTTGTTTTTTTGAGGGCTTAGTATTAAAATAAATGACAATGCTTTCTTTGAAGCGTTTATTTCAAAAATTGATTAATTTTGAGTCAAAAACAATTAGCGGTGGAGCATTTATTATCGCGTTTTTTTATTTATTAAATGGCGGTTTAGCGCTTTTAAGAAATGGGCTTTTGGCTTCTTATTTTGGCGCCAGTCGGATGCTTGATATTTATTGGGCCTCTTTTCGAATTCCAGATTTGATTTATGTAATTTTTATTAGTGGCGCTTTGTCAGCTGGTTTTATTCCTTTGTTTGCGGAAAAATTAAATCGCTCCAAGGAAGAAGCAGTCAAAATGGCTAATAATATTTTGAGCACAATTATTGTTTTGCTTTTTATTGTTGCAGTTTTAGTTTTAATTTTTGCGCCGATTATTGCTCCTTTGATTGTCCCGGGTTTTGATAAAGAGGCGCAGAATCAAGTGGCGAAATTTTTAAGGATAATGATGTTTCAACCGATTATTTTGGGCGTTTCTGCGATTTTAAGCGGCGTTCTTCAAACTTTCCGACGCTTTTTTATCACTTCACTTTCTCCGATTTTTTATAATTTAGGAATTATTTTAGGAATCATTTTTTTGACAAAAATTTTTGGTCCTATTGGTTTGGCTTTGAGCGTTCTTTTGGGCGCCTTTCTTCATTTAGCTATTCTTTTACCTTCATTAAAAAATATTGATTTTAAAATAAAATTTTTGCCATCTTTTAAATCAGAAAATATCAGGCAGTTGTTTAGTATTGCTGGGCCGCGCACTTTGAGTTTAATTTCTACTCAAATAAATTTTTTGGTTATCACCATTATCGCTTCTAATTTAGAAAAAGGGAAGTTGGCAATTTTTAATTTTGCCAATGATTTGCAATCATTGCCGCAAAATATTTTTGCTATTTCTTTTGCGATTTCTGCTTTCCCCATTTTATCAAGTTTAGCTTTGGATAATCAGCGCTTTACTGAAACAGTGATTAAAACTTTAAAAAACATTCTTTTGTTTTTGATTCCAATCGCTGCTTTTTATTTTGTTTTCCAAAAACAGCTTGTGCTTCTGACTTTACGTTACGGGCATTTTGATTTAAAAGCCGTCAATGAGACAGCTTTAATTTTGGGTATTCTTTCTTTTGGAATGATTGCTAGCGGCCTTTTGCCATTATTAATTCGGGTCTTTTTTGCTAAAAAGGATGCAATCAGACCTTTTATTGCTGGTATCACTGCCAATGTTTTTAATATTTTGCTCAGTTTAATTTTGGTTTCTCGTTGTGGTATTAAAGGCATTGCTTTTGCTTTTGTTGTTAGCAATTATTTGAATTTGGGCTTACTCATTTTTATGCTTTATCGCAAAAATATTGTTGAAAAAGCCAAAAATATTTGGTTGTCTTTTGGCAATTTGGTGTTTAAAATTTTATTGATTAGTTTTTTGTCAGCAATATTATCAGGATTATATTTAAAATTTTTGGCTGTTAATTCGACGGCTTTTACAATAAATTTAGTGCAAATCATTATTGGTGGTATTATTTTTGCTTTAGTTTATTTTGTTTTAAGTTATTTTCTAATGAAAGAAGAATTTTTAAATTTCTGGAGCAACAACCCTTTATTAAAACGTTTTAATCATTTCCAAAATGAGAAACATTCGTAATTTTGCTATTATTGCTCATATTGATCATGGTAAATCCACTTTAGCGGATCGTTTTTTGGAATTAACCGCCACCATTGATAAAAGAAAAATGAAAGAGCAATTTTTAGATCAAATGGATTTGGAAAGAGAAAGAGGGATTACAATTAAAATGCAGCCAGTAAAAATGCGCTATCGTTTTAATGGCAGCGAATACATTTTAAATTTAATTGATACCCCAGGACATGTCGATTTTAATTATGAAGTTTCAAGGAGTTTGGCAGCGGTGGAGGGTGCAATTTTATTAGTTGATGCAACCCAAGGTATTCAAGCTCAAACAATTGGCAATTTTCAATTAGCTAAAAAACAAAATTTAGTAATCATTCCAGCGATTAATAAAATCGATTTGCCCAACGCGCAAATTAAAGAAGTAGAAAAAGAAATAATGAGTTTATGTGGCGTTCAACCTCAGGAAATTTATAAAGTTTCAGCAAAAACAGGTGAGGGAGTAGAAAAACTACTTGAAGCAATTATTGAAAAAATTCCTGCTCCTCAAAGCGAGGAAAATAAACCTTTAAGAGCATTAGTTTTTGATTCTTTATATGATGAGCACAAAGGAGTAATTTCTTATGTAAGAATTGTTGATGGCAGCGTGAAGGAAGGAGATTATGGATTTTTGATGGCTTCCCAAACTGTTTTTAAAATTAGCGAGGTTGGCATTTTTAAACCGTGGTTAGAGAAAACCAATGAATTGAGAGCTGGTGATATAGGATATATTGTGACGGGATTAAAAGAACCAATTAAAGTGAGAGTGGGCGATACCATAACAATTATTCCAAGTTCAAAAATTAAAAGCAAAAACTTCGATTTTATTTTTGAGCAGATTAAGCCACTGCCAGGGTATCAAGAACCAGAACCGATGGTTTTTGCCAGTGTTTATCCTAGTTCAAGTGATGATATTAATTTATTAAAAAATGCCATTTTAAAACTTAAATTAAATGATCCCAGTTTAGTTTATAAAACAGAATTTTTCTCAATTTTAGGACAAGGTTTTTGCCTGGGATTTTTGGGATTGTTGCATTTGGAAATTGTTAAAGAAAGATTAGAAAGGGAGTATAGGGTAGATGTGATTTTTACTACTCCATCAGTTAATTACAAAGTGATTTTGAAAGACAAGAGCGAGAAGGATGTTTACCGCGCTTCGGATATGCCAGATTTTGATAAAATTTTAAAGATTTTAGAACCTTGGGTGAGATTAGAAATTGTAACACCACCAAAATTTTTGGGCGCGGTAATGCAATTAAAAGATCGGCATCGTTTGAATTATTTAACAACTAAATATTTGGGCAATATAATGATTTTGATTTTTGAAGCGCCATTGAGTGAAATTATTGTTAATTTTTATGATAAACTCAAAAGCGCTACTGAGGGATATGCCTCGATGAATTATGAATTTTTAGAATATCGTGAAGGCGATCTGGTAAAATTAGAAATTCTTTTAGCCGGAGAAAAGGAAGATAGTTTGGCAAAAATTGTTCATCGGAGTTTTGCTTTAGAAGAGGGAAGGGGGATGGTTGAGAAATTAAAAAGTGTTTTGCCAAGGCAAAATTTCACTGTTGCTATTCAGGCAATGGTTGAAAATCAAATTATTGCCCGAGAAAATTTACCAGCGTTAAAAAAAGACGTCACTGGTTATTTATATGGTGGCGATCGCACCCGCAAAATGAAGTTGTGGAAAAAACAAAAGGAGGGTAAAAAGAGATTAAAGGAAAGAGGTCGGGTTCATCTTTCAACAAAAACCTACCTCGATCTGTTAAAAATGGAATAACTTGAGATTTTTAGCTTTTTTAGTTAAAATATAAATAATGCCTAAGGCTCTTCATTCAAAAACGCTACTGATTATCCTTTTTGTTTTAGCTTGTTTAACAGTGATTTATTTTTATCGCCAGCTGATTAATGAGCGCAATTTAAAAAAAGAATATGATAACTTAGTATTAAAAATTGAGCAGTTAAAAAAAGAAAACGCGGCTATTAGTGATGAAATTGAAAGATTAAAAAATGAAGAAGAACTAGAAAGGTTGGCAAGAGAGCTTTATGTGTTAAAAAAGCCCGGCGAGAAAACGATGGTGGTACCTCAAGAGATTATGCAGCAGCTCAAAGAAGAAAAACCGACTCCAACACCGACGCCTTCATTTTTGCAAAAAATTTTTTCTCCAATTCAAGATTTCTTTAAAGACCTTTTTTGATGCGGGTGTGGTGTAGCGGCAACACGTCTCCTTCCCAAGGAGAAGATCGCCGGTTCAAATCCGGTCACCCGCTCCAAATCTAACTAGCTCTTTAGTTTCTCTTTTTATCGCTTACGCCGCCTTAGCTCAGTGGCAGAGCAACTGTTTCGTAAACAGTAGGTCCTCGGTTCGAATCCGAGAGGCGGCTCTAAAAAATTCAATGAACGATTTAAAAGAAAAGATCAACAACTTAAAAGCAAAAATTTTAAATATCAAGGAAAAAATTGCAGAGAAAGAATTGGTTACTTTTCTTTCTGGCCCTTATGATAAAAATGAAGCCATTATGATTTTAACCGCGGGCCAAGGCGGAAGGGATGCGGAAGATTTTTGTCGCATGCTATTTAAAATGTATACTGCTTATTTCCAGAAACAAAAATGGGATTATCAAATTTTACATCAGCATTTTTCTGAGGAAGCGGGTGGTTCTAGAGAAGCTGGCGGAGAGATTGGTTTAAAAAATGCATCTCTTGAAATTAACGCGCCTTATGCCTATGGTTTTTTAAAAAATGAAAGTGGCGTTCATCGTTTAGTGAGAATTTCACCTTTTGATGCAAAAAAACTGAGACACACCTCTTTTGTTTTAGTTGAAGTTTTGCCTCAAATTGAAGATGTTGATTTGAAAGATGTAGAGCTTGATGAATCTGATTTAAAAGTCGAATTTTTCCGTTCTTCGGGACCAGGCGGGCAGAATGTTAATAAAAGAGAAACAGCGGTAAGAATTATTCATTTGCCAACTGGTTTAAGCGCGGCTTGTCAAACAGAAAGATTTCAGGCTCAAAATCGCGAAAAAGCCCTCCATCTTTTAAAAATCAAACTTTTTAATTTATTAAAACAACAAAAGAAGGAAGAAATCCAGAGTTTACGGAAAAGAGTTGAGCCATCATGGGGCAATCAAATCCGCAATTATGTTCTCCATCCTTATAAATTAGTTAAGGATTTGCGGACAAATGTTGAAACGACCCAAGTGGAGGAAGTTTTAGCTGGCGAAATTGACGATTTTATTAAAGCCGAAATGATTTTGTAATTTTCCATTTGCAAATCTTATTTGAGGATGTTAAAATATTAATAATATGAATGAAGAACTAGTTTATTACCAAAATGTTTCAAAAATTTATAACAGCCACACAATCGCTCTTGATAATATCAATTTAAAAATAATGAAAGGTGAGTTTGTTGCTATTGTTGGAAAATCAGGAGCAGGCAAATCCACTCTTTTAAAACTTTTAATCGGCGAAGAAAAACCAACCAAGGGCCGAATTTTTTTTGAAAAGCAAGACATTACGAAATTAAAGTATAGAGATTTGCCAAAAATTCGTCGAAAAATCGGGATGATTTTTCAAGACTTTAAACTTTTACCTGATAAAACTGCTTTTGAAAATGTTTCTTTTGCTTTAGAGGCAGCTGGCTTTGCTCCTCAAGAAATTAAAAAAACCGTACCACAAATGCTTGAGCTTGTTGGCTTGAAAGAAAAAATTTTTAATTTTCCTCATGAATTATCAGGTGGTGAGAAACAACGCGTGGCCATTGCTCGAGCAATGATTAATAAACCCGATTTATTAATTGCTGATGAGCCAACGGGTAATTTGGATCCAATAAATACTGCTGAAATTATCAAACTCCTTTTAAAGATTAATGAATTGGGAACTACTGTTATGTTGGCAACTCATAATAAAAATGTAGTTGATATGTTGAATACTCGTGTGGTATCATTAGATAATGGGCGAATAATTAGAGACGAAGAAGAAGGTCAGTTTATTATTTAAAAAATATGTTTATATTTTTAGTGAGAATTATTAAATACGGATTTCAAAGTTTTGTGCGCAATGGTCTTTTATCAAGCGCCACAATTGCTGTTATGACCTTAACTCTTTTGCTTTGCGCTGGGTTGATTATTTTTGGTAATGCTGGAAAAACTGTTTTAGCAAATTTGCAAAGCAAGATAGATATTAGTATTTATTTCAAAAATAATGTGAGCGAAAATCAGATTTTGGCAATTAAGAAAAATTTGGAAAAATTAGACGAAGTGGCGTCTGTTGATTATATTTCTCAAGATGATGCTTTAGCAACTTTTAAAGAACGTCATAAGGATGACCCGATTATTTTGAAATCACTCGAGGAATTGGGTTATAATCCTTTATCCGCTTCATTAAATATTAAAGCAAAAAATCCAAAAAGTTATGAGGGCATTGCTAATTATTTAGAAAAGGAAATTCCGTCTGAATTTATTGATAAAATTAATTACAGTCAGAATCAGGTGATCATTGAACGATTAACAAAGATTATTGATACTGTGAGAAATGCTGGTTTAATTTTAGCGGCCGTATTGGCTTTGATTGCTTTTTTGGTGACTTTCAATACGATCCGCTTAGCCATCTATTCGAATCGTGAATCCATTGGCATTATGCGTTTGGTTGGTGCTAACAGTTCTTTGATTCGCGGTCCTTATATTATTCAAGGTTTTATTATTAGTTTGGCATCAACGATTTTAAGTATGATTGTTTTAATTCCGGTTGTTTATGGTGTGGCGCGTTATGTCAATAATTTTATTCCTGAATTTAATATCGTTCATTTTTATTGGAGTAATTTCTTTTATTTGTTTGGAATCCAATTTTTAGTAGGGTTGTTTTTGGGTATTATTTCAAGTGTTATTGCAATTCGCAAGTACTTGCGTGTTTAGTTGATATTGCCAAAATAATAAAAGATAATTAAAATAAAAACGAGCTATTAAATATTTTCCAGCCCGTTTTTATTTATTTTTTGCGGGATCGTCTAGTGATTTGTCATAGGCAGGCGGAAAACTAGAAGTTTTTTATTTATTATTTATAGGTAATATCCTTTAAAACCATTTTTATTGCGGGGTCGTCTAATGGTCCCTAGGTCGCTAAAGCGACCGGGATGGCGGCCGTTTAAACGGCCTAGCCATAGGACGCCACGCTCTGGACTTAACAATTTTGGTTACTAAGTCATTTAAAAAATTCGGGGATCGTCTAGTGGTAGGACGCCACGCTCTGGACGTGGAAACTGGGGTTCGAATCCCTGTCCCCGAGCCATGTATTTCGTTTATATCATTTACAGCATAAAAAATAAAAGAAGTTATGTCGGTACTACGAATAACCTGGATAAACGTTTAAAACAACATAATAATGGCGAAGTAAAGTCAACTAGAGCGTGGCGTCCTTGGATATTGATTTACAGCGAACAATATGAAATTCTTAATGATGCAAGAAAACGAGAATGGAATTTAAAATGTACACCCGCGGGAGGGAAATTTAAACGATTAATTATTAATAATTTTTTGAATGATCGTTACCGAGCTCCGGGAGCGTCGGGATTACGATCGACGACCTAGTGAAATGATAGCCGTTTTAAACGGCCTAGCCATTCGAATCCAAGCCCCGCAGCTGCGTTATCCAGAAAGTTCAGGGTCATAAAGCCTAGGTGGTTTATGGTTTTTAACTCCGCCTAATTTTTCCAACCCATCATATTTGACAAAATTATAAAATAAATTATCTTAAAAATAGCATTTAATTTTTAAAAAAGGAGGGGAAAATGAAAGTTTTAAAAATTTTAGGAAGAATCGGAGATATTTTATTATTTTTATTGTTCTATCTTTTCCCGGTATGGGTTTTTCTAGTTCTGGTTGCTTTCCATGTTTTTAAAAATAAACTTTGGCTGTGGGCGATTATTTTTGGAATGGCGCAAATTTTTTTATTATTTTGCTATGCTTTATTTTCAATAGACAAAGAAGAGAAAGAAAAATCTGATGAGCAAAAATAAAAACATAATTTATTCACCACCCTTTTGGGTGGTTTTTTTATTTTTTGTGATATAATATTTATTATGTTTTGGACTTATTTAATCATTTTTGTTTTAACGATTTTTTTAGGAGAGGAGCTGATGCTTTTTATTGGCGCGTTGATTCATATCGGATTTTTACCTTTCTGGCAAACATTTTTTATAGTGCTTGTAGCTGTTTATTTTGGTGATTTTCTTTTCTTTTATTTAGGTTATCGTTATGGTGAGCCGCTGCTTGAAAAATTAATTCAGAAAAAATTAATTAAAAGAAACAAAGTAGAAAAAATTGAAGGGATTTTTGAAAGAGGCGGCACGTGGATTTTATTTGTTTCTAAATTTGCTTATGGATTAAATCATTTAACTCAGCTTGTTGGCGGCGCGATGAAATTTAACCCAAAAAGATATGCCTATAATCAATCCTACACTTCGTTTTTATGGGTCTGTCTTTATTTATTTATTGGCTATACTTTTTCGGCAGTTTTATCAGAAATCTTCTTTGATTTAAAAGCCCTAAGCATCGCCTTGCTTATAATTTTTGCGGCTATTTTTGCTTTGGGATGGTTAGTTGACTTGTTGATTAATAAGGTTTTTCCGCGAGCAAAATAATTGCTTATTTCAAAATTTCATTTTATACTATATTTAGTCGGTTAATTTGAAAATATATGAAAGATTATCTCAAAAGAATTACCACTAATGGCAAAGCGATTTATTTAGCTTATGATCATGGTTTTGAACATGGGCCGATCGATTTACCGGGCAAATCAATTGATCCTCAATACATTTTAGATATTGCTGTTGAGGGAAAATATAATGCCATAATTTTTCAAAAAGGTTTAGCAGAAAAATATTACAGCGGCACTGTTTATGAGAAAAAAATTCCTTTAATTATTAAAGTTAATGGCAAGGCGGACATTTGGAAGGGCGGCGATATTTATTCTTATCAAAATTGTTCTGTCAAATATGCCAAAGAATTAGGAGCCAGTGCTGTTGGTTATACAATTTATTTAGGTTCGCAACATGATGGGAAAATGTTTGCTGATTTTGGTAGGATTGTTGAAGAGGCGCATGAGTTGAATATGGCGGCGATTGCCTGGGTTTATCCACGAGGAGAATTTGTGAAAGATGAAACTTCAAGAGAAATTACTGCTTATGCAGCGCGCATTGGTTTGGAATTAGGAGCTGATATGGTAAAAATAAAATATCCTGGTTCAAAAGAAAATTTTGAGTATGCAGTGAAAGCGGCGGGAAAAACAAAAGTTGTTTTATCTGGTGGACCAAAAGTTGAAGAAGAAGAATTTCTTAATATTCTAAGAAATGTGATGGCTGCTGGTGGGATTGGGGTGGCTGTTGGTCGCAATGTTTGGCAGCATGAAAAACCGCTAGAAATTACCGAGAAAATTAGGAAGGTAGTTTTTGGTTAAAAACCCAGGCTTTAAATCTTGACTTTATTTAAATTTAGAATAAAATTTTATTAATTAATTGGGAAACCATTTTTTATTAATCGTCGATTTAAATTAATAAATTTACAAAAAAATGGCTGAGAAAAAGAAATTTGAACGTAAAAAACCCCATGTTAATGTGGGTACAATCGGTCACATTGATCACGGTAAAACCACTTTGACCGCCGCCATAATGCATGTTTTAAACTTTAAGGGTTTGGTGGAAAAAGTGGAGGGCGTTGATCAAATTGATAATGCGCCCGAAGAAAGAGCAAGAGGTATTACCATTGCTTTGCACCATTCCGAGTATGAATCGGAAAAAAGACATTATGCGCATATTGATGCACCGGGTCATGCTGATTACATTAAAAACATGATCACTGGCGCCGCGCAAATGGATGGTGCGATATTGGTTGTTTCAGCAGCTGATGGTCCAATGCCTCAAACTCGCGAACACATTCTTTTGGCGCGACAAGTTGGCGTGCCAGCTATTATTGTTTTCTTAAACAAAGTCGATCAAGTTAGCGATCCAGAATTAATTGATTTAGTTGAAAATGAAGTCCGCGAATTGTTAACCAAGTATCAATTCCCTGGAAATGAAGTTCCAGTGATTCGCGGTTCTGCTTTGGCTGCTTTAAACGCCAAATCAATTGATGATCCGGCTTGCAAACCAATTTTAGATTTGGTTGCGGCAATGGATAGCTACATTCCTGATCCAGTTAGAGAAATTGATAAACCATTCTTAATGCCAATTGAGGATGTTTTCTCAATCGAGGGTCGAGGAACAGTGGTTACTGGTCGTGTTGAAAGAGGAGTTCTTAAATTAAATGAAGAAGTTGAAGTGGTTGGCTTAAGACCAACTCAAAAAACTGTTGTTACTGGTATAGAGATGTTTAATAAAACTCTTGATGAGGCTCAAGCTGGTGATAATGTTGGTATTTTGTTACGCGGCTTGAAAAAAGAAGATGTTGAAAGAGGTCAGGTTGTTGCCAAACCAGGCAGCGTTACGCCTCATACTGAATTTGAGGCTGAGGTTTATATTTTAACCAAAGAAGAAGGAGGTCGTCATACTCCATTCTTTTCTGGTTACAAACCTCAATTTTATATTCGAACCACTGATGTTACTGGAGAAGTGACTTTGCCCCAGGGTATTGAAATGGTGATGCCAGGTGATAATGTTAATTTGACTATTAAATTAATTGCTCCAGTAGCATTGGAAGAGAAACAAAGATTTGCTATTCGTGAAGGTGGTAAAACTGTCGGTGCGGGTGTAGTTACAAAGATTCTTAAATAAGAAACACCCTTAACCAAATTTAGCTCTTTCCAACAATGACTAAAAAAACCGAAGCGCAGCAAAAAATAAGAATAAAACTAAAAGCCTACGATCACAAGGTTTTAGATAACTCTTGTAAGCAAATTGTTGAGACTGCAAGTAGATACGTAAAAGATATTATTGGACCTATTCCATTGCCAACCGAAATTAGACGCTACACCATTAATCGTTCCACCTTCGTTCATAAAAATTCTCGAGAACAATTTGAAATCAGAATTCATAAAAGACTCCTTGACATATTGAATCCAAATCAGAAATTAATTGATGCTTTGATGAATCTCAATTTACCGGCAGGTGTGGATATCGAGATTAAGATGTAGAGGAAACAATAAATGCCGGGTGCGCCTTCTCTAAAATGCTTTAGGTATTTTAGGGAAGCTCTCCCGGTATTTATTTATCAATGTATTGGTAAATATTGATAAATAAAAATAAATGTATAAAATAAATTAAAATTTATGAGTAAATTTATTCTCGCTCAAAAAGTCGGAATGACTCAAATATATCAGGATGATAAAGTGGTGCCAGTTACTGTACTTCAGGCTGGTCCGGTTGTGGTTACTCAAGTGAAAACTAAAGAGCGAGATGGTTATTGCGCCGTGCAGGTTGGTTTTAGTAGCAAGAAAAAAATTTCCAAAGCTTTAAAAGGACATTTAAAAGATTTGGGGAATTTTAGATGGCTGAAAGAGTTTCGTGTTGATGAATCAGAAATTAATAATTATAAAGTCGGTGATAAAATTGATGTTTCTGTTTTTCAAGAAGGGGAGAAAGTAAAAATTTCTGGAACAAGCAAGAGTAAAGGATTTCAAGGTGTGGTTAAAAGACACGGTTTTCATGGCGGTCCAAAAACTCATGGTCAAAAAAATCGACTTAGAGCACCTGGTTCAATTGGACCAACACATCCTCAACATGTTGTTAAAGGAAGGAAAATGGCTGGTCGAATGGGCGGCGAACGCATTACTTTAAAAAATGTAAAAATTGTTAAAATTATCCCGGAAAAAAATGCAATTTGTATCAAAGGTGCTGTTCCTGGCAAAAGAGGCGAGTTAGTTGAAATTGTGACTCAATAAATATGAAAGCTGAATTATACAATCAAAAAGGAGAAGTAATTGATCAAATTGATTTGCCCGAGAGTATTTTTAAGAGGAAATGGAATCCTTCTTTGGTCCATCAAGTTTTAGTTGCTTTACAAAGTAATCAAAGAAAACCAATTGCTCATGCTAAAGATCGAGGCGAGGTCCGTGGTGGCGGTCGTAAACCTTGGCGACAAAAAGGCACTGGACGGGCGCGCCATGGCTCAATTCGTTCGCCATTATGGATTGGAGGTGGCGTGACATTTGGTCCAACAAAAGAGAAGAAATACGAGAAGAAAATTAATAAAAAAGCCAAACTTAGCGCTTTTCTCTCAGCTCTTTCTAAAAAATTTGAAGATAAAGAAATTAAAATAATTGATAAAATTGAGATCGAGAAACCGAAAACCAAGGAAATGGCCAATATTCTAAAAAACTTTTTAAATACTCAAAAGAAAAATCGGGGACTTTTAATTTTATCCGAATCAAATAAGGATATTATAAAAGCAACAAGAAATTTAAAATTTGCCGATGTAACAATTGTTGATAATTTGAGTTTATTAGATGTTTTAAAATATAAAAATTTGCTTTTTGTTAAAAATGCAGTCGCAAAATTAGAAGATAGAATCAAATAAAATTATGGGACTTTTTTCTAAGAAAAAAACTGAAGATAAGAAAGAAGAAAAGAAAGATGAGAAAAAAGAACAGCAAACCGCAATACAGCCGGCTGCTTTTTTGAATAATGAAAACATTTTAATTATTAAAGCGCCGCGCGTAACAGAAAAAAGTCAAAATTTAAAAATGTTACGCCAATATGTTTTTGATGTATATAAAAATGCCAATAAAATAGAAGTGAAAAAAGCGATAGAAAAAATTTATAATGTCAAAGTAGAAAAAGTGAGAATGATTAATGTGCCAGCAAAAAAACGAAGAGTGGGATTGAGTATTGGTAGAAAATCAGGTTATAAAAAAGCCATTGTGACATTAAAAGAAGGTCATCAAATTGAAGTTATACCCCAAAAATAAAAGAATATGAAAAAGTTTAAACCTACAACTCCATCACGAAGGCAAATGACAGTTCTTGAATATAAGAAGATTTTGACAACTGAAAAACCAAAAAAACAATTATTAAAACCGTTAAAGAAAAATGCTGGGAGAAATTCTCAAGGTAGAATCACTGTTCGTCATCAAGGAGGAGGAAATAAAAGATTATATCGCTTAGTTGATTTTAAACAAGATAAGTTTAATATAGAAGGAGTAGTCAAAACTATTGAATACGATCCAAACCGCAATACTTTTATCGGTTTAATATCGTATGTTGATGGTGATTATCGTTATGTACTTTTACCCGAAGGAGTGGAGGTTGGACAGAAAATTATTACTGCTGAAAATGCTCCGATTAAATTGGGTAATCGATTACCTTTAAAGAATATTCCGGTTGGGACGAGTGTTTTTAATATTGAGATGATGCCAAAGGGAGGCGGAAAAATAGCGAGAAGCGCTGGTTCAGCGGCGGAAGTGATGGGTCTTGAAGGCAAATATTGTATTTTAAAGATGCCATCCGGTGAAATTAGAAAGGTTTTAGCCGAATGTTATGCAACAATTGGTGTGCCTTCTAATACTGAATATCGAACCTTGAATATTGGTAAAGCTGGTCGAACTCGCTGGTTAGGTATTAGACCAACAGTACGTGGTACAGCAATGAATCCTTGCGATCATCCATATGGTGGTGGTGAAGGTAGACAGCCACGCGGTACGCGTCGACCAAAAACTGCTTGGGGTAAAGTTACCGGCGGTCATAAGACTCGAAAGAAGAAAAAATGGTCGAATGTATTAATTTTGAAACGTAGAAAATAAAATGGGTAGAAGTTTAAAAAAGGGTCCATATATTGATCCGAAACTATTAAAAAAGATTGCAAAAATAAAACCCGACTCTGGTCAGGTTATTAAAACATGGTCTCGTGCTTCAACAATCTCTCCAGAAATGATCGGTTATACTTTTGCCGTTCATAATGGCAAAGATTTCATTGAGGTTAAAGTGACTGAAGAAATGGTCGGTCATCGCTTGGGCGAATTTGCGCCAACCCGTAAATTTATTAAACATGGCGGTAAGATGCAGCGAGAATTAGAGAAAAAGGCAGCCGCTCAAGCTAATCCTACTAAATAAAGAATATGCCTTCTCAAATTAGCGAAAAAATAGCAATTGCAAGATTACGATATTTACACATGGCTCCAAGAAAAGTGAGATTTGTTGCCGATTTGATTAAGGGGAAGCATATTAATGAAGCAGAAGCACAATTGATTTATTGCCGCCGTCGAGCTGCCAAACCCCTTTTAAAACTTTTACATTCTGCTATTAATAATGCAGTAAACAAAAAATTAAATCGCGATTTACTTTATATTAGTTCAATTACTGTTGATCAAGGCCCGATGCTTAAAAGATGGTTACCGCGGGCGATGGGAAGAGCAACGCCGATTCAAAAGAAAATGTCACATGTGACATTGATTTTGTCTGAGGGTAAAGAATTCAAACGCTATAATCCTCCTAAAGCAAAAGTGACAAAATCAGAAAAAACTCTTGTAAAACATAAGGAAGAAAAACAAAAAGTAGAACATAAGAAAAAAGAAGCGCCAAAGGTCGTTGAATCAAAAGCTAAAGAAGGCGCAGTAAGAAAAATTTTTAGAAGAAAAGAAATAGCATAAAAATATGGGACACAAAACTCATCCAAAATCTTTCAGATTAGGAATTATAAAAGATTGGAGTGCGAAATGGTTGGTTTCGAAAAAAGATCTTCCGATAATTTTGGAAGAAGATGTTAAAATCCGAGAATATTTAAATAAAAAATTAAGAAGCGCTTATGTAGCCGAAATTGTTATTGAAAGATTAGAAAATAATATTAATATTACTATCAAAACCGCTCGACCCGGTTTAATTATCGGTAGAGGCGGTAAGGGTGTTGAAGATTTAAAGAAGGCCTTAGAGAAGATTATCAATAAACATCGTCGCGAAAAGAAATATCCTTTAAATTACGCTTTAACAATTAATATTGAAGAAGTGAAGAATCCGATGGCGAATGCTGCTATTGTTGCTCAGAGTATTGCTTCGGCTATTGAAAAGAGAATGCCTTATCGAAAAGTGATTAAAAAAGCAATTGAAGAAGCAAAACAAAATAAAGAAGTTAAAGGTATTAAAGTGAAAGTCTCTGGTCGTTTAAATGGAGCAGAAATTGCTCGAACTGAATGGCTGGATTGGGGTAGTATGCCCCTACAAACAATAAGAGCAGATATTGATTATGCTGAAGCAACCGCTTTTTGTACTTATGGTACGATTGGTATTAAGGTCTGGATTTATAAAGGTGAAGTATTTTTGAAAGATAAGAAAAAAGAGAAAGCAGTCGAAAAAGAAAATATTAATAAATAAGAAAAACTATGTTGATGCCGAAAAAAATGAAACATCGCAAGATGATGAAAGGCAGATCTCGTAAAAGAGCTCTTGATACACGAGGAACTTTTTTGGTTTTTGGTTCTTATGGATTGCAAGCTTTAGAGAATGTTTGGTTAACAGCTAAACAAATTGAGGCAGGAAGAAAAGCAATTGTTGGTTATTTAAAGAAAGGAGGAAAGGTTTGGTTAAGAGTTTTCCCTGATAAACCAATTACCAAAAGACCGCCTGAGGTAACAATGGGTGGTGGCAAGGGTGATTTAGATCATTTTGCTTTTCCTTTAAAAGCTGGTCGAATCATTTATGAAATTGATGGAGTAAAAGAAGAGGTTGCAACCGAAGCATTAAGACGAGCTGCTTCAAAAATGCCGATTAAAACCAAAATCGTTAAAAAACAATAAAAAGTATGATTAAATTCGCTGAGCTAAAAAATTTACCAAAAGCAGAACTTCAAAAATTATTAGCTGAACAGCGCAATAAACTAAAAGACTTGCGTTTTAATCTCTCTTTCGGTAAAGTAAAAGACATCAGCGAAGTCAGAAAAACTAAAAAAACAATTGCGCGAATATTAACCTTACTTAATCAAAACAATGACAAAGAAAAATAATCCAATAAAAAGAAAATTAGAAGGGGTGGTTGTATCTGATAAAATGCAAAAAACAGTGGTTGTGAAGATTGAACGATTTAAAAGACATCCTTTATATCATAAAGTGATGCGTGTTTCGAAACGTTTCAAGGCACATGATGAAAATAATGAATGCAAGGTCGGGGATGTTGTGATCATTGAGCAAACAAGACCATTGTCCAAAGAGAAAAGATGGAAAGTTGTTCAAATTGTTAAAAGAGCTCAGCAAGAAGAACCTGAAGAAGATAATAAAGAAATTGCTGGAGAAGAAGAGTCGATTAATTCTAATTTAAATCAATAAGCTATGATTCAACCACGTTCAATGTTAAAAGTAGCAGATAATAGTGGCGCAAAGATTGTGCAGTGTTTTAAAGTTTTAGGTGGAAGCCGAAGACGATATGCAGAAATTGGCGACATTATTATTGCTTCCGTGAAAGTAGCTCAACCAAGAAAAAGCGTTGCTAAAAAAGATGTTGTTCGCTGTTTAATTATTCGCCAAAGAAAGCCTTATCGCCGAGAGGACGGTTCTTATATTCGTTTTGATGATAATGCAGAGGAAAGGTTATTAAGGTTTTGCCAAAAGAGGGGAAAGTTGTTGTGGAGGGTTTAAATTTAGTAAAGAAGCATTTAAGACCAAAACGACAAGGTGAGAAGGGAGAAATTATTGCTGTACCGCGAGCTGTTTATGCTTGTAATGTTGCTTTGTGGTGTCCAACTTGTGGCAAAGGCGTCAGGGTCGGTTATCGCATAGAAGGCGATAAAAAATTAAGAATTTGTAAAAAATGTCAGCAATTAATTTAAAACAAAAATATCAAAAAGAGATAGTGCCGGCTTTACAGAAAGAATTTGGAATTAAAAATATTTATGCTGTACCTTCAATAAAAAAGGTAGTTATTAATGTCGGCTTAGGTAGAATTTTAAATAATGCCGGCGGAGGTAAAAATGCCGAAGATTTATTGAAAGAAATTAAAAAAGATGTAAGCTTAATTACTGGCCAATGGCCAGCAGAAACAAAGGCGAAAAAATCTATTGCTTCTTTTAAAGTGAGAGAGGGACAAACGGTGGGGCTAAAAGTAACATTGCGCGGTCAAAGAATGTATGATTTTATTGCTCGTTTAGTTAATATTGCTTTGCCGCGTATCAGGGATTTTAAAGGAATTCCGGAAAAAAATCTTGACGAACATAATAATTTGAATATCGGTATTTATGAAGCAAGTGTTTTTCCCGAAGTAACCAATAGCGTTTTAAAACATCCTTTTGGTTTACAAATTACTGTTGTTACTAATGATAAACATCGTGAAAGAGTCGTTAAATTATTAAAAATGTTAGGTTTTCCTCTTAAGTAAATTATGGCTAAAACATCTGTTATCGCTCGCTCTAAAAAAACACCAAAATTTTCAACTCGTATTGTGAGGCGTTGTTTTCGTTGTGGTCGCAAAAGAGGCTATATGAGAGATTTTGGTTTATGCCGTATCTGTTTTCGTGAATTAGCTAAAAAGGGCGAAATACCAGGAGTAAGAAAAGCGTCGTGGTAAGATTGAAATTCCATGGATACAATTTCTGATTTCTTAGTTCAAATAAAAAATGCTTTAGCGGTTAAAAAACCGAATCTTAGCGTTCCTTATTCAAAAATGGCCCATGAAATTGCAAAGATTTTATTAAACGATGGATATATTAATGATGTAAGAATAGTGGGAAAATTGCCAAAGCGAACGTTAAGAATTGATTTAAAATATGATGAAAATGGTGTTCCGGCAATTCAGGAAATAAAACGTATTAGTAAACCAGGTTGCCGACGATACATTAAAGCTAATCAATTAAAACCAATTAAAGGCGGATATGGTCGATATATTATTTCCACCCCCCAAGGATTAATGACTGATATAGAAGCAAAGAAGAAAAAATTGGGAGGAGAAATAATTTGTGAGATTTTCTAATATGTCTAAAATCGGAAAGAAACCAATTTTAATACCAGATAAGGTAGAGATAAATATTTCAGAGAATGAGGTGAAAATTAAAGGACCAAAAGGAGAAATGAGAGTTCCTGTGTTTAAAGGTTTTAAACTAGAGCTCAGTGATAAAGAATTAAAAGTTATTCCGGTTGAGGAATCAAAAAAGATGCCAGTTTTTTGGGGAACACTACGTTCTTTAATTAATAATGCTGTCAAAGGAGTGACAGAGGGTTTTGAAAAGAAATTGGAAATTGAAGGAATTGGTTATCGTGCCAATGTTGAAGGAAGAGTTTTAGTTTTGAATCTTGGTTTTTCTCATCCAATTCGTTATGATATTCCCGAAGGCATTAATATTTCTGTAGATAAAAATATTATTACTGTATCGGGTATTGATAAACAATTAGTCGGTCAAACAGCTGCTAAAATTCGCTCCTTTAGAAAACCAGAACCATACAAAGGCAAAGGTATTCATTATGTTGGTGAATACATTCGTCGTAAAGCTGGTAAAAAGGCTACTAGTACAGCCGCTTAATAAAATTTGACCTATGAAAAAGAAATTAAATAAAAAAGAAAAAAGAATAAGAAGGCATAAAAGAATGAGAGCAAAAATTTTTGGCACTGCTACCAAGCCGCGTGTATCAGTTTTTATTTCCAACAGACACATGTATGCTCAAGTAATTGATGACAACAAAGGCGTGACATTAACAAGTATTTCTGATTTTGAATTAAAGAAAAAAGATAAAAAAACGAATCTTGCTAAAGAAATGGGATTACGTTTAGCAGAAAAAATGAAAAAGTTAAAAATTTCGAAAGCAATTTTTGATCGCGGGGGTTTTAAATATCATGGTCGAGTTAAAAATATTGCCGAAGGATTAAGAGAAGGTGGTGTTAAATTATAAAAATATGGTTAAAGAAAATAGCAAAGCAACAAATAAAAAAGAAATTAAACTGGAAGCTAATGAAAAGCAATATGAAGAAAAATTGCTTGATTTAAGACGGGTAACTCGTGTGGTTGCAGGTGGTAAAAGATTTAGTTTTAGAGCGACATTGGTGGTGGGCGATCGAGCAGGAAAGGTGGGCATTGGTATTGCTAAAGGAAAGGATGTGAGCGAGGCCATTGCTAAAGCTAAAAGACAAGCTATTAAAAAAATGATTCAGGTACCAATTGTGAATGATACGATACCGCATGAGGTGAAAGCAAAATATTGTGCTGCGGAGGTAGTTTTAAAACCAGCGCAGCGTGGCCATGGTATTGTAGCTGGTGGGGCAGTGAGGGCCGTTTGTGAATTAGCAGGTATAAAAGATTTAAGTTCAAAAATTTTAAGCCGCACGCCGAACAAATTAAGTAACGCTATGGCAACTTTGGAGGCTTTGAAAAAAATTAAACCTAGTATTTTAAAGCAATTTTTATCTCAAACTGAAAAGCAAGAAAAAGTGTCGCAACAAGATGAAAATAATTAATTAATTATGCAACTTCACGAATTAAAAAAAGAATATAAAACAAAAAATAAAAGAAGAATCGGTCGCGGGGGCAAACGCGGTACTTATTCTGGTCGAGGTATTAAAGGCCAGAAAGCACGTGCTGGTCATAAAATCCGACCCGCTATTTATGATTTGATTATTAAAATTCCAAAACAGCGAGGTATTAAACACAAGCCTCTTTCTTCAAAACCCGTTGTTATCAATTTTGATGTTTTAAACAAACACTTTAAAGAAGGTGAGTTGGTTTCTCCTCAAACCTTATTTGAAAAAGGATTAATTGAGAAAGAAAAAGGAAAATTGCCAAAAGTTAAAATTTTGGGCAGGGGTGAATTGACAAAAAAACTTATTTTTAAGAAGTGCCAATTTTCTCAGTCAGCGCTTAAAAAATTAAATATTAAAAAATAATTATGGGATTAATTAGCAAAACTATCCAATTATTCAAAATTAAAGATTTAAGGAAGAAGATCCTAATGGTTATTTTGATTTTAGTGATCTTTCGACTTTTTGCGAGTTTGCCAATTCCAGGAATTGATCTTGAAAGATTAAGAGCAATTTTTGCTTCTAATCAGCTTTTGGGAATTTTAAATATCTTTTCGGGTGGCACGTTGGATCGATTATCTATTATGATGTTAGGTGTTGGTCCTTATATTACCGCCACCATCATTATGCAACTTTTAACAATGATTATTCCACGTTTGAAGGAATGGTATTTCTTTAATCATTTTTGCTGGTATTATTAGCCGTTGGCCAGCAAATTTGAGATCAGCCATTTTATCTTATACTCCTTCAGCTTTGCCGACTTATTTAATGTTTATTGTTGTTGCTCTTATTGTTATTGCCGGCGTTGTTTATATCAATGAAGCTGAAAGAAAAGTGCCTGTTGCTTATGCAAAAAGAGTGAGGGGAAACAAAATGTATGGCGGCGTTACAAGCTATTTACCACTCAAAGTCAATCAAGCAGGTGTTATTCCAATTATCTTTGCAATTTCTATTTTGTTGTTCCCTCAATTTATTGGGCAGATTTTAACAACTATTAAAACTCCTTGGGCAATTAGCGCGGGTAAGTTTTTAATGGGATTACTCAATAATCATTTAATTTATACTGTTTTATATTTTGTTTTAGTGGTGGTTTTTACATATTTCTATACACTAGTTACTTTTGATCCAAAAGAAATTTCTTTAAATCTTCAAAGAAACGGCGGGTTTATTCCTGGTATCAGGCCGGGTCAAACAACTGCGGCTTATATCAACTTTGTACTTAATCGAATTACTTTTGTTGGGGCTATCTTTTTGGGTTTAATTGCTATTTTGCCAAATATTTTACAAACAGTAACCGGTACCCAATTTTTAACCATTGGTGGTACCTCAATTTTAATCGTTGTTTCTGTTGCCATTGAAACTATTAAACAAATTGAAGCGCAGCTTGTAATGCGCGAATACGAAGGCTTTCTTAAATAATTTTTAAAATTTTATGGAGCGACCAAAAATTTTAATTTTTTATGGTCCACCGGGCGCTGGTAAAGATACCCAAGCAAAGCGCGTTGCTTTTAAAACCGGCGCTTATATTGTTAGTTCTTCTAAATTAATTGAGGAAAAAATTTTTAATCCTGATTTACAAAACGACTCCATTATTCAAAAACAGAGAAAAAATTATGAGAGTGGGGCATTGTGTGATCCTGAATGGGTTACTCAAATTATCAATGAAAAAGTAAAGGCATTGGCCGCTGAAAAAAAGGAATTAATTTTTACTGGTTCGCCACGAACACTTTATGAAGCAGAAAATGAAATTCCAGTTTGGGAATCTTATTATGGAAAAGAAAATATTTTTGTAATCGAAATTCAATTAAAAGACGAAAGCTCAATTTTTAGAAATAGCCATCGTCGTGTTTGCGAAAATTGTGGCTATCCAGTTGTTTATTCTTTTGAAACAGAAATGTGGAAATTCTGTCCACTCTGCGGCGGAAAAATTGTTGATCGTGGCGTTTTAGACGATCCTGAAACTATTAAAGTAAGATTATTAGAATATAAAGAACGCACCAAACCAGTTCTTGATTATTTTAAAAAAAGGGGTTATCAAATTATTGAAATTGATGGCGAGCCATTGCCAGATGTTGTTACTCAAAATCTTTTTGAAGAACTAAAAAAAGTAAACTTCCTTAATAATGATTAAATTAAAAACAGAGGAAGAAATAAAAATTTTAAAAGAAGGTGGCCACATTTTAGCTAAGATTATTAAAGAGGTAGCAAAAAAAGCAAAAGCAGGAGTGGCAACGAGGGAATTGGATTGGTTGGCGGAAAATCTAATTATTAAAAACGGTGGTCAGCCATCATTTAAAAATTATCAACCGGATTTTAGTATTAATCCTTT
>Ga0078972_1005368_pt1 | contig 32693 bp, 26 predicted proteins | sample YelNatPaOPGAMG01_FD_67568 | JGI IMG/M metagenome (GOLD analysis project Ga0078972, IMG submission 67568) | Hot spring thermophilic microbial communities from Obsidian Pool, Yellowstone National Park, USA - OP-RAMG-01 (SPADES assembly) (version 2) | ecosystem: Environmental > Aquatic > Thermal... | reverse complement strand
GAGCATTTTCATTTTTATATGGCTTTCTAATCCTTATGATAATTGGATTTAACTGGTTTTCAGAATTCTCAGTTAAGTATATTGTTTGTATTCAGTGTCTATTTTCCGAGTTATTCTGTGGTTAAATTATCTAAATTATCCTTGCCTTGACTTTGAATTACATTCTTCTGATCTTTGCCTAAAATTTGAATTACACTCATCTCCTTGTATAATATGTATTGAATAAATAATCAAACCCCGCTATCATCTATATGATGATTGGGATTATTCAAGTTCTCCCTGCAGCTTAGTCTGCTTGATAAAGTGTGTTTCCCCACTTCTGATTGCCTGTGTGCTTACTCGCAACCTGCATATTTTGTGCTTATAGCTACGCAAGGCTGCACTTGCAATCAGTTGAGCGGGGTTGGAGGTATAGAATCATGAAACTGTTTATTGGTATCGATTCCTCTCAAAAAAATAATCAATGCTGTATCGTTGACCATAATGGTAACAAAGTCTCAGAACTCCGTGTCTCTAACGATCTAACTGGTGCTCAAAAAATGCAATCTTTACTTGAACATAAAGCATCTGAACTTTATGTCACCGAACTCAAAGCAGCTACTGAAGCTTCCTCTATGTATGACTTCCATATATTAGAGTTCCTCTCTGGAAGTCAAACCCTAACAAAATATAATCTCAAGCTATATAGGTTCAATCCAAGACTGATTAAGGCTTTCAAACAAAGTCTGAAAATTAGAGACAAAACTGACCCCAATGATGCCTATGCTATAGCTGAATATCTTCGTTTTCAATCTGAAAAAGCAGAGGAGTATAGAGCTAAACTTGACCATCTACCTCTGCAAAGATTGACAAGATTCAGATGTCATCTGGTCAGCCAGTTAGTGAGAGAAAGAAACTACTTTCTCAACCAATTATTTCTCAAGTTTTCTGCCTTTTCAAAAGTAAAGCCATTCTCTAACACATTTGGTGCTACTGCCCTTGCTGTCATTGAGGAGTCCATGACTCCTGATGCCATTGCCAATGCAGATGACGAGGAACTCATCCAGTTTGTCATAAAACACGGCAAGAACCAATCCCCTAATCCAGAAGAGATTGTTAAAGAGCTTAAACATGTTGCCAGAGAGTCATATCGTTTAAGACCACAACTGGCAGAAAGTGTTCACCGAATATTATGTCTGAGCTTGTCAAACATCAGAGCATTGAAGTCATCATTAAAGGAATTAGATGATACCATATCAAAACAGCTTAATGCTTTTTCTATTACCCTCACAAGCATCAAAGGTATCGGGACAGTGTATGCCGCAGGGATATTTGCGGAGATAGGAGACATCAACTGCTTTTCATCAGAATCTCAAATAGCTCGTTTAGCTGGTTTAGCATGGATACGTCATCAGTCTGGAAATTTTGAGGCTGAGACGAGACGTTTAGACAAGCAATCAAACAAATATTTGAGATACTACCTTGTGGAAGCAGCAGATTCACTGCGGCGACACAATCCCGAGTTTAGTGCATACTATCAAAAGAAGTATGCAGAAATAACAAAGAATCAGCACAAGAGAGCGTTAGTATTAACTGCCCGTAAGTTAGTTCGTCTTGTTGATTATCTGTTGAGGACCAACAAGCTTTATCAGCCAAACATAATACTAACATAATACTATAGCTTTTTGTGTATTGTCAATTCAATTTATTAATTTGAATTTCTAACACTCCATAAATCCATAAATCGTATTGACTTTATGAGATCATAATGATATAATATATCCTGGACACGAATAATTAATTCTAATTTAGAATTTCTAAAAAGGAGGAGAGAAGAAAACAAAATATGTTTTAATAGTGTTTTCGCCTCGGTAGTCTGCGTCTTTTTAGACCACATCTCTGATATTTTGTATCAGAATTTATAAGGGGGGATTGGTTTTGGATAGCAAAGCATTTGACGCAGAACTGAGGATTCCAAGCGATCTGGCATACCTTCGCTCTATAAGGGCTTTTGTAAGAGAGCTTGCTGAAAATTTAGGATTTGATTCGGATAAAATCAACGATATTGAGATAGCGACTGACGAAATACTAAGCAACGCTGTTGAACACGGATCAAAAGATGCTAATTCCGAAATTGTGATTTTCTTTGTCACAAATGAAGAGTCTATGGAAATTGTGGTCCGTGATTACGGAAATGGTGAACCATTGACCGATAAATTGTCTAGAATCTTGTCTATAATTGAAACCAGCAACGTTGAAAATGACAAAGAAAGAGGAAGAGGATTATTATTGGCTCGGCTTCTTTCTGATGATATGCTTGTGGAATCCAATTCTGCTGGCGGTTTAGATGTGCATCTGGTCTGGTCTTTTGGAAGGGATGGTGCCTACTGCTTAAAGAATAATAGTTTATGTTATTAACCACAGATCGTCATAAACTCAATAGAGAAATGATCCCATTGGATAAGGTCTTAACAGATTTTTTGTTATCACAAGTATTTAAAGACCGCAAGTAAGCGATTTTAGATGATATTTTTGCGAAAACTTTCAAATTAAAGTTATATTTTCTAAAATCGCTTATGAATTTTAGTGATCTGTGGTTTAGTGGTCGGAAGCATATAATATTATCTCTGTTAAACCTTTTTCAGTAAAATGGGATCTCGGAGGTGATTAAAATTAGAAAGCCAGACATTTCTTTTGAAACAAAAGCAGAGGGCGATGTCCAAATATTAGACATTAGCGGTCAGTTAGACGCCTTTACAGTATCAGATTTGAAAAACGAGCTAAAAAAATTAACAGATGCACGTGTTTCTAAAATCATACTGAATTTAAGTAAAATTAGCTATGCTAGCAGCACTGCTATTGGGACAATAGTCGCAACCGCCCAACAGCTACGCAAGCGAAAAGGCGATCTTAAAATTTGTGGTATGAACGATGACATTCGTAAAGTCTTTGACCTAGTTGGTGCGTCAAAAATATTGGAAATCTTCAAAACAGAACAAGAAGCTTTGAAGAGCTTTTCCTAATCTATTGCCCAAGCAAGCATTCAAAAGACAATAAAATTCAGAGCGAGTTTATTCCAAATTATAAGTGATTTTCTGACAAATAACTGAAAACTATTTATACTTTGGAAACTCGCACTTTTTATCTCTTCCAAAAAATTCCTTCCATTAGATTAACAATGAACGAAACTCTTGACATCTTATATAAGTTAATAACACTTGAAAATAAAAATGGATATAAAGATAATTCTGCCCTTGATGGATTTGAAAAAACTGTTACAGAACGTTGCGACAGAGAGATTAAAAGGTTTAAAAATGATCAGATACAAAAATTATTGATGGATATAAAGACATTCGCTCAAGGCTATAACACAGCTAACTCTGCGATTCGTCAAGTAAAAGTCACTGAAATTGGAAGGATGCTTTTAACTCTGAGAGATTTAATTCAGAATTATCATCCAAATGAGACAACAACACAAAAACATATAAGCCAGATAGAAACAAAAGAAAGAGTTTTACAGTATAAACAAGAGGGCAGATATGATTCCGCAATCGCCGATCTTGAAAGTATATTAGAGATTAATCCAGAAGATACTTTCGCACTTTCACATCTCGCACATATATATCTTTTGATGGGAAATTTTGAAGAATCTAACCGACTCATTGATATATCACTGAAACTTGATCCGTCCAACGTTTTCGCTAACAGAATAAAAGGCGATATTCTCTTTATGGAAGGCTACCTTGACGAATCAGCATCGGTTTATGAGGGCATAATTAATCTAAAACCAGATGATCCCTATACTTACAGTAAATTAGGGACAATATATAGAAAACAGAATAGGATGAACGATGCCCTATCCATACTAAAACGAGGCTTGGAGATTGATCCTGAAAATCCTTCTCTTCATAAGGCTTTAGGTGATGTTTATTCTCAATTAGGCGATGATGAAAATGCGGTTTCTGAATACCAAAAAGCTATTGACATTGATCCCGAAGACGAGTATGCACTCAAAGGAATTGTTTTAAGCAAATCAAAGGACAAAGATATAAACGCATCAATATCTCAGCTTCAAAAAGTGCTTAAAATACCCTCACACAGTCAAAATCCTCATTTACACGCCCTCTTGGGATTATATTATAAGCAGATTGGACAATACGATTTAGCAATATCTGAAATAAGAGAATCGCTAAAACTAAATCCAGATTCAATATATTTCCAAACCCAACTTGCCTTCTGTTATTCCAAAGCAGGACAATATCAAAAAGTCATTGAACTATTAGAACCGATCATCAAGATAAGACCAAAAGATAGGCTTGTTGCTCAGGCATTAGCAAAGGCTTATATTAATGTTAAAAGAATTGAAGATGCAAGGAAACTGCTTATTGACATGCTTTATATATATCCAAAAGATCATTTTCTCAGATCCACTTTAACAAAAATCGGAAAGATAAAGACAGGAGATAAAAATGTCAGAGATGATCAAAGAAATAAACCTGACTGAAAATCAAAAAAAAGCTTATGAGAAACTTCTATCTACTTATGAATATAGCTTAAGACGTGGGACTATATGCCTCATTGGTGACTTTCAGTCAGGAAAAACGACTCTTGTCCGTTATTTTCTCTCAAATAAATTTCAAAATTATGAGAAATATTACCTGAATGTGAATTTATATCTGTTAGATCGCCTTAAACAAGAGAAAACCGATTTCTCAATTATGTCTAAGATAAAAGCTAAGACAAGGTTAATAATGTCCGTCGCTTTACAAGATGCAATTGAAAAACACTTTACCAAAGAGAATCTTCTTGTGCTTGACGCAATTGAAATTATTTATCCATACAATTTGGACTTAGTCTCTCTGGTTAGCAGATATGCTCGTGATGGAAAAATTTGTATAATATGCGTTCCAGAAAATGACAATTTTATCTTTAACTTCTCTTGGGGGAACTGCGATATAGTCAAGCTGGATAATGCATCCAATATATAGCATTTATTTTATAAGATAGACTAATTCAACTTGAACAGTCACGCCAAGCTCTCCGGGCTGTATTGGAACAGAGGATTCCGCAGCTGCTTTATCATAAGTCCTTGCGTCAACAGAAACTGTTGAATATATTTCATTTACGCTTATTATCTTGCCTAATGTAATTCCTGCTGCACTTGCCATGCTTTCAGCTTTTTTGCGTGCATCTTGAATCGCTAATGTTCTGGCTTCGCTTCTTGCGGACTCTGGGTCTGCAAGCGTGAAACTGACACCATAAATGTTATTTGCCCCTGCATTAATTGCAGATTGTAAACACTTTCCAATCTTAGTTAAATCGCGAAAAGTCACTGAAAGCATATTATCAACCTGAAACCCAATTATTTCGTTTGGTCTTTGATAATCCCTTTGTGGATATATGTTGAATGAAGACGTCTGTATGTCCTTTTCTGCTACGCCTAATTGTTTAAGTGCAGAGATTATCGCATCGGTCTTTCTGTTATTTTCATCTATAGCTGGATCAACCTCTTTGGCGATTGTCTGAACTCCGATCTGAGTCTTAGCAATATCTGGTGCTTTATTAATAGTGGAAGAACCCATAACACGAAGTTGATTTTGAATCTCAGGGCTTATTGTTATATTATCTGTCTCTTCACATGCGTAAAAAATGACAGGGAGTAACGCAAATATGACCACTAAAAAGTTTTTGAATTTTTTCATAATAATCTCCTTTTCGTTATTAAACAAATAGTTATAGGTTTTTTATATTCAAAGCCGATTATAATATTAGCAATAATTATGCCTACTCAATCTTTTAAAAGTCTCTCCCTAATTTTTATTCATTTGAAATGTCTATTTATAAGACTTCTCCCTGATTGAATACTAAAAACTCAAAGCTAAAAACTGATCAGGCAGAGAAAGTTATATTTTTATAAAAAACTGATAATATATATCAGAAATCTGACGAGAAAATCTCAGATTGAGAGATATTCATCACTATTCCAATTACTTTTATCTTTCTTGACAACCTTATTCACAATATATAAACTAATAAATGAAAAACTAATTACTGTTTATCATTAATGGCATAAATGTTGCAAAATTACAAAAGATGAATTACAAAGGCAAAATCGGAAATAAATTAATAATAACATTTGTCCTGTTTGTGACGATATTCGTTGGGTCAACGGGCTGGTTTCTTTATAGATCGGCAAAAGATAGCCTTGATAATGAGCTTGGCGGAAAACTGATCGCTATTGCTCAAGCTGTGGTAACTCAGATAGATAGTATCTCTATCACTTATTTATCGCCCGGTGACGAAGGAACAAAGAACTATGAGAATTTAAAGGAAAAAATTAAGAAAGTCAAGCAGGCAACTAATGTTAAACGTATATACATATTTGATAGAAATAACAAAAGCCTTGTTGATACAGATGAAAATATTCCTATAGGCACAGAATATATCAAGCTAAGATTTAACAAGTCAGAGCTTGAAAATCTTTGGAATGGAAACTGTGTCCATACTATTCTTTTCAAAGGCGAAGATGGTGAATATTATAAATCAGGTTATGCGCCGATAAAGGATAGTAATTCAGTAGTTGCAGCGGTTGGAGTTGATACAAGTGCGACAATAATGTTTGCGATCAGAGCTTTTGGGCGAAACGTTGTTATATTTGCAATTGTCAGTGTTTTAATCACAATTGCTATCGGATTTCTGTTCGCAAAAACTATAACAAATCCTATTGATAAACTGGTGAAATCAGCTGAAGAGATAAGCAAGGGCAATTTTAATAACGAAATAAATATAAAATCAAACGATGAGCTTGGCTATCTTGGGTATTCAATGGACAATATGCGAAAAGCCATAATACAGAGGGATAACAGACTGAAAATGATGTTAGCTGGCATTGCACATGAGATAAGAAATCCTCTTGGAGGGATAGAAATATTTGCTGGTTTACTCTCAGAAGACCTTCAAGGAACGTCAAAAGAATATGTAGATAAAATAATAAAGGAAGTCAGAAACTTAAATGATATTGTTACACAATTCCTTGAATATGCCAAACCAACTGAACCGATCAAAGAAGATGTTGAGTTATTATCAATAATAGATGAGATTTGCTTTATTTTAGCCCCTGAACTGCAAAAGAGAAATGTCAAGTTCATATCAGAGATAACCGATGGCAAAATCAAAGTCTTTGTTGATCCTAAGCAGATAAAAAGCGTATTTATGAATATAATCAAAAACTCTATCCAAGCGATGTCCGATGGCGGAGAGATAAAGTTAAAAAGTGATAAAACCGATAATCTGATCGTCATAACGGTTTCCGATAATGGACTTGGTATCGCATCAGAAAACTTGGGAAAGATATTTGATCCCTTTTTTACCACAAAAGAAAAAGGGGCAGGGCTTGGGTTAGCAATAGTAAAAAAACTCGTTGAGGATAATAACGGGAAAATAGAAGTCCAAAGCAAAGTAGGCGAAGGAACTACTTTCACAATTTATCTTCCGGAGGCATAGATGAGCAAAATCCTTTTAATAGAAGATGACGAAACTATGAGGGACGGCATGTCACAGGTCTTAAAACGAGCAGGACATGACGTCGTTTGTGTATCAAATGGCTTTGATGGTATAAAATCACTTAGTAAAGAAAAATTTGATCTCGTCATCACGGATTTTAAGATGGAAGGTATGGACGGAATGGAGGTTTTAGAGAAAGTAAAATCCATTGATGAGAATATAGAAGTTCTGATGATAACAGCTTATGGGACGATAGATATGGCTGTTGAGGCAATGAGAAAGGGCGCCTTTGATTATGTCACAAAGCCATTTAGTCCAAAAGAGTTTATCATAAGAGTTGAGAAAGCTATAAAGTTCGGAGACGCAAAAAAAACTGAGGCAAGGCTTGACGAAGAAAACAAATATCTGCGTCATGAGTTAGACATACAATATAATTTCGGCGAGATCGTCGGCGCTTCGGAAAAAATGAAGGCAGTTTTTGAGATGGTAGAAAAGATCGCCAAAAGCGATTCTGCGGTTATGATATATGGTGAAAGCGGGACAGGAAAGGAAATGGTCGCCAGAGCTATACATTTCCATAGCAATCGTAAGGATAATTCATTCGTCAAAGTAAACTGCGGAGCATTGGCAGAAGGCGTATTAGAAAGCGAACTATTCGGTCACGAGAAAGGTTCTTTTACTGGTGCAATAAGACGAAAACTTGGTAGATTTGAATTAGCAGACAAGGGGACAATTTTTCTTGATGAGATCGGCGATATTCCCACAGGAACACAGATCAAACTTCTGAGAGTCTTGCAGGAAAAGGAATTTGAAAGAGTTGGCGGAGAAGAAACTATCTCCGTTGATGTCCGCGTGATCGCTGCGACGAATAAAGACCTTAGAATTATGGTTGAGGAGGGCAAATTCAGAGAAGATTTATTCTATAGATTACAGGTGATCCCTATTGAACTTCCGCCTTTAAGGGAACGAAAAGAAGATATTCCGATGTTAATTGAACATTTTTTAGAAAAAAAATCGCGTCAACTCAATAAAAAACCGCCCCGTGTGAATGAAATGGCTTTAAAAGAGTTGACAAATTATTATTGGCCCGGAAATGTGCGTGAATTAGAAAACCTTATGGAAAGGGCAGTTGTCCTATGTGAAGGCGAGGAAATTGGGCTAAAAGACCTGTCTATGTTGCTTGGCAACACTAATAAATCATCGCTTAACCTTTCCAGGGAAGACCTTTCGCTTGATGAAGCGTTAGAAGACCTTGAAAGACAGCTTATTGAAAGAGCTTTAGAAAAGGCGAAAGGGGTAAAAACAGAAGCTGCTAGAATATTAGGCTTGAAAACAAGCGCTTTATATTATAAACTAGAAAAGTATGGAATGATATAAGAAGGCGTTAACTATGAAAAAAACTATAAATATTTTTATTTTCTTGCTTATTGCATCATTTGCAATTTCCGTAACAGCAGAAGAAAAGATAAACTTATTAAAAAATCAAATAACTTCATTAGAAACACAGAAAACGAAGTTAGAATCTGATAGACAAGCACTTGTAATCCAAGGCGAGGAACTATCGTATAAAATAGAAGAGCTAAAATCGCAATCAGATAAAGGCATAGGAATTATCGGCAGATATAAGTTATCTCAGAATCTAAAAAAGGCACATAGTTTATCTGAAAAAATAGAGCTTTTGGATCGCGATATAACCAATCTAAACAACCAAATAAGAGACAAAGAACTTCTATTAGAAAAGGAATATGATAATCAAATAAATATACTAATTCAAAAGGCTGAGGGAGTAAGCAATATTGACGAAAAAAAGCTAATTCTTAATAGGATAAAGGAATATCAATCTGCCCGCGATCAGTTAAGAAAACCATCAAAACAGGAAAAAGACCGTATTGACGTAACAAGTATAGAGATTAAAGAATACGATAGCCCCAAAGACATAAGGGAAAAAGCCGATCTGATAAATGATCTTGCTAAAAAGACAGATGCCAAAATATCTGCGATTGATTCCAGAATAATAAGCTTAAAGAATGAACTTAAAACAAGACAAAAATTAGATGAGTTTGCTTATGAAATATCGTTTTTCAGTGAAAGAGTCGCGCGTGATGAAATTGTCAGTAAATCTGCCTCACAGACTACAGCTGATGATAAAAAAGACAAAGAAACAACAGATAGCAACACTAATCCTGATGAAAGTGCATTAACAACAGATGTAGTTACAAGGTCTTTTTCAGGTGAACCTAAGACAAACGAAAAAACTCCAACTCCAACAACTACTACAGAAGCAAGTAAGCCGACATCGCTATCAACAAAGAAAGTTATGAAAACTAACGGCGTTTCTAAGGAAATCGCTAATATTTCACAGAGCAATATTGAGAATGAGTTAAAAACTCTTGAAAAACAGAAACAGGAGCTGAAAAAAGAATCAGAGTCTTTACATGGAAAAGCCAAACTTTTCCGCCAAAAGGCTGATGAATTAGAAAAATCAGGAAACAAAACAAGTGGGACTCAAGGCACAAAAGCTAAAAAACAAGATCAAAAAGATAAAACGCAAAGTGATGATAAATCACAAAAAAAGCGTTAGTATGTTATTTTTAGCTTGCCTTTTATGCCTTTTTATTTCCACCAATCAAGTTCAAGCGTCAAATTTACTCGCAAAGTTAAGCATCGGATACGATGATAATGTCTCCGATCGTATTAGCGATGCTATAAAAAGCAAATTTCTTCAATGTTATCTGACGTCAGATATTGCATTCCTTCCTACACAAAAAACCTTATTATCCCTAAAAATACAAAATGGAATAAAATTCCTTGATGCAAAAGAATTTGCAAACGAAGGTATCTTTATAAACAATATTAACACTAACGTATCATATAATTTTTTAGGATTTCTTATGCCTGCCTTTACGGGAGAAATTAAAACCCGAACATCAATTCATAGCAGAGATGATGTCGTCCCAAGCGAAGAATCTTTTCTAAGAGGGCTTGTTGGATTATCTATGAAAACGTTTATATCCAAAGACCTTTCTATTAAAACATTCTATAATTATAGAGCTAACAATTTTGAGAATTTTGACCAATTTGACAGGCAAACACACGAATTAGGCATAAGAACAGATGTTAAATTATTGCCAAACTCATCTATGAGTCTGCAATATCAACGAGAAACAGCGAGATTTAATAAATGGAGAGAGGGAATATTATTACGCAAAGATTCATATGATATTTTAACGGTTGGGATACAGACATATCAAAATCTTTTGCTTGATATGAGTTTATCCTACGAAAATAACAGATCAAGCATTGACAAATACTCATATAAAGGTTATATATTATCTGTTATGTTAGCGAAGGCAATATCTCAAAACACAGTGTTTGAGTTATATTCGTTTCTCCGAACAAGAAGTAATATCTTGATAATTGAAAACAATGCCACCCAGATAGATACGGAAGATGAGGAAAAAGGCACTGTTACAGTTAAAATATCAAGAGATATTACAGATCAATTTGCATTAGAGGCACAATATGAGCTGAAAAGAAACAGACTTATAAATGAAGAAAATGTCTATACAAAGAACGTTATATCTGTCTCAGCTTTGTATAAATTCTGAGAATAAAGAAAATTTCAATGTAAAACGACATTTTCTAATTCCTGAATGGATGAATCATTTATAGATTTATGCGGAGGAAAACCAAATGCTTTATCATAGTTATTCCTTTGGAACAATTTCGCTACTATTCTTTATCTTTGTAGTATCAAGCTATGTCTTTTTAAGGGTCACTTTCGCGGATATGATGGCAGATTCTCCTGTAACTTTCCCGAAAGAAGGGGCATTGCCCGCAAAATATCCGCCCGATCAACCATCAAAGGAATGGCAAATCCCTGAAGAAGGCTACTATATTTTCAGTACACCTGAACGGTCTTTGGAGCAGATCGCAATTATCCAAGCAGAAATGCCAAAAGGCGAATTTTCTATACCTCCGACTGATTGGACTTATCTAAAACGCACTAAAAAAATCTTAACAGAAGGCGGAACACTTCGTCTATTCGCTATTGGCGATAGCATCGTGAATGACACAATGCGATCTGGTTGGGTAGCTAAACTAAAAGAAGCTTATCCAAAAGCTGATATTCAAGCGACCGTTTATGTTCGCGGTGGTGGAGGTTGCCAACACTATAAAGAGGAGAACCGGATAGAAAAATATGTCTTGCCCCGTAAACCTGATCTTGTTTTTATCGGAGGCATTAGTCAAAAGGATATAGAAAGCATAAGAGAGGTCATTCACCAACTACGTTCTGCTTTGCCAGAAGTTGAGATTCTTTTAGCTACTGGGACTTTTGGGACAGCAGACCCAAGGTCACCAGAGGAACTTGCGAAAGCTCCCCATTCAGGAACTGGTGCTTATGGTCAATCCCTGAAAAAACTCGCAAGCGAAGAAAAATGTGCCTACCTAGATATGACCACGCCTTGGGCTGAATATATACGATCTACAAATCTACACCCCCATATATTCTATCGTGATGTCGTCCATGCCAACGAGTATGGCGAACAAATACTATCAAAAATTTTGATGGCTTTTTGGACAAATCCTTGATCTGATGACATATTTAATGTATAATCATAGAAATTTTTGATAACTATCTATAAAAGGAAGGTATAGACTTGGAATACTCTAAAATATCAATAGTAATGCCAGTTTATAACGAAAAAGATACAATAAATGAAATATTCAATAAAGTTTATAATGTCAATGTGGGAATGGAAAAAGAGATAATAATGGTTGACGATTGTTCAAAGGACGGAACTCGTGAAATCTTAAAAGAGATAAGCGAAAAAGGGTTAAAAAATGTTAAAGTCATATTTCACGAAAAAAACTGCGGTAAAGGTTCTGCGTTACGCACTGGTTTTAAACATGTGACAGGCGATATAACCATAATTCAAGATGCAGATTTAGAATATGATCCGTCTGAATATCCAAATCTGATTAGACCGATTATTGAGGGAAAATCAGACGTAGTATATGGCTCACGCTTTCTTGGACGCAAGCGACCAGAAGGTATGGCTCTCAGCAATTTTTTAGCTAATAAGTTTTTGACCTTTGTCTCTAATATTCTAACGGGATTTCGTATAACTGATATGGAGACATGTTACAAAGTTATGAAATCCTCTATACTCAAAGAATTGAAACTTGAATCTGAAAGGTTTGACATAGAGCCAGAGATAACCGCAAAATTAGCCAAGAAAAAAGTTAGATTAGTTGAAGTGCCAATATCCTATTTCGGCAGAGCGCATGAAGAAGGCAAAAAAATAAATTGGAAAGACGGTTTTTCTGCCATATACAAAATATTCAAATTTAGGTTTCAAAGATAACTGCTTTTCTCAAAAATGCTGAAAAATATATTTAAGATAATGTTATCCATAGCCCTTGTTTTTGCTTGGACAACTCTATCTAATGCGAGATCATGGCATTTTATAGAATGGACAACAGATATTACTGTAAATGATGATAAGTCTATCAATGTAATTGAAAGTTTTACTGTTGACTTTGTCCCAGAAGTAGGCTTTATAAGAAGAAATATAGACATTAAAAATGCCAGAAGGATAAAGAATGTTAAAGTATATGATGAATCTCTTGCGGAATTAGGAGAAGATAATGTAGAAATCCAATATAATAATGACAAGATCAGAATAAAGATAATTGCAAAACCTCAGAATGAAAAAAAGAAATGGTTAATTGAATATAAGGTTTGTAATGCAATTGAACTTGTAGAGTCTCAAGATAAAGCCTATGCAAAACTCAAATGGAACGCCATATCATCAGAAAGACAGACCACGATTGACAAAATAGATGTCATCGTAAACTTACCTCAGCCAGTCCAGAAAGAAGAGATAAAACCAAAATTATTTATTGGTATGAAGGGCTATGAATCCCCATCAGAAGATTATGAACTGCTAAATCCTCAAACATTAAAGTTTTGGGGAACAGATATTGACGCTTATCAGAATTTTATAGTCCAAGTTGATATGCCACAAAGTTGGTTTGTTAAAGAGGGAATAATCAAATTTTATACTCCCCTGTTATTGCCGATCTTAACCTTTATCGGATTTTTTTGGAAATGGTGGTCAGGATGGCGTAAGCCTGATATTAAAAAGCGAGTCCTTCCAAATTATCAAGCACCAGAGGGAATCTCTCCAATTTGCCTCTATACCCTAATATACGGTAAGCAATCAGTCAACTCATTTATAGCGGTATTGATAGAATTAGCTAATAGAAATTACATAAACATCATAAATGAAGGCAAAAAAGACGCAAGATCAGTATTTAACGATTACAGTATCAGCATACAAGAAGATTATGAAAATAGACACGGATTGAGAGACTACGAACTCAAATTGTTGAAGCAGATGTTTAACTCTGAAAGAACAATTGATTTAGATAAATTGAGAAAAGGGCTTTATCGCAACGTTTCAAGGATAAACAGCAATATTTGGAGTGAACTAATAAGAGGAAGATATATCAAATCTAACCCAAGAGAATTAAAAAGAAAATGCACTATCATAGGGATAGTGATCTTTATTTTTGGTGTGATAAGCATGTTATTTCACAAACCTATTGGTTTTTCATTGATCTTAACAGGTTTTATCGTTATGATCTTTGGGCGGAGGATTTTTCCAATAACTTCTAATGGCAGAAAAACGAGGCTTCTCGGTCTTGCATTTAGGAAATATTTAATTGAGGAATCAAAATCAAATGATCCGATAGACCCCAGATTGTTTCTAACATATTTGCCTTATGTGATATTGTTTGACTTAGAAAAGGGCTGGATCAAACGATTCTCTGACATACAGAAAAAACTCCCACATTGGTATATAACAGATGGAGAAGAATCGTTATATTCAATATTGGATTTTATTAACGCCCTGAAATCCATGATTGCTAATCTATCATCAAAACAAAAGACATGAGATTTGATCATTAACATTAGTTATGAATTATATAAAAAATATTAAAGATATATTAAAACCATATCGTATAGTCATTATAGCTTTTATACTTTTTGCATTTTTCTTGAGAATTCCATTACTGCAAATTAGATATTTTGATCCTGATGAATTTCAACATCTTCACGGAGCAAGACAGATTTATCATGGGGAGATACCTTACCGAGATTATTTTGACCATCATACGCCTTTCATTCACTTTATCCTAACAATTCTTTATTACATAGTTGGTGAAGATGTTCAGATATTATTTATTGCCCGCGGATTGATGCTTATATTCACAGGCGTTATTTTGTATTTAACTTTCATTTTAGGCAAAAAATTATATGACACGGATACTGGCTTATTCGCTATGCTTTTCATCAGTTATACATTGATGTTCCTTGAAAAGACGCTTGAAATAAGACCTGACCTTGGTTCCGCGATATTCTGGTTAGCTTCTATGATACTTATGATAAAGAGCATTCAAGAGAGATCTCACTGGCGATGGCATCTGCTTTCGGGTGTAGCTATGGGAACTGCAATTATGTTTACTCAAAAGAGCATCTTTGGATTGCCGGGGATATTCATTGCGGTATTATATCCGTTCATTGATCGCCGTATAAATATATCTTGGAAGGAAAACTTAAAGTTGTCATTGATATTCTTCGCAGGATTGGCAATTCCAATAGCATTAACTTGTCTCTATTTTCTGATCAATCAAGGATTATGGCAGTTCATTTATTGCAACTTTATATTGAACTCACAGTGGAAGGTGAGATTCTCCCCAAAGGGCTATATACACCAATTATTGAGACAAAATCCGTTTTTGGCAGTTTTAGGGCTTTCTGGACTATTAGTGAATATTGTTTGGATGTATAAACGAGAGTTTATAACAAAAGGTATTTATATTCCTATCTTTTGCACAATTTCAGTTATCATCGGTCTTTACATAATGCCTGTGCCTTATCGGCAATATTATCAGTTATTTTTGCCGTTATTAGCTATATATTCCGCATTTATGCTCAAACAATGCTTTGAATTTAGCGTCTCTAAACTCATTTCTGATATAAAGTCTCGCAGAATATTTGCTATCGCTTTTGGGACATTTATATCGTTAGCTATTATTATCAGTTTAGTCTTTGTTATGCGTTTTGCAAAGCCTTCTATGCCGAATTTGTCCTCTATCCTAAAATTCTCACATCTGAAAGCAAATATGATCTATATTATTTTGTGGATTCCATTTGTAATTTCCGCCATTGTTTTGATCATTCTTAAAAAGCGGAAATACGCGTTTATGCTCATAGCTATCGGCATGACTGCCCATCCGATTGATCAAATGATAACCCAGTTTTCTCAGAGGAATGACGGACAGATGGCAAATATAATGTATATTATGGAAAACACAACGCCTGATGATGCTGTCCTTGATGGATGGCAGGGATTTGGATTTCTTAGACCGCATGCCTATTATTATTTCTTCTTGCATGGGGAGATGCGGGCAATGCTTAGCGAAAAGGAAAAAACCGATGATCTCATAAAGAGTGCAGAGGAACGGAATACGAAAATAGTAATTTACGATGGTGATATGAGGGCTTTACCGCAAAAAACCCAGGATTACATTAAAGAGAATTATGTTCATACTGGTTTCGGTGATTTATATGTTCGTAAAAAATAAGATGTCAAATTTTGGATAAAGATTTAAGTTTGATATCTAAAAAGGAGATTTATTATGTATAAAGTCGGTGTTATTGGGCTTGGCAATATAGCTTCTCGTTATTCAAAACCAGAAGACCCATATCCTTATTGTCATGTTGGCGGAATTCGTCTTTGTGAGTCAACAGAATTGATCGCAGTTTCGGATTTGTCAGATGAACGTATAAAGGAATTTAAACAAGTATGGGGACCTGCGTTTCCCAAAGATTCTATCCGTTATTACAAAACCAGTTCGGAAATGTTAGAAAAGGAATTCTTTGACATTGTGGCAATATGTGTTCGTGGTCCTTATCATTATGAAGTGACAATGGAAGTCATAAAGTCTGGCAAAACAAGGTTTATCTTTTTAGAAAAGCCGATGGGATGCTCATTAAGGGAAGTTGACGAGATGACTCAATCTGCGGAAGCAAAAGGCATTCCAATTATAGTTGACTATTCTCGCCATTGGGCTCCGCATTTGCTCAGGCTTCAAGAACTTGTGAAAAATGGCTTGGTCGGTCAAGTCCAGTCCGTTATAGGTTATTGTGGAGGTGGAGTGCTTTCGTTTGCGATACATACAACTGATTTAATATGTCAGTTTGCAGGCTATGATCCGATTTCTGTTTGTGGATATGTTCAAGGACATGGTGGCATAGTAGCAGAAAAATATGAGAACGAGCCGTCAATCATCGGGGCAATTATCAAGTATTCAAGCGGAGTGACGGGCTATCATGTCGGTCAACATGGCACTATGACTGGTTTTTCAGTAGATGTGCTTGGCAGTGAAGGTAGCCTTCGCGCTGGTATGTATATCGGAACAGTAGTGAAAAATAAGCAAGGTCAAGTTATAGATAATAGCACTCTCGGTCTGCCAGAAAACGCAAGCGTATTCAAAGTTGCATATCAGCAGATAGCAGACTATCTTGATGGCGGTCCGCTGCCTCATTGTGCAAAGAATGACTATATGGCGGTCAACGAGATCGGCTTTGCGGTAATAGAAAGCTCTATCACTGGAAAGACTATTGACATTCCGACACAAAATCGCAATAGATTGATATTTGCTAATGGGTAATTAGGTTTAGAGGGCATATACATAATTATATATGCCTTTAGATCATTACTAATGTTTGGGCAATTTTGAGTTAAAAAATGTTGTTAGCTAACCAAATTTACTTTTATTAGGAAGAGAAAATCTTAAAATCCCCCTTTATCCCCCTTTTTCAAAGGGGGAAACTAAAAAGTCATTTTTTTCAAAGAGGGGATTCCTAAAAGTCTCCCTTTAGAAAAGGGAGATTTAGAGGGATTTTCTAACTAAATATGTGATTATAATTTGTAAATTGTCCGAAGTTTAGTTAGATCATTGGTCCATCACAAAAAAGCTTAATACCAAGTCATCTTTTGGCTGTATTGATATTCCCTCGTCTGTTTTAACATTGAATAGGGTCTCTTTTGTCTTTATTCCATCAACGTTATACTGGATCAGTTTCCATTTTCCCGCTGGAAGATATACAAAAAATGGTAATCTTGCTTCACCCTTTGATTTCAGAACGATCATTTCATTAGTCACGGTTATATCAAGGATAAGATCGTGCAGGTGAATCCTTGTTATCTCTAAGCTTTGCCAGTCTTTCGGCAGTTTAGGATTGATCTCAAACCCATCACCTCTTGGTTTGAATCCGAGAAAGCCATTTATCATAATTTGTGGGACAAGTATGCTTTCAAAGAATTCAAAATCAAGTCCAAGACCGCCAGCAGTTCCTCCACCTTGAAGAGTTGTTCCTTGCTTGCCGTCTTTATAATATTCCCGATAGCCTCCTGCTTTTTGGACTTCGTCAAACCATTCTGTTATCTCTTTTAGCCGTTTTTCTGCGTTGTCAGCTCCATAGACTTTGATCCTTGATGCGAGATCGTGATATGAAAATCCTAAAACCGCCCCTCCATCTTGGACTTGCCCGCCCCAAGGTATAGTCTCTGGTGAGTGCCAAAACCAACCGTAATAATCAATGTTACGTTTTGTTGTCGCTCTTGGTCCAAATCGCCAACGATATATGTCTTTTCCTTGTGATGTGTCTCCGTCAACAATTCTGACGCCTGAGATCCAATCCATTATAGATTTTGCCTGCTCATCAGTAGCAAAGCCATAATATATTGCCTCGCAGTTGACGAATGTAAATCCATAGTCATAAGACTTGCCATCAACATCTATCCCGCAGACAAACCGTCCTGTTTTATCATTCCAGAACAGTTTATTAGCAAAATCCTTTACCTCTTTGGCATGACTGCTGATCTCTTTTGATGGCATATATAAAGCCCCCATCGGTATATTCCATTCAGGATGCGATTCTATCTCCTTTTCAAGCTTTGCCATATAGTTAAGCGAATCGTAATAATGGATCGTCGCATAGGCATCTTTATAGCCCATAGGGAGAAGGTCCCAATAGTTATTGCCGATGCCTCGTCCAGAATGGATGATCTTTTTTCCGTCGGGAGTTATCTCAATTCCACTTCTGCCGTCATGCCCCGGAAACGGCGCAAGTATGCACTTTTCGGATTTTCCACCAAGAACGGTCATCATATATTGTAATGCAAGCCTCATTCGTCCAATATTATTGCGAAGAAAGTTTAGATCGCGAGTCCACCAGAAATATTGACAACAACCGCGGATAAAGTTCTGATTATTTATGTTATGTCGTGTGTCATATTGCGTGAATAATGCCTGAATACCTACCTTCGCGCCGACTGGATTATCAAAGTTGATGCCAAGACGGGTTATTTTTCCCTTCCATGTTTTAGATTTATAAACAGGTATCATCGTATAAACTATGCCCTGTGACTCATCAATTGGTGCAAAATAAAACCTTTTATCAGGTGTGAACTCAGGTTCTTCTTCGGTTGTCCATTCCAAATAAGGCTGTGCATTTTCCATACCGCTTGCTCGCCATCGTAGTTGTATAAATGGAGACTGGTCTGGAAATATCATCAATGGTGGAGTTCTGACATAGGATTTTGATGATGTTAATTCTATATTCCAAGCGTGATCGGATATGCCTTTGTCAATTCCGCCGATCAATTCCCAACCTTCTTGGTTTTTTTCCTCAGTGCCATGCCAGCCTTGTGGAATGCCCTGCAAGGAGAAATGCCAGCCCCATGTTCCAGGTCCGCCCTGTTTCCAAAACGGAAATGGCCAGCCGTCTTGATGTGCGATAGATGCGTGCTGATGTGTTGCTACATATCCTTCTGCATCTATACGCCTTGATGAGAGTGCTTGTGACCATCTTCTTCTTATATTTTCCATTCTATTATCTGTCTCAACTGCTGGCATAAGAGACGACCCAGATAGCCATTCATCCCAAAGGGTCGCCATAGGTCCTGCTGGGACATAATGGAGATAGTAAAGCTCCCTGATCAGCGACATTTCCTTTTCATGTTCAGGAACTATGAATTTTGGAAAATCATCGGGGATTTCCTGTGAAACATGGCTAACCGAAGCATATATCACTGCTTTTAGCATCGCGGATATGGTGAGATTTAGTAACATTAGTTATCCTCCATAAGTTTTTTCTGAGAATTCATTAAACCTATAAATTTGTTATTAGCCTTTGCTTTGCCAGTTTTCAAACCATACAGAATCTTCTGGTATTGTCTTTCCCTGCCCGCTGAAATCTAACTTCATACAGGCGAAATCTTTTACTTTATCAGCCATGACCTCATTCCAGAATTTATCAACATCATCAAACGTTCTGAATTTATGCTCTGGCTTTAAGCGATCGTATTCTGTGAGTAATTCTTTGACTTTTTTGCCGAGATATTCAACCTCATCGTTGACCATGCGTTCACCGATACGTCTATTTGCTTCATAGGCATTTCTGCCCATCGCCCAATGTTTGCCGAGATCGTCTTTTGATGGTAACCGTGTCATATCAGAACATGAGGGATCAAGAGCCATCATCAGAGATGTCTCAACCTTGCCTGCATGATCGCCTCCACTACTGTTATCGTTATCAAATCCCGGAATATTCGCCTCAAAATCAGGCAATCCATATAGCCTTGTCCCAACGAAGGGCTGAATTAATTCAACAAGCATCTTTAAATCTTGCCAATTAGGACCATAATGACCTGTCAGTAGTATAGCAGCATGGGCGCCAAGCACGTCAGCAGCGCGAATATGATAGCATACGCCTTTGAAATGATGCGATGGCGGAACAGCGGTAAGCCATTTATGTTTAACCTCACCGATGGCATCTTTGCCCCATAAGGCACATCCAGCAATATCATGTATATGCCAAAAATCTATGGGAGCGACTATCCCGCCGTATTTTCTCGCCGTCTCACAAGCTATGCCATGAGCTTTTAGGGCATCAAGTCCAAGCACATTTTGGGGACCATGAGGTTCGCATAGACCATAAGTGAAATATATAACAGGACATTCATCAAAGGCTTTTTCTAATTGGTCTGGAAACATCCTTTCCCATCTTACTTCTTTCATATAAAACTCTCCTTTTCGCCTAAAATTACACGATCCATGAATTATCCTCTTTATAGCTTACATTATAGCACATAATGCACAATAAAAAAACGAAACTGGGCATTTTTTTATTGATTTAGAATTAGAAATTTTTTAAAATGTTTATGTCTGGTTTTACCAAAGATAAAATTAGTTCGGTTCAATTGTTGGCTATTAAGTTGTTGTGTTCTTACCTAAAAAGGAGGGGTTTTATAATGAAGGTTAAAAGTTTTTTATGTTTAATTTCATTGTTTGTCTGTCTTACTTTTTGCTTGTATATATCTGATTCTTGGTCAGCGATGGTCACTCCTGATGACTTCAACGGACCTAATATCAGTCCCGTTTTTAAGTGGCAAAAAGAGCCGAAAAAATGGGATGCTGGAAAGACCGTTAAAGGTTGGCTTCATATAGAAGGCGTCTTTGGCGGAAATCTATGGTGTTCAGATGCTTCTGCAAGGTTATATCAGGAAATAGCTGACGAGCCGTTTGACATTGAAACACATATAAAAGCTAAATGGGGAAATAACACTTCTGACATCGCGGGCATAGTCGCTAAGTCCCCAAAAGACGATAACTGGGTAAAACTGAAACTATGGATGCATGGGGATAAGACCGCTCAAATCCAATTTCAGAAGAAATGCACAGAATCTGGTGATGGGCTTACAGGAAATGTGGCAGGATATAGACCAACAACAGGCGAGGCAGAACTTTGGCTTAGATTAAAGAGAGAAAAAGATAAATGCACTTCATATTATAAAACTGCTGAAAATGAGGACTGGAAAGAAATAGGAACGACATCTTTCCCATTTAACGCACCTTATGAGGTCGGCATATACGGTGGCGTTGATAGCGGGGCAGGGGACTTAGTGGTTGAATTTGATTATTTCAAGGATAACACAAGCCCTATTAAGTCCGCAGTTGACTCTAAGGCAAAACTTGCTTCACTTTGGGGCAAAATTAAAAATGAATAGGATGATTCTATGTCAATAAAATCTTTTCAACAAGATACTGGCTCTACTATTTACCAAATCACAGATGACGCATTATCAAAGTCCAATATCTATTGCGAGATTCCATATTGTTCTGCGGATTCAAGATATTTTGTATTCTCGCAAAATAACCCTGAACATGATCGCAATAGGTCTGAATATGTCATCTGTGAACTTGGAACATGGAAAACACATATAATTGGACGAGGCACTGCGGGCATATCTGGAACAGCAATTACACACAAGGGGATATTCTATTATCTCAGACATGCTGATAAAGACCTTATAGAGTTAGTCAAATTAAATCTTGCCTCTGGCAAATCTGATGTTGTCCATATATTTGAGAAAAGACCGAAAATGAGAAGTTTAGGAACGGTCTCACCTGATGGCAATTTTTATGCCTATGGTGTGACCGTAGATGATAAATTTACTATGTTCGGCATTGAAGTCGTTGATCTGACGAAAGGCACTCGTGAGATCATTGACACAGACCCATATATACTCAATCCTCATCCACAATTTGAGCCATCAGAAGGCAAATATATTATGGTTCAGCATAATCGTGGCGGTCAAATAGATGAGACAGGGAAATTGATAAAATTAGTTGGCGAAGAGGGTGCAACATTATATATTCTTGATGTTAATAGCCATAAACGCACTGAGCTTATGGTTGGCAAGCCATATACTACACCTGCGACAGGGCATGAAGCATGGATAGGCGATACTAAGGAGATATTGCTTACGGTTGTTGCCTCAGATAATTTTGCACCAGAGAAAGGCAACCTTTTAGCTGTAAGTGCAGGAAAACCCGCAAGGATCGTCTGTAAAGGTTATTGGCTCAACCATGTCGGGACTTCTGTTGACGGAAGGTTTTTCTCCTGCGATGATACCAGAACCAAAGATGTTATAATCGGTTCAATGAAAACAGGGAAGACCGCGATAATATGTCATTCAGAGACGTCCTATGGGCGCGAACAGAATACACATCCACATCCATATTTGACGCCCGATCTTAAATGGGTCGTATTCAATTCAGACCGCAGTGGACAACCACAGATTTATGTTGCAAGTGTGCCTGATGGGGTAATTGAAGATTTGGAAAAAGAGTAAAGACCAACGAAAGGATTGAAAATGGCAGAAAAATTAGCATTAAAAGGCGGAAAAAGGACAGTCCCTCCAGATTTTATAAAACCATGGCCGCATGTCACAGAGGCAGACATTAAGGCAGTTACAGAAGTATTGACAACCGCGAAAATCAACCAACAACAGAATATTCAGGCTTCAGGATTAGCTAAAGAATGGGCAGAATATATGGGCGTCAAATACTGCATACCAGTTAATAGCGGAACTGCGGCACTTCATCTATGCGTCGCAGGTTTAGGTATCGGACCCGGAGATGAGGTCATCGTCCCTGCCTTTACTTTTTGGGCTAGTGCTGCTGCGGTATTACACCATAACGCTATACCTGTCTTCGTTGATATTGATCCTAAAACATATTGCATAGACCCAAATCTGATTGAGGAGAAAATAACCGAAAGGACAAAAGCGATAATGCCTGTCCATATACATGGTATGCCAGCAGATATGGACCCTATAATAGAGATCGCTAAAAAACATAACCTCTATGTAATAGAAGACGTCGCTCAGGCTCATGGGGCGAGATATAAAGGTCGCCTTTGCGGATCAATGGGAGATGCAGCAGGATATAGCACGCAGATGTCTAAAACTCTCAGCAGTGGTTGTCAAGGTGGATTATTCACTACCAATGATGAGCAGGTATATAAGCGAGCAGCATTATTGCAATACTTCGGCGAAATGGTGGTCCCCGGCAGAGAACGTGAAGAACAACAATATAACGCTTATGGTCTTGGATGGATGTATAGAGGCGACATGTTTAGCCAAGCATTTGTCAGAAGTCAACTTAAAAGACTTGATATAAACAATGCCCTTAGAGTCAGAAATTGCAATTACCTAACCGAACATCTGAGCAAGATCAAAGGCATTGAAACACCTTATGTGCCGATAGAATGCTATCACGTATATTATAACTATGTCGTCGGTTTCAACCCAAAGGAATTAGGATTAGATATATCTGCAAGGACACTGAGGGAAAAAGTGCAAGAGGCACTTGGTGCAGAGGGCGTTCCTACTGGACAATGGCAACGTATGCCCGTTCCCGCACAGGAAATATTCCAAGCCAAAGTCGGCTATGGAAAAGGTTGTCCGTGGAAATGTCATGGCTCAAATGTGGAATATAGAAAGGAAGATTATCCAAGATCGGTTGAATTTATAGATTCACATTGTTATGTCTTTGACGTAAATCCGCCAAATGATCTGGAACTGATGAAGTTGTATGTTGAAGCGTTTCAGAAGGTAATGGATAACCTTGATCAGATACTTTGATGATCAAGCATTACCAATCATCAGGTAACATAGGCAGACGCATAATAATCTCACTTTCAACATAGTCATTATACGCCAATGCAGATATACCAGAACCATAGATATTGCCAGCATAGAAAATAGAAAAGAGGCTTCCAAATATCCAGCCTTTTACAGATTTAAGCCCGTTTTCCTTAAAACCATTATAGGCGAGAAAACCCGTAGAGCTAACGGTGATAAATGAAAAAAATCCATTTCCATATTGCTGGCAATATATTTTTCCCATTCCCGGCACTATTGCAGACATGAAACTTGCCCAAAATCTGCTTTTATGCTTTCTATTAACACCATCAAAAGAGATTTTTTTCAGATCAGACAATATCCGATCTATATTCTGATCTTCTGATAATTGATCAGGGGAATTTCTAATCAATTCATTAGCTAACCGCCATTCTCTCTGTTTAAGATGATTTAATGCTGACAAAATATCTAATTTTTTTCGCTGATTGATCGTCAATTCTCTTTTTGATAGATCGTAAATGTGGCTTTGTGAATTTTTATACTGACCAGAGATAAAATAGGTATATCCTATCTGGAAATTCGCCGAAAATTTAAGCTCGCTATTTGGGTATTCATTTATGATCTTCTGAAAAATGCTTATAGCTTTATCAATATTGTTAGTATGGCGATAGCACAACCCGATTTTATATAAAGCCTTATCTGAATCATCTGGACAGGAGATCATGTATCTTTCATATTCTTTTGCAGACCGTATGTAATCGCCCTGTTGATAAAGATTATCAGCAAATTTCAATATGTTTTCAGGGCTGTAATAATCAATATCATCAGAAAAGGCATTAATACATAAGCAAGCAAGCAAAAGAAATAGAATAAAAAGTGGGGATTTGAGTAATTCTTTATAGAACATTCTCGTTTTCTTTGTGGTTATTTTTTGCCTAAAAGGTAAAGGTATCTTTGCACAGGGTCAATATATTTTCCTGTCCGATAGTCTATCTGATAATATGGAGCAGAAAATCCATTACAACGTTGTAAGCGGTCAGATGTTAAAAGTATTCCCTTAATAATGCCAAAATTTCGTAAGGAGTCAACGCCAAATTGTGAGCAAGAAGGCGTAAAATTGCATACAGGCATATCTTGTGTTGAAATGAACAGTTGATAAAACCTGATCATGGCTATAAATATATCACTCGGTTTAAAAGATTTATTGTCAATGTTTTGTTTATTTATCTGTTGACTTTTAATGGGATTTTGCGAGAGTATGAAATTCAATTCACTTGTGCTATTTTCGGCAAATGAACAGATTGAGATCATAAAACTTATGAAAAAAACGAGTTGATATGCGTATCTAATACAATTCCCTTTATCGTTAAACATTTATACATCAATCACCTTTCGGAGAAGATCATCATTATCCTTCAAAAGCCTGATCGCTTCGTCATAATCAACATTTCTCCTCGCCATCACGATCGCGACTTTTGCTTTGCCGTGTGCTTGATCAAGCAGTTCTTCCGCCCTATCGTGATCAACTTTGCCAAGTTCCATAATCAATCTTTTTGCCCTATCAACAAGTTTTTCGTTCCACGCCTGAACATCTACCATAAGGTTATTATAAACCTTGCCGATCTTTATCATAGATATACTTGATAGCATGTTTAGGATAAGCTTGGTAGCTGTTCCAGCTTTTAGCCTCGTTGACCCTGTGATGATCTCGGGACCGACAATTGGCAAGATGAAAACATCAATAAATTCGGGCTTAACCTGTGGAGGATTGCATTGAATAAGGACTGTCTTTGCCCCTAAATTATGGGCTTTCTCTAATGCACCGATGACAAATGGGGTTCTGCCACTGCTTGCAATTCCGACAACGACATCGTTATCATTTACGCATCTATCAACGATAGCCTGAGCGCCGTCTTCGGGGTTATCCTCTGCCCTTTCTATCGATCTCACAAGTGCATCATATCCACCAGCGATTATTCCTTGCACCATCTCTCTTGAGACGCCGAAAGTTGGGGGACATTCCGCAGAATCAAGGACCCCAAGCCTTCCGCTTGTCCCTGCACCAACGTAAAATAGCCTTCCACCTTTCTTAAATGCGTCAATAATTAGATATATCGCTTTGGCGATGTTTTCCTTCTCTTTTATTACAGCAGAAACAGCCTTTTGATCCTCAATATTGAAAATATCTATGATCTCCTCAACAGACTTTGAGTCAATATTAAGGGAATTTTCGTTTCTCTGTTCGGTTATCAATTTTGAAAGGTCTTGTTTAATCATAAATAGTTTTCAATCTAAAAATTTATTCTGATGTTAAACCTTTAAATAATGCAGGAAGGACAATTTCTGCAACCGTTAGATCATAATTAAAGATGATAAATCCTTCTACTCCTAAACTACGTGCGATATGTGCCTGCAAAGCAACTTGATCAGATGGAAGCCCAGGAGCAGATGCCCCTATTCCAGGATAAAGCGGAATTTTGCCATTTACGATTGATCTTTGGTTAGTGACCATATTTTTAAAGTGATCGTTGTCCGATGTATAATCCATCGGGCAGACAAAGTCAAGATAACCTGAATCAATCCAAAGCTTCCAGTCTTGACCGACGCTACGGATACAAGAGGGATAATCATTGAACACAGCAGCGGATATTTTTATCTTTGGGTTTATTTTTTTCGCCTGCTCGCTTACATCACGGACAAGTCGGGTTATCTGATCGCTTCGCCACTTAATAAACTTATCAATGTATTCAGGGCTCAGTGCATCAACAGCGAAATTATTTAGCTTGACGCCTATGCTTTCTTCAAATCCCTTTTTGCATGTATCACAGAAGCAAGCATCACCATTAGGGTATCGTATATAATCAAAATGAATCCCATCAACGTCATATTTTCTGACGATCTCAAGCATTGATTCAAGTTCAAGCTTGTAATTTTCCTCGTTAGACGGGCATAACCATTTGACTTCATTTCCTTGTTTATCCTTTTGAAGCCTGCCCTCTTTTCGCATTTTATCAACGAAATCTGCGGGGGCATTGGACAGATTCCAATTCACTTTCCAGACATGGACTTCTATGCCGTGCTTTTTGCATGCAGAAAGGCATTTTTCTATCTGATCGCCACCATCAGCAATCGGAAGGACGTCGCTATTATAATAAGCTAATCCGCCCCAAAGCATATTTGGCACAATAGCGTTAAATCCATATTTTTTGATATTTTCTATCGCTTTATCCCAATCCCAACCTGTTATTCCAAAAGCAGAATGACACCACAACGCCCTAAATTCGTCCTTTCTTGATGGAAAACTGAGCAATAACGCTTCTTGAAGTTCCTCTGTCGCTTTTCGTGATATTTTTATCGCATCTCCGAAACGTTTATCTTTATTCACTTTATCTAATTCTTTATATAGTTTTTCAGATTCAGATAGATGTTTTTTAACTTCATTTTGTCGTTTTTTTGGAATTTTTGCCATATTTTCTTTAATCAGCGATTGAACTTCATTGAAATCGTCAAGTCCTGCGAGTTTCCCTTTTTGGCTTATAATCGCATCGGATAAGCTTTGACGCATGTCAGGCAGTAATTCACCCATCACTGCAAGGATCATCTGTCGTTTATTCAACAGATCGCTTTGTGATAGGATATGTCCCATAAACATACCATTTGGATGCAGTGTAATAGCGGGTACATCAGATATATTGCCTTTGGCGTCAGTCCATTTGCCGATGACCCGAGTTTCTTTTGTGACGGTTTTTGGTATTGTGACGTTCCATGAGCCTTGAAATATGCTATCAGGCAAGCCATCAATAGCCTTGACATCTAATCTAACTGAACTAAACTGTCCGGGAGTTGTTTCGCGAGTCCATTCTGTGCTTTCAATTCCCAATAGATTTGATAAACCATTTGGAAGCATATAGAAAACGATAATTTTTCCGCCAGAATCTACAAACTTTTTTATAGCAGAGACCTCTTGTTCTGAAATATCAGGATTATAAGGGAATATGGCAAGTTTGGCATTTGATAGGACGCCAGATTCTACCTCGCCATCAGTTATGACGCCAAATTCCAATCCCAAAGCATCAAGGTTATCAGACATCTGTTCTGCAAGCTCTCTGACAGTTCTTGCCTGTGGAGAATTTTTGCGAATTGTGTTATCGCCAAGCACGATAACGATCTTGTCGGATACTGCGGAAAGGTTATTAATCTTAACTTTTGTATCTATGTCAGCAGATTTCCAAAATGACAGTCTTATTGTGTTAATGCTATCCCAGCCCTTTGGAGAACCTTCTATCCGAAAACCGCTTTTCCGCAGAGATACTTTGTGCCATTTATTTTTTCCGATCGGAAAAACCCCGGAATACCATCCATCTCCACTTTGGAAATAAAGCGTCCCACTACTTATACCTTGCGGATTTTCTGCAAATATTGAGAATGTAAATCTGCCGAATTTTGACAGATCAAGGTCAACTTTTTTATCCCAATAACAGCGGTCTTGTTTTTGCGATAGATCACAGTTAAAGATTAAAAATCCATCGCCGTCATCGGTTTTGGATATTTCAACGGGAAGACTCCCCGCCTGAGGTTTCCATGCAGACTGTGCATCTGATATTTCCTTATAGTCAAATGATTCAATGATCATCTTATCTGATGTTAATAGGCTTATCATTAATAGCGTCATCAATTCCATAATACCCATAGTTTTATCACTTCCTTTGAAATTTAATGCAAAGCGAAAAGCTAATTCTATCAAGAACTAATAGCTTTCGTTATCCAAAGACATAAGAATATTTTGAATTTCAGATTCATCTCTCGCGATAATTGCCCCATCATCTACGATCTCATTATATATTTCAGTCGCTTGTCCGCCTGTATAGTCCATACCATCAAAATTATCGGGGACAATGACAGTAGCACCCGATGATTGAGCAGAACGAATAGCGAACATATTTTTTAGGTTGCCTATCCCAATAGGCACTCTTGTCAGTATCACAACATCAGCTTTATGAATTTGTTCAAGATTCATAAAATAGGCTTCATCGCTTATATGAGAGAAAGGCATTTCGGTTATAGTCTCCATTTCAAGCGATCTAGCAATCTTATAGTCCCTATCGCTTATATTAAGAACGCCGACCCTGACCTGAACTCCCTCAATAGCGAGCCATCTCATTAACCGTGTTCCAGACCCACCTCCACAAACTACATGAACTTTTAAATTATGCCTCTGATATTTTTTATACATTAACTTGCTTATAGGAATTATATGCGGAGCGCCAGTTATTATATTATCAGAAATGACGGTATTTATGTCATAGACTTCTCTTATATTTGCTTCCGTTATGACCTGCTTTGGTGGACCTTCTTTATATACTTGACCGTTACGCATCAAAACGAGCCTGTCGCAATATTCAGATGCCATATTTAAGTCATGTGAAACTATGACAACTGTTAATTCACGTTCGCTGTTAAGTCGCTTTATAAGGTCAAATATCTCTACTTGATGGTTAATATCAAGGTATGCTGTCGGCTCATCTAAAAGCATTATTTTCGGCTCTTGTGCCAAAGCACGTGCGATTATGATTCTCTGTTGTTCACCTCCGCTCAGTTCGTCAATGCGTCTATCGGCAATTTCAAGCGAATCGGTCAAAGCCATAACATTATCGGCAACTTTAAGATCATGTTCTTGCTCCATCTGCCAGAACCCAAGATGAGGTGAACGCCCCATAAGCACGATCTCACGGGCAGTAAAAGGAAATGCAACTGTTGTTCCTTGTGGGACTACTCCTATAATCTTTGCGATCTCCTTTTGACGCATTTCTGCTATGTTTCGTCCCATGATCTTTATCTTTCCATGTTCGGGTCTAATAGTTCGTGAGAGAATCTTTAACGCTGTTGTTTTGCCTGATCCGTTTGGTCCTATAATTCCGACTATCTCTCCATGATCTACGGATAAATTGAAATTATTAAGGACATACGGACTTTTTCGGCTATAACGAAATTTTATATTTACTGCTTCAATAACTGCCATTTTATACTCATCAAATCTTATTAAATCTCTGCTAATTCGGTTAATGCATCTTTGATCTGCTGGAAAGCACGTTTATATATACTAAACTGACGATCATAAATAACAACGTTTTCTTTGTCTGGCTCAATAAATCTTTCATTTTTACTGAGAACCTGACATGCGGAGTCTGGAGAATCAAATACTCCACAACCAATGCCTGCCAAAAGTGCAGAACCATAACTCGCTGATTGAGTGACTGATGGGAGGATAACAGGGATATTTGTCACATCTGCCACGATCTTTGTCCAAACGGGACTTGACGCTGATCCGCCGACCATTCTCAAAACGTCAGTTTCTATTCCAGCATCGTTGACTTCTTCTAATGTCCAGCGAAGATCAAATGTTATGCCTTCCATGATTGCACGCGCCATATCACCGATAGAATTAGATATGGACAAGCCAATAAATCCGCCTCTTGTGCCATGACCGTAACCGCCAGATGATGGAAAAAATATCAGCCCTTTTGACCCAACTTGTGATTCGCTTGCAGAAACGTTAAGCCTGTCATAAATATCTTTTTCTCTATCGCCACGACACCAAATATTATCAAGAAACCACTCCATACATGAGCCGACAGCACCCATAGATTTTAACGCACCCCATCTATCTTTGACAATATGTGGGCTTATTGATAATCTCATTTTCTCGTCAAAATTTAGCTTGTCCATTACGCCTAATATTACCCACGCAGTCCCACATGACAGCATCACATCACCGGGATTGATGACTCCTGATCCTAATGCAGCACAATATTGATCATGCGCCCCGTTGATTATCAATGTCTCTTTTGGCAATCCAACTTCCGCACTTGCCTTTTGTGTCAATTCTCCGACAACAAAACCCGATTTTTGGACAGGTGACAGTTGATCTGCTGTGATCCCCGATAAATCCAACATATCTTTATCCCATTGACAGGTTTTTATATCAAAAAGTTGAGTTATGCCAGCATTTGACGGGTCCATACACATCTGACCTGTCAGCCTATGGATTATAAAATCGTTGACGAACATAAAATACTTTGTAGATATGAAGACATCGGGCATATTTTCCCTTAACCAAATAATATTCAGCCAAGGGAGACCGTCATAGATAGCCCAACCAGTTTTTTTATATACTTTTTCATCGCCTAAAGTCTCTCTCATCTCATTCGCCTGTTTATATGCACGATGATCCATCCAACTGATTGCGTTATACACAGGATTAAATTTGCCGTCAACAGGAATAAGCGTCCCGCCTTGCGTAGAAAAACTTATAGCCAAGATTTTATCGCCTGAATTTGTATGATCTAAAACATTGCGAGTAGTGGCGATAACGCCCTGCCATAAGTCCTCTGGATTTTGTTCAACAAAGTCTTTTTGTGGAGTGATCAGGCTATAGTTATAAGATGAAGATGCGATAATATTGCCCTTAATGTCAATAAGCAATGATTTTGTTGCAGTAGTTCCGACGTCCAATCCAAGTAATAAGTCCATAGCTAAATCCTATTGTATGATTAAGATCAATTAACGGTTTCTGGATAGAATTCCTCCAAAGCGTTATCTATCCGACAATATAATCTGTAAGCTTTGTCATAAATTTCTTTCACGTTGTTATTAGGAAAGCAGAAATCTTGAATACATACCCATTCTTTTATTGCATTGTCTAATGAATCAAAAAAGCGAATACCTATTGCGGATAATATTGCAGAACCAAGGGCGGTCGCTTCTGTGACTCTCGGGACGGATATTGTCTTGCCTGTCACATCTGCAATTATTTGTAACCAGAGTTTGCTTTTTGCACATCCACCTGTTGCAGTAATATTTTCAACACGATGAATGCCGTAATTTTCAATGATCTGTCTTATAAGATAGGCATTGCCCTCTAATATTGCCCTGATTATATGCTTTTTCCGATGTGATAATGTAAGTCCAAAAATCGTGCCTTTTGCATAAGAGTTGAACTTAGGCCATCTTTCACCCATCAAATGTGGAAAAAATATCAATCCATCAGAGCCGGGAGAAGCGTTTCCAGCGAGTTCAACCATTTGTGAGTAAGTCATGGAGTTATCAAACAATTCATTGCACCATCTTAACCCTACTCCGAACGTTGCAGTCGCACCGCCCCAATTGACTGACCCTTTTTCGTCGGATATTGCCACCCATGCAGCTGTTCCCATGTAGAGGCAGACTCGCTTGGGAGCGTATATATTGACACCAATAAGTGTGCTTCTGACATCAGACGCACCGATCACAACTGGCGTTCCTTTTTTTAGTCCTGTCTCTTTTGCTGATGATTCTGTAACATAACCAGCAACATCTGTTGAGCTTCTGATGGGGAGCATCTTGTCAATCGGTATCCCGATCAAATTTAGCATCTCATCTGACCAGCATTTTCTTTTACTATCAAATAAAGCTGAGCCTCCTGCGTCAGACTCATCAGTAGCGAATTCACCTGTCAATTTTAATCTGATAAAATCTTTGCCAAACATGAATTTATATGTGTTGACGACCACATCTGGTTTATTTTCAACTAACCATTTAAGCTTTGGGGCAGAAAGGTAAGTAGGGCTTAAGCGATCAGCAGTTTTTTCTTTTATCCATTCA
>Ga0078972_1005367_pt1 | contig 32695 bp, 27 predicted proteins | sample YelNatPaOPGAMG01_FD_67568 | JGI IMG/M metagenome (GOLD analysis project Ga0078972, IMG submission 67568) | Hot spring thermophilic microbial communities from Obsidian Pool, Yellowstone National Park, USA - OP-RAMG-01 (SPADES assembly) (version 2) | ecosystem: Environmental > Aquatic > Thermal... | reverse complement strand
GGGCGATTTGTGGCGTTGTCTAGTTTACTTACTCCCAATTTTAACGCCCTTCTTAATCCTATCCAAGGGTTGTTGCGTAAGCCTCGCCTACTTTTGACTACAAATTCTTTGCCCGACTTTTTCTCAACCGTTTTTTACGAAAAAATCAGCGGTATACCTGCTTCTTGATACTTATGGGTAATAGTGAGCCGCTGGGTAGAGGAAACTCTAATTGTCGATTGCCATTTGCTGATTGTCATTTTCGGGCGACCACACAGGGTCGCCCCTACCAATAATCTCATTTCTCGCTCTCTTGCTCAATTCTCGCTCTCGCTCTAATCTCGCTCTCTTGTTCTCTTGTCATTCCCGGCCCTGAATAAATCAGTGATAAACTCCAACAGGAATCCAGTTTTTGTTTTTTCAATCGGCAATCGGCATTCGGCAAAGTAGTTATAAATTTCACATTTCACATTTCATATTTCACATCTTATATCGTAAGTTTCTTTACTGTCTGATTTTCCTTTTAGATGGAAATAGAACACCTGTCTTCTTTTCAACCTTCTTTTACGAATAAGAAAGTGGTATACCTGCTTCTTGATACTTATGGAAAACGGACAGTTTAGAAGGATTTTTCAATTTCTTATGAATTTTTTCTGTACTACCCCATATAAGTAAAGCTATACTTTCCTTTTTATTAAAATCAAATATTCTATAAAAACAAAATCTTTTTAATTAAACCAATATTTTTGTGTTTCTTATTTTTACTTTTTTGACAAATTTCTTCATAACATCCGCAAAATTTTTTAATACTTCTTCCGGATATGGTTTTACATCCTTAAAACTACTTTCCAGTGTCATAGAATTTTCAAATTGCTGAATAGAATACAATTTAGCATCTTTTATAGTTTCGCCAATTTGTCTTATATCTTCCTCTTCTACTAATCCGGGAATAACAGTAGTTCTGAATTCATAATCAATTTTTGATTTTTTTAATATTTCAATTGACTTAACTATTTTTTGGACATCAACATTTATACCGGTTGCTTTATTATATTTATTTATAGATGTCTTAATATCCATTGCTATGTAATCAACCAACCCTGCCTCAATTAACATTTGTATCTTTTCCGGTATGTATCCATTCGTGTCTATTTTTACAAGTAACCCAATATTTTTTATTTCTTTCAAAAAGTTCGGTAAATCATCCTGCAATAATGGTTCGCCGCCGGTTATACAGATAGCATCAATAAAGGATTTCCTTTCTTTTAAATCATTTAAAATATCATTTTCATTAATAACTGTATGATTTACAAAAACAAGCCCTGGATTATGACAAAAAGGACATCTAAAATTACATGGTGATGTATAAATTACCGAAGATATTTTATTTGGATATTCTATTAATGAAACACCTATAAAACCATTTATCCGCATTGCTTGATATTTTTAAGAGGTATGTACTTTTTCTTCTGCTGTTAATATGTCAAACATTTCTCTTTCGCTGAATTCTTCCTGTTTTCCGTTGTTCCATTGTTTTACCGGCCTGAAATAACCAACTATTCTGCTATAAATCTCACATTCTGTTCCTTTTACATTTGCTAATTCTTGTTCCAATTTTTCAATTTCAATTAAAATTTCCTTTTTTTCCATCCTCTCCTCCTTTTATACTGTTAATTTTTCTTTTAATTCCTGTATTTTATTTCTTATTTGTGTTTTTTTCTCTTCAATACACAAAGGACATTGATAATGCTCACCTGCAAGATAACCGTGAACTGGACAAATAGAAAAAGTAGGAGTTATACTATAATAAGGAAGATGAAAATTCTCAGCTATCTTTCTTACTAAATTTTTTGTTGCCTGTATGGAAGGCAGTCGCTCTCCAACAAAAATATGAAATACCGTGCCACCTGTATATTTACATTGGATTTCATCCTGATGTCTTAAAGCGGTAAATATATCCCGTGTATGTGCAACCGGCAATTGCGTGGAATTGGTATAATATGGCTCCTTTTTTCCCATTGTAATTATATCCGGATATTTTTCCTTGTCAATTTTTGCCAAACGATATGAAGTTCCCTCACCGGGTGTTGCTTCTAAATTATAAAGATTACCTGTTTCTTCCTGATATGATCTTAATCTTTCTCTCATAAATTCCAAAACTTCCAATGTAAATGCCCTTCCTTCTTCTGATGTAATATCCTTTCCCATAAAATTTAAAACTGCTTCATTCATTCCAATCAGTCCAATTGTTGAAAAATGATTACTCCAGTATTTTTCTTTAAGCGCTTTTACACCAGCAAGGTAATGTTTGGAATAAGGATAAAGACCCTGATCTGTTAATTTTTCAAGTGCCTTTCTTTTTATTTCGAGGCTTTCTTTTGCAACATCCATTAAAAAACCAAGTTCTTTATAAAATCTTTCTTTATTACCCTTTGACTTATAACCAAGGCGCGGCATATTAATAGTAACTACACCTATTGACCCGGTTAAAGGATTAGAACCAAATAACCCACCTCCGCGTTTTCTTAATTCTCTGTTATCAAGTCGTAATCTGCAGCACATAGAACGTGCATCATCAGGTGACATATCAGAATTTACAAAATTTGCAAAATAAGGAATACCGTATTTTGCAGTCATTTCCCATAAAAGGTTAAGTTTTTCATTATCCCAATCAAAATCTTTTGTAATATTATATGTTGGTATTGGAAATGTAAATATTCTTCCTTTATTATCCCCTTCAAGCATAATTTCTGCAAACGCCTGATTAATCATATAAATCTCTTCCTGATATTCGCCATAAGTAGAATTTTGTATCTGGCCATCTATTATAACAGCTTCTTCTTTCATATTTTCCGGACAGGTTAAATCCATTGTAATATTTGTAAATGGTGTTTGGAAACCAACCCTTGTAGGTATATTCATATTAAACATAAATCTTCTCATTGCTCTTTTTACATCATCATAAGAAAGGTTGTTGTGTCTGATGAATGGTGCAAGAAGTGTATCAAAATTTGCAAATGCCTGAGCGCCTGCTGCTTCTCCCTGCAGAGTATAAAAAAAGTTAACAATCTGACCAAGCGCGGACTCAAAATGCGATGGCGGAGCTGATTCTATTTTACCTTCCACACCACCAAAGCCGCGTAACAATAAATCTTTTAAATCCCATCCGCAACAATAAACAGATAAAAGCCCTAAGTCATGTATATGAAAATCTCCATCAGTATGCGCCTGTTTTATTTCAGAAGAATATATTTTATTTAACCAGTAATTAGAGATTACTATCGAAGATACATGATTATTCAAGCCCTGAAGAGAATAACTCATATTTGAATTTTCTTTTATTCTCCAATCAAGGTTGCGAAGATAATCATCAACCAGTGTTACAGAGTCCTTTAAAAGAACTTTCATTTCTCTTATTTTTGAATGCTGGTCTCTATATAAGATATATGACTTTGCTATCTGGGTATAACCATTATTAAGCAACGTTGTTTCAACCAGGTCCTGAACATTTTCAACGGTTGGAATTTTCCCATCTTTATATATTGCTTCTAATATTGAAACAACCTGGGCAGAAATTTTTTCTGCTTTTTCTTTTTCATAATCATTGTTAGCTTTAAATGCTTTGAAAATTGCATTTGTGATTTTTTCAGAATCAAATGGCACCAGTTCGCCATTTCTCTTGTGAATAAATTCAATTTTTGACATCTGTTTCTCCTTTATAAAAATTATTACCTTCCTTATTTAAATACAATATATAGTATTATTCTCTTTTTGTCAAGTAAAAAAAAATTTATCATACAATATATATTGTATATATATTATATTAAAAAATATAAAAAACACAACATATTGTGTCTTGTGGTGTATTTTCGTTAATAAAATCAATTTTTTTCAATATTTTTCGTAAATTTGTGCTTTTGTTATTGTTTTACATTAACTTTTTCTATGAAAATTATAATTCTTAATTTTATGAAAATCTTGACAATAAATAAATATCATGTATGATATAGAAAATAACTTCTAAGGTGAAAAAATGGATCTTGAAAAATATAAAAAAGAATACAATGAATTTTTAAAAATAATTTCCCAGAGAAAAGGTGTAATTGAGTTATCTGCCTACCTTGAAAAACACGGATTTTTTAAAGCACCTGCATCAACTAAATATCATTTATGTTATGAAGGTGGTTTATTAATTCATTCTCTGAATGTTACAAAATTAGCATTAAAATTAAAAGACATATTATTACCTGATATTACAAAGGAATCAATAATACTATGTGGATTATTTCATGATGCTCACAAAGTTACTGATGGCTTTGGGAATACAACATATATTAAAAATGAAGGTAATGATAAAGATAAACAACCTTATCTGTGGAACAAAGAACAGATGAATTTTTCCGGCGCTCAAAAATCTTTACTTATCATATCAAAATTTGTTGATTTAACTCAGGATGAGATGCAAGCAATCGCTTATCATGATGGTCCTTTTGTTCCTTCCTGGGAAGATATTAAAAATGACCCTTATCCACTTACACTTCTATTACATTTTTCTGATATGTGGTCATGCTGGATAACTGAAAAATCAAAAGATAAAAATTCATTTACAAAAAGATTTATTCAGGATATGTAACTCCACCACTGTCCAAATTAGACAAATCATTACTTTTATTTTGTATTCCTGTTCTTGAATAAATCAGGGGTAAATTCCAACAGGAATCCAGTTTTTTGTTTTTCCAATCGGCAATCGGCAACCTGCAATCGGCAATGTAATAATTGAATCTACCAAATCTACCGAATTTTCTAATTGCCAAATTGCCTTATTGCCTGATTGAATCTTTAAATTCGAAAACAAAAAAGGAAAGCATATGGTGATTTTGAGGAAAATTACAGGCAATTCGTGGTGTTGTCTAGTTTACTTACTCCCAATTTTAACGCCCTTCTTAATCCTATCCAAGGGCTGTTACGTAAGCCTCGGCTACCTTTGACTGCAAATTCGTTGCATGACTTTTACAGGCGGACACATAGGTCCGCTTTAAAAGAACGGGCGACCACACAGGGTCGCCCCTACAGATAATCTCAATTCTCGCTCTTGCTCAATTCTCGCTCTCTTGCTCTCTTGTCATTCCTGCCCCTGAATAAATCAGGGGTAAACTTAATCAGGAATCCAGTTTTTCATACATTCGGGCGACCACACAGGATAATCCATACGTTTATAAATTCTTAATTAATGGATTCCCGCTTAAGTTTATCCCTGAGAAATCAAAGATGGCAATAATATTTCTTTTTTGTAACCCCTGATTTATTTTGTTTTTCATATACTTGAATAAATTATAAATAAACTTAGGCAGGAAAGCCGGTTTTCTGTTTTTAAACCATAAAACGTAAACCGCAAATCGAAAATTATTTGATTTTAATAATGCCCGAATTCCCAGTATATATGTGGTTGATATTTTCTTAAGTCATCTTCAAAACTTCTTATCTTTGACATTGGTATTTTAGGCCACTCCGCACTTTCATCCAGTGTCTTTATGTAAAATCTTCCTGTTGATTCTTCTATTTTTGTTTCAAACAAATTAATTGTTGGTGTATCACTAAATTGAAACAAAATAAATCTCCATGGCATTTTCACACTTAAAAACTGATGATTTTTTCTTTCCCTGTCATTTTTATCAAATCCATTATATAAAATCAAATACCTTCTATCAGGTGGACTTACCTTTTTATCTTCAACACCATCAAAAATCATTAAAAAAACTTTAGGTAATTCATCCTGCGCAATTTTATTCACTGTAATATAAGGTTGTGGAGTCCGCGAATATGTAAGACCCGCTTCAATAAATCCCCTGATTTTCTTTCCCTTTTGAATTATATCAACTGAAAAATATTGCTTATAAATTGATGCTTTATCTTCCCTTTCTATATCACTTTTTTTTGACCTGTATGCTATTATTATTTCTTCGCCTGGCTCTCCGTCCAGTTCTGCATACATTATATACCCTAACGCTTCTCCTGTTTCCGGGTCAAAAAAAACAACTGGCAATTGGTCTTCATCTGCATATTTTTGTGCTATTTGAAACTGACTTCCTTTAAGATAGGAAAATAAAACATAGGGAATAAAAAGAATAAATAAAATTAAAAAAATATTTATTTTATATTTCATTTTTGCCTCCATTTTTATTTTGTTTATTATATATAATTTTTTTCTTATTTTCAATAACATCTATATTTTAGACGCTATTATTTGGTTTTTGTTTACAGTCAACCATAAAAGAAAAGTCGCACTTATAACTTTTCATTATCACCACTTTGTAATTTCTATCTCTAAATAAATCAGCTATAATCTTAAGCAGGAATCCAAAATGTTGATAAAAATTGAATATTTTATATTTTGTATTGTAAATAAATTAATGTAAATAAACAAAGTTGACAATCTTTTATAATTTTATAAAATAAATAAAAGGTGATTTATATGAAAACATTTACTAAAAAATTAACTTTTTATATGGGAAAAGGACATATTGTGCGCGACATAACTGCTGATATTCAGGCAGTTGTTAATGAATCAAAAATAAAAGAAGGCCAGGTGACTGTTCAGGCAGGACGTTCTGTTTGCATAATTTCAACAATTGAATACGAACCAGGTTGTCTTTCTGATTTAGAAAAAGCACTTGAAAAAATTGCTCCAAGAAATGATTATTATGAACACTCAAAAAGATGGAATGACGAAAATGGACATGCACATATAAGAAGCACAATTGTGGGACCTTCTCAGACTTTTGTTATTATGAATGGTAAATTATGCCTGGAACCCTGGCAGCAAATTATTTTTGGTGATTACTGTCCTAATGAACATCCTGAGTGGGAAGTTTTTGTATGTGTAATCGGAGAATAAAAAGGTGAAAAAATGAAAAAATATATATTATTCCTAGTTTTTATCCTTGTTCTTGTAAACTGTGGTCCTCAAAAACCAAAAGTAAAAATATTAAGCATTGAATCAAAAGGTTGCCATTTTTGCGAAGAACAACAACAAATATTTGAAAAACTAAAAGAAAAATATAAAACCAAAATAATGATTGAAGTTCATTTAATTGAAGACCCTGATGGAACAAGTTTTGCCGACAAATACGGAGTAACAAGATTTCCAACCAATATATTTATGGATGAAAAAGAAAATGTGTTTTTCCGTGCTGATGGCTTATTAAAAAAAGATACTATTGAAAAAATATTACAAATAAAAGGCATATAATAATATTATATATAAAATTAAATACTGCCTTTTTCAAAAGTCCTTTCTGATAAAATCTGGCCTTTTTTATTATACTTTTTTATTGAAACAAGATACCCCTCATCATAGGTATGTTCTTCTTTTAAAATCTTTCCTATATAGTATTTAACAACTCCATCTATAGTTTCGCCATATTTTTTTATTGTGCCATCATCTTCGTGAATCCAGCGTGCTATTTCCCTGCCATTTTTATAAAAGACCTCTGTTTTTCCTGTTCTTACTGACACAATTTCTACAAATATTTTATCAGATAATAATTTACCTGTCTCAGAATATGTTTTTAATCTTACTATCTGGTCTGATGCAAATTTCCCTTCTTTCCATAACGCACCTGATGGATAATAAACCTTATATGGTCCATTCTTCTGTCCATTAAAATAATTTTTTTCAACCATAATCTGCCCATTTTCATAATACTCAACAACTTTACCATCCGGTATTTCACCATAAAGTTCATAACGAATCAAAACTCCATCTTTATTAATAACTTCTATTGCATATACTTCCATTCCTGTTTTTGATTTTATCTGCTGGTCCCCAAGAAAAAAACTTACTTTATACGTAGTATTTCCTTCTTTATCTGTTCCTAAAATTGATGTTTTTTGTATCATCTGGAGTTTCAAAGGTTGTTCTTTTTTATCTTCCGGCATATCTTACCTCCTGTTTGTTTTTTCAAATCATTATTATTATACATTATTCATTATTACTTTACAAACCATTATTTTTCTGGTTAGTGTAAAAAATTATAATGATATAAACGAAGATAACATAATTACAAAAACACTTATTGAATTTGTTGTTATAGCAGGAGTTGGACTCAAGCCACCAAAATTATACCAGCCAGTCAGGTCAAACCTCATTGATTTTAAATCATATCCACCGCCAAAAGATAATATTATATTATAGGTATTAGGATTATTTTCAGTACCTGCTGCAGGCCCTTCAACACCACTAATTTTTTGTGTTTGAGATGCATTTTCATATATTGTCCCTAATCTTAAGGCAATTTCTTTCGATAATAAATATTCAACCCCTATTTTACCTGTAAAAGTTGAATAATAATAATTGTTTTCTGATGCTACTTTATCTGTTTGAATAGCATTTTCAAAAGAAATTTCTAAAGGAAAAATTAAATTAATAATTGGTTTTACAGATGTTCCTGCTGTTATTTTAAAAGAATTTAAAGTGCGCTCCAGTGCCTGAGTAACTGTGCCAGTAAATAATTTATAACCACCAAATTTAATTTCCAAACCAAGACCAATATCAAAAATACTTAAACCATATCTTGACTTTAATTTAATGTCTGTTAAAATACCGTCTTTAATTTTTTCATATTCCGGCAAAGTTATTGTCAATGTTGTTCCTGTTGTTTCATCAGTTATTTTACTTTCTCCTGTTTCTTTTGCACTTATACCCATAGTTAAACCAATATCACAAAGTATTTGTAATGTTTCTTTTTCAAAAGATGCTGCAATATCTGTATTAATACCGGAAACATCATCTCTTATTTTTGATATTATGAAACTATCTAAAGCTTGTGCCTTTTGTATTGTTTCTATATTAAAAAGGTCAATATAATCTTTAAATACAGAAATTTCATCTGTCTTCAACAAATAATTATTTATTATTTGTTTATTAAAATTTTTAATATTTAAACCTGTTGTTAATTTACCAAATTGTAAATCCGGAACAAAGCATGCAGATAAACCCAAACCTATTTTATCAGGTGCGCTAATATAACAAGTTCCTCCTTGTGGAAGCGACGGAAAATCTGATTCTGATGGTTTAGAATTTAAATAAGAAGCCAGTATAATGCCTGCTGTAAAATTCTTTGTTATTAAACGTGAATATTCTATTAATCCAGAATAAGCAGACATATTTAAATTCCAATCATAACCAATATTCGTTCCCATCATTCCTTCTGATATATTTTTAAGTCCTGAATTTACCAGACCATAGTATAAACTTGTAGAAATAACATCATTATTTGTAAGCCAGTAAGTTAAAGTTCCATCTAAATAAAATAAACCTGCTCGCATTTCTGTCAAGGAATGTAAAGAAGGAAGAAAAGATATTTCATTTTTTGCATTTTCATTATAATAAAGTATATTATTCGTGATAAAATTTTTCTTTTTTCTTAATGCTAACCCAGCAGTATTTGCAGCTCCGCCATATAAATCAAAAGGTGTAGTCGAATCACGGATAACAAGTTCTGGTGAAGCCAGCGCAATATTTCTGCTTAATGTTCCTTTATAATAATATGGATCTACCATTTCTCTTTTTGGTGATTTTAACTTTTGTAAATATTTTCTTAACGCCTTATTATCTTTTATTTCAAGTGAACTTTCTATATTTTCTATTGCCTTCTTTTTGTGTCATTCATTGCTATTGCGCAATAACCCATATAAAGATACGCCTGATAATTATTAGGATTTTTTTCTACAACTTTTTCAAATGTATTGTATGCCTGCTTATACTTTTTTGCCTTGTAAAAATCTATACCCTGTTTCATCAATGATGCTTCATTTGCAGCAAAAACAAAAAAACAAAAAAAGGAAAAACATAAATAAAAACAGATTTTTTTTAAATTCATAAATTTCCCTTTCAAAAAATGTATTTAATTTAAATAACAGATTTTTATGATATTATACCTTGATATTTTATAAAAATCAATTATTTTTGTATATATATATTTACAGTTGCTGATTTTCAATTTACGATTTGCGGTTTTCGGTTTTCATTTTTCGTTTTTTTAATCGTAAATTGTAAACCGTAAATGACTTTCTTAAATCGAAAAACGAAAATCTCAAATCGTAAATTTTTTATTTATCTTACTATTGCAATTTTACCTGTTTTTTTATTTTTTCCATCCCACAATACATAAATATATATTCCTACGCTCAATTTTTCACTACTTCTTCTTCCATCCACTTTCCAGAAAAGAGTTTTATTTGAGTCATCTTTTTCTGTTTGATAAATTAATTCTCCACTGATATTAAAAATCTGTAATTTTACATACTTAGGCACATTATAAAAATAAATACCTGTCTGACCATCTTTGCCTGTGTATAATGAAGGATAAACATATACATTATCTAAAGCATTTAAATCAATTGTTAAGAAAGGTGTTGGTGTTAAAGTTGCAACAGGTGTGTTTTTATAAAACCCGACATTATCAATTCCAATATATGCGTTGTATGTTACAGGACTGTATGAAACCTGAAATGTAACTGCCTGAATATTATCTCCTGTCCAGACTCCACCACAATTTCCCCATCCACCCTGGGTTAATTGAGAAAATGGTATTTGATAAAAAGTCCAGTACGTATTTGTCTGAAAATCCACACCAAAATAATCATAACATGGTATGTTATTCTGGTTTACAAACATTCTTGCGTCGTGAATCCCATCTCCTTTATACCAGAAAAACACACCATCATAACTGCGTAAATCCATTGGGCTCCAGTTTGATGAAAGAGGTATAGAAACTCCAAAACCCCAGGAATTACCCATAACAGTTCCTGTTATTTCTGCATAGCAGTTTGAACCAGAAGCACCCTGACCATCACATTTCATAGCAGTAAATAAAGCAGGATAGGTTGAGACACCATCACCATAGATATTCCATGTGCCGCCCCATAAATCTATTTTATCTCCATCATCACAATCATCAAGCAAATTTGCGCCACTAAAAATTGGAGTAGATGTAAAAGTTGCTGTTGGTAAAGGCGTTGGAGTTACAGAAGGTGTAAAAGTAGGTAATGTTGAATCAAACATAGTTATTATTTTTATATTATAAGCAGGAACATTTACTGTAAAATTCGTTGATGCATTATTTATAGTTCCGTCTGTTGGTTGTAAATCAGGATTTGCGTATGACTGCTGGCCATTTAAAATCCATGAATAATGCTGCGGCGAATAAGTCATAACCTGCGCATCCGGTAAGGGATTGAAATTACTCAGAGTTATGTTTGTCTGAATATCATCTGTTTGACTTGTATTAATAAGTATTATGGATAATTTTCTGTCTCCGCGTTTATTTGCATATACCTTTAATGAATTATTTGAAGATGTTGCAGAGACCAGAGTATTACCGAGTTCATCTGCTGCAGAAAATCTGTTTTTTAACATCCATAATGCCCAATAAGATGAGCGTGGTTGATGTCTGTAAATAGCATAATTGCCTGATAAACCACCACCTTCTATTGCTCCAAAATCAGAATAAATATTTGGCGCAAACTGACCAGGACCGGGTGTTCCAAAGTCAGTAAATAAAAACCCAAAATCTCCTCCATTTTTCATATAATTCAAAATATATGCAGATATAAATAATGAATTATAATACCTGTTCGTAAAAGCACTATCTATACCATCATTGTATTCAGTAAGCCATATTGATACATTTTGTGGATTTACACAATAAGTGTTTATCCAGTTATTTAAAGGTGTCATCTCTGTGTCCCATAAATTAACATTAGCAAGCACTGTAGCTTCTGATGCTGGCTGATAAGTCGGGTATCTGTGGATAGATATTGCTTTTATTATATCCTGCCTTCCATGTGTTTGTAAATATTTTAAGAAATTTTCAATATAATAATCATAAGCAGAAGGATTATTAGAGGCATTCATTGTAACATTTTCATAATCACCTATTGAGTTAAACTGGGGTATAACAAAAATTGTCGGGTCAACTGCTGTCATTGCATCATAAAATTCAATAAATCTCTTTGCATAAAATTGTGAATCAACAGGACCCCCTGCTTCCCAGTTGCCTGCATTTTCATTTCCTATTTCCCAGTATTTTATATTATATCCCTTATGAATATTTGCATAATAAACCCAGTCAGCAGCTTCCTGTGTTGTACCTGTAAAAAAATTAACAGTGATAAGCGGCTCTGCAGGTGGTGTTAATGATTTGCATACAGACATAAACTGTTCAAAATCCATATTGCCATATCTTTCAAACACATCGCCTAATGCAACTGATGAAGAATAGGTTTTGGTTTGCAGCATCGGATCATTTGAATTAACAGATATTTGTGTTGCACCGTAATACAATTTTACTTCTTTTATTTCAAACTGATTATCGGACGATGATGAGGTATTACATAAAATTCTTATGTATTTTGCTGAAACAGTTGTAAATGATAAATCTACATTTCCTCCACTTCCTGATATTACACTTAAACTCGTATCAGTCCAGGCAGTGTCATTATAAACCCATATTCCACCATTTCCTGGCCAGTTTGCATTTGAATACTGGATTTTATATTGTGTCGCATAAGGCACACCCCAGTTAATTACAATTCTGTTTACTGGAACCGGTTGATATGATGAATTCTGGATTTCAAGAATAACATACTGTTTTCTCGTATCACCGGGAAAACTTTTCCAGGATGTGCTTAAATCATTGTCTGTTAGCATTGCCTTTTTTCTGTAACCAGCAGATGTTGAACCACGATATTTGCTTAAATTTAAAAATCCCGGTGAAAAAGAAGTTGGATTAGGACTTCCATTTACAACCCACGCTTCTTCGCTATTATAACTTCCATTTCCATTCCAGTGATATTCATTTGAATTAGACCCACCCGGGAAACGAATATAACGAATTCCGGCATGCTGGAATTGCCACACATTAGTTTTTAAAAGCGCATAGCCATCCCATTCAGCTGAATTTATTGAAAAAGCAGCACCGGGAGAAAAAGGGTTAATATTATTACTGGCATTAACTACCACATTTGAAGAAGCACCAAAAATAATATATGGAAATAAAAATAAAAAACAAAAAATTATTTTTTTCATATAACTATCTCCTTTTTTATAGTATCGTTATATTATATAACGATTTAAGATGTTTTTTGTTGCATTTTTTTGTTGAGAACCACTTTCATAAAAGGATATGCCTGCTTCATATCAGAACTGAAGAGTTACTATAAAAGAATCAATCTCTATGATTTTTATTCTGTTAAATATTTCATTAAAAAAAGTGTAATTTTATATTTAAAATCAGGTTTTTCACAATAGATACTATTTGTCATATAAAATCATATATAAATTCGCGTAAATACACTTGACATTTAGTCATACTATGTGTATAATATAGTTACAATGATTAAAAGACAATTTTGGTTACAGCAAATAGAAAATTTATTTAAAAACAGAAATATAATATGGTTGTATGGCGTAAGACGTGTAGGAAAAACATTTTTATGTAAAAGCATAAATAATATAGAATATTTTGACTGCGAATTGCCTTATATAAGGAATGAAGTACAGAGTCCTTACTTTTTAAAAGAATTAAAAAATAAGATAATAGCCCTTGATGAAGTTCATAAATTAGAAAATCCTTCTGAATTATTAAAAATAGCTGCTGATTATCACAAAGATTTAAAAATAATTGCAACAGGTTCATCATCTATATTTACTTATAAAAAATTTAAGGATACATTAACAGGAAGAAAATATAATTTGAGATTAACACCTATTAACAGTTTTGATATGATGGACTTTAAAATAGATAATATAAAAAAAAGAATTATATTTGGTGGCTTACCACCATTTTTTTTGTCACAAAAACAAAACCAAAAAGATTATGCTGAATGGATTGATTCGTATTGGGCAAAAGACATTGCCGAAATTTTTAAAATAGAAAAGAGAGATTCATTTATTAAATTTATGGAATTATTATTGGCAAATAGCGGTGGAATTTTTGAAGCAACTCGTTATGCAAAAGAATGCGAAGTATCAAGGCACACAATTAAATCCTATCTTTATGCTCTCGAAATGACAAATATAATAAATATTGTACGGCCTTTTTCAAAATCAAAAAACAGAGAGATTGTATCCGCACCTAAAGTGTATTCATTTGATACGGGATTTACTGTTTTTATGAAAGGATGGAAGGAAATAAGAAATGAAGATTTTGGACTTTTATGGGAAGAATTGGTTTTAAACGAAATTATTTCCATTTTAGGCTATTCGCCAAACTATTGGCGTGATAAACAGGGCCATGAAATTGATTTTATTTTACCATTAAGCGTTGGTGAAGTTTTATCAATAGAATGCAAATGGAATGTAAAAAAAACAGATTTTTCCAATTTAAAAATTTTCAGAGAAAAATACCCAAAAGGAAAAAACATAGTTGTAGCAGGTGATTGCGTTAAACCATATTTTATCAAAATAAAAAATATGAAAATACAAATAATTGGATTACAAGATATATATAAATCAATAAAAGAAAAAGAAGAATGAAAATAATTTATAAACTAAAATTTTATATTTTAATTTTTTTGATTTTAATATTAAACAATTCTTCATTTGCTGTTTTTCTACCCGAAACTCCTGATGGGAAAATAGGCAAAAATTATCAAACATATAGTTTTCTTTCTACAGGTATAGGTATAACTAAAAAAAATTTTGATTATGGAGTATCATATTATAATTTAGGTATACGTTCCAATCTTGGTTTAGAATGGTTTGATTTTGGAATTTTTTATAATTTGTTTTTTTATTTTATGGGAATATCTGCTGATATAAAATATGGACCTGTTCAAACCAAAAATTTTTCCTGTGCTTTTGATTTTTCTTTTTCAAAGCCATTTAAAGATGGCTGGATAACAAAATCAGGAGCTGCTGTGAATCTGGGATTTTTATATCCTTTTGAATTTATCCTTTCTTCTTATTTAATATATTCACAAAATGAAATGACATCCAATACCGTAGTATCTTTTCCCGAAGGTTATTCTATGTATTTTTATGGTGGAATTGAATTTTACCCGCCATTTATTATTGATAGCACAATAACTTTAGGTTGTGGTTATCTTCATACACCGCAGGAACTTTCTGATGCCCAGAAATTTTTTAATCAGTTTTATATTAATATTTTTGCAAGATATGCACTTTTTGAACCAAAAATAGAAAAAAAATCAATGACTGTAAATAATATCATAATAAATGAACAGGAAAAAGATAATATAAATAAATACATATTAATGGCAAAAGAATTAATAAAATTAAATGAACTCAATAAAGCAATTTTAATTTTATCCGACGCGTTATGTTATTATCCTGATAATTATATGTTAAATTATTTAATTGCTGATTGTTATTATAAAGCAAAAGAAAAGAAAAAAGCATACATTTATTTTAAAAAAGCATCTGAAATTAATTCTATAGATTTTAGTTTAAAAAAAATTTTAACTAATTTAGAAATGGAAATAGACAAATGAGAATAAAACAAATATTTATTTTGGGTTTAATTATTATTTTTTTATCTTCCTGTGCATCAGACCCATATAAATACAAAGATTCAAGAATGGTGTTTAAAATAAATGTTGAAGAACCAGATATAAAAAAAGAAAAACAATTATTTTATTTAATAGATAAAAAAATAACTGTATTCCCTTTTATTGATAATAGAAATTTTGAAAAAGTTTTTTTTGCAACAGATATTCCCTGTTCACTTTTATTTGCTAAAACACTTTATAAGAAATTAAATAAAAATTTTGTATTTAATAAATTAGAATTTGCAGATGAAAAATTTTATATAAATAAAAACATATTTTTTGATAAAACGGAGTTTTTAAAACTAAAAAACAAATTAAAAACAGATGGCATAATGTGGGGTATAATTTATGAATTTGACATTATTGTATCTTCTGATAAAATTCCTCAGCAATATATTTTAACTTTACACGCGCGTGGCGATATTAAAATTATGACAGATGATGGCACAATTACTTATTATAATGATTATAACAAATCTCGTTCATATACTTTTAAATCTGAATCCTTTTTTTCATATTCAATTTATGATATCCGTTCATCAGGTTCCCTTATAAATGATTTTCTTGAATGGATTATGGATGGAGAAATAAATCATTTAATTGCAAAGTCCAATGATTTTATAAAAGGTAATTTATCTATTGAAAATTTTATGCCGGATGTATTAACTTATCCGCAGGAAAACACAAAACTATATGACGCATCTATGATTACAACTGCTTCATTTCAAAAATCATTTATAAATATATTAGGTGGTATAGGCGGAACTGCAGCAGGATTTGCAGCTGCTTATTATTTATCCAGTTCAAATTCAAACTCAGGACTTTATGGCCTGCTTATTGGTACCCCTATTGGACTTTTATCTGGTTTAACAATAGCAAATTATTTTTCAGATAAGGTTTATGAAGAAAACGAAAGAAAAGCAACATTTTATGCATATAATAAAAACTATGACTTTACTTTTTATATCCCCATATTTATTTTAAAATTATAAATATTTTTTTATCTTTTTCTTAACACATCCAAAAACAGAAAAAAATTTAAAACAAAAATACCTGCAAAAAGTATTGATGTAAATGAAAATGGCATTATAATAAATATTACAATAGTTAATATTAAAATCATAATTAAATAAATTATTGTTAATTTTTTATCCATTTTTATTCCACCACAATATCAAAGAGATAATAAATAAAACAAATAAAACGGGCTTTATAATAATCTTATTAAACAAAATATATTTTAAATTGTCAATTTGAATCCTTTTAAGCATTGACAAAATAATAAATGTCTTATTTAAAAGATTTATGGCATATACAAAACCGACAAAAAAAATTATGATTTGAATATAAGAATTTAAATATGTAAAATTAACTATGACTTTATAAATCAAATAAATTTCTATTAAAAATGATAAACAAATGCTTGTTAATAATAATCCTGCACCTTTTATTTTATTAAAATTATACTTTGTATATGTCACTGAATATTTTTTCTGGCAATCTGAAAAAAACGAAACCAACAAAACCAACGCTGATATAAGGGAAACAAAAATAAAAAGTATGTCAGTATCATATAATATCAAAACAGAAAAAACTAATATTGTAAGAAAAAAAATATTTATAAAGTCAGAAACAAAAAAATTAGACAAATCTTCCTCGGTTAATAAATTAAAAACAGATAACAGGATTAAAATAAAGGAAATTAAAAAAAGCACATAAAAAAAAGGATAAGATAAATTATAAAATTCAAGCCATTTAAAAAAAACAATTAATGAAATAATTATTGAAATAAATAATACATTATTATATCTTTTTTCGTTATTATTTTGAATACTATTAATATTTAATGTCCGGGTTGTTGCAAAAGTTGAAAGCATTAAAAATGCCGTAGCCCCATTTATACCAATTGTCTGAATTCTGTTCTTGTCACCAATTAAATAAATACCTAAAAAAATCAAGGATATAAAAAAATAAAAATATTTTTTATTATTTATCTGACCTATTAAAAAAGATAAAGATATTTCAAAAACAATAAAAGATAAAAAAATAATTAAAATAGATTTTTGTAAAAAAATAAATTGTGATGCTATTAAGGCAATAAAAAACAAAATATAATCTGTAACTGTTTCAAATTTTTTATATGATAATATTATAAAACCCAAAAAAATCAAAAATAAAAAAAGATAGATCTGTTTTATTTCAATCCCTGCAATATTTTCTTTAGGTAATTTTACATATAAAAAAAGTAAAATATTTAAAAAAAAGAAAAATATTAAAGAAAAATAAAAAAACAAATTACCTGCTTTTACTGCTCTTTTCTCATTATTTAATAAAGAAGACATAACAATAATAAAAACACAAGTAATAAATACACTACCATAAACAAGTATTTTCTCTATCAGCGGAAAAGAGGTTAAATTTGGATTCATAACAGGCCATTTACCTTTATTACAACGATTTCTTTTGATGTCTGACAGGAAACAAAAATATACTTTCCATCCGCAGACACAGAAATAAATCTCGGGCATTTATCCTTTTGGATTATTTCAAAAACTTTTTTCTTTTTTGAAATATCAACAAAAATAATTTTGTCTTTTAATGGAACAGTTATGTAAAGATATTTTTTGGATTTTGAAAGTGCACCTTTAAATATACCGCCATCAACTCTTATATTGTATTTTAAATCATATTCTTTTTTGTCAAAAATATTTACAGTGCTCTGCTGATTAAAAGAATATTCCCATTCATTAATTATGGCAATATAACGTTTATTTAATTCTATTAATTGCGTTGGTGAAATACCGGCTTCTATCTTTGTAAATAAACATTTTTCTTTTTCTGCGTCAATTAACTGTATTACATTGGTATATTTGCAAGGGACATACAAATATTTATTGTCTTTTGTAATTAAAATATCAGAAGGCCATTTCTCTGTCGGAATTTTTCCTTTTATTTTTTTACTTTGAATATCAATAATGCTTATATTGGAACTTCCGGTATTTGCAACATATAATAATTTTTTTTCATTATTTAATGCAATGGCAGAAGGATATTGCCCGCCACTTTGCATATTTATAGTTTCATTTTTTAATAAATTATGAATTGTTATGTTTGAACTTGCTTTATTTGCAGAATAAATGAAATTATCTTTTATTAAAATATCTACGGCATTCATACCAGAATTAATATTCTTTTTTATGCTGCCTGTATTTATATCAACAATTGCTATTTTATTTTCCCTTTCTGCACCTACCAAAATTTCATTATTATTAAGACAGCTGATATCCGATGGCATAAAATTTAATTTAATTATTTTTTCAACCACCGGCATTTCAACTTGTTTTTTATTGCAGCCGGAAAATATAAAAACAAAAATCAATATTAATAAAAACAATATATATTCTTTATAATTTTTAACTTTGATATTTTTTGAAATAAAAATCAGAACATAAAAAATACACACAGCAAAAAATAAATAAACAGTTATTATTATTTCATTCAAATTTAATACAAAATACAAAATAAAAAATTTAAAAATTAAAAGTAAAACCAGTTGATAATTATTTTTTATAAAAAAATAATATCCTGCCAAAATCAAAAAGGTTATCAACAGCACAATTATAATCATTTTTGCCCGCTATTTATTGAAATTATTTGCTTTAAAACAAAAAAACATGCAGCAGCAAATAAAAAAAACAATAAAACAATCTGCAGTTGTTCAACAATTGTCAGTTTGATTAAGAAAACATTTTTACTGTCTTTTACAAAAATAATTAATGGCATAATCAAAATAACAGAAATGACAAAAAATATATCTTTTTTTTCAAAGACCATATCTTGTTCTGGAATTAATAGCACAAAAAAATTAACCATAAACATAAGGAGTATTATTAAAAAAATATATTTTATTTTTAAAAAAAATAGGATTATGAAAATCAAAGAATCAATGGTTGCAAGGAAAAAAAATTTGTGGGTTTTTTTCCTAAAGATAAAAACAAAAAGCCAAAAAACTGATAAAACAAATATTAATTTCGACATTATAAAATAAATAATTTACCTCGGTTATTAAATTTATTTGGTAACTTTTTGTTTTTTTTCATGAGTTTCCCAGTCAAAAACAATAGGACTTGCAATAAAACAAGAAGAATATGTTCCAACTATAATACCCAAAACAATGGCAAGGGAAAAATTATTTAAAATTATTCCACCAAATAAATAAAGTGAAATTGCAACCAACAAAGTTGTCCCGGATGTTATTAATGTTCTGCTTAAAACTTCGTTTAAACTTCTGTTAATAATACTTTCAAATGATTCTTTTAATATATTTCGCATATTCTCCCTTATTCTGTCAAATACAACAACTGTATCTGTTAATGAATATCCTGCAATTGTAAGCAAGGCAGTTATAACAAGCAGATCAATTTCTTTATTCAAAAAAACCATAATACCTAAAACAACTAAAACATCATGTATTGTTGCAAGTGTGGCAGATACGGCAAATTTAAATTGAAATCTAACCCAGATATAAATTAATATGCCTATGGATGCCCAGAAGATTGCATATAATGCTTTTTGTTTTAACTGGGCTGAAACAACAGGTCCTATTACATTTTCTTCCAAAACAACAATGTCGTTATCCTGTGTTTCTTTTTTTAATGTATTTATTATTTCTGTTGAACCATATGCTGATTTAATATCTTTTAAAGTCGTTCTTATTAAAAAAATATTATCCGCTTCTGCTCCAACCTTTTGAAGATAAACCTTATATCCGATTTTTTCAAGAATTTCTCTTATCTTTTCAGAAGTCATTGGTTTTGAAAATTTTACCTGCACAGAAATACCGCCTGTAAAATCAAGCCCCATATTTGCTGTTCCTGTAATTATTTTAAACAAACCAAAAATGCCCATTAAAATAAGAACAGCTGACAAAACATAAGATATCTTTCTTAAACCTAAAAAATTTATTTTTGTATTTTTTACTATTTCAAACATTTAATTCCTCCATTTTATATACTTAAAGTTGTATATTGTTTTCTCATTTCAAATATTGCCTGAGTTATAAAAAACGCAGTATATAAACTCACAGTAACACCCCAGAAAAGTGTTACTGCAAATCCACGAACCGGGCCTGTCCCAAACTGAAATAATATTGCTGCTGTAATAAGTGAAGTAACATGCGAGTCAATGATTGTCCATAACGCTCTGTTATAGCCAGCATCAATTGCAGCACGAATTGTTTTCCCTGTTCTTAATTCCTCTCTTATTCTTTCTAATATTAAAACATTGGCATCAACTGCCATACCAAGTGTTAAAGTGAGACCTGCTATACCAGGTAAAGTCAATGTTGCATTTAATGCAGCCATTATGCCGAGAACAAAAAGTAAATTAAAAACAAGTGCAATATCAGCAATTATTCCTGAAATTTTGTAATAAAAAGCCATAAAAACAACAACCAGCAAAGCGCCTATTATTATTGCTTTTTTCCCTTTTGCAATTGAATCAGCACCAAGTGAAGGCCCTATTATATTTTTATTTATGATATTTACAGGCGCAGGCAATGCACCAGCGCGAAGAACCAAAGCCAAATCCTTTGCTTCTTCTATTGTAAAATTACCTTCTATAATTCCCTCGCCGCCGCTGATTCTTGTTTTTATAACCGGAGCAGAATAAATGGTATCATCTAAAATAATAGCAAGTCGCCTGCCAACATTATCACCTGTTACTTCTGCAAATTTTCTACCGCCTTCTGGCGATAATTTAAACCAGACAACAGGCATTCCATATGTCCCTATCTGCACTTTTGCATCCACCAGATCAGCACCTGTCACTGTTTGTTTTTTATTTAAAACCATGCGTTCGCCTTCTTTGTTTTTTAAAACATAAACATCTTCCGGAATTTTTGATATAACTGTGTTTCCCTCATTATCAGTAATATCTGCAATTTTTACATTTTCATTTACAAGTTTAAATTCAAGCATTGCTGTTTTTCCAATGACATTTAATGCACGTTCCGGGTCTTTTATTCCCGGCAGCTGTACAACAATGTATTTTTCACCCTCTCTTTGTATTAATGGTTCTGCAACACCTAATGCATCTATTCTGTTTCTTATAATTTCAAGAGCTCTTGCAACTGCTTCTTCCAGTTTTGTATTTTTTGGAAGATTTTGTTCATCAACTTCCATCTTTAAATACATACCACCCTGCAGGTCAAGACCTAATTTTATTTTCCCTTTTTCAATAACATTTCCTGCTGCGTCTTTTATATCAAAAGGGGGCCAGACCTTCCAGATTGATAAAACAACAAAAACAAGAGTTATAAATCCGACTATTTGAACTCTATTTCGCATTTTTTTCCTCCAGATTATTTCTTTTTTAATAATTGCATAACTGAATTTACTATGTTATCAATATTTAATCCATATTTGGTAAATAAATCTTCTGGTTCGCCTGACTCTGCAAATAAATCCTGAATACCAATTCTAACAACATAACTCGGATAATCCTCTGAAAGAGATTCTGTTACTGCAGAACCAAGCCCTCCAATTACTGTATGTTCTTCAACTGTGATTATCCTGCCTGTCTTTTGTGCACTTTTTATCAGTATCTCTTTATCCAAAGGTTTTATTGTTGGCATATGAATAACTTCTGCAGAAATTCCTTTTTCTTTTAATTTATTATACGCATCCAGAACTTTGAACAATATAACACCTGTTGAAACAAGCGTAATATCTTTACCTTCTTTTAAAACAATACCTTTTGCAAATTCAAATTTATAATCATCTCCAAAAACAACCGGCGTATTCATTCTTGCAAGACGGACATAAACAGGTGAATCATAATAATCTGCAAGAAATTCTATTAACTTTTCCGTTTCAACAGAATCAGCAGGTGATACAACTTTCATATTTGGTATGGCACGCAGTATTGCCATATCTTCACATGCCTGATGTGTTGGTCCATCTGCACCAACAGAAACACCTGCATGTGTTACAACAATTTTAACAGGTAAATTTGGATAAGCAACTGAATTTCTTATCTGTTCCCAGCATCTACCAGAACCAAACATTGCAAATGTAGAAGCAAAAGGATTCATTCCACATGCTGCAAGCCCTGCTGCAGTTCCAATCATATCCTGTTCTGCAATACCCATATCAAAAAATCTCTCCGGAAATTTCTTGCCAAAACGTATTGTTTGTGTTGACTTTGCCAAATCCGCATCCAAAACAATTATATTTTTATACTTTTCGCCAAGGCGGACAAGCGTGTCGCCATAGGTATTTCTCATAGATGTTATTTTTACTTGTTCTGCCATTCTTCACATCCTAATTCTTTTAATGCTTTTTCGCATTCTTCATCTGTTGGTGCAACTCCATGGTATTCAACTTTTCTTTCCATAAAAGAAACACCTTTGCCTTTTATTGTGCGGGCAATAATTATTGTAGGCATTCCTTTTGTTTTTTTGGCATCTTCAAATGCCTCTACTATTGCTTCATAATTATGGCCATCTATTTCTATAACATTCCAGTTAAAAGCTTTCCATTTATCAACAACCGGCTCAAGTCCTGATTTGACTTCACCAATTGAACCATCTATTTGTAAACCATTGTAGTCAAGTATGGCACAAACATTATCAAGGCGCCTGGTTGAAGATGTCATAGCAGCTTCCCATACTTGACCTTCCTGAATTTCACCATCACCAAGCATAACATAAACTCTGTAATCCAATCCCTTTATTCTTGCAGCAAGCGCCATTCCATTTGCAATGGAAAGCCCCTGGCCAAGTGAACCTGTCGTCATATCAACACCAGGAATTTCTTTCATATCCGGATGTCCGGATAATCCACCTATTTTTCGTAAAGTCCATAATTTATCTTCTTTAAAAAAACCCGCTTCAACCAAAGCAGCATATAAAGCAGGTGCAGCATGTCCTTTTGATAAAACAAATCTATCACGTTTTTCCCATTTAGGATTTTTTGGGTCTATCTTCATAACATGCATATAAAGTGTTGCTATCACATCAACAGCAGAAAGTGAACCGCCAAGATGTCCCGAGCGCGCACAGGCAAGCATTTTTATAATATTTCTTCTCATATTCAATGCTACTTTTTCAAGTTTTTTTATCGTATCATTGTAATCTTTATATACTTTTGCTTCACCGTCTTTTTTCTTTATTAAAATAAATTTTTCTATTTCCTGTTTTGTGGGAAGTCCTTCCTGAGCTCCAATTTTAGTAGTTACAAGAGCGCCTGCAGCATTTCCATAATCAATTGCATCTATGACAAATTTCCCATCTGCTATGGCAACAGCAACAGCACCCACAAAAGCATCACCACCGCCAACAGTGTCAACAACTTCAACCCCATATCTGTGAAAAACAGTAGCACCATGAACATTTACAAGAAGTGTTCCCTCTTTGCCCATTGTTATTATTACATGATTAACACCGAGTTTTCTTAATTCAAGTCCTGATAAAGTTCCTGTTTCCATATGGGAAATTACCCTGTTTGTCAAATAACCACCCTCTCTTTCATTCATAATGACAATATCAAGACCATTTAAAACACTTAAAACATCTTCACGATTTTTAGTTCCTATGGAACCAACATTTAAAATTGTTTTTACACCATATTTTTGAGCTATCTCAATTGCTTTTTTTACTGTTGGTATAGGAATTTCTGTACATACAACTACAACTTTTGAATCTTTTATTGCAGGAGCTGCTCTTTCAACATCTTCTGGAGTTAATTTATCATTTGCTCCCATAAACAATGTTACTTTATTTCCCCTGCTACCTGTTGTATTAACCAGAGCAACACCTGTTTCAAGTAAATTATCTTCTATAAAATAATCAAGGTTAATATTAGGATGTTTTAAGTTTTTCATCACAATACCCGGTATAAAATCTTTACCTTTTTTTGCAACAAAATATACTTTTTTACCAAGACGTGCAATTGCAACTGCCTGGTTTGCACCTTTTCCACCCGGTAAAAAATAAAGATTCTCACCTGCAATTGTTTCGCCACGCTCCGGCAAACGCTTTGTTTTTATCATAATATCAAAATTTATTGAGCCAATAACTGTAATTGCATCCTGCATTAACAAACTCCTGAAAAATAAAAAATCCTGTGATTAGAAATAAACAGGTAATAAAAATGTTTAAAAATTATAATATAATTATTATTGTTTTTCAAGAAAATTATTGTATTGATGTTATTATTTTGGATTTTCAATTATAAATTTTTTGATTTTGGTTTTTAAAACGTAAATCGAAAACCGTAAATTGTAAATTTTATTTATTTCAATCAGCAACCGGCAATTGACAATGTAGTTTCAAATCTCCCCCTGCCCCTCTTTTATACCGTAAAATTCACTTCGTTCATCACGTCTCTTTGAAAGAGGCGCAATCACTTATCTTCTTTTCAATCAATAATCAGCAACCAGCAATCGTCAAGTTATTTATCCCCCCTCACTTTTTCCTCTCCCCGCTGGGTCTGACCATTACCCACATCTTTATATAATAAGAAGCAGGTATATCCTGATTTTTGAGGAAAATTACGGGTGGTTCGTAGTGTTGTCTATTTTACTTACTCCCAATTTTAACGCCCTTATTAATGCTATCTAAGGGGTGTTGCGTAAGCCTCGCCTACTTTTGACTGTAAATTCTTTGCCCGACTTTTCCTCAACCGTTTTTTACGAAAAAATCAGCGGTATACCTGCTTCTTAATACTTATGGGTAATGGTGAGCCGCAGTGTAGAGGAAATTTTTTCCATCCGGCAATCAGCAAACGATAATGTATTTATAGCAGGTCTTCTGATCTGTCTGAATTTATACCATATTTTTTTAATATACCCACAGTTGCATTTTTTGCTTTTTCTGTTTCAAGTATTATTTTATTTCTATTTTCTAATTCTATTTCTATAAACTCTTCCTTTGTATTTTCTATTTTTTTAATTAAATCTTTAATTCCTGAAATTTCTTCTCCATTTACTTTTTGCACAATTAAATTAGCAAAATCGTGATACCCCTTATTTATCTCATCTGCAAGCACTCTTTGTAAAACAACAAGTTGCTGTTTTTTAGGTGTTGCAATTTCATAAAGAACTCTGTCTAAAAGCCCTGGTCTTCTATTCATCTGGTCCCAAAGAGCATAAATATAATTTACAGTAAGTTTTGAAAAAACAAGGCCGCTAAAAATATAATATGTTGGTTTAACATCATATTCTGTTCTTGGAACAATCGGAACATAATTCTTTAGAACAACCTGTAATTTTATTGGTTTTTTGTCTCTTAAAACTTCTATTGTAATTTTATCCCCGACATATTTTAAATCTGTTATAAAAGACAAATCAAGCCGACTTCTGCCAAAGGGAACTGTAGCATCATTTTCTATTTTTATACCATTGATTGATAAAATAACATCCCCTTCTTTTAAAATGTCATAAGAAGCTGAACCAAATTCAACCTCCTGCACAACAACACCTGTTTGGCCCTGCTTCATCCCAAGTTTTTTCCTATATGATTCATTCTCAAGTCCCTGGGTATTGATTCCAAGTGTGGGGAACCCTTTATAATCACCATCTTTTAAATCATTTAAAAAATGTTTTATCATAACTGATGGTATTGCATATCCGATGTTTTGTGCTTTTTCCATTGATTGAAAAGCAACTCCAACAATTTTTCCGTTTTGTAAAACAGGTCCTCCACTGTTACCCTGATTTATTGCTGCATCTATTTGTATTGCCAAAAAACTCCTCAAACTGTGTGAATACTGGCCTATTTCAACCCGAGATACTACTCCTTCTGTAACTGATAATTTATCTCCACCTATTGGAAATCCATAAACTTTTACTTTTTCTCCTGTCTCAGGAATATCTCCTATTTGTAAAATTGCTGAATTTCTGAAAAAATTTTTATCATCAACAGTTAAAAGCGCTAAATCGCATTCATGGTCAACAGCAAAAATTCTTGCCACATATTTTGTGGTCTCACCTGATTTATTAACCTGAATAAAAGTTGCATTGCTTATTATATGCGCATTTGTTAGTATTTTATTTCCATCAATTATGCAACCTGAGCCACTTGTTGTTTCCTGCCCGCTCATCTGCCATGGCTGTAAATAATCAGGTACATTTGCAACAGTGATTATTTTTACCATTGCTTTTTCTAATATTCCTGAATTTGCTGCAATTAAACAACCGGTGATAAAAAAAATAAAAACAATTCCAAAACTAATTTTTTTAGCCATTTTCATCTCCTTTTTTTATTGTTTGCTACCTTGACTTATTTTCGATTTTCAATTTAGACGGGGCCGGAACCCAGTTTCTACAACTACATTTTTTTGTCATTCCTGCTAAAGCAGGAATCCAGTTTTTTGTTTTTCCAATCTACAGCAATTGGCAATACAGTTTTAAATCTCCTCTTTCCCATCTTTACGAAAGAGAGGAAACTACTTTTCTTGTGTTCCTCCCCGCGCAAAGAGGGCACCGGGGGATTTGTTTTATTTTCCAATTTATAATTGTTATTTTTTCAGTTTTTAAATCGTAAATCGAAAAACGCAAATCGTAAATCCTTCTAATTCCCTGATTTGCTAAATTGCCTTATTGCCTAATTTTTATCTTTTAAATCAAGCAAATTTTGTCAATCAGACAATCTGGCAATCAAATAAATACATTTTCCATTTCACTTTTCACATTTTACATCTTTCCAACCCGCAATCACCAACCAGCAATTGGCAATATTATATCTACCCCGCAACCGGCAATCAGCAACCGGCAACGTAGTTTTATATTTTTCCTATTATTCTTTTTAACATTTTCTTGTATTTTTCTAAATGCTTGTTTGCGGATTGTTGTGTTTTCCCCTCTGCATAAATGTGAAAATATGGTCTGTCATTATCAGGTATTATTAAAATTCTTGAGCCACCATCTTTTAATTCTATTCCTTCTATATTATTATCATTATCAGATAAAGACATCAACTCCATCATCACATATCCCCTTTTGTCCCATGGAACCGGCTCTTCATCAATTATTAAATTATAAGAAGGAAGTGTATCAACCAAAGAAGATAATGAAGAATTATAAAATGCAAGGAATTCAAGAAATTTGACAGTTGACATCATTGCATCAAAAGTGGGATTAAAATCAGAAAAAATATAGCCGCCTTTTTCTTCTGCTACAAAATCCGCTTTTTTTTCATTGGCAACACTCATCATAGACCTGTAGGTTGTTCCGCATCTTATTATATTGCCGCCTGCTTCTTTTACAACTTCTTCAACTTTTGAAGTTATATTAACAGGCACTGCCACTGTTTTTCCTTTATATTTATTTAAAAACAATTTAATCATAGTTAATATGCCGTCATTGTCTTTTAAAATTCTACCTTTGTTATCCACAATAAATATTTTCTGACTACCTGCATCAATCATAATACCTGCATCTGCTTTTAGAGTTCTCACAGTTGATGATAGTTTTTCAAGATCATTTTCAAATTTATTGTGGTCCCTGGTAAGACGCTTTTCATCGAGATATCCATTTAAAGCAATTACTTCGCAGTTAAGTTCACCAAGAACAGATGGAAAAATATTTGAAGTTATTCCATAAGAATAATCTATAACAATTTTAAATTTTCTTTGTTTTATAATTTCAATATCTATATTCTTTTTAAATCCCTCAAGATAATATTCTAATGCCCGCGGCGGATATGATATTATACCTACTTTATCGTTTTCAACTCTTCTGAATTCTTCCCTGAAAAATGACGACTCAATTGTTTTTTCCTGACTTAAAGAAATATCCATACCATCTTTATCAAAAAACTTCATATCTATCATTTTTTCGTCATAAGGTGATTTTCTTATATGTAAACCACCTGCAACCTGCAATGACTTTGCAACATATTTGGTGATCGGTAAAGGCATAATACGGAAATCAAAAATATTAACCCCTGTTGATAAAATACCAGCCATTATTGCACGCTCTATTACAAATGAACTCCTGTGATAATCACGGGAAATCAAAATATAACTTTCCCGGGGAAAAATTGAAGCATACGCAGAACCAATTTTTGCACCGATTTCCGGCGTTAACTCAATATTTGCAACAGCTGTTATTCCATAAATATCAAATAATCTGTTTGACCAGCGTTCTCCCCATACAAGAGAAGAAGAAACAATTGAAAAATCATCCACCTTTTTATCAGGCCAGAGTTTTACCTCTGGTTTTATTATTGATTCCTTTCCAATAAAACAATTATCAGAAACAACCGCACCAACGCCAATATAACTTTTCCATCTAACTTTATTTCCGGAACCAATCACGCATTCTTTTATATCCACTTCTTTTTCTATTATATTTTTATTCCATAAAATCGAACGGATAATTTTAGCCCCGCTATCAATATAACAATCGTCTCCAATTACAGAATTGGCTATTTCAACCCCGTCCTCTATTGTTACATTATTACCTATAACAACGGAGTCCTTTAATTTTGCATTGGGATGTATCTTTACATTTTTTCCAACCCAGACATCCCTGCCAATTGTACCTTTTCTTTCACCTTTTATTTCGCAATCAATATCGCCATTTAAAATATCCTCATGGACCTGTCTGTATTCAGAGAGTGTGCCAATATCTTTCCAGTATCCGCTGCCTACAAAACCAAATAATTTTTCTTTATTATTTAACAAATAAGGAAAAAGATTTTTTGCAAAGTCATATTCGGTTTGTTGGGGGATGAAATCAAATATTTTTGAAGAAAATACATAAATACCGGTATTTATTGTATCAGAAAAAACTTCTCCCCAGGATGGTTTTTCAAGAAGTTTTTTTACTTTTCCATCATTTTCTGTTATTACAATACCATAACGCAACGGGTCTGTTGATTTTGTTAAAACAATTGTTGCAAGTGATTTATTTTTATTGTGAAAATCAATCGCATCTTTTAAAACAAAATTTGTTAAAACATCTCCGCTTATAACCAAAAAATCACTGTCTTTTATAGTATCTTTTGCAAGTGTAATGCATCCTGCTGTTCCTAAATCCCTGTCTGCTTTTACATATTTTATCTGGACCCCAAAATTTGTTCCATCCTTAAAATAATCTGAAATTATTTCCGGCTGGTAAAAAAGATTGATTATAATTTCAGTTAATCCATTTTTTTTTAATAAATTTATTATATGTTCTATCATTGGAATATTCATCACAGGAACCATTGGCTTTGGAATATTAACAGTCAATGGCCTTAACCTTGTTCCAAAACCACCAGCAAGTATGACTGCTTTCATATTTTATCCTTTTTGATTTTATTAAAAATTTTAATTTATAAATTCATTCTTTTAAATTATAGATTGAAATGTACCTGTTTAACATAGCAAAAACACTTTTATTTTTTTCCAAAGGATTCCAAGGATATCTTGCAACAACACCCCAGAAACATCTTGTAGCAGAAGCAGATGGTGCAAGATTTGAAATTGTCCAGTAGACAATGGTTCTACCACCTACATTAGATGTGCTACAACTATTGTCACATCCAACATAGTCCAAAACAGTTGGCAAAGTATCCCATAAATTAAAAGTAACTGTTGAAGCACTTGTATTTGTCACTGTTATACAGTAAGTAATTGTCTGACCTATTGTTGCCTGTGTTACATTAACTGACTTAAAAATTTTTAAATAAGAAGCACAATCATCAGTAACATAACAGTAAACCATACCTGTCTCTGCATCAGGTGTAGAGGCACCTTCGTACTCACATACATGAACACCATCATAATATAAAGGCACTTCTTTTAAATCCCCATAAGTATCACAATTAGGTGCTTCTGCAATTCTTGAATAATCATTTTCATCACTTAAACAGCGTGAACCAGTTCTTCTGAACATTGAATAAGGACTTCCTGATTGCATATAGCCACCACCCGGTGGAATTAAAAATGGCTTTGATGTCATATTTGCAAATGTTAATTCATAACACCAGTTAACCTGCCTTCCGTTTCCACAATCAGTGTATGTCTGGGAAATCATACCTGTTGTTGCTGGATTGTAAACACCACATTGTGCAGTTGACGATGCATCATACATCTGGAAATTTGTCGATGGCTGAGTTGTATCCCAGTTGCCATTTGGGTCATAAACACAATACTGATATGAAAATCCTTTCATCCAGACACCTGACTCACTCCAGTTATAAATTCTGAATTTCATTCTGTATTCATCATTGCTGCAAGAATTATCTTCTTTATCACTGATTATTGAGCCGGCATTGCACATCTGCAAATCTGCTTTTATAAAAGGAATACCTGTTATATTTATTGCACGAGCGCATTGTGCATCAACATTGCCCGAATTTGAACAACAGGTAGTTGCGAACTGACCGTTTTCTGCTGCTGCAATATGAATATAATAACTTCCTGCATGCTCTGGTGGTAAATGAACAACCACTCTTACTTTATATGTTCCTGGATTTGCATCATTGTCAATTTGCAAGCCGGAAGTTGCGCCCCATGTATCAGTTTGTTTCATTGCTGTTGTTGACTGAGCAACGTCATTTATCCACCATGTTGTTGTTGCACCAGCATAAGATGAACCTCTATATATTCCACCTTCATCTACAAGCCAGTTGTGTTTGCAATTTGAATCAGCACCACCGCCACTTAATGGTGTATTATTATCTGTCATTGAAATAGAAAATCGTAAAGCACCAGAAGTATGTGTTATGGTAAACTCAATTGTGATATCAGAATCAAGTGCAGCAGTTGAAGGAATTGAAATAGCATTACAATCCATTGTTACAGATGAAAACACATAAGAAACACATATAATAAATAATATTATAAATAAATTTAAAAATTTAAATAAAAAATGGTTTTTCATTGAATTTTCTCCATTATTTTATTAACTAATATAATTATATATTAAAAATATTATTTTTTCAAGTTAAATTTTACAAAATACTTACAAAACAATGATTTATTATAAAAAATATATAAAATTTATTATTAAGATAACTTTATATTATCCCCTTTAACATCTAATAACTCAATTAAAGATAAAAACTTGAATTTATTTAAACTGTGATGAATAACTTTTAAAAATTTCAATGCAATATTATAATTATATCCTTGCTTTTTAACATCAGCAGGTGCTTCATCACATCTAATAACCTCTGCAAGGGATTTTATATTGCATGATAATCCAGGCAAAGGTAAATACATACACACGACAACAAACTTTTTTACTGGTATTTCTTCTTTTGTATGCATAAGTAAACCAGATGTAGATATATTTACGACTTTGCTCTCGCTAAATTGAGATAATATTTTATCAGGATCAAAATGTTTTATCAAATTCCTATCTTCTTCTGTATCATCTAAAACTCTGTATCTTACTTTTACATTTATAGCAATTCTCGGGTAATCCCTTCGCTCCTGCGGAACTAAAAGTTCACCTTCTTTATTTAAATTCTCACTGTTTTCATTGTTTGAAGTTTTACCCACTTCCATTATTTTAATTCCTCCTTTATATTCAATAATTCATTTAAATTCATATATTTATAATTTTTCAGATTATGATGTAAAATTTTATGAAATTTTAAAGCAACTTTATAAAAATATTTACTTGCATCCATTGCTTTTTCTCTTCTTATTATTTCTGCCAGTGCCTTACAATTACAGGATATACCCGGAATTGATATATGCATATTAATTACAACAAAACTTTTTACAGGAACCTCTTCATTGGTGTACATTAAAATTCCTGTTTTTGAAACATTTATTGTCTCGCCCTCTTTAAAATCCATAAGGATTGAGTCAGCATCAAAAGTGCGGTTTAATGCTTTTGTTGCGTCTTCACTTGATAAAATCCTGTATCTAACAGGAACTGACATTGGAACACGCGGATGCTCACGTTTTTCCTTACCGAAATTTATCTCTCCTTCTAATTTTTCTTCTTCCATACGACACCCTCCTTGTAAATTTATTATTATGCCACCCTTCTATTATTTGTTATATTATAATATAAATATTATTTTTTTGCAATTACTTTTCAATTGATGTGGTATCCCCTCAGTTATTGTCTGTCCATTACCCACATCTTCTTTTTTAATAAGAAGCTGGTATATCCTGATTTTTGAGGAAAATTACGG
>Ga0078972_1005366_pt1 | contig 32695 bp, 31 predicted proteins | sample YelNatPaOPGAMG01_FD_67568 | JGI IMG/M metagenome (GOLD analysis project Ga0078972, IMG submission 67568) | Hot spring thermophilic microbial communities from Obsidian Pool, Yellowstone National Park, USA - OP-RAMG-01 (SPADES assembly) (version 2) | ecosystem: Environmental > Aquatic > Thermal... | reverse complement strand
CATACGCCCTCGCGGCGGCAAAACTCCTCAACCGTCAACCCGGCTTGCGCAAAACGATCGAACAGCGCCCGCCAACTGTGCTCGTCCAGGTGTCGGCGCCGCTTGACCGGCAGCATCCCTTGCGCTTGCTCTTGCATCGCTCAGCCTCCATCGTGTGATCGATGATGGGCATTGTTCAGCGTCAAGCTGCGCGCGAAAAGGATGCCGAGGGGTTACCGGTTACCCCTTGTCGGCCCCTACTGTGGCGCGTCGGTGCCGGTTGGGTCGGCGCCCGAGCATGGCCAGCGCTGCTTCTCGCTCGGCCGTGCCACCGGCATGCGTGATCTCGACATCGACGATGAGATCGTTGCGGTTCTCCATCAGGATGTGCCCCATGTGGCACAGGCGAGACTTGTCGCCCGGGCTCTTCTTGAACAGGCGGGCATCGGCATCCGTGGTGCTCTCGTGGGTGTCGTTGCTACGCTCCCGCCCTTTGAAGTTCACCTCGGGGTTGCGCCCGGGCGGCGGGCTACTGTCATCGCCACGGCGCTTGACGCGCTTGTGCGAGGCCCAGGCCTCGATCAGCGTGCCGTCCACGCTGAAGTGTTCGTCGCTGGCGAGCCGGCCCCACGGGGCGCTGCGCATTGCGCAGCATCTCCGGCGGCACCGAGGGCCGGCCACGTCGGGCATACACCGCCTCGAACTCGCGGTTCATCGTCGCCAGCAGCGCATCGACCACCGCGCGCAGTTTGCGCAAGGAGCGCAACGCTGGCACGCGCTCTTCAAGACGGATGTCACTGAACATCGCCCCCTGGAAGTCTTGGTCGCCTCTCATGGTCCTCGTATGGGTCCGTTCGCGGATGGCTTCAGATCGTCGTGGCCGACACGGGCGCCGGCGGGGGATTTTTCAACGGCCTGTAAAGGCATAACGTAATCTATCCCGCAATCCTTGCCAAATAAACTGACCGTTGCGGGATATTCTGGTCAGCGCCTGCGCCGCGAAACCGCCTGCAGCTTGGGTTCCATGCGATTAGGCGGGTCAAAAAACTCAATCTTTATGAGGCTGGATTCATAACATTTCTTTCCGTGAGCCGGCTGGAATGAGGCCATGTGACGAGCCTTTGCGCAAAGGAAAGACATGGCGCGCACTTGTCGTTGCGACCCGATAAGATGCAAGCATGCGAATTCTCTTAGCCAATGATGACGGGTATCTGGCCCCCGGCCTTGCCGCGCTGTATGAGGGCCTTCACAGGCGGTGGGATGTGACTGTGATCGCGCCTGAGCAAAACGCCAGTGCGGCGTCTAATGCGCTCACTCTCAACAGGCCGCTCTCGGTCTATACCGCGCAAAACGGTTTCCTGTATGTGAACGGAACGCCGTCTGACTGTGTGCATATCGCGTTGACTGGTTTGCTGGATTTTCGCCCTGACCTAGTGGTCAGCGGGGTGAACAACGGGGCCAATCTGGGTGACGACACCATTTATTCTGGAACAGTTGCCGCAGCGACGGAGGGCTACCTGTTCGGTATCCCGGCACTGGCTATCTCGCTTGTGGAAAAGGGCTGGAGACATCTGGATACCGCGGTGGCTGTGGCCGTGGATGTGGTTGCGAAGCTTGCGGAGGATCTGCCGCAACAGGCGCAGTTGCTCAATCTGAACGTTCCCAATCGGGCGCTGGATGCCTTGGGCGGCGTGCGTGTGACGCGCTTGGGTAAGCGGCATCCGAGCCAGCCCGTGGTCGTGCAGAAAAATCCATATGGCGACACGATTTACTGGATCGGCGCAGCGGGTGCAGCGATGGACAAGCAGCAGGGGACGGACTTTGATGCCATTGCCCAGGGCTGCGCGTCTCTGACTCCGCTGCAGCTGGATCTGACGCATCATGCGCAGCTTGAGCGATGTGCGGCCCGCTTTGAAACGCGGGGACTTGCGTGAGTTCAAGCGGCAAGTCGTCATCGCGTTTTGTGCATTGGCCCGTACGCGCCCCGCTGGACGCTGACCGTGCCGGTGCACCGCAGAGCTTCGCCTTGCAGCTGCGAACCCCGCTGACCGGGAGTCCGGTACGCCCGACTCCAGGCAGGCAGGACGCGACGCAAGTCGCCCTCATCCAAGGGCCGTCGCGTTGTTTGCCGCGACAGGTCGGCCTGGATTCAGACACCGTTCGCAAAGGCATGGTGGACAAGCTCAGGCAGCTCGGCGAGTTTGACGAGCGCGTGCTGCAGGCCTTGCAGGCGGTTCCACGGCATCACTTCGTCGAGCCGGGGCTTGCGGCGCAGGCCTATCTCGATAATGCGCTGCCCATCGGTTTTGAACAGACCATCTCCAAGCCTTCTGTCGTTGCACGCGGTCTGGATGCGGCACTCAAGGCCCTTGCGCCGCGCCCCAATCTGGGCAAGGTGCTCGACATCGGTACCGGCTGCGGTTATGCCGCCGCAGTCACGGCACGGCTGGCGGTAGAGGTCTACAGCGTCGAGCGCATTCGCGCTCTGCACGATCTGGCGCGCAAGAATCTGCGCGCCCTTCGTGTGCCGAATTTGCGTCTGATCTTGAGTGACGGCATGCTGGGCTGCGCGCAGGGCGCCCCCTTCGATGTGATTCTGTCCGGGGCAGCTGCGCTCACCGTGCCTCAGGCCTGGCTCGATCAGCTGGCTGTGAGTGGGGTGCTGATCGCTCCCATTGGCGACCCCCAGCAACTGTTGCTTTACCGTAAACGATCAACGACAAAATTTGATGTCAAACCAATCGAAGGCGCAAAGTTCGTCCCTCTAAAATCCGGTTTGATCTGAACACAAGCCCAACACCATGCGCATCGCACTTTTCGCTCTCTCTCTACTTCTTGCTTCGGTCTTGGGTGCATGCACCTCGGTCCCGCTGTCGCCTGTGCCAGTCGAGCAGAAGAGCTTTCAGAAGCTCACTACAGGGCAGTCGGCGCCACCGGCCACCGTTGCAGCCGCGCCTGCAGGCATTGCGACCGCAGCCTCGGCATCGCTGGCCGGGCAGCCGGGCTACTACACCGTACAGCCTGGCGATACCTTGCGGCGCATCGCCTTGCAGTATGGCACCACTTGGCAGGCTCTGGCGCAGTGGAACAACCTCGCCGATCCCAATGTGATTGAAGTCGGGCAGGTGCTTCGCGTGACGCCGCCTCACGGAGCGACACAAACAGCAGAGGCATCCGCACCACCTTTGCCCAGCGGAAGCCCGGCGCAGAGTTTTGCCGTGACGCCGCTGGCACCAGTTGCGCCCGTCAAGCCTGCCACGGATGCGACCGCTGCGCCTGCAGCCAAACCCTCGGCACCGCCCATCCTGCCGCGCCCTGCCGCCTCCGCGACGCCTGCTCCGAGTGGCCCGGCAGTCATGGCCAGCAATCTGACCACCGTGACGCATGATGGCATCGTCTGGTCCTGGCCGACGAGCGGCAAGATCATTCAAGGATTCAACGGAACGACCAGCAAGGGCATTGATATTGCGGGCAATCTGGGTGACCCAATCTATGCCGCAGCGGGCGGACGTGTGGTCTATGCGGGCTCTGAACTGCGTGGCTTTGGCAAGCTCATCATCATCAAGCACAACGACGATTTCATCAGCGTCTATGCCCACAACAACGTCATGCTCGTCAAGGAAGGCGAGGCGGTCAAGCGTGGGCAGAAGATCGCGGAGATGGGGTCGACGGATGCACCGCGCGTGGAACTGCATTTCGAGATTCGACTGCGTGGTAAATCCATTGATCCGGTTGGTTTGCTGCCCAAGCAGCCCTGAGCCTGAGGCATGGCCAGCGCACGCAAATCAGGCTCCCGTTCACGTGCTGCACCCATCGAGGCAGGCAGCGTTCCAGAGGGCGGAACGCCTGGCGCATCCGCTGCAAGCCAGCGCGCCGAGGAGTTGAATGGTCTGGCGCAAGGGCAGGCCGCTGCGGCGTCGGCACGGCCTGCTCCTATTCCTGAAGGCGCTTCGTGCCCACCAGCTTCACTGGCTGCGATTGATGACGAATCCGGTGTCAGTGCGCTTCAGTCCTATCTCAACCATATCCGCGCCAAACCCCTGTTCACGCCGGAGCAGGAGTTCGAGATAGCGACCCGCGCCAAATCCGGAGAGTTCAGCGCGCGCCAGGCCATGGTCGAGCACAACCTCCGACTGGTGGTCAGCATCGCAAAATCCTATGTCGGCCGTGGTGCCGCCTTGGGCGATTTGATCGAAGAGGGTAACCTTGGCCTGATTCACGCGATCGAAAAATTTGAGCCCGAACGGGGATTCCGATTTTCGACTTACGCAAGCTGGTGGATACGCCAGAGCATCGAGCGTGCATTGATGCAGCAAGTCCGCACCATCCGTTTGCCGGTGCATGTCATCCGCGAGCTCAATCAAGTGCTGCGGGCGCGCAAGCATCTGGAGCAGGCCGCGAGCTATCGTGGGCAGACTTCCGTCGAGGATATTGCTGCGCTACTGGGGAGAAACGCGGACGAGGTGGCCGATTTGCTGGCCCTGGCCGAGCAGCCCACTTCCCTTGATGCTTTGCGCGAAACGCAGTCGGGTGAGAGCTATGCCGACCAGTTTGCCGACCAGGATGCGCAAAGCATGGAAGAGCAGACCCAGTCCCGAGAGGTCGAGGCGCTGGTCGATTCCTGGGTCGGCGCCCTCGCCGAGCGTGAGCGTGAGGTCATCGAGGCGCGATTCGGCTTACACGGCCGCGAACTGGAAACCCTGGAATCCCTGGCGCAACGCCTCAGTCTCACACGTGAGCGGGTGAGACAAATCCAGCAAGAAGCCTTGCTCAAGCTCAAGGGGCACCTAGCGCGCAACGGAGTCGATAAGGGTGCCCTCCTTTGATGTGCCGACAGATCGCCATCCCATGAACCGCACCCCCATCGTCGCCTTTGATATCGAGACCATTCCAGATCCCGACGCGCTGCGCGCCGCAGGCATGGCTGATATCGGCCTGGACGATCACGACACCGTCTTGCAGGCACAGACACGCCGCCTTGAGAAGACCGGGAGCGACTTCTTGCCGGTGCACTGCCAGAAAGTGCTGGTCATTTCCTGCACCTTTCGCAACCACGAAGGCCTGAAAATTCATTCCTTCGTCGATCAGGGTGGACAGGAAGGGCAGGTGGTGCAGAGTTTTTTCCGTGTGATCGAAAAGCACGCGCCGCAACTCGTGTCGTGGAACGGCGGTGGTTTCGACCTTCCCGTGCTGCATTACCGCGGTTTGGTGCATGGCGTTGTTGCACCGAAATACTGGGATATGGGCGAGGATGATCGGGAAATGAAGTGGAATAACTACATCTCCCGGTATCACACCCGCCACCTGGATTTGATGGATCTGCTCGCGCTGTACCAGCCGCGGGCAAACGCCCCGATGGATGTACTGGCAAAATTGTGCGGTTTTCCCGGCAAACTTGGCATGGACGGCAGCAAGGTCTATGAAGCTTGGCGGGCAGGCCAGACCGACGACATTCGGCGTTATTGTGAAACCGATGTCATGAACACCTACCTGCTGTATTGCCGCTATCAGTTAATGCGTGGCGGCTTGTCGGCCGGCGAATATGCCCATGAAATGCAGGTCGTGCGTCAGACACTGGGCACGCTGGCGGCGCATGAGGCGCACTGGCAAGAATATCTGGCCGCCTGGCCCCCGTCTGAAACTGCAGCGTAATCGTGCAGCGTAATCGGCGCAGGGCGTCGCCAGCGCGCATCGACGCCACCGAGTTTGCGAGGGCGCATCTGTTCCAATAGAGGCCATGGAACAACGTGAACGCATGGAATGGCTGCAGATCGACGGCCTGGATCTTGAGGCGCGCGGCGTCGGCCGCAGTGAAAACGGCAAGGTGGTCTTCGTTTCCAATGCTTTGCCCGGAGAGCGCATTCAGACCAGCATCACGCGCAGCAAGCGCAACTGGGAATCCGGCACCGCAGTCGCCTGGGCCAATACGTCCAGCAGCCGCGTGACGCCCAAGTGCCCCCATTTTGGCATCTGTGGGGGGTGCAGTATGCAGCATGTCGACCCCGCAGCCCAACTGGCATTCAAGCAACGGACTCTGGAAGATGATTTCTGGCACTTGAGCCGACTGCGGCCGCAAACCCTGCTGCGTCCCATCGCAGGGCCCAGCTGGGGCTATCGCACCCGGGCACGGTTAACGGTTCGTCTGGTGGTCAAGAAGGGGGGCGTCCTCGTTGGTTTCCATGAAAAAGGCTCAAGTTACGTAGCAGATATGCGCAGTTGTGCAATTTTGCCGCCGAAGGTGTCTGACCTTCTGCTGCCGCTGCGCGCGTTGATCGCGAACCTCTCCCGACCTGAGCGGGTGCCGCAAATCGAGCTGGCCATGGGCGACAGTGTGACCGCGCTGGTGCTGCGGCATCTGGAGCCATTGACCGAGGCAGATCGGCTGCTTCTGCGCGACTTTGGTGTCAAGCACCATGTGCAATGGTGGTTGCAGGCCAAGGGGCCGGATTCCGTCGTGCTGCTCGATGGAGACGGCGAGCAACTGCGCTACGGTCTGCCAGAGTTTGGCATCACCATGCCATTCCGCCCGACAGATTTCACGCAGGTGAACCCGCAGATCAACCGTGTCATGGTGGCGCGTGCGCTGCGCCTGCTGGATGCGAAGGCAACAGACCGGGTCATCGACTGGTTCTGTGGCCTGGGCAATTTCACCTTGCCAATCGCCGCGCAGGCGCGCGCGGTGCTCGGGGTTGAAGGTAGCGCCACGCTGGTGGCGCGTGCGCTGGACAACGCCCTGAAGAACGATTTGCAGGACAAGGTGACGTTCACGGCGCGCAATCTGTTCGAGATGGACGCTGCCGATCTGCGCGCCTATGGCGAAGCGGATCTGTGGCTGGTGGACCCACCGCGCGATGGTGCGCTGGCCTTGTGTAAGGCCTTGGTGGTGGCAGTTGGTGGATCCCTGTCCGCCAGCGCAGGAGAGCGGAAAAACGCGGAGTTGCCGTCAGATGGCAAGGGCGAGGAACGAGTGTCATTCAATCCGCCACGACGGATTGTTTATGTCTCGTGCAATCCCGCCACACTGGCTCGGGATGCCGGCTTGCTGGTGCATCACGGCGGCTATACCTTGCGTGCGGCGGGTGTGATGAATATGTTCCCGCAGACAGCGCACGTGGAGTCGATGGCGGTGTTTGAGCGCGACTGACGCTGTGCGCATGAGAAAACGCCCGCGACAGCGGGCGTTTTTGTTGAGGAGTGCCAGTTTTCAGCGGCGTCCGCCGCCACTGAAAAAGCTCAGGATCGACAGCAGGTTGACGAACACGTTGTAGATGTCGAGATAGATGGCCAGGGTTGCTGTGATGTAATTGGTCTCGCCGCCGTTGATGACGCGCTGCACATCGATCAGCATGAAGGCCGAGAAGATCACGATCGCGACGACCGAGAAGGTCAGCATCAGCGCAGGCAGTTGCAGCCAGATGTTGGCGATGCCTGCGAGGATGAGCAGGATGACGCCGACGAACAGCATTTTCGACAGGCCGGACAGATCGCGCTTGACCACATTGGCCAGCGTGGCCATGGCACCGAAAATGACCGCTGTGCCGCCGAAGGCCAGCATGATGAGCTGCGGCCCGTTGCTCATGCCAAGCACGAAGCCGAGCATCTGCGACAGCATCACGCCCATGAAGAAAGTAAACAACAGCAGCAGCCCGACGCCGGTGCTCGAATTTTTGGTGCGCTCGATGCCGAACATCAGCCCGAAGGCACCGACCAGGAACACGATCATGGTCATGCCAGGGCTTTGCGCCATGGCCAGATTCAGACCGGTTGCCATGCCCACCCACGCGCCGATGACGGTGGGGATGAGCGAAAGGGCCAGCAGCGAATAGGTTTGCCGCAGAACCTTATTGCGCACGGTCATTGCGCTGCCCGGTTGGGCGTAGACGGTGTAATCGCGTTGCTCGTTCATGGAAAAACTCCGTTCCTTGATGTGGAAACTGTCAGTGAGACTAGCACAGGCTAGATAGGTTCCACTGGCTGCATTTCAATCGCGGCGAAATGAAATTGCAAGCAATAAGAGTGCGATTCAGTTTGGGTTCAGGCTGCCAGTGGTGCGGTGCCGTAAACCTCGGTTATTCGCCGCAGCGCGCTGTCCAAGGTGAGATGGTGGTTTTGTGGGCCGTGAACCGCGATTTTCTCGGAACCGAGCACATTGCCCAGACGGGTGCAGTCCGCGAGCGTCCAACAGTGCGACAAGCCGTAGAGCAGTCCGGCGCGGAACGCATCGCCACAGCCCGTTGGGTCGCAGACGGCGCGGGCGGGTACGCCGGGAATGTCCAACGCAGCGGCGCCATCGCTCCATATGCGGCAACCCAATTCGCCGCGCGTGACCACCAGGCCCTGCACCAGCGTGGCGATGTAATCCAGGCTCCAGCCGGTGCGTTCTACCAGCAACTCGGCCTCGTAGTCGTTGACCGCGACCCAGCTTGCCTTGGCGATGAAGTCGCGCAGGTCGGCGCCGTCGAACAGGGGCATGCCCTGGCCCGGATCGAACACGAAGGGGATGCTTGCCGCGGCGAGTTGCGCGGCATGATCGATCATGGCCGAGCGGCCGTCCGGCGCGATGATGGCCAGATCGACGCCAACGTCCAGCGGCACGGGTAACTCGTGCGCCCGGGCCATGGCCCCTGGGTGGAACGAGGTGATCTGGTTGTTGTCGCGGTCGGTGATGATGTGCGCCTGAGCGGTGAAGGTGTCGGTCAACTGTCCGACATGTGTGCGGGGGATGTGCAGCGCATCGAGGCGGTCGAGATAGCTCTGACCATCGGCACCCAGCGCACCCAGGATGAGCGGCTGGCCGCCCAGCAGGGCGAGGCTGTAGGCGATGTTGCCCGCACAACCGCCAAACTCGCGCCGCATGGTAGGGACGAGAAAGCTGATATTGAGGATGTGGACTTTGTCGGGCAGGATGTGTTCGGCGAAGCGGCCGTCGAAGGTGGTGATGGTGTCGTAGGCGAGCGAGCCGCAGATGAGGGTGGACATGGGGTTCAGCCCTCGAATCGCAGGGCAGGAAAGAGGATGACGTCGCGGATGCTGGGCGCATCGGTCAGCAGCATGACCAGTCGGTCGATGCCGATGCCGCAGCCGCCCGCTGGCGGCATGCCGTATTCCAGTGCGCGCACGTAGTCGGCGTCGAAGTACATGGCTTCGTCGTCGCCGGCTTCCTTGGCCTGCACTTGCGACTGGAAGCGCGCGGCCTGGTCCTCGGGGTCGTTCAGCTCGGAGAAGCCGTTGGCGATTTCGCGGCCGGTGATGAATAACTCGAAGCGCTCGGTGGTGTTTGCATCAGCATCGGAGGCGCGGGCCAGAGGCGACACTTCCACCGGGTAATCGACGATGAAGGTCGGTTCCCACAGCAGGTGCTCGGCGACTTCTTCAAACAGCGCGAGCTGCAACGCGCCCAGTCCCATGCCCTTGAGCTTGTGCGGAGCATGATCGGCATCGAGGCGGCGCAATTCACCGCGCAAAAAGCCGTCATCGGCCAATTGCGCATCGGTGTAGCTGGGCGCGTGCTTCTGAATCGCCTGGGTGAGGGTGAGGCGGGCAAATGGCGCGCTCAGGTCGAGGGGGCGGCCCTGGTGCGTGAGCACGGCCGTGCCGCAGGTGAGCTGCGCGGTGTTGCGAATCAGCGCTTCGGTGAAGTCCATCTGGTCGCGGTACGTCCACCACGCAGCGTAAAACTCCATCATGGTGAATTCGGGGTTGTGCCGGGGGCTCAGGCCCTCGTTGCGGAAATTGCGGTTGATTTCGAACACGCGCTCGAAGCCGCCGACCAGCAGCCGCTTGAGGTACAGCTCAGGCGCGATGCGCAGGAACATCTGCTGGTCCAGCGCGTTATGGTGCGTGACAAAGGGTTTGGCCGCCGCACCGCCCGGAATGGGGTGGAGCATGGGCGTTTCAACCTCCATGAATCCGGCGGCCAGCATTTCCTGACGAAGCACCGCGATCGCTTTGCTGCGTAGCGCGAAACGTTCGCGCGACTCAGGCGTGACGATCAGATCGACATAGCGCTGGCGATAACGCGTTTCCACGTCTTCGAGGCCGTGGAACTTGTCGGGCAGGGGCCGCAGCGCTTTGACCAGCAGGCGCACCTGTTCCGCCCGGATGGTCAGCTCGCCAGTGCGCGTCTTGAACAGCACGCCTTCACAACCGATCCAGTCGCCGAGGTCGTAGTGCTTGAAGGCCGCATGCGCGTCTTCGCCGGTGACGTCGTTGGAGACATGGATTTGGATGCGCCCGGTGCCATCCTGCAAGGTGGCGAAACTGGCCTTGCCCATGACACGCTTGAGCATCATGCGCCCGGCCACCCGCACCCGCACCGCGGCGGCTTCCAGCGCCTCGGGCTCGTCGCCACCGTGCTGCGCCTGCAGGCTGATGGCCTGGTGCGCGGGTTTGAAGTCGTTCGGGAAGGCGGGTGCGGTCTGACGCAGGGCAGCGAGCTTGGAGCGGCGTTCAGCAATCAGCGGGCCGTCGTCGGTCTGAGGCGGATGGGATGCGTCGGTATTCATGCAGGAAGGAGCGATCGGGTCGGGCCGCGAAGAGGTGCGGCGGGTAGGTCTGCGGGGCGGGCGACATGCGCCTCATACTCCCGTTCAAGTGAGGCATTTTAGCCCCGCCCCCGATGGGCTCGGACACGGGCAGGCGGGCGGCTCTCTCCAGCCAGCGCAGAGTGTGGGCGGGCCAGGGCACGAAACGGGTTGGCTCTAGCCAAGGACGAGCCCGAGCCCCAGCCAGAACAGACTAATCAGGGTGATCTGCGCCAAAAGGTTGGCGACGCCGAAGCTGCGCTGCGCACCGGCAAATCCGGCAAAGACTTTGCTCACACCATTCGCCGCCAGGGCGATGCCGATGGCAGCAAGCGCCTGCCGGTCGTTCAGATTGCCATTGGCGGCCAGCTGAGCGGCGGATGCCGCCGCTGCGTGGGCATCTGCAAATCCTCCAAGCCCTGCGGCCAGAAGCGCACCCTGGGTGCCCAAGGCATGGCTTGCCCAATCGGCCACGAGGAGCACGACAGCAAGCACGGCTGCAAACAGAACAGCCTGAAGCGGCTGAAACGGATGCCGCGAGGCCAGTTCAGGCCACACGGTGTCCAGGGGGGCTTGCGCGCCGCGCTCCATGCGCCTCAGCGCCCCCAACGAGAGCAAAGTCCCAAGGGTGTAGAGCGCCACGGCGGGCCAAAGGTGAAGAAGCAGGGCGGGCGCGATCAGGGCGACGATCACGCTCAACTCGGCCACGGTGGCCACATTGGACAAGAATGCGGCCTGCAGACCCTCGCGCCGCGCGCCGCCGGCTGATCCAGATCGTTGCGCCATGCCAGCAATTGTCGCGGTGCTTGAGATAAAGCCACCAGCCAGGCCTGCCAGCGCCAGTCCGCGTTGGTTGCCGAAAAAACGGACCGCGATATGTCCCAGCGACTGGATCGCCATGATAAGTACTGCCAGCAGCCAGAGCCTATGCAAATTCAGGCCGGCCAGCCACGCTATCGGCCGATCGGGCAGCAGTGGCAACACCACCAAGGCCGAAGCGGCCAGCAGCAGGCCAAACTCCATCTCCTGGGCACTCAGCAGATCGCGTGCGAATCGATGCAGGGCGTTTTTCGCAGCCAGTATCCCGGCGACGACCACCGCCAGTCCGGCCGCCCAGCCGGGCGACTGCACGGCGAGCGCGCCGATCAGCACCGTCAGGATGAGTGCGAACTCGGTCGTCAATCCGGGATCGGCAGAGCGGGTCAGCACATAGCTGCCGAACGCCAGCAAGGCAAACCCGGCGAGGACCAGCGCGAGAATCGCCGTGTCGATGGAAGCAGCCGCCGTTCCCGCCAGCGCAGCGAGAGTGAAACTGCGCAGTCCGGCAGGCGAGTCGGGAGGCTGGCTGCGCTCGCGCTCGATGCCAATGAGCAAACCGGCGCCGAGGGCGGCGCGCCACGCAAGGGCCGATGGTTCAATCATGGTTGCGGCAACCAAGCGGGGTTGAATGGGCGAAGACCGGTGAGAGAAAACCGAGAACGCGTCACGCTTTCAATACCGCATCTTGGCGTTCACATCAGAGGCAGAATACCCGGCGATCTGGCCGAAGACCAGCTCGATCAAGGCGCCGTGCAGCTGGCACCGGCGATGTGATCTTGCGCACGCATCTGGCCCGATTTGGACAGAACCAGATCGACTCCGGGTGCCGCCTTTGTCGATTCGGCGCAGATCCGAAGTGTCCCTGCGGCAAAAGCGCCATTCGGTTGCTCGGCATGTCCGATGGGATGGAACAGAATGGGCATTTTCATGGAACGATTGGCCATGATGCGAACGCTACGCCCTAGTTTGGCCGAGCCTTCCTGCACCACCGTTTCGTCCAGGTCGGGTTTCCCGTTTCGATTGCGGTCGGTGAAGATGAGCCATTGCCCGCTGCTCCAATCATTGTGACATCCTGATTGGGCAATGCCTGCGCAAATGGTCACGACCTGATTCTTGGTGATGGCAGACTGCCTGGCCATCGCGAATGCGGTCATCAAGGCATTGCTGCTGACGTTGATGCGATAGTGCTCCGCCAGGCTAGACATCGAAGGAACTGCAATCGCCGCCATCAGCCCCATGATCGACACGGCAACCAGCATTTCCGCAAGGCTAAAGCCGTGGGGATGGTGGACTCTCCAGTTGGTCGGGCATTCCCTTTGCATCACGCGCCCCCACGGAAACGGTAACGGCCTGATTATGGGCGAGGAATAGGCTTCCTGATGAGATGTTTTTCAATCCTTGGGATTGCGATCGAATTTTCTCTTACCAGCAGGATCTGACGGTGCCTGAACCGCTGATCGATTTTGTCCCGGCCTGGTCCAGGGAAACAGTTCCGCACTCCGTATCGCGGTTCGCCTGAGTGCCTTGGGGTGTTGCGAGGAGACGGTAGGTCGACTGGCCTAGCGAGTTCGGTGCGAAACTGAACCGGTAATCCGTATTCTGGTCGGACGCGCAAGACAGCGTGGGTAGCGCATGGGGCACGCCGGCGGAATCCTGGTCGTAACGCAGGTTGGTGGAGTAGTACCTCTCCATATAGTTGGCATATTCACCCAGACAGGCTTCAGCTGCGACACGCTTGGTCTTGGTCACATGACTGATATACGACGGATAGGCCACGGCGGCAATGATGGATACGATGGCCACGACGATCATCAATTCGATCAACGTGAACCCTTGGCCAATAGGTCTGCGCACCATCGGTTCGGACGGATGTTGGGGCAGGGAGTGCGGCATGGCGAGTTTTTCCTCACGGATTGACGAGTTCGGCCCAGGACACTCGCCCTGGGTTGGAAACCCGCGGATTGACCTGGGTGTTGAAAATGGTCCCGTTCTGGTTGGCAAGGAGGGTGGTGCTGATGAAACTGCTCATGCCCGTCAGCGCGGTGAGTCCGATGCCGGCGATGGAAATGGTCTGACTGTTGACGGTGACTTTGTCGGATGCGTTGAAGACGCGATCCCCGTTGCGGTCAAAGAAAATGTTGGTGGGGTTGGTGCCGGTGAACGGATCGACCGCCATGATCCAGCCGCGCCCAGACGGCGCGCAGACATCGGTATTGTCCGGAATGAGCGTGCTGCCGATGAGCAGGTTTTGATAAGCCTGGTTGGCCACGATCATGCGTTCTCCCTGAGGCGTGTTGGAAGGGGGCAAGAGGTTCATGAACCAGCCTTTCTTTCCGCTCATGTCGCCCGGCGTCCCTAGGCTGACCGTGCGGGACGGCAGCGTGGCCGGCACAGGCGGCGTGGCGCTCGGGTCAGCGGCCGTGCCTGCGGTTTCTGACGTGATGTTCCGCTCAGTCAGATCGCTCTTGACGATGGGAAAGCTGGCTTGTGACACATCCAACCCGTACCAGGTCTGCACATCCTGGTTCTTCAGATCATCCGAACTGAGATAGCGCCCGGTACCGAAGAACAGCCACACATGGCCTGTATCGGGGTTCTTGGCGGCGAACATTGGCGCGGTGATGGGCTGCACCTTGTTGCTGGGGTCTTTCGCCGTGAACAGGAGCGTGCCGGTGCTTGAGGCATTGGCGAGATCGAAGGACCAGACATTGCCCTGCAGATCACCAGCATAGGCCTTGGTGCTGATGCCATTGCTGAGGTTGTCGATCCAGACGATGGGCGTGGCCAGTCCGTTATCGGTTGCGGTGTTGGTCGTGTGACGAGAGACAGTACCGGTTTGGAGACTGATTTGCAGGAGCTGCGCGGTGCCGGTCGCGCTGTTCATGCCGTTGCCCACCAGAACCGACCATTCGCCGTTCGCGGTTTGCGCAATGATGGGCTTGCCAATCGTCTGGCCCAGGGAGCCATCGGAGACCTTGCCGAGAAACCTCACGCTTGCGGGGTTGGTGATGTCGAGCATGTAGATCGAGCGCGTCACACCACGCCCCGTTGTACCAACGAGCACCGTGCGCCATGCAGCGGGCGATCCGATGTAGACATCGGCCACGGTGACCTCGCCATCATTGAAGTATTGATGAGGATTGAGGCCGGAGCCGTAGTTTTTCTGGGCGAGCACGCTCGGGTTGGTCGATGCGGCGAGGACTGCTCCAGGCATGAAGGCGAAGGTCTCTACGCCGGTGTTGGCATTGAAGCCGTGCAGCATGCCGTCGTTGGACGCCACGTAGATCGTGGGAGTACGGCTGGCCTGGGCCGCCGCGAAGGACTTGAAGCTGCCCGAGCCGGTAAAGGTGGCGTTGGCGTAAGGACCGGCATCGGGCTTGCCGACATAGATCGGTTGGGAATTGATGATGTCGCCCAGCGCCGTGGTGCGATTGCGGAGCGTGCCGCCGTTGCGGATTTCCTTGGAGGCGTCGCCACGGAGGTAGTTGACTGTATCGGTGGTCCAGCCGTATTTGCCGCTGACGTTTGTGCTATCGAAAGTCACATAGCTGCCATTCACCACGGTGTAGATCGTGCGGCTGGCCGCGGCAGGCAAGACCGTGGCGGCATCCCATGCCTGCGTGGTCGCGGCGCCGGTGGTCGGGTCAAGGTTGAAGGCCTTGAGCGAACCGCTCCAGACGCCTTCCTTGTAGCTTGCCTGATACACCCGACTGCCGTTATTGAGCTGGGTGGAGTTGGTGGAAAGCGAGGCCGTGCTGCCGACATTTTCGCTGGCAATGGCCGAGAACGCGGCTTCCAGCGACTGCTTCATGGTCTTGGCGTCGCCACCTGTGAAGAAATTGTCAGGACGTTTGTCGTTGGTGCTCAGCGTCTGACCATTGGTCCACCACGAAGCGTCTGGAAGCGCTGTGGTGTTGGCATAGGGGTCGTAGTTGGCGGGTACAGAGAACCCGCCATACTTGGCCGCGAGCCAGTATTGGTTATTTGCTTTACCTAGGAGTACTTGGTTCTCCATCACATCAACCCAGTAGGTGGAGACGGTCTGCTTGCCGGGCAGATCCGGGCGCATGTCCACGGTGTGGGCGTCGTAGGCGAGCCCAGCGATATAGGCCGAGTTGTGCCGGCCGCTGAACGAGGTACCCGCAGTTGCGGTCATGCCGTTGATCGTGATGCCCTCGAGTTGGGCCACTTTTTCCGTCGCGGTCTTCACGTTGACGCTGGTGTCGGCAGCCACTTCGGCTGGCACGGCGGGCTCGGTGTCGGTATTCAGATTGCCCGGAAGGTTCTTGTCGTCCCAGGTGTTGACGTCGCCAATGCCCAATATGAAGCTGCGCTGGCAGGCGTACTGCCAGGGGTCCGACCATGAACGCACCACCGGAAAGCCATCGGCCATTTTGTAAGCCGTGCCATCCGGATAGGCACTGATGCTGTTGTATGACTTGACAGGACCCTGATTTTTTAGATAACGCAGCGCGGCGTAATACATCTCGCTGACCGGGTCATAGCTTTTGTCGCTCGCCGTGGTCATCTGACCGAATTTGTTGATGTAGTTGATGACGCCACTGTCCTGAATGTCAGGTGACGTGGCATACGCCGCGGTGGTGTCCGATGCGGCGGTGGGTTGGGGGTTGCGGATGAAGGTGCCGTCGGTTGCGCTCCATTCGGCTTGGGGATTGGGGGCGGGCGTGGTGCCCGGCAGATAGGTCTTGGGCCCGACAAAGCCCTGTGAGGCGCGCAGCGCCGCGCCGTCCTGAAGCTCTTTGGAGATGTTGAGATAGCCGAACACGCTGTAGGTGAAGACGGAACCATACTTCTGGATCAGGCCCTCCGGTTTGGCGTTGTTGCCATAGGCCACGCAGTTGTCCTCGAGCATGCCGCTTTTGCAGACTTGTACGTCGATGTTGACGGAGTACACCCATCCTGCCTTCAAGCTCTGGGCAGGGTCGTATTCGACAGCGCCCTTGCTTTGCGCAGTGTTTGGATTGTCGAGCAGATAGCGCAGGCTGCGGTCGGTGTTGTCCTTATCTTTGACGGTGTTGCTGTTGGCAGAGATGAAGTACATCCGGTTGCCCAGCCCGGCGAGTTTTGTCGAAAAGTAGCTGAAACTCGACGGTGTGTTGTTTTGCACCGTCGTCGCACCGGAGATGTCGAGAGCGCCTGTACCTGTTTGCCCGGTATGACGCGCCTTTTCCAGAATGGTGAGGGCGGCGGTGTCGACGACCCGGTAGCCTCCAGTCAGGGTGGAGCGAAAGACGTCAATGGTCTGGGTGGCGGCCCAGTTCAGATAGTTGCCGCTCCAGGCGCTGGAACAGGTGCGGTTGCTTGCAGCGCCTGTGGGGGTGAAATAGTTGTTGGTTCCGCCATTGACGCCGATGAACGTGGGCACCGTGGAGCCTGCGATGGCGTAGCTGTAGCACTTGTTCGGGTCGAAATAGCCGTAATACGTTTTGCTGGTGTCGAAGCTGTCCACATTGGCCATGCTCATCACGGTGGGCCATTCCACAGAGGGCGTGAGCACGAGATTGCCAGGGACATTGTTGCTCAGGGTCAGCGGCTGCTGGTCGATGGACACGGTGGCTTGAGCGAGCGGTGCGGCGCTCAGGCTCCAGGCGATACACAGCAGAACCAGCTTCTTCCAGAGTGGGGTGCGACGAGGCGATGTTTGCGAACGCATGGCGATGTCCCTTGAGGTTCGAAGGCTCGTGTGAGAGGGGCGGGGCGCTTTACTGGCGGACCCAAGCCTGCAGCGTGACCGTGGCGCGGTCCGGCGCCGTGGACGGGTCGGCGCTGCGCGCGGTAATGCGATAGAAGTGTGCGGTGGGGGTAACTGGCGCTGCGCCATATTGCGCGCTGTTGGCTGTCTGCTGCGGGCCTAAAGTGGTACGGCGGTCGTTCCACAAGCCCATGTCTTCGATTACATACTGCGGCTGGCCTGCGGCATTACGGCCCGCGGTGTATTGATTGGCCGCGGTTCCGGTTGGCACGGTTTGCCAGGCACCGGCTGCGTCAGCCTGCGCGGAAGGGTTGTTGTCGCACTGGGTCGCGGCGACCGTGCAGTCTCGCCAGATTGTCGCGCTGTTGGCCTGCAGCAGGCCCTGGGCAACGCGTAAGGCGGCTTCGCTGTTTTGCAGGGCGATCTGCCGATCCTGCAGATTGCTGGCCATTTTTTCCTGCAGGGTTGTGCTGCGGATGGAGGCCAGACCGATGACTGTGACGATCACCAGCAGAATGAGCGCGACGATGAGAGTCACCCCACGCTGGGCGTGCCCAGATCCGCGGGTGAATGCGAGGGGATGAGGAAAGGCTGGCATGGTTCAGCTCACTCGGTTGCGCAGAGCGATGACGGTGGTGACGTTGCGTGTGAGTGGTTTCGCGTTGGTGTCGGTCACGGACTGTCGGGTGGTGCTTTGCAGGGTGAGGGTGATCTGCATGGCATCGACGGCATTCCAATTGGCGACGTATGGGGCATTGACATAGGTGGCCTTGCCGTTCTCGTGATAGAGGATCTGCATATTGGTGACGTTGCGAACCACTTCCTGCGCAGTCTCCGACAAGTTGCCGCCGCTGTTCAGTAGCGTTCGGCGATACAGCGAGCGGCCGCCTGATGGATTGACGCCGACATACCAGTCTGCAGCTTTCAGACGCGACACCATGGCGTTGGCGCGGAAGGTATAGGGGTCTGCGGAACACGCGGACGTGGCTGGAGGCGCGGGGGGCGCGGTCGGAAATCCGAGGTTGGCTGTGCAGTTTCCCGGGCTGGAGCCGCTGGCCGACCAACTCAATGAGGTCGTGCCAGCGCCATTGCCCAACTGCACGAGGGCTGCGTGATCGGGATCGCAGATCACCAAGGCATCGCCGTTCGACCAATCGTTGGCTGCCGACCAGAGCGTGAGGCTGGACGTGGTGGCGCTCTGAACGCTCAAGCCGCCCTCCGCGATGCCGATTAACTGGACGGAATCGGTGCTGGCATCTCGCTGAGTATTGGCGGTGCCCTCGGTGACGGCGGGATCGTCTGCGCTGGCTTCATAGCCATGCACCGCATTGTCCCAATTGGCCCACCAGGCCGCGCCGCCATTGCCCGTGCCGTTTTTCAGCACATTCGCCACGCTGGCTCCGTTGCCGCAACCTGTCAGCCCGGCTTGCCGGGCGTCGCGCGCCAACAGCTCGAAGGCAATGCGTGAGCCGTCCTGCACTTCGCCGACCGCCATATTGGTTTTGAACGAACCCCGGCTGGCCAGAAAGACGCTGATCACCACCCCGGTGACGACCAGACCGAGCAACAAGGCCACCATGAGTTCGACCAGCGTCAGGCCGCGCTGGCGGCCTGGTGTGGGTCGCTGAGTCGGAGTTGAATAGGCTCTTGCGCTCATAGCATGGCCTTGATTACGTAGGTTTGGGTGCTGGAGCCCGCAGTGGCGCGACTGTCGTCGAATGTGATGGTCACCGTGCAGTCACCTTGACTCGTGCAGTCGATTTGTCCGCTGGCGCCGTTCCCGAGGGCCGCCAGCCCATCAGGAGTCGATTCACCCGATCCCAGGCACCAGGCGCGGATTTCGCTCTCGGGTCGGCCGCTGACCGAGCCTGAAAGTGAACAGCTGGGGGTGCCACTCGAGTTGCTGAACGACGCTGTGGTGTCGTAATCGCCATTCAGTGCCGCAGCGCGGTTGGCGCGCATGGCATCAAGGATGCCGTAGCCGACCACCGTGGTCTGGGTGTGCGTCATGGCGCTGTTATTGTTGGTCATCGATCGCACCAGCAAGGTGGACATGCCGATGAAACCAATGGACAGCACCAGCACCGCGATCAGGATTTCCAGCAATCCGCCGCCGCGCTGCTGATGAGGAACTCGGCGGTAGGGACTGGCTTTATTGTTGGCAAGGATTGGGTTGCGCATTGGGGCACTTTCCAGTTCCAGTGTCATCCACGGAGCAAACGACCGGTGTGATGCCGGTCACCAGATAGACGCAGCGGTGTTGGCCGCTGGGCAGGTCAGCGGCATAGAGATCCATGACCAGTCCGGAATACCCCGCGTTCGCCGCAGTCTGCCGAAGGAAGCCGCTCGGTGAGGCCACGAGGGCCTCGCCGCTGACCCTTTGAATGCCCTGCGGTAGGGTCGGTGCGGTGGCGAAGGTCGCGCTGCCATCTGCATTTTCGATGGCCGCAGCGCTGCTGAAATTGACCTGCTGATTGCGTTTGACCGCCTCGGATCGGGCCAGGCTCAGCGCGTTGGCCACGGCGTTCGCGCTGGTGCTCAGACGGCTGTTGAGCATCATGTTGTGGAAGCTGGGTACGGCCACGGCTAGGAGAATGGCTGCCACGGTCAAGGTGACGAGCAACTCGATCAGCGTGAAGCCTGCGGTTCTGGGGTTCACTGGTGTTTCCAACACTTATTGATGTCAACAAAGTTTTCCATGAACGGCAGAGTGACGCACAGACTTTCCGACGAACGGTCGTCTGAAGCCGACGAACGGTCATTATCTGTTGCATTTGTTGCAAAACCTGGTGACTTTTATGGTTCGCCACGCATCGCGCGGGGCGGCAGACTGGGGTGTTCAGATGCAGGCTTGGCGGCTGACCTGGATGGCCTTGCCGCTGGCGATAAGCCAGAGTGCTTCTGCTCGGCGCTGCGCGCCGTGTGTGGCGTCGCAATCCCAGTCGGACAAGACCTGGCGCAGCAGGCCGTTTTCCCAGTGGTCGCACGGGCGGTGGGTGTGGCCGTGGATCATCCAGCGGGAGCCCGCATTTGCTAGCCAGCGGTGGGCTTCATTTGGTTCAGCGTCGGCCCAGTTTTCCGGGCGGGTTTGCGCCGCACTGCTGGCGGCGCGCATGGCCTGGGCTTGCTGCACGCGCGCGGCCAAAGGCTGGGCGAGGACGCGGCGTTGCCAATCGGGGTGGCGCACTTGGGCGCGGAACTGCAGGTAGGCGGTGTCGCCCAGGCAAAGCGGGTCACCGTGGGTGAGCACGATGCGCTCGCCCTGAAAGAGCAGCAGCGCGGGATCGGACAGGAGTTGCGCGCCGGCGGCTTGCGCAAAGCCCGCACCGAGCAGGAAATCGCGGTTGCCGTGTTGGACGAACAGGGCGCGGCCGGTGTCGGTGAAAGCGTGGAGTGCGGCGCAGAGGGTTTGCGCGATGGCGGCGTCTGGCGCGACTGACTTGGCCTGGGGGGTGAGCAGATCGTCTCCGATCCACGCCTCGAACAGGTCGCCGAGGATGAACAGGGCATGGGCATCGCGGGCCGGGCCGTTCAGCCAGTCAAGAAAGGTCTGTGTGGTGCGCGGGGCTTGCGCCCCCAGGTGAAGGTCGGAGATGAGGGCAATGCGCCCCCAGCTTTTGGGTGCAGGCAGTGGGGCGGCTGCCGGAAGGGTTGAGGCGGGAGGCGCCGAGGGGTCTGCCGATGGAACAACAGAGGACACGCGAGACGCCGCCCCGTAGCAGACTCAGACTTCGACCGCTTTGAGAATGACCACATCTTCTTGTGGCACATCGTCGTGGAAGCCTTTGCGGCCGGTCTTGACGCTCTTGATCTTGTCCACCACGTCCTGCCCTTCCACCACCTTGCCGAACACGGCGTAGCCCCAGCCTTGTGCGGAGGGTGCGGTGTGGTTGAGGAAGGCGTTGTCGGCCACGTTGATGAAGAACTGCGCGGTGGCCGAGTGCGGGTCGGAGGTACGCGCCATGGCGAGGGTGTAGCGCTCGTTCTTCAGGCCGTTGTTGGCTTCGTTTTGAATCGGCGCGAGCGTTGGCTTTTGCTTCATGCCCGGCTCGAAGCCGCCGCCCTGGATCATGAAGCCGTCGATCACCCGGTGGAAGATGGTGCCGTCGAAATGGCCCGAGCGGACATAGGCCAGGAAGTTTTCGCTGGACTTGGGCGCGTTGGCGGTGTCGAGTTCGATGCGGATGTTACCGTGGTTGGTTTGGAGTTCGACCATGATGGGCTTTCGGTGAGGATCAGTTGAGGAGTTTGGCGTCTTCGATGACGACGGGCTTGATCGGCACGTTCTGGAACGGGCCTTCGCTCTTGGTCGGCACAGCGACGATCTTGTCGATCACGTCCATGCCCGAAATCACCTTGCCGAACACGGCGTATCCGTAGCCATCCGGCTTGGGGTAATCGAGGCTGGCGTTGTCGACCACGTTGACGAAAAACTGCGAGGTGGCCGAGTTCGGGTCGGAGGTGCGGGCCATGGCGATGGTGCCGCGCAGGTTACGCAGACCGTTCTGGCTTTCCAGCGCAATGGGTGCACGAGTGGGTTTTTGCTTCATGTCGGGCGTGAAGCCGCCGCCTTGCACCATGAAGCCGGGAATCACGCGGTGGAAGATGGTGCCCTTGTAGAAGCCGCTTTTCACGTAGTCGAGAAAGTTGGCCACGGTCTTGGGCGCGCGCGCCGGGTCGAGCTGCACGACGAATTTGCCCAGGGTGGTGGTGAACTCGACCTTGGGTTGTGCGGCCGCTGCGTCAGCAGCCTGCGCTGCAGGAAGGGTGGCTGCAGACACGAGGCTCAGCGCGGCAATGACGGGGACGATGTGTAGCCGCACCCGGCGCCACAGGCTGGAAAACGATGGGCGGGATGAGACAGTGAGGCCGTGATACATCATGAAACGCTTCCTTGGAAAATGAGTTGCCACTGCGCGCTGCGTTGCGCCCAGTATTGGCGGTAAAGGGTGTTGGTCGGCGAGTTGGCAGCACTGTACTGCACCACGATTTGCCCCGGGTATTGCAGGATGGTCAGGGCGCCGGGGTTGACAGGATTTGACTTTGCGGGTGCAGGCGCAGCGGTGGTTGTGGCCAGTGCGTCCTGCGGGCGCAGACCCAGCGTGGCGGAGCGGGTGATGTCCGCCTGCAACTGCGCGGTGACGCGCTGGCGTTGCGCTGTCCATTGCGCCGCATCCAGCCATTGCACCTGGCGGGTGATGATCACGGGCGTGCTGCCCGCTGGGGTGTCAGCCATCAGGCGGCGCACGTCCGGGTTGGACAGCACCACGCAGCCGTCCGATGCCAGCGGCACGCGGGCGTAGCTGTCGGGCGGGGTGCCGTGCAGCCAGACGCCAAAGCCGGTGTGGCCCTGCTGCTTGTCCCACTCATTGGGATAGTTCAGCGTCAGCGCCCCGGCGCCGTACAGCGGCTTGAGGTCCTTGGCGCCGATCTTGCGGGTGATGAAATAGATGCCCAACGGCGTTTTCATGTCGCCCAATTGGGTTTTGCCGGCACCGAGCTTGCCCTGGCTGAAGTAGTAGCTGGCCTCGAGTTGGGGAATGCCGTTGCGCTGGTGAAACAAGTAGAGCCGCGAGCGCGCGGTATCCACCACAATGGCACGCTGCACATCCGGGGCGAGCGCCACCAGGTTGGCCGGGATGGCCCCAGCAGGCGGCGGCGCGGTATAGGCGCCGAGCCGCGCCATCGCTTCGGCGCGCAGCTCCATCATGCGGGCGTTTTGCGCCGCCAGTTCTTGCGGCAGACCGGGCGCAGGTGCGGCGACAAACCCGGCCGTGTCGCCCCGGCTGGCCTGCATCACATCACCGAGCAGCAGTTGCGCCAGGGCGAAATGGGGATGGTCGCGCACCAGTTGCTCGGCCTGGGTGCGGGCGGCATCGAGATCGCCGGAGGCCATTTCCGCGTAGGCGTGCAGCAGACGACGTTCGGCGCCATCCTGGTTGAGGTGGCTGCCCAGGGTGGTGGTGAGCTTGAGCAGAGTGCGCGCCGAGACTGCGGCAGACGGTGCGGAGGTGATGTTGCCCTCCGTGGCTTGGTGAAGGGAGCGGGCCGTGCGATCCTGCTGCAGGATGCCGCGTCCGTTGGGCACCGCGTTGTAATCGGTTGCGGCGCGCGCGGCGAACACCAGCGGCACGCACAGCAACACCCAGGGCAAGCGTTTGCGCAGGGGCGGGCGGCGAATCGCGCGTTGCATCGGCGGCACAGCTTGCGGGGACCCGTGAAATGGATGGGCAGCCGGTTCAGCCGACGATTTCGCGCACGATCAGCCACTTGCCGTTCTCGCGCTGCAATTGCAGTGTTTTCGGGCCGTCGAAATCGAGCGCACCCGAGGTGTAGTGCTGGCGGAAACGGGCTGTGGCTTTGTCACCGTCGACCTGCACCTTCATGTCGTGCACCTTGACGGTGATCTTGGCCTTGTCGGAAATGCGGGCGCGGCGCTGATCTTTCCAGCTTGCCAGACTCATGCCCTTTTCCGGTTTGAAATGGGGCGCATAGGCAGCAAAGTAGCCGGACAGATTCTTGCTCTGCCAGGCCGCGGCCCAGCGCTGCACCGCATCGGCCACGGCGGTCTGTTCAGCGGCGGCATTGCTGGCGGGCTTCTCCGCTGCGAAGGCGGGTTTGGGTTTTTCAATCACTGGCGCCGCAGCCGCAGGCAACGCAGGCGTCACCGGAGTTGGCTGCGCAGCGTGAACGGGTTCAGGCTTCGCCACAGGCTTTTCTGCAGCGACCGAGACCGGCTTCGGAACAGGAGCCGGCGTGGCGGTTTTCGCTTCCTTGCCCGGTTGCGCCGTACTGACTTTCAACGGGGTCGCAGCAGGACTCTTGCCTTGCTCGAACAGCTCGCGGATCAAGTTGAGCTTGACCTTGGCGCTGGCGTTTTCATCGGGCGCGAGTTGCAGCGCCTTCTGGTAGGCCTGGCTGGCGAGCTTGGCGTAGATGTCGCCCAGATTAGCCTGCGCGGTGGCGTAGCTCGGATTGGTGCGGATGGCCATGTCCAGCGCGGCTCTGGCCTTGTCATACTGGCCTTGCTGAGCGTAGAGCACGGCGAGATTGTTGTAGGGCTCAGGCAACTCCGGATACTGCTCGGTGAGCGACTGGAAGATCTGGATGGCTTGCGTGTCCTTCTTCTGCTCGGTGAGGATGACGCCCTTGAGGAACTGGTATTGCGGGTCTTTGGGTTTTTGCGCCAGCAGCGTTTCCACCTGTTGGAGCGCGCCTTGCAAGTCACCCTTCTGCAGGCTTTGGTTGACACTGGCTGCATCTGCCGCCCAGACAGTCGGGGCACTCATGGCGAGGGCGATCAGGGAGGCGAGAAGACGGTTGCGCATAGGAGCTGAGATGATGATCAGAGGAAGAAACATGCGCCGCGCCGACTGGCGTCGCGCGGGGCGGATTCAAAATGCGGCGCATCAAGCAGGTACGCGGCTGCATGTGCTAAGTTTTTGATTTTATCCGGGGACATCGCGCGCCCGCGCACAAGCAGTTGTTCCCCAACACAATCCCATGACTGCGTTGCACCTTCACAATACCCTGACGCGCGAGAAAGACCGCTTTGTGCCCATTGAGCCCGGCCACGTCCGCATGTATGTCTGCGGCATGACGGTGTACGACTATTGTCACATCGGACATGCGCGGGTGATGGTGGTGTTCGACCTGCTGCAACGCTGGCTCAAGGCGCAGGGCCTGCGCGTGACCTATGTGCGCAACATCACCGACATCGACGACAAGATCATCCGCCGTGCGCAGGACAACGGTGAGACCATTCGCACGCTGACCGACCGCTTCATCGCCGCGATGCACGAGGACGCCGACGCGTTGGGAGTGGAGCGCCCCACGCACGAGCCGCGCGCCACCGACTTTGTGCCGCAGATGCTCGACCTGATCGGCAAGCTCAAGGAGCGCGGTCTGGCCTACAGCGACAGCGCAGGCGACGTGAATTTTCATGTGCGTGCCTTTCCCGGCTACGGCAAGCTCTCCGGCAAGTCGCTCGATGAGCTGCGCGCCGGCGAACGGGTGGAGGTGGATGCGGCCAAGCGAGACCCGCTGGACTTCGTGCTGTGGAAGGCGGCCAAGCCCACCGAGCCCGACGAGGTGAAATGGCCCTCTGTCGATGGTCCGGGCCGTCCGGGCTGGCACATCGAATGCTCGGCGATGAGTTGCGCGCTGTTGGGCGAGACCTTCGACATCCACGGCGGCGGCGCCGATCTGCAATTCCCGCATCACGAAAACGAAATCGCGCAGAGCGAAGGCGCGCACGGTAAGCCCATGGCGAACGTCTGGCTGCACAACGGCTTCGTGCGGGTGGACGGCGAGAAGATGTCCAAATCGTTGGGCAACTTTTTCACCATTCGCGACATCCTTAAACATGTGGACGCCGAAACCGTGCGACTTTTCATCGTCCGAGCGCATTACCGCAGCCCGCTGAACTACAGCGACGAGCATCTGCAGGACGCACACGCAGCGCTGACCCGCTTGTACACCGCGCTCGATCCCTTCGCCGACCTGCCCACCGGCACCGACTGGAACCACCCGCGTGCGCAGGCCTTCGCTGCGGCGATGAACGACGACCTCAACACCCCGGAAGCAATGGCGGTGCTGTTTGAACTGGCCACCGAGATCAACAAGACCGGCGACGCGACGCTTGCCGCACTGCTCAAGAACCTGGGAGGCTTGCTCGGGCTGCTGCAGCAACACCCCCGCGAATTTCTGCAAAGCAAGGCTGCCGCCGTGGATGCCGAGTGGGTGGAGCGGCAGGTGCAGGCGCGTGCCGCAGCCAAACAAGCGCGCAACTTCGTCGAAGCCGACCGCATCCGCGCCGAACTCACCACCTTGGGCATCGTGCTCGAAGACAAGCCGGGCGGAGTGACCGTGTGGAGGGCGGCGTGAAGGCACCAGCGCGTTCCAGGGAGGGGGCAGCGGCAACCGCAGGTGTCTTGGCTCTCGACTGGGACAAGGCATGCAGCCATCTGCAGCGCACCGACCGTGTGATGCGCAAGCTCATCAAGTCTTACGCGGGATCGCGGCTGCAAAGCCGTGGCGACCCGTTTCAAACCCTGGCGCGCTCCATCATCGGGCAGCAGATTTCCGTCAAGGCGGCGCAAACCGTGTGGGACCGGCTTTGCGCCGCAGTCCCACAAGTCGCGCCGCGTCCCTTGCTGGACGTTGGTGAAGATGCCCTGCGCGCCTGCGGGCTGTCGGCCCGCAAGGTGGGCTATGTGCGCGATCTTGCCGCCAAATTCCACGCCGGGGAGGTGCACCCGGACAACTGGCAGGACATGCCCGACGAGGCCATTGCCGCCGAACTGCTGACCATCCGCGGCATTGGCCGCTGGACTGCGGATATGTTTTTGATCTTCCACCTCATGCGGCCGGACGTCCTGCCGTTGGGCGACCTGGGGCTGATCAAGGGCGTGAGCCAGACCTACTTCGCCGGCGAGCCGGTCACCCAGAGTGAAGTGCGCGAAGTGGCCGCTGCCTGGGCGCCGTGGCGCTCGGTGGGGACTTGGTATATTTGGCGCAGTCTGGATCCGGTGCCGGTCGAGTACTGAGCGGCCACAGCCAGATTCATTTTCGAGGTGAACATGAGCAAAAAAGTCTTTCTCGATTTCGAGCAGCCCGTTGCCGAACTGGAGAACAAGATCGACGAGCTGCGCTATGTGCAGGATGAATCTGCCGTCGACATTTCCGAGGAAATCGGGCGCCTGCAAAAGAAAAGTCTGCAACTCACCAAAGACCTCTACGCTAAGCTCACACCCTGGCAGACCACACAGATCGCGCGTCATGCCCAGCGGCCCTACACCCTCGATTACGCCAGCCTGATCTTCACCGATTTTCACGAACTGCACGGTGACCGCGCCTTTGCCGACGATCTCTCCATCGTCGGTGGTTTGGCACGGCTGGGCGGGCAGGCCTGCATGGTCATCGGCCACCAGAAGGGGCGCGACACCAAGGAACGCGCCCTGCGCAATTTCGGCATGCCCAAGCCCGAGGGCTACCGCAAGGCCCTGCGGCTGATGAAATTGGCTGAAAAATTTCACCTTCCGATCTTCACCTTTGTTGATACTCCCGGCGCCTATCCCGGCATCGACGCCGAAGAGCGCAGCCAGTCCGAAGCCATCGGCCGCAATATCTACGAAATGGCGCAGTTGCAGGTACCCATCATCTCTACCATCATTGGCGAAGGGGGGTCGGGCGGGGCGCTGGCCATCGCCGTGTGTGACCAGTTGCTGATGTTGCAGTACGCCATTTATTCGGTGATTTCGCCGGAAGGCTGCGCCTCCATTCTGTGGAAAAGCGCCGAGCGTGCGCCCGAGGCTGCCGAGGCGCTGGGTCTGACCGCGCACCGCCTCAAGGCCCTGGGTCTGGTGGACAAGATCGTTAATGAGCCAGTCGGTGGCGCGCACCGCGACCCGGCCGCCATGGCCACGTCGCTCAAGCGTGCGCTGGGTGAATCGCTGCGGCACTTTCTGCACACCAAGCCTGCCGATCTGGTGCAGCAACGGCTTGAGCGTCTGCAGAGTTTCGGCAAGTTCGAAGACACTAAGGCTGCTGGCCGCTGATCGGCGGAAGCGCAGCGTTGTCACGCGTGTGCTAAGCAACCCTGCGCTCGCGGCGCTGCAGCGTTTCGCGGCGCAACACCCGGACATCGCGCAGGCCGCGCGCATCGGCCTAGCCTTCAGCGGCGGTGCGGATTCCACCGCCTTGCTGCTGGCGGCCCAATCCTTCTGGGGTAGCCCGCGGCTGATTGGCCTCCATGTGAATCATGGCCTGCAGTCCAGCGCCCCGGAGTTCGCAGCCCATTGCGCGCGGTTCTGTGCAGCGCAGCAAATTCCCTATGCCGAGATCCAGGTGGAAGTTGATGTGGCGCGTGGGCAAAGCGTGGAGGAACAGGCGCGCAATGCACGTTATCTGGCGCTGGCAGAATTGGCGCGGCAGCAGGGCTGCGCGCTGGTGTTGCTGGCACAGCATGGCGACGATCAGGCGGAGTCGGTGTTGCTGGCGCTGTTGCGTGGCGCAGGGCCGCGCGGCCTGGCGGCCATGCCCGCCCGCATGCTGCGCCACGGGGTTCTGTTTGCGCGGCCCTTGCTCGACTGCGGCAGCGCGGAACTGCGCGCCTGGCTGGCCGCGCAGGGGAGGGTGTATCTGCTCGACCCGATGAATGCCGATCCAGCCTTTCGCCGCAGTCGCATTCGCGCCGAATTGCTGCCCGTGATCGCGCAACTCGAACCTGCCTACCGACAAACCCTTGGCCGCACCGCCGCGCTCTGTGCAGCCGCAGACGCACAGATCCAATGGCGTGCGTCGGACGACTTGCGCCGGTGCGTGGCCCCCGATGGACTTGATCTCGCCACCTTGCGTGGCCTTGGCGCAGAACGGCTCAGCGAGGCCCTGCGCCTCTGGCTACGCCTTCGGGGCCAGCGATTGGACCGGGCGCGCACGGATGAGTTGGTGCGCCAGGTTCTGCGCTCCGCGCAGGGGGCGTATCGCCTGGAACTGCAGTTGCCGCAGGGCGCTGTGCGGCGTCAGGGGAGATTGCTGGTTTTTCAGCCGAAGGAAGTCGATAGCCCGAGAACATAGAATGTTTGGCTTTCTGTGAAGCGACCGGGCGCGCTGTGCGCCGGGTAACGAAGGCTTCGCAGCTCTCGAACGCATTTCTCATGGCACTCATCGTCCAGAAATACGGCGGCACCTCGGTGGGGTCTGCCGAACGCATCAAAAACGTCGCCCGCCGCGTGGCCAAGTGGCACGAAGCGGGTCATCAGGTGGTCGTGGTGGTGTCGGCCATGTCGGGTGAAACCAATCGCCTGATCGCTCTGGCCAAGGACATTCAGCCGCATCCTGACCCGCGCGAGCTCGACGTGGTGGCCTCCACCGGCGAGCAGGTCACCATTGGTCTGCTGTCCATGGCGCTGCTGGCGCTGGGCCACAAGGCGCGCAGTTATACCGGCGCGCAAATCGCGGTGCATACCGACAGTGCTTTCACCAAGGCGCGCATCGAATCCATCGGCTCTGCCAAGCTCAAGGCCGATCTGGCGCAGGGCATCGTTCCCGTGGTGGCCGGGTTTCAGGGCGTGGACGCGCACGGCAACATCACCACCTTGGGGCGAGGCGGATCGGACACCTCTGGCGTCGCGCTGGCCGCTGCGCTGCAGGCCGATGAATGCCAGATCTACACCGATGTGGATGGCGTCTACACCACCGACCCACGCATCGTGCCCGAAGCCCGTCGGCTGGACACCATCACCTTCGAGGAAATGCTGGAAATGGCCAGCCTCGGCTCCAAGGTGCTGCAGATCCGTTCGGTGGAATTCGCGGGCAAGTACAAGGTTCGCCTGCGCGTGCTCTCCAGCCTGACCCCCTGGGACCTGCCCCTGGAACAAGAGTCGCGCAGTGGCACTCTCATCACCTTCGAGGAAGACGACAACATGGAACAAGCCGTGGTATCGGGCATCGCCTTTGCCCGCGACGAAGCCAAGATCATCGTGGTCGGCGTGCCCGACCGCCCGGGCATCGCCTATCAGATTCTCAGCGCCGTGGGCGATGCCAACATCGAAGTCGACATGATTCTGCAGAACCAGAGCGTGGCCGGCTTCACCGACTTCACCTTCACCGTCGGCCGCGGCGACTACGCCCGCGCCCTCGACATTCTCAAGACCACCGTGCAGACGCACATCGGCGCCAAGGAAATACTAGGCGATCCAAAAGTCTGCAAGGTCTCCATCGTCGGCATGGGCATGCGCTCGCACGCAGGCGTGGCCAGCAAGATGTTCCGCACTCTGTCGGAAGAGGGCATCAACATCCAGATGATCTCCACCTCGGAAATCAAGGTGTCGGTGGTGATTGACGAAAAATACATGGAACTTGCCGTGCGCTCCCTGCACAAGGCATTCGGTCTCGAACAAACAGCCTGAGGCCCAAAGTTTTCGCAAAACGGGCAGCGGTGGCCGATTGCATGTAATAATTATCGACTTTGCTGTAGGCAGCCAAAAAACGGACAGCCGAGAGCAACGGAGACGTGACCGAGTGGCCGAAGGTGCTCCCCTGCTAAGGGAGTATGTGCCAAAAGCGCATCGAGGGTTCGAATCCCTCCGTCTCCGCCAGAACATAAGCCTAAGTGATTGATTCACTTAGGCTTTTTTCTTTTCTGCAACGCGCTGTCCACAAAACTGTCATCAAAGCCGTCTGCTGGGGTGGCGAGGTGCATTGTTGGCCGCTCGGGCGCGATTTTTGGGGGCTGTACGACAAGCGCAGAAAAGAACCAATAGGGAGAAATATTTTTTTATAGCAGTTCGATCGCACGATGTGCAATGAAATCCGAACAACATAGAGGATAATTTATTAAAGCGCGCCCTAACGCGCTGGCTGGCGCGCTGTCGTGCGTTAATTATTTCAAGCCGAAATTTTGGGGTTCCTAGAACAACGGTAAGAGGGCTACGTCGGCCCCGAACCACTGTTTTATGAACGAAATGGACCAAAAATTAGGATCCCCTGCCGGGCCGCAGGGCCTCGCTACACCAGCCCAGGCCCAGCACTTTTTGGCGCTCAGTCGGACTACTCTTTGGCGCTTGACGCGCCAGGGCGTGCTGGCCCCAGTCCGAATCGGCAGGTCGCTGCGCTACCGCTGGAGCGACATCCATGCCCTCGCCGCAGGGGGCACAGGGGGTGCGAAATGAACCGCGCCCTCGAATTCGCCCCGCGCAGCAGCGCGGACTGGGCGCGCCTCTGCGCAGCCGCGCTGCCCAGCGCTGCGCGGCAAATCTTGCGCGAAGCCCGCGCCCAGGGCGGCTATCAGGTCGATCCCGCTGACGCCTGGATTGCCCATGTCGAGCAAAAAAGCGAATCTCAGACGCGATCGAAAGCCCGGCGGCAAAACATCAAAGGATGGGGCACCGGCGCGCGCGCGGGCGGCGGCGAGGCAGACGAAGCCGATCAGATCGACCACACCGACCACACAACCCTGCCGGGGCTCGGCGAATGGGCGCAACATCAAGACCCCGCCGCCGCCCGCGCCGCGCTGGAAATCAGGGCTGCGGTTGAAATTTGTGATGTGGCTGCCGCGCTCGAAGCGGCGGGCCTTGCCGACCTTGTGCAAGACCCCGCAGCGGTGAAACGCCTGCGTGGGGAAATGCAAAGCTGGGCGGTACTGGCAGACCTCGATGAAGTAGACGCCGGCGACATTGCGCTGCGCGACCGCGTGACGCGGCGAATGGCGCAGCACGCGCTGAAGGCCCGGCGCGAAGCGCTTGTGGAAGGGCAGGGGGTGCTGCTATGAACGCACAACCCCTCACGCTTGGGCGCGCATGCTGCACCACGCGCCGAGCCCAGCAAATCCTGGCGCAGCGCCTTGTCTGGCTGGCTGATGGGGAGGGCGCAAGATGAAGCGCATCACCTTCTGCGAAGCTGCAAAACCGCCCCACTTGGACTTTGTGCTGCCCGGCATGCTGGCGGGCACTGTCGGCCTGATCGTCGGGCAAGGCGCGGTCGGCAAAAGCTTTCTGGCCTTGCATATAGGTATCTCAGTTGCCCTGGGCAAACCCGCCTGCACAGGCATGGGGGATGCACTCTGGCCCGCCCCGGCCAGTGGTCCTGTCGCCATCGTCATGGGCGAAGACATTCCCAAGGTGGTGCAGTATCGATTGAACGAGTTACGGGCGGCGCTGAGCCCTGACGATCTCGCACAAATCGATGCCGAGCTCGACGTGCAGAGCTGGACCGACGAGCAGGATGACCTGCGGGTGATCCAGCGGCAGCCCGGTGGACTCATCGGGCATGGCCCGTTTTACGCCAAGCTGCGCGCCCTCGCCGAGGGACGCCGGCTGGTCATTCTCGACCCCTTAGCGTTCTTGCACGACTGCGACGAAAACAACAACGGCGACATGACGACGCTCATGCGCGCCCTGGGCGGCATCGCGCGGGCCACGGGATGCGCCATCCTGGTTCTGCACCACATCGGCAAATCCAAGGACGGGGACGACTGGGAGCGGTCGCGCGGGGCGTCGGCCCTGACCACCGCGGTGCGGCTGCAGCTCAACCTGACGGTGATGAGCGCGTCGGAAGCGGTTGAGTACGGCATTGCCGACGACCTAGAGCGGCATTTTTACATCCGGCTCGCGCAGGTCAAGGCCAACTACGGCAAGCCGGTGGAACCCAAATGGCTCAGGAAGCAGCCCGGCGGCCGGCTCATGGCCTATGCGCTGCAGAAGCTGGGCAAGGGGAACCATCGGTCCGGGAAGGAGCGGCGAAATGGCGCAATCTAAACCAACCCCTTCCGCCCGGCGGTCCATGGACGCCCGGCAGGGTGTCGCCAGACAAGACATGGCGCTGGGGCTCTCATCGTTTATCAAGCCAGTCATCAGGGGCAAGCGCGGGTGGATAGAGGGCGTCAAGCAGCAGTGGAACGGCGGCACGCTTGAGATCGCGGGCCCCGAGCTAGATGCGGGCGATCTCGGCGTGCTGCTCGCGCTGCTGGCGCTCGCGCTGCGCGCGGCGGCGGATGAACCGCAGCTTGAACCCGAACACAAGATAAGCGGCATGTTGCCAAGGTCGCGTCCCACCGCGTGGTGTAAGTCCACAGCCCGGACAGGCTGAGCTACACGGTACTCAGCGTGCCACAGCGGACAGCCGAGTCGGGACAGTATCGCAGAGGGTTTGCAAGCCCTCA
>Ga0078972_1005365_pt1 | contig 32717 bp, 26 predicted proteins | sample YelNatPaOPGAMG01_FD_67568 | JGI IMG/M metagenome (GOLD analysis project Ga0078972, IMG submission 67568) | Hot spring thermophilic microbial communities from Obsidian Pool, Yellowstone National Park, USA - OP-RAMG-01 (SPADES assembly) (version 2) | ecosystem: Environmental > Aquatic > Thermal... | reverse complement strand
GGGTGAAGGCAACGCCCAGTTGGCTTCCCCTCACCCACCGGCCCCATCTCCCACGGCGCAGAGCTTGGGGAGAGGGGGAGCCTCCGGCGTCCCACTAGCTTACACAGCCAACCACAGCCTCACGCACTCGTCCCAGCTCCCCTCTCCCCGCAAGTGGGAGAGGGGTGGCGGAGCCGGGGTGAGGGGAACTCCCTGCGCTCAGTTGCAGGCGAGGGCACGAGTACAACCACTGTCTCACTTCCCCTCACCCCCCGGCCCCATCTCTCACGGCGCAAGCTTGGCGGAGAGGGGGAGCCTCCGGCGTCCCACTAGCTTACACAACCAACCACAACCTCACCCACTCCTCCCAGCTCCCCTCTCCCCGAAAGTGGGAGAGGGGTGGCGAAGCCGGGGTGAGGGGAACCCCCCGCCCCTTCCATCTCGCAAAGGTGAGAGGTGCAGGCAGACGTCAGGGCCCTGCGCACGGCCTGAGAACCAGCTTCACGTGGAAGGACTGCCCTGTCACGCCTCGAAGTGCAGCTTAGGCCATGGGTGCCGCTGGTGGCGCGCCAAAGCCCGCGCTGACGACCAGCCGGCGCCTGCGGTAAGCTGACAGCCCGTGCCTCTTCAGCTCCGAGGGAGGAAGGTATGAGTCTTGCCATCCAACGTCTCTGGCGGTTGGCGGCCGTTGCCGTCGCCGCGGCCGGCGGCCTGCTCTTCTGCGGCCCCGTGCTGGCGGACACGTTCACGGACAGCTTCTCGGGGACCACGCTCAACCCCGCATGGGAGGTGAACATCCCGCTGGGCGGGCCTACCATCACTCAGAACAACGGGCTCAAGATCTACACCCCTGCGGTGACGTACGACGCGTGGGTAGGCGTGCAAAACGCGCCTAGCGTTACCCTCCTAGCCCCTGCGGGCGACTTCACGGTGTCCGCCAAGCTGCAGTCAGCCGACGACCCGACCGGCACGCCGCTGGATGGTGTGAACTACCACTCGGCGGTCATCGTTTCGTTCGGCGGATCGGACCTGCTCTACTGGGGGGCATACCGGAGCAACACGCACTTGCAGCTCGAACGCAGCGGCCAGGGGAACTTGGCGGGTGCGGATATAGCCGGCCTGCCGGTGTGGCTCCAGATCAAGAAGCAGGGGAACGTCTTCCATTTCTCGTACAAACAGCAGGACTCCGATCCGTGGACCGAGGTCACAACCGGCAGCGGCCAGCCGTACACTATTACGGTCAGTGCCAGGCCGCAGAAGGTTGGCTTGATGCAGAAGACCTGGGCCGCCGTCGAGGGCACGGCCACTTGGTCCACCTTCTCATTGGAGGCGGATAAGCTCTCGTTCCCCGGCACGGTGTCCGGCAAGGTAACCACCAACGGCCCCAGCCCCACCAGGGTGGATGTGCAAGCCCTGAGCGACTACGACGGCCAGGCGACGCTCGCACCCGTGGCCGCGGACGGCAGCTACCAGCTCAGCCTCAGCCCGGGCTCCTACACCATCAGCCTGGTTGGCGATGACCTGCTGAACCCGGGTCCAACCACCAGCAAGTCCAACGTCGCTGTTCAGGCGGGCCAGACGGTGTCGCTGGGCTTCAGCGCTCAGCTGCGCCCGGAGCTGAACCCCGCCACGGACCAGATCTTCCAAGACGACTTCGCAGGAACCAGCGCCAAGGCGCAATGGCTCACCCTTACGCCGCTGGCTGGCGCCACCGTTTCGGTGAGCAACGGCCTCACCTTCACTCTCTCCAACGCGAACGCGTATGACTTCTGGGTAACGGTGGCCAATGCCCCGCAGGTGGTCCTCCCCGCCCCAGACGGCGACTTCGTGGCTTCGGTGCAGCTCAAGTCCGCCGTCGACTCCACCGGCACCCCGATGAACGACCAGAACTACCACTCAGTTCTGGTGGTGGGCCTCGGCGGCAACGACGCGCTGATGTGGGGCATATACCGCTCGGACCAGCTGGTGCGCGTGGAGAGAAGCGGCGTTGGCAGCTTGGGTGAGGCCCCCATTCCCGGCCTGCCGGTGTGGCTGCAGGTCCAGAAGACAGGCAACCACTACACCTTCGCCTACAAGCAGAACGCAAGCGACCCGTGGACCACGCTTGCCGCCGCAGACGGCAAGCCGATCGTCGTCACGGTGCCCGCCAAGCCCCAAACCATCGGCATGATGCAGAAGACGTGGGCGAACATCGGGATGACCTCCACGTTCGCCAGCTTCCGCTTGGAGGCCACGGAGATCCGCTACTTCGGCGTCCTAGCTGGCAAAGTCACAACCAACGGTCCCAGCCCAACCAGGGTCACCGTTGAGGCGCGCTCGCCGGATGGCACGCTGGCCGGCACATCCGCCGTGGCGTCCGACGGCAGCTTCTCGATGACCGTTGGCGCGGGCAACTACACGGTAGCCGTGGCTGGGTACGCTTCCCAGCCGGGCGCATCCCAAAGCACCACCGTTCAGGCGGGCCAAACGACAAACGTCAACCTGAGCGTAACATTGCCCCCAGACTTCAACTCAGCCACCAACCAGGTGCTAGACGATAAGTTCGACGGCACCGCGCTGAAGCCGCACTGGAACGCTTCCATCCCCGTTGCCGGCCCCACCATCAGCGTGAACAACGGCCTCAAGATCACCGTGCCCGATAGCCAGGCCTACGACTGGTGGGTTGGCGTCGGAAACTCGCCCAACGTAAGCTTGCCCGCCCCGGAGGGCGACTTCGAGGTGTCCGCCAAGCTGGACTCCGTGGTTGACCCATCTGGCTCTTCCATCGAGGGGCAGAACTGCCACGCCGTGCTGTTCGTCGGCTTCGGCGGCACCAACGCCTATCTGTGGGGCCGCTACCAGACCTCCGGCCACCTGGTGCTCGAGTACAGCGGCATCAACGGCATCGGCACCGCTGACCTCGGGAGCGACCCCGTGTGGGTGCGGGTTAAGCGCACCGGCAACCAGTACACCTTCTCGTACAGGCAGAAGGACACGGATGCATGGACCGACCTTGCCGACGCGGACGGCAACCCAATCGTCCGTACGGAGCAGACGGCGCCCACCACAGTCGGCCTGATGCTCAAGACTTGGGCCAACGTTGCGGCCACCGCCACCTGGCACGAGTTCCGCCTGGAAGCGCCGACTCTCCGCTACTACGGTATCCTCGCCGGCAAAGTTACGTCGCCGGGCGCCAACATCCGCCTGTTCTCAGTCCAGCTGCTGGACGCGAACGGCGACAGGATCGCAACCGTGCCCGTCGCGGCCGACGGCAGTTACTCCGTACAGGTCCTGGCTGACACTTACACGGTGCGCCTCTTCGACGGGACGCCGATCGTCCAGGCGTCCAAGCCGAATGTGGCTGTGGCACCGAACGTCATCACCACCCTGGACTTCGACCTATCGAAGCCAGCCGTCGTTAAGGGAGACCTGAACGGCGACGGCAACGTCAGCATCGTGGATGTCACCCTTGCGCTCCAGATCGCCGTTGGCCTGCGAACCGGCACCGCCGCGCAGATTGCCGCTGGCGATCTCAACGGCGACGGCACAATCAGCATCGCAGAGGTGAGCCTGATTCTGCAGGCCGCCGTGGGGCTAAGGACGCTATAACGCTTCCGGCTCTCGACGCATTGCTCCAGGGGGCAGCGAGAGGACAATTCCCGCTGCCCCAACGCCCTTGGCGGGCAGGCCGGATGCCGTGCTGTCGTCAGACGCTTGGTCTCACCCGCTAACTGCCATGAAGCTCACGCTGATCCTCTTGATCCCGTTGGCAGCGTTGCTTGCGCTGAGCGGCATCCTAACCGCGGTGATCGAGATCCTGCGGGCGAGCGCACGAACGAGGCGAAAGACGAGGCGTCGGGAGTAGGATGTGACAAACGATGGATGGGTCGGCCGGCCCCGACTTCCGCATCCTCTACTCAAGTTCCAACAACAGCTGCTTCAGCTGGTTGGCGTTTTTCACCGCGAAGTCCCGGTGGCAGTTGTTGAACCCCACGTACACCTCTTGCGCCTCGGATGCCAGCTTGGCCAGCTTTGGCACCCACTGAGACAGCTCGTCCACCGAGTACTCGTAGGCGAACCTTTCGGAGACTCCCACGTCCCGCTTGGCCCACACGTCCGCCCTCCGCCCGTGGAACCGCACCACCGAGAGCCGCGCAGTTGTGCCAGCGACCGGAGGCGCGCTGTGCGCCACGCCCACCTGCGGCTCATCCACGCATGTGTACGCGATCTCGCGCTCGCGAAGGAGGTCCAACGTGCGCTTCGCCGATGTCCCCTGCAGCCAGTAGCCGTTTCGGAACTCCACGGCGATCGGAATGCCGGCCATCCACTCGCCGCAGGTAGCAATGTAGGCAAGCGGATCGACGCCGGCCTCGGTCTGCCGCCACGGATAGAACCAATCGGGGAACTGGAACAGCACGTAGGCTAGCTTGCCCGCCTGCCGAAGCGGTTCGAGGGCGCCCGCGAAGTCGCGAAACATCCGCTCCGTCGGCTGCTCGCGCACGCGCTTGCCGCCCTCGCGCCTGCCCTGCAGGGTCATCACCGAGTAGGCCTTGAAGGCGAAGCGAAAGCCATCTGGCGTGCGCTCGTTCCACAGGGCGCAGTTCCGGTACGAAGGCATGCTGTAGTACGAGGAATCCACCTCGACAAACGGGAATCGCTCGGCATAGAAGCGGATCTTGTCGGGGTCTGGCAGGCCCTCAGGATAGAACCCGGTGTGGTCTCGCCAACTGCACGTCCCAACGTACACGTCAGCCGAGCCGAGCTTGAGTGGCATCATGCTACTGCTCCGATCAGCTCACCACTAGCCCGCCGACTGCCCATCGCCCGCCTGCTGGCACCCGGCGGCGTACGCATCTAGCGCCTGGCTCGCGTCTCTCATCAGGCTGTACTCGTGGTACAGGCCCGCTCCGCCAGTGGCAAGCCATGGCCACCACAGGAACAGGCCCAATGCCCCGGCCACGATCTTGTCTCGCCAGTCGCCAAGGTTCATCCGCACCGTGAACCCACCCGGCGCCGGCCGAACGGCAACGTTGATATCTGACGCCAGGCCCACAATCAGCCGCCAACGGTCGCTGCTGTGCGGATGGATGTTGGTGGCGCGCACCACGTAACCATCTCCATCCTGGATCACCTGCACATCCACGTTGCGCGCCCGAAGGGCGTTCGCCGCCGCCTCGCTTGCTGCCTGGAGGTCCGGCGACGGGCACGGCACGAACCTGTCGCGCCAGGGCATCATACCCGCATCCGTCTGCTGCGAGACCAGATGGGCGTGCATTCCCTCCAAAACCGCCATCTCACACAGAGCGGCGGTAAGCGCCTCGTGCTGCTCATCGCTGAGCGTGGACTCCACCGCAGCCAACATATCGTGCACGCGCTTGGCCTGCGCAGCGATCTCCTCGGGCTTGATAACGCCATCGGCCATCGCGTGCCGCCAGCTCTCCATTCGCTGATAGTAGCGCTCGAACAGAGGGGTATCGTCCCCGTTGAACCAGCCTCTCCGCATACCGCACCTCCGGGCCCGCCGCTCCATTGTCCATCGCATGGGCATCCTTCATGGCTTCGTGGAGCATGAAGCGTGCTCCTTCACAGGCTTGCGGCGCAGGGAGCTGGCCTCCACACTAACTGGGCACGCCCATCACCTGAGCTTGGCCACGTACCACCAGTTGCGGCCGGCCTGCGGGCCATTTGGCTCGCGTGGATCGGGGGACATGGCGCGGACGTGGCCGTCGCACAGCAGGTAGTTGTTGGTCAGCCCATGGTACGGGCGGTCCGCCAGCAGGAGCCCTTCCACCGGCTTGGCGTAGTAGCCGCGCACCATCGACCAGTCGCCGCACCTGGCCACGTAGCCGCGGCCGGTATCGGGGTCGTCGGTCACGTTCTGCACGCCCTCGTACAGCAAGATCGTGTTGGACGGCGCAGGCACGGCGTCGGCGCTGATGCCATCCGCGATGAGTATCGCCTTGGTGTAGGGCGTTACATCAGGCGGGTCGCGCAGCATGCTGTTCATCGAGTAGCTCCGGCGCTCCCATTGCGACTCCCAGTAGTCCACCACTGGGCACACCCACACTGAGGGGGTACTGTGCCGCTGGCGGAGATAGGCGTCTATGCCGGCGTCTGATCCCTGATCCCAGTAGTTGCGCTCCCCGCGAAGGCCGCCAGGGGAGGGGTACACGCCATCCCAGTCGGCGAGGTACATGGCGAAGGCGCCGCCCAGCTGGCGGAGGTTGGAGCGGCACACAACGTCGCTGCTACGGCTCCGCACGCGGCTGAGCAGCGGGAACAGAAGCGCCGCCAACAGCGCGACCACGGCGATCACCACCAGAAGCTCTACGAGCGTCATGGCTTCGCAGCGAACCGCCGCCGCAAGTACCGAGTGAGATGCTCGCTTTCCACACATGGTTCTTAATTCACCGTGGGAATGCCTGTTCCTGGTAGGCGCAGAGTGGCTGATATGTGCTGCAACCAGGTATATTGGCCGGAAGGCAAGTCGCCGCGTCACGTTGAATGCAAATAGGGATGTGTGGCGCTTCGGAGCTGTGCTAACGGCGGCTGCAACCCGTTTTCTGTCATTTGTGACATGTCGTATAGGTGGGTGTGTCTTCGGCGCGAGGGACCCACCGTCATATCGCTCACTGCTCTGGAGGTACTTGTTGAGCAGCAATCAGGCTTCGACTAGCCAGGTTGTGCTGGCCGTTGAACACGGCGGCACCAACCCCAAGGTGGATGTGATCGATGGCGGCGGGGCTTCGCGGCTCCCCTCCGGGCCGATGCCGCTTGACCTGCCGCAGTTCGAGCGGGCTCGCGAGGGCATCGCCTCGCCAACCAAGCTGCCGGCGGCCACCATTGAGGCCCTGCGAGAGCAGGTAGCCCCGCTTCTCTCCGAACACAGGCCATCGGCGCTCGGCTACTCGTTTGCTGGACCGGTTACCGCGGACGGAATCGTCAAGTCGGCCCCGAACATATGGGGCCCGCAGGTGCGAAGCGTGCCGTACGCCAGGATGCTGAGGGACGCGCTAGGCATGCCCGTTGCCATGGGGAATGATATGTGGGCGGCCGCCAACGACATCATGGCGCACGGCCTCGCCGCGGGCCTCCCCGATGTGCGCACCTTCTGTGTCATCACGGTGAGCAGCGGCGTCGGCAGCAAGGTGGTGCTAGACGGCAGAGTTCACCTCGGCGTCAGCGGCGTTGCCGGCGAGATCGGGCACATGCCCATCCTCCTCCCCACGGAGGCCATCCCCGGCCACCGATGCGGCTGCGGGGCCCCTAGCTGCGTGGAGGCAGGTGCGTCCGGAAACGCGAACGCGTACCGAGCCCGCTATTACGCCAAGGCGTTCCGCGAGGAACACCGGTACACCAGATCCCGCGAGCTGATGGAACAGGTAACCGCCATCGGCCTCAACCCGGGTCCGCATCTGTCTAGAAACATAATGGAGATAAACGCCCTCATCTGCGATGCGGCACGGCGGGGCGACCAGTTTGCGCTGGACGTGGTGAGCAGTACACTTAGGCCGCTGGCGCGCGCGGTTGCCTGCGTGGAGGCCGAGTTCAACGTGCGAAACTACTACTTCATCGGCGGCTTTGCCCTGGCGCTGGGTGAAGGGCTCCTTCTGCCCGTGCTGCGCCAACACCTGGCGGAGATGACCGGCAGCACGTACGAGGACCTGGCGAATCTGGGCCGGGTGTACCGGGTGGAGGAGCAGACGTGGGGCCTGCGCGGCGTGGCGGCTGCGGCGCACTCCTTGCTGTCTCCTCAGTAGCCAGCGCATGGGCAGCGGCAGGTGGCAGAGATGGCGAGGGTGCTTCTGGGGCTTGGCTCGAACCTGGGCTTCAGGCACGGGAACATAGCGCGTGGCATCCGCATGCTAAGGCGGCTTGGCGCGCTGCGACGAGTGTCCGCCATTCGCGAAACGGAGCCGGTTGGGCCACAAGATCAGCCCCCATACCTCAACGCCGTTGCCGAGCTGTGCACGGACCTCTCGCCTGTGGAGCTGCTGCGCCGCACTAAAGAGATAGAGCGGAGGGTGGGCCGCACTCCCACCTACCGGTGGGGTCCACGCATGCTGGATATCGACATCCTCACGTACGACGACGTGCGGCTGTCCGGTCCGCGCCTAACCATTCCGCACCCGCGGATGGCCGAGCGCGCCTTTGTTATGGAGCCGCTCCGCGAGATCGCGCCGGATGTGGCGTTGCGCATTGAACAGAAGCAGTGACCGGGTCCATGGCTACCCAGCTGAGGGCGCTAAGGGCGAAGAGGGAGAGCCTCCGTGGCGTCTGAGCCTGACTACTACAGAGTGTTGGGCGTCTCCCGAGACGCTACACCAGAGGAGATCAAGAAGCGCTACCGTGAGCTGGTTCGGAAGTACCATCCGGATGTCAACCCGGATAAGACCACCAGCCATCAAACCTTCGTGGCCATCTCCGAAGCGTATCGGGTGCTGAGCGACCCGGGCCTACGCGCCGCTCACAACCTGGAGCTGGACCGGCGCGCGGCCAAGCAACGGGAACAGGTGCGTTCGCCCGGACCAAGCCAGGCGCAGCACCGAGCCCCGGGGCCCACCGCCCGCCCCAACGGTCCGCAACCACAACGGCCGAGGCCTCAACCGGTTGAGCGGCTGCTCGTCAATGCCAGGCTGCTGGCTGCCCAACGCAGGCTTCGCGACGCCGCGGCCCTCTGCCGCCAGGTCATCGCCAGGGATCGCGCCAACGCCGAGGCGTATGCCCTTTTGGGAGATCTGTACGTCCAAATGGGCAGAACTGAAGATGCCATCGCCATGTACACGTACGCACAGCAGTACGCCCCCAACGACATGAGCGTGCTGCGCAAGCTGGAGCGGCTGACGAGGCAGCATGTGCGGCAGACCAGACGCTCCGCTCGGCGGGGCGCGTCGGCCAGCCACGCATCCGTCATACTCCCAATCCTCGGAAGCTTGGCGGCGGTTATCATGTTCGTCCTCAGCTTCTACGACAGCCCAACGCTGAAGCTGCCGCTTGGGATGCTGGACCGCGTGCCTTCCGCCTCCCTGTTGTTGATGATGGCCGATAGCGCACTGGTGGGCCTCTTGCTCGCGGCGAGTGGCGTGCTTGCCCGCTACGACGACGAGCTGCTGTTTCCCGATCGGTTCCAGGGACGGAACCCGGGTCCGCCCATCGGCCTGTTCCTACCGCTGGCGGCCATTCCGTCGTTCTACGTCGCGGCATGCTTGTACGCCTTATACGCCGTTACGCAAGAGAGGTTTTCGTTGTCCGTTGCGTTGGCATTCGTGCTCTGCTTGGTGATCGTCGGCCTCTTCGCCATGCCTCATCCCGCCGCCGCCCACCAGCTCTTGGTGTGGGGCGCGGGGCCAGCGTTTTGCACGTTCTGCTTGGGGTGGCTCATGGCCGATGCATTCCGCCCGCATTGGTAGGTTGATGTGAACACTGAACAGCGAGTTACCGTACCTCTGATTAGGCGAATGAAGGAAGAGGGGCGCAAGATCGTGTGCCTCACCGCCTACGACACGCCCACGGCAAGGCTTGTGGACGAGGCCGGCATCGACCTCATCCTGGTGGGCGATAGCCTGGGCAACAACGTGCTGGGCTATCCCAACACCCTGCCCGTGACGATGGACGATATGGTGCGTCACTGCCAGGCCGTGATGCGCGGCGTTGCCAGGGCGCTGGTGGTTGCTGACCTGCCGTTCCTCTCGTACCAAACCAGCGTGGAGGACGCGGTACGCAACGCGGGCCGCCTCATCAAGGAGGGCGGCGTGCATGCCGTCAAGCTTGAGGGCGGCACTGCAATGGCCGATACCGTCCGCAGGCTTGTGCAGGTCGGCATCCCCGTGATGGGCCATCTCGGGTGGACCCCGCAGTCGCTCAACCTGTACGGGCGCGCAGTGGTCCGTGGTCGCCGCCACGACACCGCCCAGGTCATCCTGGACGATGCCAGGGCCCTGCAGGAGGCCGGCGCGTTCGCCGTGGTCCTGGAGGTGATCCCAGAGCGGCTCGCCAACCTCATCACCGATACCATCCAGATACCAACCATCGGCATCGGCGCCGGCCCAAACTGCGACGGCCAGATACTCATAGTCCACGACCTGTTGGGCCTCGACCCCAACGCATCCTACCGCCACGCGAAGCGATACGCGGACGTTGGCCGAATAATGCGAGACGCCTTCGCCACCTACGCCGACGAGGTGCGCGAGGGCCTGTTCCCAACTCACGAGCACTCCTACGCCATGGACGAGGAGGAGCTAGAAGGGCTTGATCAAGCGTGAGTCTGCAGATCATAACGGACCCATCGGCGATGCAAGAGGCCTGCTCCGTGGCGCGGCTGTCTGGTCTGAGGATCGGCTTCGTTCCCACCATGGGCTACCTGCACGAAGGCCACCTCTCCCTCCTGAGGGCCGCCCGCGCCGAATGCGACATGGTTGTCCTCAGCATCTTCGTGAACCCCACCCAGTTCGGCCCCAACGAGGACTATCAGCGGTACCCGCGCGACGCAGAGCGCGACCTCGAGGCGGCGCGCGCCGTCGGCGCCAACCTCGTCTTCATGCCATCCGCCGAGGCCATGTACCCCTTGGGTTACTCAACCTTCGTGGAGGTGGAAGGTCTGACCAGTAAGCTTGAGGGCCAGCACCGACCCGGGCACTTCAGGGGCGTGGCCACCGTGGTGCTTAAGCTGCTGAACATCGTCCAGCCCCACAAAGCCTACTTCGGCCTCAAAGACTACCAGCAGTTCCTCGTGGTGCGCCGCATGGTGGCGGATCTAAACCTGCCCGTGGAGATCGTGCCCATGCCCACCGTGCGCGAGCCCGATTCGCTGGCCATGTCGTCCCGCAACGTCTACCTCAGCCCCGAGGAGCGCCAGGCCGCCCTGGCCCTGCCCCGCGCCATCCAACGATGCGTGCAAGAACTGCGCGGCGGCGAAAGGCGCGCGTGGCACGTCAAGCGTGCGGGCATGGAGCTGCTGGACGCCGAGCCGCTCCTCACTGTGGACTACCTTGCGGTCGCTGATCCCGAGACGTTGGCGGAACCCGACATCGTCGGCGCGTCCGCGGTAGTTCTGGGAGCCGTGCGCTGCGGATCCACCCGCCTGATAGACAACGCCATCTGGAGGGAGGGCGAATGACACAGGAGATCCAGCCGCCGCCCTCTTGGGTCATCGACGCCGCTGTGCGGGCCGCCCTGGCGGAGGATCTGCAGCGCGGCGATGTCACTACGGAGGCCACCGTGCCAGCTGATGCCTACGCCATCGGGCAGACGGTCTGCAAATCCAACGGCATACTCGCCGGCATACCGGTCGCAGAGGCGGTGTTCCGCGCGGTGGATCCTGAGGTGCTGTTCAGCGCTCACCTAAAGGAAGGGCAGTGGGGCACGATCGGGGCAACCGTCTTCGAGGTGAAGGGCGGGGCCCGCAGCCTCCTGATGGCCGAACGCACGGCGCTCAACTTCCTACAGCACCTGTCTGGCGTGGCAAGCAGAGCCGCCAGATGCGTGGCCCTTGTGCACGGAACCAAGGCTCGCATCGTGGACACGCGGAAGACCACGCCCGGCCTCCGCGCACTTGAGAAGTACGCCGTTCGGGTTGGTGGCGCACACAATCACAGGCACGACCTCGGCGACGGCGTCCTCATCAAGGACAACCACATCGCGGCGGCGGGCGGCATAACGGCGGCCGTTCGCCGCGCACGTAGCTGTGCCCACCACCTGCTTAGGGTGGAGGTGGAAGCCGCCACGCTCGAGCAGGTTGAGGAGGCCCTGGCCGCTGGCGCGGACGCAATCCTGCTTGACAACATGACCACCGACCAGATGCGCGCCGCCGTCAACCTGGTTGCCGGCAGGGCGTTGCTGGAGGCGTCCGGCGGCATCACTGAGGACCGCCTCCGCGAGGTGGCAGAAACCGGCGTGGACGTCATCTCGCTCGGCGCCATAACTCATTCCGCCGAAGCTATGGATGTAAGCCTGCAGCTCAGGCTTGTCGGCTAGGTTGGCGTTCTCTCAGATACGGGCAGAATGCGCCTCTGGCTCGCCATATCTGTACCACCACAAGCAGAAGGCCGCCATGGTCCCACTTCCGCCGAAGCGTTTCAGGAGGAATCGCGGATAGGGGGCCGAAGAACGCCGCCATTCTGAAGTGCGCCATCGCCATCCGCGAGCCAGCGCGGCTTGTCCGCTTTGGCGCCGCGGTGGTATACTACCTAACCGGACAGCCGGCGCCGAAGCGCTGGCGTTATTCGCAAGCGGAGGGGCTCCAATGCTGGACAAGCTTACCTGGCTGGGACACGATTGCTTCCGGATCGAGGACGATAGCAAGGTCATCTACTTCGACCCGTACAAGCTGAGCGGCGGCCCCAAGGCCGACCTGGTTCTCATAACCCACGACCATTTTGACCACCTGTCCGAGGAGGACGTGGCCAAGGTGCGCAAGCCAGACACCCAATTCGTCGCGCCGGAGCATGCCAAGGGGAAGCTGCAGGGCAACGTCACCTACGTGAAGCCCGGAGACACGGTTGAGCTACTCGGCCGCAAGATCGAGGCCGTGCCCGCGTACAACCTCAACAAGTTCCGCGCGCCGGGCCAGCCGTTCCACCCGAAGGAGTACGGCGGCGTGGGGTATATCATAACCCTTTCCGATGGTACCCGCGTGTACCACGCTGGCGACACCGACGCCACCCCCGAGCTGAAGGCGGTGAGGGCGGACGTGGCGCTGCTGCCGGTGAGCGGCACCTATGTGATGACGCCGGAGGAGGCGGCGCAGGCAGCCAAGGCCATCTCCCCCAAGGTGGCCGTGCCAATGCACTTCGGTACCATAGTTGGGTCGGAGGAAAGCGCCGCGCGGTTCAAGGAGCTGGCCGGGGTCCCGGTGCAGATCATGGAGCCGAAGTAGAGGCGCCGGGCCCAAGACGGCCCAGACGCACCAAGAGCTGGACGGCATGAGGCATGACCCGTGGGCGCGGAGGCTGGCTCTTCTGGCGCTCGCCCTGACGGCCGTGTGGTCGGCTTCGGGGCTCCTTCCCGCTGGGCGCGACCTACGGGTTACCTTCTTGGACGTCGGCCAGGGAGACGCCGCAGTCATCGAGACCCCCAGCGGCCAGGCTGTCCTTGTCGATGCCGGCCCCGCTTCGGAGTCGCCCACTGGCTCGTGGAACGCGGGCGAGCGAGTAGTGCTGCCCTACCTGCGCCGCAGGGGCATCTGGCGACTCGATGCCGCTCTGCTCACCCACCCTCACGCGGACCACGTTGGTGGCATGGCAGCCGTGCTCTCCGAGTGCCCCGCCGATCTGGTGCTTGATGCCGGCGTGTCGCACCCGTCTGGGCCGTACGCCGCACTCCTGGAGGCCGCGCGGGCGTGCAACGCTAAATACGTGCGCGCCAGGGCCGGCACCACGGTCTCGTTTCCGGACGGAGTGCGGCTGGCGGTGCTCAGCCCGCCGGCCCAGCCTCTGTCCGGCACTCACGACGATGTGAACAACAACTCCGTGGTAGCGCTGCTCACCTACGGCCGGACCCGCATGCTGCTTATGGGGGACGCAGAGGCCGAAGCCGAAGCCGCGGTTGCCGGCAAGGTGGGGGCGGTGGACGTGCTGAAGGTGGCCCACCACGGCAGCCGGTTTGGCACGACGGAGGCTCTGCTGAAGGAATGCCGCCCGAAACTCGCCGTGGTGAGCGTGGGCGCTAGCAACACCTTTGGCCACCCCAGCCCCAAAACCATCCGGCGTCTGAAGGCCGCAGGCGCGAGGGTGTTCCGCACCGACCGCTGCGGCGCAGTCACCGTAACCACGGACGGACGCCGCGTTGTGGTTACGACGTTCCGCGAGCTGAGTCAGTTGGCGGTTTCGAGCCCTCGCGCCGCGGATGCCGCCTTACGCTAGGCGCATGGCCCAGAGGATGCCGCCCAGCAGGTGCTTCTGGAACCGCTCGTCGCTCCAGACTTCGTTGGAGTGGCCGTGGCCGGTGTAGAACACGCGGCCGTTGCCGTAATCGTGACACCAAGCCATCGCGAAGTCGCGGTCTGGGCGCCTAACCCCCTCCTTGTTTACATCCACGGTGCTGTTGTCGATCCGCATCAGCACGTGGGTCTTCTGGCGCGACCAGTCTCGATGCTCGTAGATCTCGTCGGTGATGCGGAAGTAATCGCCCAGGTGCTTGGTGGCGGGGTGGGTCTTATCCTCAACGATGATGCCCACTTCCTGGTTCCACGGGTGGCCGTTGAAGTAGCCACCGATCATCTCACCGTACTCCGGCCACTTGTAAAACGTGTCCGTGGCGTTGTGGATCCCGATGAACGCCTTGCCGCCCCTCACGAAATCCAAAATCGCCTGCTTGTCCGCCTCGGAGATGGGCAGCTCGCCGGTGGTGCAGAACACCAGCGCATCGAACTGCTTCAGCCCCTCGGCGTTCAGCAGGTCCACATCCCAGGTGCAAGTGGCCTCGAACGCGCCCGACTCCTTGCCCAGCTTCCTCATGATCTCGTGCGAGAGATCGAGGCAGTCGTGCTTGAACCCCATGGAGCAGGTGCAGTACAACAGCTTCTTCATTGAATGGACTCCCTCCAGGCTTGCTCTACGGCGCCAACCCGGACCTAACTGCGGATGGCGGGCCGGACCGCGCTGAGGCGACCCAACCCACACTACCCTCTTCTGTGGCCGCGGGCGTGCACCTGCCTCCGCCCGTGGGCAAAGAGCAGCACGTCTGCTACTCGCCGGGCACGATGGAGTCGCCGTCAACACAAGCGCGCCCGTAGTTGCTGAGCACGGTTGATCGGGACCCGTTGGCGTAGCAGTAGGCACAGAGGTGCGGGCACGTGTTGTACTGGCCGATGTCCTTGCTGGGCGCACAACAGCACTCCGGGCGCTGACCCCGGTCCTTCCGTGGCGCCGGTTCATCCTGCGCGCCAAGCCCACCCGACGGAAGCTGAGCTGTGCGCCTCACGCCGAACAGCCTCTGCAGGTCCGGGTCCCAGTCGGTCATCTCCAGCAACAGCACGGGATCGATGCACCTGCTGTGGGCTATTCCGCAGGCGGAGAGGGACACCTTTTCGGCGCACGTGGCGGCCTGGATTCCCCACGCCCGGCACCGCTCTGCAATCAGCCGGCCTGCCTCGAGCATCTCGTCCTGCGTGAACTCGCGGCAGACCAGCCTCGCCCTGGCGAGGTTGCGCCGCACACCCGGGTACACGGAGATGTCTGCGAAGCTGAAGACCAGTTTGGCGGTCCATTGGTGAACGCGGTCGCCCACAGCCGTGAGCTTGGCGATGAGGTCGTCTATCCCCAAGCCATCCGCGAGCAGCAGCGGATCGAAGCGCCAGACGACGCGCTCCCTCCCCAGCCGGGAGGACAGCTCCTTGAACGTTTCGATGCGCTCCGAAAGGGGAGGCAAGCCGGGCTCCAGCCCTTCGGCCTCGTAATCGTTCAGGGTGAACTGGAAGTAGTAGGCGATGCCGCGTGCGTCCAGCTCTGGGAGGTGCCGGATCATTGGCCTGGGGTTCTTGCTCCACAAGACGACTGCCCTGGCGTTCGCGAACGAGACGTACTGCGGCGCCCTGTTGAACGGGTTCGTCCAGCGCACGTAGCCCTGCCGGAGCCGCTCCATGAACCACTCCGCGTAGAAAGCTGGAATGTCGGTGGCGCGGCTTGCGGAGATGATCAGCGGGGCCACCGCCTGGCGCTGCCCGGACGGCGTCATTACGGATACCGTTGGCCACGCAGGCTTACCGTGTTTCGGGCCGCCCGGAGGTGACGCCGGAGCTGCCCCCCCATGCCTTGCGGGCCCACACGTCCATGGCATCGTACTTGTCCTCCCACGTGGTGTACATGGCGCCCACAATGCCAGGGATGCCTTTCACGGCTGCCTGCCACTTCGCGATCTGAGAGCCGTCCTCGTCGCCGTCGTAATACCCAGAAAGGATCTGCCGCAGCCCAAGGTCGGCGAAGAAGCGGCAGTTCTTGCCCATCAGTGCGCCGTACCAGTTCACGATGCCAACGTCCTTGTCCAGCCCCTTCCAGGATCCCCGCAAGCTGCCGTTCACCGCGTAGTAATGGTCCACTGCGTTGTGCATCGGGTCGAACATGTCGCTCCAGACCCAGATCTCGGCGTCGGGACGGACGTCTCGGATGATCTGGGCCGCTTTGCGAACGTTCCACGCAAGCAGCTCACCCGGCGTCATATGCTTGCTTTGGCACAGCGCGCACTGGTTCATCACTCGCATCTCGTCGTGCGACATGAGGAAACCCGCTGGGTGGAGCATCTCGTTCGCCTGCTCCACCTCCTGCCGCCACTCCTCAAAGATCTTGGGCTCCGACACGCAGCTCGTCACGCGATCCTCGTACACTATGATTGGATGGTAGTAGCTAACGCGCAGCCGCTCGCCCTCCTTGATGCGCGTGTTGCCGGTCAGGCGAACAGTAGGCGGCTCGTGGTAGGCTACCCACGGGTGAAGCAGCGGGTCCACGATCCTCTCGTAGTCGCGGCCCTCCTCGTAGACGGTGCCGTTTTCGGAGCGGACCGTCACCGGGCAGCCCGGGCGACGGAGCACGTTCACCAGCCCGATCTCCTCGATCGTCAGGTCGTCCCACCACAGCTTGCCACCCCGTCCGGACCACGTGCCCACGTACAGCATCGCATCGCTGTTATCAAGGCTGTTGAAGACGAGGTCATAGCGCTTCCAATCCTGCGTAGGATCGGTGTGGAAGGTCTGGAAGCTGATCTGGTACTTCGCGTCGGCGGTTAGGACCTTCACTTCAGGCTCGACCGCCTGTAGGCCCTCGGACTTCACCCATACGGATATGTGGTATTGGCGATGGGGCTGAAGTTTGAGGGGCTGAGCGACTCGGCAGTGGTTGTACTGGTTCTTCGAGAAGCTCTCCATACGCAGAGAGGTTTTGCCGCCGTGCACCACCTCGTGGTCCGCGAAGGTGGTAACGCCCTCGTCGTCCTGAAGCGACCAGCCCCGGAAGTGGTTGCCGGCCACGTCCTCGAAGTCGCCATTGACCACGTGCGTGGGGTTATCGGGCTGAAAGAGGGCAACGCCGTTGTGCGCCACGAAGAGCGCATCTTTCGACAGCACGCCCTCCACGTAGTTGCGGTCACGGGTACCGCCCATCACTATCGCGATGATGTCGAGTCCGTTGCTCTTGGCGGCCTGCCTCAGCTCAGCGGCCTTCTCCCCGGCTACGTTATACGGCAGCACCAGGCCGTTGTAGCCGTCGGCCTTGGCGCGCGGCAGCCGAGCGATTACGCGATCCACCTCCTTTGGGTTGGTCATATCGCGCCACACGAACAGCCAGCGCTTCTGCGGCCTGGCAACTTCGGCGCAGGCGGGCGGCGCCACGTGGACCCAGGCCGTCAATACACCGAGCACCAGTAGAAGAACGAGGAGAACCCACTGGAGCGCACAACGACGCAGCATGGTGAGACCTTCCTTTTTTCGCCGCATTGCCCTGGGAGGGTTACCATCTTGTTCGCCGAGATCGGCGACGCATCCCCCCGCGGCAGCTGCCGGAACGAGGCGCGTATCCTCGCTTCCTCGGACACAGCTCCGCGCCCCTGGCACCAACCTGAACGCAGGGGAGACGCGTGTTGACCTCGAACGCTGGCAATGGCACGTCAAGTGACCGTCCAACTGAACGCGTGGAGGTGTACGATGCGCCATCTGTGTGCCGTGGCCATAGCTCTCTCCCTTCTAGCAACTCCTGCCACCGCCCGAACTAGCGCAAGCTTGTTCCCCTGGGTCCTGCCATGGGACGACGCCACCAAGAGCGTGACGAACGTAAGCGGCTGGCTTGAGAAGCCGGCAGGCAAGCACGGCTTCGTGAAGGTCCGCGGTGGGCACCTGTACGCCGGCAACCGGCGACTGCGGCTCCTCGGCACCAACATCACCAGCGGCGCCGCGTTCCCAACCCATGCCGATGCGGAGAAGATAGCCGCGCGCCTCGCTAAGTTCGGCATCAACTGCGTGCGCTTCCACCACATGGATGCCTCTTGGGCCAATCCCAACATCTTCGCCCCGGACGGCCATTCCCTTAGCCCGGAGCAAATGGACCGCCTGGACTACTTCATCGCGCAGCTCAAAAAGCACGGAATCTACACGGACCTCAACCTTCACGTCAGCCGCGAGTACCCTGGCGCCCCGCAGTGGGACGGCATGCCCAGCTACTTCAAAGGCGTTGACATCTTCCACCCCCCTATCATCGCTATGCAGCGCGAGTATGCTCGCCAGCTCCTCGCGCACCGCAACAGGTACACCGGCAAGCGCTACCTCGATGAGCCGGCCGTCGCCATCGTCGAGGTCAACAACGAGGACGGCTTGATCTCCCAGTGGAACGGCGGCGGCCTCGACGATATGTCGCCACCATACGCCGACGAGCTCGGCCGCCAGTGGAACGCATGGCTCAGGCGGCGCTACGGGTCAGAGGACGCACTGAAAAGGGCGTGGCGCGTGGAGCAGAAGCCGTTGGGCGCCGAGATGCTGGCGAACTGCGACTTCAGCAACGGCCAGGATCGCTGGGTGCTGGAGGTGAGCGGCACTGCAAAGGCCACGGCAGCAGCGACTACCGACGGCCCTGGCGGCAAGTCGGCCCTCTCTATCACCATAAGCGCCGTGGATGGCGAGGGATGGCACGTGCAGATGGACCAGCCGGGCCTCAGATTCCAGCGCGGCGCCATCTACACGCTTGAGTTCGACGCGCGTGCCAATGCAAGGCGAACGATCATCGTGGACGCCAGGCAAGCCCACGAGCCATGGGAAACGCTGTGGAGCGCCAACGTCACCCTCACCAACGAGTGGCAGCATTTCAGCTTCCCCGTTGCTCCCACCGCTTCTGAGGATAACGGCAGGGTCACGTTCACCAACCTGGGCGCCACCATCGGCACCGTGGAGTTCGCGTCGGTCTCGCTCAGGCCCGGAGGCGGCTATAAGCTCCACCCCGGCGAGGGCTTGGGCACCATGCGGATCGTGAAAAGGTCCGAGTTCGGCGCGTTGAACGACGCGATGAAGGCAGACTGGATCCGCTTCCTCTATGAAACGGAGTCGCGCTACTGGACAGACATGGCGCGGTACATCAAACGCGACCTTGGCGCCAAGAACCTGGTTGTGGGCACCGCATCCGGCTTCAGCCCATCTCCCATGCAGGCCCAGCTGGACGTGGTGGACAACCACGCCTACTGGCAGCATCCAGTCTTTCCAGGTCAGCCGTGGGACGCCAACAATTGGTACGTGCGCAACACCCCCATGGCGGGCCGGGCGGACGGCGGAACGCTACCCCCGCTTGGCCTAAGCCGCATCATGGGTAAGCCGTACATCGTGACGGAGTACAACCACCCGGCGCCCGCCACCCGCAACTCCGAGGCGTTTCTGCTCATCGCTGGCTACGCTGGCCTTCAGGATTGGGACGGCTTCTTCTCGTTCGCGTACGAAAGCGACCGTGAACGGTGGGCCTCCACTATGATCGATGGCTACTTCAACATCGATCACCATCCCACTCAGATGGCCACCATGCCCGCCGCTGCGGCGCTGTTCCTTCGTGGCGACATGGCGTCGCCCGGGGACGGCGTGTTCGCAGCCACCACGCCGGAGCGCGCCATCGCCGAGGTAGCGCGGTTCGGCACTTGGTTCAACGCGGGCAACCTCGGCATAGGCCGCTCTACGGCGCTCCAGCGGCCAGTGGGCTTGCGGCTGGACGGCAGGCCCATGCCGATCGGTACACCGCCCCCGGGGCCCGTGCTGCGAAGCGCCAACGGACAATGGGTGTGGGACTCCACGCCCGGCCGCGAGCGCGTGCTCATCAACGCCCCGCGCTCCAAAGCGCTCATCGGCTCAACGACTGGCGGACCAGTGGCCCTCGGGGGCGTCACGGTCGCTGCCGGGCCCAACATGCAGAATTGGGCCGCCATCACCCTGACCGCGATTGACGGAAGGGAGCTCTCCTCGCGCGGCCGCATCCTGGTGACGGCGACCGGCTACGCCGAGAACACCAGAATGGGCTGGAAGGACGCCGCGAAAACCACCGTCGGCGTCGACTGGGGCACGGGCCCAACGCTGGTGGAGGGCATACCGGCCACCATCACGCTGCCGGTGAGCCCCGCGCGCGTGCAGGTGTGGGCGCTGGATGAGCGGGGCAAGCGCCGCCAGCGCGTCCCTGTGGTGAGCAACGGCGGGAAGGCAAGCTTCGCCATCGGCCCGCAGTACAGGACCCTGTGGTACGAAGCGGTGCTGAGGTGAGCCGAGGCGGGAGCGGCTCCACGCTCGAACCCTACGACGTGGAGCCGCTCCAACAGTCTAACGAGCGCTAGTTTCAGCGAACCGGCGCTAACCCTTGTACAGCTTGGCGGCGTTCTGCGCGGTCACTTCGGTGGACGTCATTAGGTATTCTTTCTGCGGCCTGAAGTTAGGTTCGGTAAGCATCCTGTAACCCACCTCAACCGCCTTATCCACGCACAGTGGATAGATGAAGGTGGCGGCGAGAACGCCATCCATAACCTTCTTGAGGCCGCCCGCTTCGCCGCGCAAGCCGTCAACGCCCACGAAGAACATCTCCTTGTCGCGGCCCTTCTCCTTGGCGGCGAGGTAGGCGCCCACGGCCATCGGATCGTTGTGCGCATACACGCAGTCGATGTGAGGAACGGCGCTCAGCACCTCAGTCATGCGGTCCTTGGCCTTGCCCTGCAGCCAATCCGCAACTGGGTTGGCAACCACCTTGATGTCAGGGTACTTGTCGAACACCTCGTGAGCGCCGGCCTGCCGGTTCTGCTCCGCCTCCACGCCCTTCAGCCCGCTGATCTCGGCGATGATTCCCTTGGGCTTGCCGTACTTGGCGGTTAGGCGCTTGACGATGTATTCGCCGGCCATGCGACCGATGGCGCGGTTGTCGCATTTGATATAGGTGGTGTAATACGGCTGTAGTATGTCCCGCTCAAGGCAGATTGTGCGGATGCCCGCGTCCATCGCCTTCTTCATCACGGCGGTCAGAGGGGCCCGCTCGTTCGGCGCGACGATCAGCAGGTCCGGCTTCTGTCGTATGGCCGTTTCTATCTGGGAGATCTGCTTGGCGTTGTCCTGCTGGGCGTCGGTGATGACGAGCTCAACATCGGGGTGCTGGGCGAACAGCTTGCGCATCAGGTCGTTTTGCGCCGCCCGGTACGGCTCGGCGTTGTTGCACTGACTGAAGATGACCAGGTACTTCCTCTTGGCTCCGGTTGACTGCGGGCTTTTGCTGCAGCCAGCAATGGCGAGCAACGCCAATGCCAACAACGCCGCGAGGGCGACTACGGCTCTTCTCATTCCTTCCTCCTGGGTACACACCGAAACACACGCTTGGAGTGGCGAAGCAGGGCTATTAGGACGGCTTGCCTCTGGACTGTGCCCACACTGCAAGAACGATGATGACCGCCTTGATCATGAACTCCACGTTGGTGTCCACCATCTTGAGCCTGAGGATGTTGGTGAGGATGCCCATGATCAGCGTGCCCAGTATGGTCCCGCCGATGCTGCCCTTGCCACCGGACAGGCTTGTGCCGCCGATGACAACGGCAGCGATCGCCTCTAGCTCGTAGGCGACGCCGTCGTTTGGGTTGCCCTGATGGCATTGCGCCGCGTGAATGACGCCAGCCAGGCCCGCCAGCAGCCCGCAGAGCGTGTACACCCATGCCTTAACCCGCGCTATCGGCACGCCCGCGTAGGCCGCCGCCTTCTCGTTGTCGCCGATGGCGCGCACGTAGCGGCCGAAAACCGTTCGCCCAAGCACGAACGCGAAGATGAGGGCGAGCACGGCGAGCGTTCCGATCACCACGGGCTTGTGGGAACCCACATTGGAGAAGACGGCGGACACGTCCTGGCCGAAGCCGAAATCGATGTTGGTGTTGGACGTGAGCCACCTGGCGAACCCGCGCACGCCGATCATGGTGGCCAGCGTGACCACAAACGGCTGTATGTTCAGCCTGGAGATCACCAACCCGGTGACGAAGCCAATGGCGGCCGATGCACCCAACGCCGCCGCCACCGCCAACACGATGTGCTCTGCGAAGCCGAAACCGGGCGACCACCGCATCAGGAGCATGGCGGTTATCGACGCGGAGAGTGCCAGCGTGCTGCCCACGGACAGATCGATGCCGCCCGAAAGGATCACGTAGGTCATGCCCAGCGCGATGATCCCTATCTCCGAGACCTGGCGGATGATGTCCGTGATGTTGCCCACCTGAAAGAACACCACGGAGCCATCGTTTGCGCGCGGGCTGATGATGGCGGCCAGGATGATGAGGCCAATGAGGCCGGTGGCGCTCTGTAGCCTTCGCAGGTATGCCAAAGGCGACTGCCATTTGGCTGCTCTCTTAGGCGCCGCGGGCTCGGCCTTGGCGGCGCGGATCTGTTCACTCTGCAATCTGGGGCTCCCCGTTGGCGTGTTCCGCGCTGCAGGTGGCCAACGCCATTATCTTCTCCTGCGTGGCCTCGCTGCTCTCCAACATGCCGGTCACTCGCCCTTCGTGTAACACCATTATCCTGTCGCTGCACCTCAACAGCTCCGGCAGCTCGGAGCTTACGAGGATCACGCCCTTGCCGCTGCGGGCCAGCTCCTCGATCACGCCGTACACATCCTCCTTGGCGCTTACGTCGATGCCGCGGGTCGGCTCGTCCAAGAAGAGGACATCCGGGTCGACGAGCAACCAGCGGCTCAACAGCACCTTCTGCTGATTGCCCCCGCTTAGGCTGCTCACCACGGCGTCGTAAGAGGCGGCCTTCAGGGCCATCCTCTGCAGCACGCCTGCGCTTCGCGAGACCTCCTGGCGTCCGTCAACCAGCCCGGCCACGGCAAGCTCGGGCAGGATGCTGAGGGTGCTGTTCTCCTTCACGCTCATCTGCATCATGAGGCCTTGGAGCTTGCGGTCTTCGGGCACAAGACCCAGGCCGCGCGCTATCGCCTCGCGGGGGGAGGGTGGCACGTTGTCTCGCCCGCCAATGCTCACGGTGCCCGCGGCGGTTGGGTCCAGCCCGAACAGCGCGGCGCCAAGCTCGCTTCTGCCGGCGCCAACCAGGCCGGCGATGCCCAGCACCTCCCCTGCCCTCACATCGAACGAGATTCCTTTCAGCTTGGCGGAGCTGAGGTTGCGCACCGTCAGCAGCACGCGGTCTGTCCGGTGGCTGGCGGCGTGCACGGTCTGGGCTAGCTCGGCGCCCACCATCATGGCGATGATCGCCTCCGGCGTCACATCGGCGGCGCTTCTGGTGCCCACGTATCTGCCGTCGCGGAGCACGGTGATGCGGTCGGCAATCCTCAGGATCTCCTGCATGCGATGGGAGACGTAAACGACCGAAACGCCGTTTCGCCCGAGCGAGCGGATCAGGCCGAATAGACGATCGACATCGTCCTCGGAGAGGGAGCTTGTGGGCTCGTCCATGAGGATGAGGCGAGCGCCCATGCTAAGGGCGCGGGCGATGGCAACCAGCTGCATCTGGCCGATGGAGAGCTCCTCAACGCGGGTACTGGAGGGGAGATGGAAGCCCACCTGGTCCAGGAACGGGCGGCAGAAGCCGTCCAGCGCGGCGGAGTTGACCAGCCAGCTCTTCTCGACGTGGACGTTGCGTATGGCTACGTTCTCGGCGACCGTTAGGCTGGTGAACAGGTCAAGCTCCTGGAAGATGATGCCGATGCCGTGCCGCTGCGCATCGAGAGGGCTGCGAATGGTGGCGGGCTTGCCATCCAGCAGGATTCGGCCGGCATCTGGCCTAACAACGCCAGCTATGACCTTCGAGAGCGTGCTCTTGCCAGCACCATTGCCGCCGATAAGGGCATGTACATCCCCGGGCGCAACCTCCATGCTCACACCGTCCAGCGCGCACACTCCGCCGTAACGCTTGGAGACGCCCTCAACGCGCAGCAATGGATTCACCCGCCACTCCTCCGGCAACTGCATCACGTGCGCCACGGATGCCCGGCCAAACAGCTCCGGCCAAAGCGTTGCCCCTGACGCTTACTGTTAGGTTTCGCAGCTGTGCACGCACATTCCCTCTTGCTGGGACCACTGCGCAAGGTCTGTTATGCTGGGTTGCCAGCCGCATGACGCCCGGGGCGAAGCACCAAGCCGTCCCGTTGTCCGGGACCGCCACTGTGCAACCAGGGAGCGGACTGCGCGTCTGCCGGTGCCGTGAGCTGGGCGGGCCAGGGTCCTCTGGATCAGGTTCGCACGGCTTGCGTACCGCCTGCGGGGGCGTCCCGCGTTCACTGGCCGGACGGCTCGCCGAAGGAGGGCGTTTCGATGATCGACAACCGGGAACTGCTTCGTCAGCTCTTCGCCACCAAAGGGATCCGCCTGCAGGGAAGCCCGCTGTTCGAGGTGGTTCCACCACCCCTGCCCGATGACGTGAGTTGGGATCACGTTGAGGGGATGATGCTCGGGACGGGGTCATGTCTCGCGCTAACCTAGATCCTATGGGAGTGCCTGCGCGCGGATCGCCCACCGACGCCAGAGTGGTGGGCAAACACCTTCTGCTCCGTCCTGGGCCCGCTTGAGGGCACTGCGCGCTACGCGGCGCTAGCACCCGGCATCGACCACACAGGGCCGCTGTGGAGATACGCCGCAGGGCGAGTGGCCGGCGCCCTCAGGCGGGGGGACTCGGCCCTGGAGGCGTGCGACTCCTAGGATTCGGAAGCCTACCTGATGGAGACGGTGCCCTCTGTGCTCCACATCCTGTGCCGGCACGCCGATGACCCCAACGAGGCGATAGTGCGCGCGGTGAACGATACCTGGGACAACGACAGCGTCGCCGCCATCGTGGGGGCGGTGGTGGGCGCTTTGCACGGTGCCAGCCGCATCGAGGAGACGACGACCACCTGTTCCACCTGCTGGCGCAGGCCAGGGCGGCTTGGCGGGACTGACGCCTGCTGGTCGGTATCACATTGGATACCTACGGCCATGCCGTGCCGTCCCTCCAGCAGGATGCTGTGAACCGGCTCGCTTTGGCTGCTGAAGAGGGCCTTTTGAGCACGGGTTGCTGCCATCGTAGGCGGATATGAGACGGCAACGAGGCGCACACGCTACATATGGCGTGTGCGCCTTGTCATCAGCGCCATACCTTGCGTGGAGTGTGGAGCCGAGGGGGGGATTCGAACCCCCGACCCGCGGTTTACGAAACCGCTGCTCTGCCACTGAGCCACCTCGGCTCGGCTCACGGGACTGAAGGCTTGTGGAGAGGGGTGGTGCCGAGGGTCAGAATTGAACTGACGACACCGTGATTTTCAGTCACGTGCTCTACCAACTGAGCTACCTCGGCACGTGTGGCGGTCCAGACGGGATTCGAACCCGCGATCTCATGCGTGACAGGCATGCGCGTTAAACCACTACGCTACTGGACCGCGACCTCGCCGGTTGCCAGGGCGCGCTGCGGCCACTCCCTGCACAGCCCCTGGTGGGCGAAACAGGGCTCGAACCTGTGACCTCTTCCTTGTAAGGGAAGCGCTCTCCCGGCTGAGCTATTCGCCCCAACCGACGCTGTGATTATACCAAATGCCCCAGACGCCGTCAACACCTATCATGCCCTCTGTGTGCCAAACGCCGCCCAACGCTCGCCAGCTGCTTCGCCCATCAGCCTCCCCCCGAGATCAGGCGTACTCACCCCACCCGTCGGGAGCCCTCCACCGGGGAGAGTAACCTACGCATGCCAGACGCAACCAGAAGCCTCTGCCCTTATCAAGCTGCCCGTCGTCTTCGGCTTCACCGCCGTCCTTGCGCCGATCCCGCCCCCTACCCTCGCCTCCCCGGGGGCCATGGCTGGCCATGCAGCCCGCACCAACACCCCCAGATGGCCGGGCAGAGCCACCATTAAGTACATGAACCGTCGGGACGGCTTCTGCTCCACACGATGCAGCACGTCACCGGCGGCGGGAGCGCGCCCTTCGCCAGACCGACCCCATGCACGCGCTATGCCTGCATCGTCGTCCTCAGGCGGATGCGCCTGGCAAGCGTCAGAAGTAGAAGCGCCGCCACCACTCCAACGCATGCCATTCCCCTCTTCTCCGGGTTCTTCTCCTGAAGGATCGCCAGCAGTATCCAGAACGTGAGCGCTCCTGCCGCCAGAGCCAGCCGATGCAGATCGCCCCAGGCCGTTCCGTTTCCAGAAAGCTTGGCAGATAGCCACGCCGCCAGCGCCACCCACGCCACCGTCGCCGCTATGGTGCCTGCGGGCGGCATCGGCGTATACGGCAGCACCCACGACAGAGCAAACAGGCCGACGGTGCCCACGAACCCCACCGTGTACAACGCCCATCCGCGCACCAACCGGTCTGAGCGGGGAGCAAGGACGCGCCGGGGGAGCCGTCGCGCCAAGACAAGCAACCCGGCAACCACCAACACGCACGCCAGATACGGTCCCAGCGGCGGCCGGTAAGGGGTTATCGCCGCGTAGAACAGGGCCGTCAGCGCGACGAACAGCCCGCCCAGCGCGCGCACCCCCTTTTCCGAGACCCATGGCTCGCCAGAGCGGGCCGGATGCACAAGGGAGGCCAGAAGTATTGGGATGGAGATGCTGAAGACCGCGTGGTAGATGGTGAGTTGTACGCTCCACACCCAGTTGACCCCCGCCCAGCGGCCGTAAACGCCGAGCGGACCAAGGTCCTTCCAGCGCGGATCGAAGAAGCTCTTCACCGCCAAGCCCTCCTCCACCACGCCGTACGACGCGCCCAGAACCAGGATCGTCGCCCACCCCCCACCCCACCGCAGCGCCAGCTCGCGGCACAGGAGGGCGCCGCTGCCGTAGAACGCGAACACCAGCGCCGCGCCCAGAGGGTTCAGCAGCTTCAGAGGCGGAGTGGAGCCGGATAGCACCTCGCCGATGGCAGCCGAAAGAAAGAAGAGCAGCCACGCGGGCGCGTTTGGATGCGCGCCGCGCGAAACGACAGCGCCTTGTGGCATGGCCACGTTTCCACCTCCAGTCCATCCGTCGCGGGCTCCCAAAGCCTTGTGTTGCCCGCTCCGACATTGCGTGCGCTCTGCCTGTGCGCTCCCACCGATGCAGGAGAACGGCCAGCGAAGTGTAACAGCTTGGTGTATGAGATACACATCAGATAGCCTCCTCATCCGCCCGCATCCCCGCCCCGACGACCCGGGTCTGCTTCTGCACATCTCGCCGGAGCTCGCGGGCTGGAGCTACATCAGCTTCCAAGTGCGAAGGCTTGAGCACGGCGAACGCTGGTCATCCGCCACGGGCGACCGCGAGCTGGCGATCGTAGATCTGGGTGGGCGCTACACCGTGGCATCGAGCCGCGGCAGGTGGGAAGGCATCGGCTCCCGCGAGAGCGTGTTCACGGGCGCCGGCCACGTGCTGTATCTCCCGCCCGGCACGGAGTTCGCCATCTCCGCGGAGCGCGCAGGCGAGTTCGCGGTCGCCTCCGCCCCTGCCGTGGAGCAGCACGCACCACTGCTGATCCGCCCAGCCGACGTGCCGATATACGTCAGGGGCGGCGGCAATGCCTCCCGCCAGATCAACGATCTACTCCCGCCAGGCTCCCCAGTACAGCGCCTCGTCCTGGTGGAGGTGTACACGCCCGGCGGCAACTGGAGCAGCTATCCGCCGCACAAGCACGACGTGCACGCCGAAGACGGCCAGGGCAACCTGTTGGAGGCCGACCTCGAGGAAGTCTACTACTACCGCTTCGATCGGCCGGAGGGGTACGCCTTCCAACGCATCTACACCGGCGAAACCTCGCCCCTGCACGTGGAGGGACGGGGGTTCGACGCGACCGTATGCCCAACGGACGGATGCGCGGTGTTGGTGCCGGAGGGGTACCACCCCGTCGCCAGCCCACCCGGCTACACCACGTACTATCTGAACGTGCTGGCCGGCAGCGCCCAGAGCCTTGCCAACCGGGACGACCCGCGCTACTCGTGGGTGAAGGAGACCTACGGCCCGCCCGACCCCAGGCTCCCTTTGTATTGACGCGCCCGGGCCAACGGCGCGGGAGGTTGCCGACCCATGGGAGAAAACAAGCGCCAGTTCGATACGCTGCACATGGGCCGTTCGTCCATTGACCTGTACAGCAACGACGTGGGCGCGCCGTTCGTCCACATCCGCAGCTTCGCCGCGTACGTCGGGGGGTCGCCAACCAACATCAGCGTAGGCGTCCGCCGGTTGGGCCTCCGCTCGGCCCTGCTCACCGCCCTGGGCCACGACCCAGTGGGCGATTTCATCCTCCACTTCCTTCAGCAGGAGGGGGTGGATACCACCAACGTTCTCCGCAAGGCCGGCCGGCGCACAAGCGCGGTGCTGCTGGGAATTGAGCCGCCCGATCGCTTCCCGCTGGTCTACTACCGCGACAACTGCGCTGACGTTGAGCTCACCATAGACGACGTGCTCGCCGCTCCGATCGCCAATAGCCACGTCTTCCAGTTCGCCGGCACCAACCTCAGCAGGGAGCCCAGCCGCAGCGCTACGGTATTCGGCGCCGAGGTGGCAAGGCGCGCGGGCACGGAGGTGGTGTTCGACCTGGATTTCCGGCCAGATCAGTGGCACGATCCGCGCGCCTTCGGGGTGGCAGCTCGCTCGGCGATGCGCGCAGTGGACGTGGTCATCGGCACCGAAGACGAGATCAACGCCGCAGTCCTCTCCGATCCGTCGCAGATGACCCTCACTCATTCGCAGATCTCCAATGCGCGCGTGGCCGGCGATACCGATGCCGCTGTGGCTCAGCTCCTCGCCTTGGGCCCCAAAGCCGTCATCGAGAAGCGCGGCGAGCAGGGCGCCCGCGTGCACCTTGCCGCCCCAGACGGCGGGCGCCAGGCCATCGACGTTCCCGGATTCACGGTGGAGGTGCATAACGTACTCGGCGCCGGCGATGCGTTCGGAGCGGGCTTTCTCTTCGGGCACGTCAGCGGGATGGACTGGTACCACGCGGCGCGGATCGGCAATGCCTGCGGCGCCATCGTGGTGACCAAACACGGCTGCGCCAACTTCATGCCGACCTACGACGAGGTGATGGCGTTTGTGGCGCGGCACGGCGGCCTGTAGCCCCGCGCCCAGGTTCGCTTGCGGCGCCTGGCGTTTGCATGGTGAGAGGTAATAGCGCATGAGCACTCGGAAAACCCGGCGGCTGACTACGGCCCAGGCCATCATCAGCTTCCTCAGGCAGCAGTACAGCGAGCGAGACGGGGCAGAACAGCCCTTCTTCGCGGGCTGCTTTGGCATTTTCGGCCACGGCATAGTGGGCGGCATCGGCCAGGCGCTCCAGCAGTACCCCGATCTCAGATACTACCAAACGAGGAACGAGCAGGCCATGGTCCATACCGCCACGGCGTTCGCCAAGACCAAGAACCGGCTGCAAACGATGGTCTGCACATCCTCCATTGGGCCCGGCGCCACGAACATGGTCACCGGCGCCGCCACCGCCACCATCAATCGACTGCCAGTTCTGCTTCTTCCCGGAGACATCTTCGCGCGGAGGAACGTCGCTCCCGTCTTGCAGCAGCTCGAATCGGAGCACAGCCAGGATGTGTCGGTGAACGATTGCTTCCGCCCGGTGAGCCGTTACTGGGATAGGATCAACAGGCCGGACCAGATCATCACCGCGCTGCCAGAGGCGATGCGGGTGCTCACCAGCCCCGCGGAGACCGGCGCCGTCACGCTGGCGCTTCCGCAGGACGTGCAAGCCGACGCGTACGACTACCCTGAGGAGCTATTCGCGAAGCGGGTCTGGCGTATCCCTCGCAACCGGCCCGACCGCCAAGCGCTCGCCCTGGCCGCGCAGCTCATCCGACGCAGCAAGCAGCCGCTCATCGTTGCTGGAGGCGGCGTCATCTACAGCGACGCCACCGATGCCCTCGCCGATTTCGTGAAGCGCACTGGAATTCCAGTGGGCGAGACCATGGCCGGCAAGGGAAGCCTTCGCTACGATAGCCCACTTAGCCTCGGGGCCATCGGCGTCACCGGCACGCTGGCTGCCAACCGGATCGCCCGCGAAGCCGACCTTGTGATCGGGATCGGCACTCGCTACAGTGACTTCACCACCGCGAGCAAGACGGCGTTTGAAAACCCCAACGTGCGGTTCATCAACATCAACGTCGCGGAGTTCGATGCGCACAAGCACTCGGGGCTGGCGCTAACCGGTGACGCCCGCGTAACCATCGAGGAGCTCGGCGAGGCGCTGCAGGGGTATGCCGTAGACCCCGCCTATCGCCAGCGCGCCACCCAGCTCCACGATGAGTGGGAGGCGGAGGTCTCCCGTATCTACTCCATTCGCAACACGCCGTTGCCCAGCCAAGGCGAGGTGATCGGCGTGGTGAACGAGCTGAGCGACCCCAACGGCATAATGGTGTGCGCGGCTGGCAGCCTGCCCGGGGACCTGCACAAGCTCTGGCGAGCTCGTCACCCCAAGAACTACCACATGGAGTACGGCTATAGCTGCATGGGGTACGAGATAGCGGGCGGGCTTGGCGTCAAGATGGCCGCTCCCGACCGCGAGGTGTATGTGATGGTTGGGGATGGCAGCTACCTGATGCTCTCCAACGAGATCATCACGTCCATTCAAGAAGGGCACAAGCTGACCATAATCCTCTTGGATAGCCAGGGGTATAACAGCATCGGATCACTGAGCCGCAGCCTCGGCCAGCAGGGGTTCGCCACCAGGTACGTCTTTCCCAAGAACGGCGTGCTTCCTGGCGACGAGGCGGGTGCGAACGTGGAGCCGCTTCCCGTTGACCTTGCGGCGAACGCAAGAAGCCTCGGCGCACACGTGATTGAGTGCCGCACGATCGACGATGTGGCAGAGGGGCTGCGGCAGGCCGCGACGATGGATCGGACCACGGTGATCCACACGCGCGTGGACCGATACGTCGCGGTACCGGGCTACGAGAGCTGGTGGGACGTGCAAGTTGCAGAGGTGAGCGAGATGCCCTCCGTGCAAGCCGCCCGCGCCGAGTGGGAGCGGATGCGGGCCAAGGAGCGCTTCTACCTGGAGGGTCCAGGCTGAGCAATCCCCCAGCACCTACGCGGAGGAAACCATGGAGTCGCCAGAGAGGTTGGCCAACTACATAGACGGCGAGTGGCGCGAATCGTCTGCAACCCAATATGCGCCGGTGCCGAATCCCGCTACGGGGCGGACCATCGCCAGTGTGCCGCTCTCGCCCCCCGCGGACGTGGACGCTGCGGCCGCCGCGGCTCAGCGCGCCCTGCCCGGCTGGATGCGCACGCCCGTTACCGAAAGGGTGCAGTACCTATATAGGCTCAAGCACCTTCTGGAGGAGAACGTCGACGCGCTCAGCCGATCGGTCACAGAGGAGGCGGGAAAGACGTTCGCGGAGAGCAAGGGCGAGGTGCTGCGCGGAATCGAGAACGTGGAGGTGGCGTGCGGCGCGCCCAGCCTGATCCAGGGCTGGACCAATGAGGACGTCGCTCGCGGCATCGACGAGTACATGCTCAGGCAGCCGGTTGGCGTGGTGGCGGCAATAACGCCGTTCAACTTCCCAGCGATGATCCCTCTGTGGTTCCTCCCGTACGCTCTCGCCTGCGGCAACTGCTTCATCCTGAAACCCAGCGACAAGACGCCAGTCACTAGCCGCAAGCTGGCGGAGCTGATCAATGAGCTTGGCCTGCCGAGAGGGGTGTTCCAGGTGGTGCACGGCGGCAAGGAGACCGTGGATGCCATCATTGACCACCCTGGGATCGGCGGCATCAGCTTCGTGGGGTCGACGGCAGTGGCTCGGTACGTGTATGGGCGTGGGGCTTCGGCGGGTAAGCGGATGCAGTGCCAGGGCGGCGCGCTGAACCCGGTGGCGATCATGCCGGACGCGGACATGACAGCTGCGGCCCTGGCGATGTCCGACGCAGCGTACGGGTGCGCCGGCCAGAGGTGCCTGGCTCCGGAGGTGGCCATAGCTGTAGGCGAGGCGTACCGGCCGTTCAGTGAGGCGATGGCGGAGGCCACCATAAAGCGCAAGGTTGGTTACGGCTTGGACCCAGGCGTGGAGACGGGGCCCATGATTCGGCCTGAGGCCAAGGAGCGAGTAGAGCGGCTGGTGGCGCAGGCCGAGGCGGGAGGCGCAGAGGTGCTTGTGGACGGTCGTGGCAAGCGGGTATCGGGCTACGAAGACGGGTTCTTCCTGTTCCCGACGCTGCTAAGGGCCGTGCCCGCGGGCAGTGAGCTGTACAAGACGGAGGCGTTCGGCCCGGTGCTGCGGCTTGAGAGCGCGGACAGCCTGGATGAGGCGATTCGGCTTGTAAACGCGCGCAGCTACGGCAACATGGCATGCATATTCACCGGCAGCGGGGCGTCGGCGCGCAAGTTCAGGCAGGAGGTCCACGCCGGTAACGTGGGGATCAACGTTGGAGTTGCTGCTCCGATGGCGTTCTACCCGTTCAGCGGTTGGGGCGATAGCTTCTTCGGCGACCTGCATGCGGAGGGTCGCCACGCGGTTGAGTTCTACACGCAGACGAAGGTGGTGGTGGAGCGCTGGGGGTGAGAAGGCCAGACATTCGCCTGGAAGCCCGTCTCCAACGCTGTTGACACGAGCTGGTGGGGGTGGTATAATGCAGACGTCGGGAGTGATCGCGGGGTGGAGCAGCCTGGTAGCTCGTCGGGCTCATAACCCGAAGGTCGTTGGTTCAAATCCAACCCCCGCTCCCACGCTATTCACGACTGGCTCCGGAATCCGGTAGGTGATACCTACCTGAAGCGTCTCCGGGGCCAGTTGCGCTTTTTGCCCCCATTCCCTCACCACCTGGAAGATAAGCCTCATCCGGGCAGGCGCTCCGAACTGACGCCAGAGCACCTTCATGCCCTGCGTGCAATGGTAGC
>Ga0078972_1005364_pt1 | contig 32717 bp, 48 predicted proteins | sample YelNatPaOPGAMG01_FD_67568 | JGI IMG/M metagenome (GOLD analysis project Ga0078972, IMG submission 67568) | Hot spring thermophilic microbial communities from Obsidian Pool, Yellowstone National Park, USA - OP-RAMG-01 (SPADES assembly) (version 2) | ecosystem: Environmental > Aquatic > Thermal... | reverse complement strand
TGTGATGACTGTTAAGAGCTCGATGATAAACAAATCGGTCACCGCTAATACAAACATACTGAGTACAGGCATCACTAGTTATTACAACTGTATATTCAGGATTTATGCATGCTTTAATACGGACGGGGTACTGAGTATTAAGAGAACTCAAGGTAGTACGACTGTTACTGAAATACTAAACGGTGGTAATGACCTCATTGCAAACTCGGCGTATGCCTTCGACATCATTGTCGAAAAAGACGAGGTCATAAACCTCCAATTCTCTGTAAACGCAACCGCTCTGACTCTTAAAGTTCTAGAAATTGCGAGTGGCGGATGGTAATGATAGTTCCACAAGGTGCTGGCGCTGGTGGTCTGGTTGTTAAGCCCCTGGCAAGCGGTAGTATTGTTTCGAGCACTTCCGAACAGGACATAATCAACACGACGCCGAGCAAACTCCAGTTTATCTTCGGGTGGATATGCATCAACAACATGGACGCTGGTGACAGGATTGTCATCAGGACTAGGTACAACGGTATCATACACGCAGAGGAAGAATACACAGATGTGCCTGTAAACGGCTATGTCTATGTTGCCGTCAGGATTGTTGATAGCGGCGATAACTACCGAGTAACGATACAGCAGACAGCTGGAACCTCAAAGAGTTTCTCATATAAGTTCTACTATCAGAGGTGATCGAATGCCTAAAGTATACATATACGGGCCAGAAGTCCCTGATTACATCGCTCTCGTGTCACCGAGTAGGATTAATATTATAGATAAAAATAATAATGGTTTTAGACCGATCGAAAGAGTCGCATTCGGTCTCGCTCTTGCGTTTAAGGATCAGGACTTGAAGACGCCGTTAATTGAGGCGTTTTCTAAAGGTGATTCACTTGGTACAATGGATCGGGACTTGAAGACGCCGTTAATTGAGGCCGTAACATTTACAAACTCGTAATGTGTATGGAGGTACTGATATGGTTGAAGAAGTTGTGATGTCAAAGCCAAGACGGGTAGATGAATTGAAGTTGAAAGGAAGGGTCACGATATACCAGGGAGAGGGTGATGAGAAAGAGGTGATCGTCAACAAAGCAAAGAATAAGTGGGTCGACCAGGGGTTAAAGGGCCTACTCAGCTATCTTTTAGGTTCACAAATATATCCAAATAATGTCTCTGGAAGGTGTATTTATTGCTGGACATACGATTTTAAAGTTTATTTAGGTAGTGACACAACAACAACGACGACGCACAACCTTACCGCACTGATCAACCCGATTGGATCAGCACCAGGCACCGCTCCGAACAGAGTTTCTGGAGAAGATAGAACCAACCCAGCTACTGGTACATGGCACACCGCATATATCGCCGTATGGGACGCTGGGACAGTAAGTGGGACGGTCGGCGAAGTCGCACTTTATCTTAGACCGTTCACGTTTCTCACGGCACAATGGACGCATGCTCCAACTGGTGACTATACATTTCCCCTAGCAATGGTCTCAAGATGTTCCGTCGCAGACGGCGACTTCTCTCCATTTACAATAGACCCCTCTAAATCGCTAACTGTTTACTGGGAGGTGCAAATCAGCTATGAGTGATGCAAAAATTGTTGGCGGTCGGTTTAACCTGGAAGAGGTAAAGATCGAAGGGAGAGTGACAATTAGACAGGGAGATAAGATACTAGTCAACAACACAAGAAACCATTTTGTTGACGCGGGTCTAAAATCAATTATATCAATAATCATATCAGGAAATATGTATTCCAATACTGGTGGAAAGTACAATTTGCCATCAAATAGTTGGAACATATACCTAGGCAGTAACACGACAACTCCTACTGTAACAACGATGACTGAACTGATGGCACCGATTGGTGCAGCACCAGGTACTCCACCTAACTCAAAGTCGATTACATCGATACATGATGGTACACCAGACGGAGACTGGTACGCAATATGGCAGGCAACATGGAACCCTGGAACAGTAAGTGGGACGGTCGGCGAAGCGGCTTTGTACATGAAAAACTCTGATAAAAACACTTTCCAATGGGGAACAGGGTATTCCTATGACCCACCTGTCACAATGACTTCCCGTGTCTCTTCAGCCGATGGTGACTTCTCTTCATTCATTATCAACACAGCACTTCCGCTGACGGTCGACTGGAAGATCAGATGGTACTTCTCATGAAAAAATGTAGTATAAAAACAAACTTTGCAGATGGAGAAGGGTAATGATAGTTCCACAAGGTACTGGTGCTGTAAAAAGAAAACTCTCAGAACTGCAAATCGACGTTGATAAAGACTGGTCAAATAAAAATATCACGAATTTCGGTACGAGTGGCGTTAATTTGCATTCGATCGTGACTTCTCATGCTTCGAGGCACGCTAGCGGTGGTGCCGACGCAATCTTATCTCCACTTTCCTGGAGTGCGGTCAATTCACCAAGAGAAGCCACTATCGTTGTGGCTGCAAGCAACTCACGTGATACTACTCGTGCTGACTATGTATGTGACGGCATCGACGACCAAGTTGAAATCAATGCGGCTATTAATCAAGTAGGATGGGCGAAGGGTAGTGTAGTACTGCTCGAAGGCGACTACTATGTCACTGATTCAATTAATCTCGTCTCTTTTGTTTCTATTCGTGGTCAAGGACAAAGGTCAACAAGAATACATGTACCAAGTAATTTTAATAGTGATATAAACGTCTTTTATTGCGGTTCTTTTGCATTGGATACTCCAAGCGTATCTAATCTTACGGTTGATGGGAATAAAGCAAACCAAAGTTCTGGGACGATGCGCGGCTTTTATATAAGGGAGCCGAACGATGTGACTATACAAGGCTTAAAAATAGATCGGTGCTACATACATGGGTTCAGAAACGAAGGTGTTTATGTAAACCATGGTGATAAATTCTATTTTTCAATGAATTATATTGAAAATGGAATCTATGCAACCGATCTTACTAATAGTCTTTTTATTGGAAACGAAATTACTAATACTTCGGGTGGTAGTGCAATATATCTAACCTCATCATCAAATTCTAATACTTTACTCTCAAATTATATCCACGATGCTGATCAATATGGCATATTCTTGTATGCTTCAAAAGGTAATATCATTTCCTATAATATAATAAAAAACAACTCTCGTTCATCAGACAACATGTATGATGGCATTTTTCTGAGTTCAGATTCAGATGAAAACATTTATACAATTATTGCTGGAAATATAATAAGCAGTCCTTCAGACCCCCCTAGACACCGTTATAACATTTATTTCGGTGAATACACCTATATAGTTTTGTTCGATGGTAATATCGCCGTGCCAGCAGGCGCCTCGGGTTCTGTTTATTACGATCCTCTATCATATGTTCGTGTTACATACAATTTTGAATCAGAATAATAATAACAAATGAATCTATTGATCTCGTGAGCAAAATTATAAATCAATGCTAAGATAATAAAGAACTGATATGGCAGACACAGACTGGTTGATCGCTGGGTTAATCATCGGGCTTCTTGTCGGTGTTCCTCTAGGGTGGATTTTCGCACAGTATAAACGTGCCGAGACACAGCCACAGTCCGCCGTTTTCGACCGTGATGAAGAGGGAAGGATCGTAGGCATACATTATGTCACAGTGGGGTCTAAATGAATATCTTCGACGACGCGATTAGGATAGTCATCGCCGAGGAGACAGCTCGGCAGACGGCCGAGGAAATGACAAAAAAACTGAAAGACAAGATAATTGTAGAAAATAAAGAGAAGAGGCCGTCAACGACGTCCAAATACTTAAGGAACGTCTCCCTCCCAATCGACTTGATCGATATCAACGGTTCTGGTGTCCTCAGAGAGATCTTCATACGGTCATCTGATAAGAACTTCACCTTTTGGCTCTTTGTCGACGGTGATATCGTATACAACAACGATTGGGAATGGTTCTATGAAATCAGCACGATGGTAAGTGAGATCGGTGCCTTTCAGGACGATGATGAATACTATGTGCTCTCCCTTTCGGATATCAAGTTCTCGAGTTCCCTGACCGTTAGGATAGATGGTAACATTACGGCTGACGCCGTCTTTTATAAACTCGAAATTGAAAAAGAATAAATAAACGCTATTCGTTAATAATTAACAGCGTAGCGTAGTGTGGTGATATGTCGGATGTCGAGATAGTCAACATTTTAAAGAAAAACCTTGGCATTATCATCAAGAGGCTCGAAGAGAGCGGCGTCCTGACCATTGAAAGTGCATCCGACCACACGTTCTTACCGCCGATAGAAGTCACCGACGCTGGGACTGAGATCGACATAGAAGGGATTCTTTACTACATAAAGGTCGACCCATCTAGTGCACCAGTTAAGTTCAACATCGACAGACCGATAACATCGAGTGAGTACAGCATTGTGTGGCCTGGTGTAAATAAAGCGATTTCGAGGAAAGCGTCGAAGTTGTACCTCAAGGCACCACTCGGTTCGACATCAATTGTGACCATCGAGGCGCTACGCTTCGGAGGGTGATAGGGTGTATGATGAGACGACAGTTATAGTGCCGATTGGTATGACGAGTGAAGACTACTTCTTAGTACTACAACTCGCACGAAAGAAAAATATGACAAGAAGTCAATTTATTCTCGACTGCGTGAGACAGGCAGTACTAAAGGAACAGGAAGCGTGGAAGGCTGCACCACAAGAAAATAAAGAAGAAATGGAAGAAGATAATAAAAAGCCAAAAAGGTGAAGTAGATGATCTATGAGTCAATAGACCCAGGCTTCTTAAAGACTAAATTGGACTACATCGACCTGAGTATATCGGGTCTAAGGGACGCCATTAGGGGTTCGAACACCAAGGACTTTTCAACTGTGCAGACGACTTTGGATAACATCTACGCAAAGACGGACGTCGCACTGAGCACACTGCTTTCCCAGTCTGCATTCACAACAAGATGGGACAGCGGTATTTACGGTTTTGACGGTACGACGGCAAGAAAGATACTCGTCGATAGCAATGGTAAAGTGATTGTCACTGGTACTATCACAACAAGCATCAGTGAAGTCAAAGTCTGGGACGGCACCGATTACCTTGCAATCAACACAGACGGGTCACTCAATGTCAATAACATCGATACGGCCCTGAGCACGAGGCTCGCCGACTCAACATTCACTGGACGGTGGGACGGTGGTATTTATGGTTTTGACGGTACGACGGCAAGAAAGATCAAGACCGACACATCTGGTGAACTGCAGGTCGATGTCTTGTCGACGGCAAACCCTTCTAACCTTGATGTCGCACTGAGCACGAGGCTCGCTGAATCGACATTCACAGGGAGGTTCCCAGCCGCATCGGCGCTGGGTGACTCGATGTCAAACCCCACGACAACAACCATTGGTTCTGCCCTCTTGGGGTTTGACGGCACGAACTGGGAGCGTGTTTACACTGACGGTTCGAACCGCCTAAAAGTTGCACTAGATAGCATACCTAACCCGTCAAACCTCGACGCCGCACTGTCGACGAGGGCGACCGAGTCGACACTGAGCACATTAAGTGGTAAGTTCCCCTCAGCTTCCGCCCTTAGTGATTCGATGTCAAACCCCACGACAACAACCATTGGTTCCGCACTACTCGGTTTTGATGGTACTAACTGGCGGAGAATAACAGCACTGAACAAAGACATATCTGGTTCGACGCGTAATGCAATAACCACAATACCTTCTGGTTCACCGATGGACATCACGAGGATGCCGTATGAAGTAGACTCGATCAACGTGACATCAACAGAGTCGAGCACCTCGATCTCAGCACCTGGTGCCAAGTATTTAATCCTCGTGAATAAGGGAGACACGGACATCCTGTTTGGTATTAATGCTTCAGTGCCTGGTACCAACCCGATGAAGCTCAGGGCAAGGTGTATGAAAATCCTACCGTTTGGTGGGGCAACGGGCGTATACTACAAGACTGCGTCTGGTACATCGACGCTTTCGATCGGGTACATGAACTGAGGTGATCCCATGGATTCATACGAAGTCATGTTCGACCCGAATAAAAAGAGGGCCGATTCTGTAGACATCATGAGGGCGGTGAACAACAGTGGTATACATCCGATGATTATTCAGGTGGACAACGCAAAGGGGTCTGTTATATTTCACTTTGAAAACAAATTGACTAGAAGAGATAAGGAGAGAATCGATGAAATTGTAAAAAAGACTCTTCAGGAGGTAGTCGATATTGGCTATTCTTGAGTCACTAGACCCAGCATTCATCAGAGATCGGTTAAATTCGATTGTTTCAGTCGTTGGTACACCAGGGGCTTCACCACCGAGCAGTGTGGCGGTGATCGGTGGTTATGACGGCACAAATGTCCAAAGGGTAAAAACAACGACCGACGGCAAGCTGTACATCTCGCTTGGATGACAGGCCGCGATTGGTCGTTGACCCATCATTCCTTAACGCCGTCAACACGTCGATCATCCCGTCCAGTGACAACGCATACGATCTAGGGTCACTTGTAAATAGGTGGAAGAACGTCATAATATCGGCGAACTGTGCATTTCATGACGGGACAGACTACTGTACTGGAATCATATCGAGGACGATGCGATGCGGTCATGACTTCTTGATGGCTCGGACGGGATCAGGGGATTATACATGGAAGAGGGCGTTGGTCGTTTATCCAACGTATCTCATCATCAATCACCTTGGTGATTTCACAGACGGCGTACGTTTTGGGAGCACGATAGCACCGTACGGTGACAACGCCTATGACCTCGGGACAACGAGTTTAAGATGGAGGGATCTATACGTCGCTGGGACATCTTCACTCCAGACGACAGTCGTAAGGAGCTACCTGCAACTGAGTGCTGCGTTTTCTGATCCAACCACATTAGGATACATCGATGTCATTCCGTATGACAACACAAAAAACGCCACCCTGAGGATTTTCAGGAACACCAACACAAGCGGGGACGTTAGTGTTCATTTTTTCAAGGGAGACAACACAGCGACGATAACGTGCTCTATTGATGCGAAAAACGGGTCGGCTTCATTCTCGAGCTATTTAAATTGTACGAGCCTCAAAGTCAGTTGGACGGAGGTCATTTCAAGCGATAGAGTCTTGAGCAATATAGCATCGGTCAACCAGACTTTATCACCCACAACTGACAACGCATACGATCTTGGTAGTTCGAGCTACCGTTGGAGAAACGCAATTCTTTCTGGGTATGTCAACCCGACAAGCCTACAGATTGGTGGTACGGAGGTCATCAATTCGTCTAGAGTGCTAAAAAACATAACTGATATCGACACGGTCGATAAGATTTTGCAGAGAGCGACTCAAGAACAATTCCTCTTTTGGTTCTGTAATCACTGGCTTCCGAGTGGAATGGTGATGAACGGGACGAACGGCGGGTCGGTATCATTTTCTGAAATGTACGTAACACTGAATACTGGGTCGAGTTCAGGTACATATTCGTATGTGTACAAACGTATAATCTCCAAGGCATCACCAGGATATACAAGAAAAACAATCTTTTCGGTTGTGATAGCTCTGGGATCTCAGAACGCTTTGATCTCTCACATCGTTGTAGGTGAAATAAGTAGCATTACATCAACGGCAAACACGGCTGCACATATAGGATTCAAAATCATTGACGATCAGGGTCTCTCGAGGATATACGGTACTGTTGCGAACGGTACAACTGAATCAACAGTATCAGGGCCTCTTATTACCTCAAATGCTATATGTTTGTTGACGGCAATACACGATCCAAGCACAGGGACAGTAACGTTTTATCGGGATGAATCAAGTTTTGGGAGCATAACGACGAATATCCCTACAGGAAGTGTGCCTAACTATAAGGTATTTAATGCCTCCATCGCCGCGACAACAACAACAGCAAAGTCATTAAATATATATGAAGTCAAATATTATAACGACGTCTAAAACTATACTAACCACCAAAAACAAACTTAAGTACTAATTAACCTATATATAAATCAGGTGAAAAGAATGGAAGTATCTGGATGGACTAGGACGTTCCTTCTTGCCCTCGGGGCGTTTGCTGGTGTCATGGCCGCTGCGGGCATCATACACGTGCTCAAGCAAAGCGGTGTGATATCATAGTAGGCAACATACGAAAGATTAATTACGATAGATTTAAATTATTGAATGGTATGCAGAGAGTCTCCGAATCAATCTATCAGGCATATCCATATTATTCTATAGATGTAGGGAAAGTATTCCAGCTCTGGCCAGTAGACCAATGGTGGAACCTTGTCAGCGGAAACAACGCTGGGGCTTGCCCAGAATCTTCTCATGAAGGGAAGTGCCTGATACTACACACGACGTGGAATTCAATCCAACAAGCACTCGGGACTTTTAACCTCAAAACAAAAATCAATGTCCTCGGGTCAATGCCTGGGTCTGATCATAAACTATCTAAGGTATACCTCAGGAGCATGATTGATAAGTCTAATTGGAGCGTCGTTACAATAAATGAAAGGAAGATACAAATAAAATCTGGAGATCAGGTTATTTTTGAGAGGGGAACTGGTGACATAAAACAGGGTGAAAAGACTTGGTATGAAAACGAGTGGAAAAACCTTAACATCTTGTTGGGGTCAACATCCGACATTGATGTCATTCTTTCTGCTTGGTTATCCGTAATCACATCCTGGGCAAACACACACTACAGTTCTATTGAACTCAACTTCAGGTACGTACCAAATACTCCACCAGAGCTCTCTAGCGTTAAAATATATGTCTATAACAAGCAGACTGGAAAGCCGATCAGCGGTGCACTTGTTCAAATTCTTGATGAGGACACAATTGTTGGTGAGGGTAAAACAGGAATGGATGGGTACGTGACGATTAACGGAGTACCAGCACTCCCAGAAGGCATTACTTATAGCCTTGATGTTACATACACTGGGCTGTTCGGAAATTATACTAAGTATGAGGGGGCGATAACCGTTACTCCTGGGGACAACTCGTTCAGAGTCCCTATGACTCCAGTGACTGGTGGAATCCCGTGGAACTACATTATTATCGGGGCTGGTATAATCATTGGTGGTGGAGTCCTCTATGGTCTGTTGGGTAGAAAGAAGAAGCCACCATATCAATACCCGCCATACCAGCAGCCGATAGTCCTAGTAAGTCCCCCGCCATATTACCCACCTCAAGGTGGTGAGAAACGTGTCTAGACTATTAGCGGAATATGGAAGACCCATGACGCCAAAAATACCAATGAAGAGCATACAGGTGCAGACAGAATCGCTGTCCGTCGCACCGAAGGGCACCTACTACGTGATTGAGGTAAAGACGTCACAGATTGATACGGATAAGGCTGTGGCAGCGTTGAAAAATATTGCTGAAGGGTTGGATAAAGAGTTCAATGCAGAAATGCTGTATGGTGCAGCTTACGATGATAGGATCGTAATCCAAATGAAGGGCAGCCCATTCGCATGGGCGGCGTTCCTCTTATGGCTCCCAGCGATACTTTCCCTTATCGGCATCACGATGGTTGGAATCAGCGTATGGCAGGGTATAGCAAGCATCCCGTCATGGGTATGGGCAACACTCGCAGTAGGCGTCGGTCTACTGCTGTTCGGCCCTAAGATTGTAAAACTAGTTAGAGGAGATTAAAGGAGGTGATAAAACGATCACAATAAAAGAGGCCGTGACACAGGCGATGAAAAGTTACCTCACAGAACCAGGAGTCGTTGGCGTCGGGAATATAGGAAACACGATTGTCTTTTACGTTGAAAGCGATAATGTAGCACAAAGATTACCCATGACTTACATGGGGTACAACGTCGCATATAAGGTCACTGGCAAGGTGAGGCCGTTATGACTGATTTCACTTCAGATGAGGCGGTTAAAGTCCTTTCGCAGAAATTTCTGATGCAGGAAGGGATCGTTGGCATAAGCCATGGAAGCGACTACCTGAAGGTGTACGTGGAAGATGAGGAGAAGGCTAAAAAAGTACCATACACACTCATGGGAAAGGAAGTCGATGTTATCATCTCTGGTAAATTCAGGACACTCCAGGTGATGCCGAAGGCGGCTGATGGTAGCAGTATGGCTGGCATACTCGCAAGCAGGTCAGAGAGGTGGAGACCTGTACCAGGTGGCGTTTCTATAGGTTCTGTCGAGATAACAGCTGGTACAAACGCAACAAGGGTTTTTGACGCGTCAAGCGGTAGGAAGCTCCTCCTAAGTAACAGACATGTCTTTTACGGAAACAAGGGGACTGCAATCGTTTCACCAGGGAAATACGACGGCGGGCAGGATCCTACAGATCGGGTTGGTGTTATAGAGAGGTTCTCTGCATACCGTTCCTACCCAGATACGAACTTAATCGATGCGGCCGTCGGCGTCCCAGTAAGCGATGACTTGATCAGTGATGAAGTCCTAGATATAGGAGTCCTCAATGGGATCAAAGAAGCGGTCGTCGGTATGAAGGTTGCGAAGAGTGGGAGAACGAGCGGGTATACTGAAGGGTATGTCCAAGACGTCCACGCTACGATAAAAGTCGGTGGATACAACGAAGGGGAATTGGTGTTTGAAGACCAGATTATCACTGAATACATGGGTGCACCAGGAGACTCTGGTTCGATCGTTGTTGACGCCACAGACAAGAAGGTCGTCGGACTCCTCTTTGCTGGTTCCGACACGCTGACCTGCGTTAACAAAATAACAAACGTCTGCAGTGAACTGAACATAACATTCGGTGAGGCGGTAACCCCCACAAAGCCTTCGATGCTAGCACCGTTCATTTTCATGCCGATATTGACGGGTATTGCGGTTCAGATACCGAACTTACGAAAAAAATAAAGATGAGTAAAATAATTTATAAAGGGTGACAAAATGCCACTACAGAGTCAGACCGTCACGACTTCCTTTACAGCATATACAGTAACGGTCAACCTCTCTCTTTCTCCATATAAAGGGTATGTACCAGGGGAAAAAACGACACTAACAGTCACTGTACTAAAAGATAACACCGCGTGGCAGGGAGTACAGGTATACGCATACATGAGGCCAAAAGGGCAGTCCACTCTACAGGCTCAAATCATGGGGCCACAGACAACAGGTAGCGATGGTAAGGCTTCATATACAATTACATGGCCATGGGCGATAGACTTCGGAAGCGGGAGCTACTCCTTACCATGCAAGTCCTTTGAGGTGTGGGCGGTCGCGTTTGATGGGGTGTCAAACCAGATTGGCATATCGTCTTTCGTTTATGTAGAGATAGGCTACCCGACCCGACTGTCCATTCAGGTGCCGTCAACGGTTGTCGTTGGCCAAAGATTTGATATTAATGGAAAACTAGAGTACCAGACAAGTGAAGGGGGAAATTGGGTTGGATTGTCTAGCAAGTCTGTTGACCTGACATTGGATAACACCTCCCTCGGAACCGTGACAACAGATGCAAACGGAAATTTCACAAAAAGTGGTGTGACCGTATCGACAGGCGGCACACATGGGGTAAGGGCGACATACTACGGTACTTTTACATACGGGCTGACATCAATTAATACACGCACATATGCGGTCACAGGCGATAACGTCGGAAGGGCGGTCGTTGTCGGGCTTCCGATCGCTACTGGAATAGCCTTGATGTATGTGATGAAAAGAAGGGGGTGATGGCTATTGACCTCACCCCGCTGAAGAGGGCGTTGATCGTCGGTATAGCCAGTGCAGTCGCTACTCTCATCGCAGAATTATTATGGACAAAAATACAGACACGGGGGGTGAAGTAACTGCCGTACGGGTTATCTGAAACGGAAACGCAGATCACTGCATACGAGAAGTCCACGTACTCCCTAACGATCAACGTCGTGGCAAACTGGATTATTTTAAATACACATCTAGGTAGTATGGTCGGGTCGACTAACCCAGAGCCTGGAGTTCACGATTACCCTGCTGGGTCAGAAATAACAGTCACCGCCAGCCCAGCCATACCTGGTACGATCTTTGATAAGTTAGTAGTCGATGGTGAAGTGATAAAAGATACGAGTGTCACACTAACTATGGATCAGGATCACGAGGTATACGCTTATTTTATTCCAGCCCAGTTTATGGCTATTTCTGCGGGGGCGATCATCGGGATAGCAATTTATTTATTGAAAAGGAAAGGTTAAGAAATAATTAATATTACTTAAGTTTATTATATTTCCAGTATGGGTCAACTCCAATACGTTGATGAGAAAGAAGTGCTTAAAGAATTAAAAATACGTAGAAAAGACCTCCTCACATTGCTCAATTATCCGAACCCAGATACCTTATGGGATTCTTTTGCCGAAAGAGAGGGATACGATCTTGTCAAAAATATAGAAAGTGGTAGGGTGTTTGAAAAAAAGGAAGGGGAGGAAGAAGAGGAAGAAGGGCTCCTCGACATTTATGAGATGGAGAGTTTACGTGAATACGGAATGGCCATATGTGAGGGTAAAGGTGGAATTTATACAAAGGATTTCGTTGTGTCTAAAGAAGAGTATGAAGATCTATGTGGTGAAGAACTGAGTGAGTTTGGTGATGAGGATATTGACCTATCAGCACCAGGGTTCTGTTCTCTTAATTACGATGAAAGGGTGTGTGGACTTGACAGGCTTGTCGGTGTTCTACACACACATCCCTCTGGGGCAGCAAGGCCGTCTTACACTGATGTTCAAAGTCATATGAAAGATCGACATAAGGTTATGTGTATTTCCTCACCAGCATCAAATATATGCTGGTTCACAGACCCGCCAGAACAGGCGGCGGGAATCCCGAACATCAGTGTCGAGTACAGTGATTACACGAATAAGGCGTATGAGGCGGATGCTGAATATATGGGTGAATTTGGTCTAGAAAGAGAGAGTGTTGAAATCCTCCCAGAAGCAATGATAAAGGGTATTGATGATGCTATTTCAGAAATAAGTCGTAACAAGGTAAATGAGGGGGAATTAAAGGGAGTTTGCTTCAAGTCAAAGACTAGTAGTAATGGGTGGTGTCACGTTAGAACTAAAGACAAAGGTGTTGTCTTTGCTCTCATAAAATGAAAAAAGGAAAGGTTAAGAAATAATTAATATTACTTAAGTTCATTATATTTTCGATATGGGTCAACTCCAATACGCTGATGAGAAAGAAGTGCTTAAAGAGTTAGAAATAGATAAAAAAGACCTCCTCAGATTGCTCAAATACCACAACCCAGATACCTTATGGGATTCTTTTGCTGAAAAAGAGGGGTACGATCTTGCCAAAGATATAGAAGGTGTTGAGAGGTTTCAAAGAAGGGAATGGTGGGATGAAAGATGGTGGGAAGATGGGCTCCTCGACGTTTATGAAATGGAGAAGTTACATGAACATGGAATGGCCATATGTGAAGGCAAAAGTGGGATTTATACAAGGGATTTCGTCGTATCTAAGGAAGAATATAAAGAGCTCTGTGGTGAAGAACTGAGTGAGTTTGGTGATGAGAAGATCGACCTATCAAAACCAGGATTCTGTTCTTTCAGTTGGGATGAAAGAGTGTGTGGACTTGACAGGCTTGTCGGTATTCTACACACGCATCCTTCTGGGGCAGCAAGGCCGTCTTTGGCTGATGTAGGGAGTCATATAACAGATCGACATAAGGTCATGTGCATTTCCTCACCAGCATCAAATATATGTTGGTTCACAGATCCGCCAGAACAGGCGAAGGCGATTCCGAATATTAATGTCGGGTACAGTAAATACACTGACATGGCATATAAGGCAGAGGCTGAATATATGACTAAATATGGCCCCCTAAGAGATACCGTTGAAATCCTCCCAGAAGCACTGACAAAGGGTATTGATACGGGTGTTTTAGATATGAGTATTAAAAGGATTTACCATGGGTACTTAAAAGGGGTCTGCCTCATGCCAAATACTGATAGTGAAGGGGTGTGTTACGTCAGGAGTAAAGACAAAGGTGTTATCTTTACAAGAATAAAATGAAAAAAGGAAAGTTTAAGAAATAATTAATATTACTTAAGTTCATTATATTTTCGATATGGGTCAACTCCAATACGCTGATGAGAAAGAAGTGCTTAAAGAGTTAGAAATAGATAAAAAAGGTATTCTCTCATTGCTCAATTATCCCAATCCAGATACCCTATGGGATAATATTGCCATAGCTGATGGATACGAACTTAGTAAGAAAATAGAAGGTGATGTTGGGTATAGAGAAGATGTGAATTATTTGAAAGGTAAAGAAGATTTTTTCTCAGCTCTTTGTAGTTTGGAGAGTTTTAATGAGCGTGATGTGGCCATATGTGAGGGCAAGAATGAGGTCTATACAAAGGATTTCGACAAAGAGGGGGGTGAAAGAGTGTGTGGACTTGACAGGCTTGTCGGTGTTCTACACACACATCCTTCTGGAGCGGCGAGGCCGTCTGCCGCCGATGTTAATAATCATATTGAAGGTCGACATAAAATCTTGTGTATTTCCTCACCAGAAACAAACGCGTGCTGGTTCACAGACCCGCCAGAAGCGGCGAAGGCGATCCCGAATATCGATGTTGAGTATGGTAATTACACGAACAAGGTGTATGAGATAGATGCTGATTTCTTTAAAAAGAAGCACCCTAAAAAAGAGACTGTTGAAATCTTACCAAGAGCAATGATAAAGGGTATTGATTCGGCTATTTTAGATATGAGTATTAAAAGAGTCGATAATGGGGTATTTAAAGGGTTATGCTTCAAGTATAAGAATGAAAGTGGGGGGCGTTGTTACGTCAGAACTAAAGACAAAGGTGCTATCTATGCAGAAATGAAATGAGGTGAGTGTATGGTAGAGAAGGCGGTGATATTAATAACAGGGTATGATAAAAAGGCCGTTGAGGATGTCGTAGAGTCGATACGAGATATTTCAGAGACCACTGGAACGAGGCTTTACGGGCCGCATTGCCTTCCAGTAAAGGAAATTGCTGGCGTCGAGATTAGGAAATGCAGGATAGACATCCAACCAGACGAAAGAGTAATTAAAAAACTCTTTGAGATTAAAATTCCCGAAAAAGTCGAGGTAAAAGTACACCTAAGGGACTAACTACATCCGCAAAAAAGATATTTAACTTTGTTTATTTATCATCGATGAATCAAAATGAAGCGTTGATGTGGGTAATCATCGGGAGCATTGTCGCAGGAGTTGGCATACCCGCAGCGCTTTATTTCTGGGAAAGAAGCAAACAAAAAGTATTAAGGAGGTGATGAGTTGGACGCAGTCGTCATCGCGTATATAGGCCTGTTTCTCGGGTGCCTGTGCAGGACAATACTACCATATATGCGAAAGGTCAGGGAAAACCCAGCTCTTGAGTTCGACCTTAAGTACCTAGTCATTTTCGGCGTGTCGGTTGTCGTGAGCTTTATCGCGGCGACAACGCTCTTCGCAGCGTTTGTTATACCTAATACAGCGTTGCCATACGTCTTTGCCGCAGCCTTTGTCGTCGGGTTCGGTGCTAACGATTTGATCGCAGAGATCGTCGCCACAAAGACACCTCAGGGATGAATGTAAATGGTAAAAACGAGAAAGCCGTCCCCCCTCAGTTACGCTATTCCGATGGCAATAGAAATAGCGGGTATGTTTGTAATAAGCATGGGGATAGCTATAGAGATCGTCACTAAGGCGGACTTCGGTCACTTCATTATTACAGGTGGGTCGGCGGTTATTGCCCTAGGTAGTTTTCTGTGGTCTAAGGTCATGAAGATAAGAGAAATGTATTAAAAAAGGGCTGTGTGCATAATAAAAGGAGGATAAAAATGAAATGATAAGAGATGCGACAATGCCTCCATTTTAAAGGTTATTTGAATATGCATAAAACCAAATATAAAATAGAGGACGCAGGACTCTGCGACTTAAAAAACGAAGTAATCAATAGATTCCTCTGGCAACGAAAGGCATACGTCTGCGATCACTACACATCAACAAGCTACCATGACTTCCGTTCCTGTTTGTGGTGCGTTCACCTTTCACTTTTAGATTCAAAAGTGATGGCGGGGAAAATAAATTGTCCTGGTGGGGAAGTGAGAAACAAACCCCGCCATCTTAGATAGATATTTACTATCATGATTTAAACCTTTCTGTTATTTCTTACTTCCGAAACATTTATTATTAATGTTTATAATATAATCTAGGAAGGTGATTATGTGGTAACAAGTAGGGGCTTTAGAGATCCGAGGTCGCCCGAAGAAGCAAAAGAGATGATTATTGACGAAGTCAGCAAAATTCAAAGGGGCGTCATCCTTAAGCATTGGGCTGACCGTATCGAAGAAAGATGGATCAAGATAGAAGATGCATTAAATAAAGCATTTTCAGCGGTTGAAAAATGCGATTTCAGAGAATTAGTTAGGTCATTTGATGAGACTGAGGAAGCAATCGGTTGTGGACTCCCAGTTTACAAACCAAATATTATCAGTGCACCTTCGGTATTTGCGTATGATAGAAAAAAAGAGTTGGAGGGGGCACTTAAGAATCTTAATGCTATAATGTCGCATTATTATAATTTCATGGATTTGATAGAAAGACGATTTGAAGAGAAGTGCGGGGAATCTAGAATGAAGAGGTGAGGCCGCTCATAAGTGACACGGGGGCGGGGTCGCTCGCCTTCTGCTCTATTCCTCCTACCTTATCCTTCTCATCTCCTCAGTACCCGTGTCAATTGAGCAGAGGCCTCACTTCAAAATAATAAAATTACAATAGTTGTTATGCGTCCTAACCAGCACGGCTTCATATCTCGATAATACAGCTAAAATCTATCCCTCATTAATATTCTTAATCCTTTGAGGATGAGAATTTCGTTCTATTGATTTTTACAAAATGCATAAATAAAAATAATAATGTATAAAAATGTTCATTCTCACTCATAAGAGTCGATTGTCTCGTATCTGGTAGTAATCCCGTTGCTTTCCCCGTTTTCTGCGTCGACTTCTTCCGTGATGACGATTGAATATCGCTTGATGAGGTCGCTCATCATCGTAACGCGATCTTCACGGGACATCTTATAGAAAAACTGCTTATGCCCGTTAATCATCTGCCCAGGGATACCGTACTTCTTGAGCGTCTTTCCTATTTTTTGACTTGTGTAAAACTCCCTCTCTTCTTCGCTGTCGACGGCGAGGGCGTCTATGATATCCTTTGTGTAAATCGGGTACTTTCCAGACATGACGAGATGATAGAGAGCAACGAGAATCCGCTGGTCTGAATCGTTAATGCTCCCGCTTTTCTGTTCCTGCATCTGGTAGTCCATCGCCTTCTGAAGGTTTTCCGTCTCGCTCTTGTATATTATACCATCCTTCACATGAAGTGGATACGGGTCATCAAGCTTCAAATAATCATATACACAGAGCAACGGCATGAAAAGTTGGAGGAGCCTCGGGGGCGTCCCAACGAACTTCTCCTTGTACTTCTTAAAGACTAAGTCCTTATCCATCGACGCAATTTCTGATCCATTTTCTATCACCCAGAAAGAAATTTCCCTCCCTATTTCCTCGAGTATCGATCGGTAGACACCGTTAAATGGATCCCTTTCTTCTAAATCCATCTTTGTCGTCCTCTTTATTGGTATCCTCAGGCACCTTGATTCAAGGACTGGTGATATGGGTTTTGTCGTTGCGAATGCTTTCGGTGAATAGACTTCGAAGAACTCGACGGACTTGCTGTCCGTGTTCGTCCTCGGGACACTGACCCCCCTTTCATACCCTGCATTAAGGAGGGATATGAGTTCGCCCATATCCTCTTCATTCATTTTTTCGCTCTCATCAATTGCGATCGTCGGCTTGATAGCATGTGCAACCCTGAAGAGCGGCGACGGGCGACCAGCGACCCAGAGCTCACCCATCCTTGACAGGAGGGTAATAATCTTAAGCATCCTCGTCTTACCACTACCCCTCTCCCCAAGGACGTAGATGTATGGATATGAATCGAAAAGGAAATAGATGTGCGTCCCCATAATCCAGAGGGCCATCATGGTCGCTACCCATTCTTCAATATCAAGGTGATAAAGTATCCTCCCTTTAATTTCGTAAAAAAGCTCTTTCCCATCGATTTCTTTTTCAATAAATTCCTTCAAGTACTCCTTATCAGCACTTATCCAGTCCCTGAGTTGGTAGCTCTGCTTCGAAACGATGAATTTTTTGTTCCTAATCTTCATAGACCTCATGAGTTCCCCGCTTGGCGGGTCAAACTCTGGAAGTTGGAAGGCCCCATTAAAGTTCAGCGGCCTGATGACCCCTTTCTTCCCACCCCTTATTTTGTAAAGAATGTATGGAAAGTACTCAGCGTCCCATATCTCCTCATGAGAGGCATATTTCCGCAGGAAGTCTTTCTTAATTCTCTCCATGTCTATCCGTTCGGGGATTAAGACGACCTTCAACGCATAGTCCTCCGTGATGGTATCTATTCTGATAATTTCTTCTTCAATCGGCTCCGTCTCCTCCCATTGAGGGGGACAGAAACCTATCTTTTGCTTCTCTACGATCTCGTCAAGATTGATTTCCTTCATTCCTCTATCCTCGGTTGTTAACCTTGAGGATATATCATCAGAGTTGTTAACCTCACGTTCATCAGACATTTGTCGAACCCCCAATACGACAATTTATGAAAAAGCGACATATTGTAGAGAGTGTTGTAGAGAGTGTAGTAGAGAGTTATAGTAGAGAGTTGACTCTCTACTGGATGATTTTTTAGTAGAGTTTGTAGAGTTTGTAGAGATAGATTAGGAAGTGATTGATTTAGTAAGAAAAAAATATATTTTCGTAATAAGTGAGGTGCCCTCTCCGTATTCTTTGAAAAAAACTCTACAAACTCTACCCAGATGGAATTTTCACTCTCTACAACACTCTCTACAAACATTCTACAAACTCACCTTCCCTTTATTATCTTTCTTTTAGAAATACCTTAGGGAAGGTGAGATAATAGAACCTGTTTGTAGAGCCGTCGACTTTTCTCACTTCCCGCGAATTTTTAGAGGACATCTTCTTACCTCTTAGCCTGCAAGATATTATTTATTCCCTTTATGAATATTTCGTTAATTCTTTTTTGATTTCTTTTTTAGGAACACCACACCAACAACATATACTCTGTTGCGGTGGGTTCCAGTGTAAGCACCTTTTACACTTCCAGCCTATATTTACCCACTTCTTTTCCCATGCGTCCATATATTCCCTCCTTTATATGCTTTTCAATTAAAGACCCCACAAAAAAAAGGATTAAAAGGAGTAATATATCACTCCTTTACAATTTTCAGAGGCTCTCCCTTGTAATCTTTCAGAAGGACAAACCTCTCTGGGTGCTCATACACTTCCCTAACCGTGCCGCCATCGATGTCCTCTTGAAAGAAGGCCCCTGAACAGCCCCCTTCTGCGAGGCACTCATCCCCGCACCAGGGGCCGTGCTCCCGAAATTGGACGATGAGATATTCATCATCCAACTTATCAATACCCCATATTTTTTCACCCGACTTCAACCTCTTTTTCATTCAGATACCTCCATATTTTTTATAGATACTAGATATACAAATAAACATTTATTTTTTCATCCATGATACTATGATCTTTTTGAGCTCGCTCTCTGTAAAATAAGTCCTCAGCCCACACTTACACACGAGCTGTGCGCTGACTGGTGTAATAACAATCTGTTTTCCGTCCTCATCCTTGATCTCCCCTTCAATAATAACATGCCTTGAGATCTTGCCGCACTTACACTTCATGATGATACCGCCCCACCTTCCTTTTTCACACCAAATTATGTTTTTGGCGGGGGGCGGGATAATTCCACGAGTGGGGTCTTTGCGTCGTCTCCCCCCAACTTGAATGGGGGTGCCCGCCCCCCTTTGCCGACAACCAGCGGGTGAAATGTATCGTGGTGGGATGGGGATGCACTCTTACCGCTGGTCGTTTTCGGTTACCTCACTCCTCAACGTAGTCAGGTGTTTCCTCAACGCTCGTAAAACCGCAGGCCACGAACGCCCTCAAGACCCTGTTCACCGCTCTTGTCGACGCCAACTCCCTCAGGTATGGGATCATCGACTGCATTCGAACGTTTTTTGGTGATGCCGTCGCATACTCGATGAAGGGGACGAATAAATTCCTCAAGATCTCTTTCTGCACCTCAGGATCAAGACCCTGTGCGGCTTTGACTAGTTCTACTTCTTCTTTCGTGATTTTTGGATAGAGGATCGCCTTTGCGAGGAAACCGTTATCCTCTGGCAAAGGCGACAGCTCGACCTGTAATGCACGGAACCCCTTCTTTTCAGCTTTATAAAGGAGCCCCGCCCTTCTGACGTAGACTTCATCGCCGAGCCTGACCAGGAATTCTTTTGGTATACCTGTGAACTGCTCGACGTGGAATATTGTCTCCTTCTTTTCAGGTAGAGCTGAAGCGGGAATACTGGGCTCCTCTATCCTTTTTTGAGATGGAAGCTTAACAACCTTCTTCTCGTCACCTTTTTTTGTATCAGGCTTAGCGATCCTTTCCTTTATTTTTAGGAATTCCTCCTCACTCATCTTCTTCAGTACCCCTTCATCATCTAGCCTGTAGTATTCATTGTCTTTACTCAGGACGGCCACCTTAATGGTGTCTTCCATAAGTACTAGTGTGTACCCCTCTGCAAGGTAGTCGTCGACCCTTTCTACCCATTCTTCGTATTTCATTTTGAATCCTCCGACTCGCAGACCAACTTACTATATAATTTATCGATCCATCCCTTTGTTTCTAGAAACTCCTCATCACTCATCTTCTTCAGTGTCCCCTCATCATCGAGTTTGTAATACTCATTCTCTTTACTAAGATAGGCCCTTTTAAAGAGTTCCTGAAGGAACTCAATCTTGTAACCCTTTTTACGGTAGGTGTCTACCAGTTTTCTCCATTCTTTATGCTCCATTTATATACCTCCAATTTTGGGTAGGGAGGGTTGGGGAGGTGAGAGAGACCACATAGAATTGATATACCGACCCTCCCTACCGTTCCCGATGCGGGATGGGATTCAGATGCAAACACCACCTCACATTATCGGTTAAAGTTTCCGTATGGTATCTGTTTCTGACTCATAGACCAAGTCGCTATATATTTTTGTGGCGAATTTTGCGAGCCTTCTGGCGTAACTCGGATCAATTAACCAAGTCACCGCTATTTGGTCGATGGGAACCGAACCATTCTCGTCAACCATTGACTTGATCGACTTTATCCTATCTTTTGTCGGGATCTTCGTTCGCGGGCTTCTTTCTTCATTTTTTATTTTTGTATCTGTTTCCAATTATACACCTCCTTATTTGTAATTACGTATATCCTATCTTATATTTATACCTTTTATTTATCTGCAAAAAAAGAAAAAATTACATAGCGAACCCCTCATCGTCGTCCGCATCAATCTTCACTATCGTCTTCTGGAGTCTCTTTAGTTGCGGGTCTGACCTTATGTAATTAGTCAGCTCTTCTTCCACAATCCTCTTTTTTATTTTTCTTTCATCTATTAGCATTTATCACCTCCAAATTAGACGTGGATACTCTAATACTTACAGAAAAGGAGAAAATATATAATCATTAATATGTAGGGGCACGATCAACAGACACTATCTGTAAGTTCAGCGTTTAAACCGCTTGTTAAAATATTCCCAGAAATCTGGTCGATTTTTTAACTGCATGAGCGTAGCCCAATCCTTCCAAGTGATGAGGCTGATGACGTAATTCTTTGGTTGCTCTGGGTGTTTTCTCTGGTGTTTGTTGATCAGTGACTCGGCTTCCATTCTATGATTTGCAAACATCAGGTGGTTACAGGATCTGCACAGGATTGCATACGGCATATTATGTTTTGATATGTCTCTCCTTTAAATAATACTTTTCCAAAAAGGAAGAAGGAGGGATTACCTCCTGTTATGTCTTATCAGCGGCGAGTGTACTATTGCATTCGACGGGCATGAATGCCAAATACTGTAGTTTTCATACACGAGCGTAGGGTTGAATTTATTGGGGTTCTTACACCCTGATTCTAATTTCTTTATCACGTCAAGGATTATTTTTTCAGGGTTGTCTGCCCCCCTCAGCGAGTAAACCTTCTTCTTGCAAGACAACCGCTTCCCTGGCTCATACCTATTTGTGATCAGTTCGTTTTCCTTTATCATCTTACCGTCTTTTATCAGCCTTGAAATGAGCATCTCATCGTAACTCTCGTTAAAGACGCATCTACACTGAACCAATTCTGGGCGGCTGTAGTAAAATTCAGAAGGGGGGATTCTTTCGTTTTGCCTAAGTTTTAATGTCACGTACGAGCACATATCTTTTTCACTTGCTGGTTTGAATACATCTGATGGTGAATTCGTGCATGTATATACGGTGCCTCTGAAGTCAAAGAACGCCTGTTTGGAATGACTCCTTTGCCCGCACAAGAATGAATATGCTTTCGACACGACCGTGCCAGTCTCTTCCAGCGATGTCGCATAGATGGGGACATCAACAAACCGACCCCCATCCTTGGACACTATCAATAACCAACCTGTTTCTATTTTTATATCCATAGATCACCTCCAAAAGAAAAAAGAAAAGCGTTTATTGTCTTAATTTTCCGACGGTCTCTTTAAATTCATAAATGGACTTGATATCTTCCAGTCTCTTTAGTCTCTTTTCAAATTCTTGTTTATATATGTTCAGGCCGTTTTCCATGTCTTTAAGGATTTCAATGAGTTTATCAGCCACAGGGTAGAGTTCTAAAGAAACCTCATATATACACTTAATATCACTAGATACCCCTATCGAGCATATCGATGGTTCCCACAATCCCGAATAACTTTTTTTCATGCCATAAATAGATAGTACTGGAGAGCCATCGTACTCATTGCGGTATAGCAGTCTATTGATTTCTTCTAGCTTGGATATCTCTTCACCTTCTCCCAAGATTTCGGATAGAAAAGTGCCCTTCAGTGGTTCGTAAGGGACATATTCCACTGTAAAATCAAAGTCATCAAACGGCTCCTTTAAACGCTGACGGTACCTAAGCTCGCCGTGTTCTAATTTTATATCATGAATCCATCTAGTCCAGTCAAATGATGGAATTTCCCTTATTATATTCGCCTTTGTACTGTTGTATTTCTCGACGGCATCCGCGATTTTACCACTATACGTGTATAGTATTCTAGTATCACGTGTTGAAGAATATCCATCGCCATAGACATCGGAAAGCTCTCTTATTCTATCAGACAGAACGTAATAATCGTTGATAGGCACTTTTCTGTTTTTAGGGAGAAGCGGGTATAGGTATTCTGGAAGGCTTATAAGTTTATGTCTATAGTTATAAAATACATAGCTTATGTTCCCTACTTGATAGCCTATAATTCCCCGTATTGTGTTTGCTAATTCCTTTCTCTTGTCGTATGATATAAAGATCCCATTCTGTTCCACGTTATTGCCTCCAAAAAAAGAAGAAGAAAGGGTTTATTTTTTAAATTGGGCGGTTATTTTTTTAAATTTGTACATAGCCGTGATATCTTTCAGTCTATTTAGTCTCTTTTCAAATTCTTGTTTATATATGTTTAGGCCGTTTTCCATGTCTTTAAGGATTTCAATGAGTTTATCAGCCATTGGATAGAGCTCTAAAGAAACCTCGCGTACATTCCCTCTGTTCACACTTGTCTCTGGCGAGTACACTCCTATTGTTCGTCCTCCTGAACCGTTTTTATCTTTTGTATTAATATATACGATAGGAAAACTCCTTGTGTAATCATACTGGTATTCTATTTTTTGGATTTCTCGCTTCTCATTTTTACTCTCATCAGTAATCTCGGATAATGCAACATAGTCTAATCGCTCGTAAGGGATGTACTCTAGATTAAATCGGAAACCCTCGAATGCATATAAAAGTCCATATCTGCGGTACTTAAGCTCACCATACTTTAATTTGATCACATCGTCAATCCATTTAGCCCAATCAAATGATGGTATTTCCCTTATTGCACTCGCCTTTACGATGTCGTGTTCCGCAACAGCATCCGCGATTTTGTCACTATGTGAGTATAGAATCCCAATTTCAGATTCAGTACAAAGTTTATACGTCCGACCATAGCGAAACTCTCTTATTCCACTAGATAGAATGTAAGATTCACCGAGAGACACTTCTGTTTTTTTAGGGAGGAAAGGATGCAGGTATTCTGGAAGATGCATAATTTCATTTATATACTCTTTTAATACGTAACCAAGGTCTCCCTCTCGAATGCTTACAACTCTTTGTATTGCGTTTGCTAATTCCTTTCTCTTGTCGTATGATATAAAGATCCCATTCTGTTCCATGTTTCACCTCCAAAAAAGAAATGAAAGGGTTTATTTTTTAAATCGGGCGATCGTCTCTTTAAATTCATACATAGCGTTGATATCTCCCAGTCTTTTCATACTCTTTTCAAATTTCTTTTTGTATTCATTTAGGCCAACTTCCATGTCCTTAAAGAATTCAATGAATTTATCGGCCATTGGATAGAGCTCTAAAGAAAATTCATATATTTTCCAATCATTGTAGAAACTCCCAGTCGAGTATATTTCTGAGTCATGTGCTTCTGAACTGTTTTTTCTTATACTATAAATATATAGTAGGGGGGAACTGTCCATGTGATCATAGTGGTATACCAGTCTACTGATGTCCTTTGGCTCATATTCTTTCTCATCTTTTTTCAAGAGTTCAGACAACAAAATGCACTCTGATCGTTCGTAAGGGATATACTCCATTATAACATTAATATCATTAAATCCCTTCTTTGTAAAACTGCGGTACCTAAGCTCACCATAGTTTAATTTGATCACATCAGCATTCCACTCACTCCAGTCTAACGACGGAATTTCCCTTATTATATTCGCCTTCGCACTGTCGTATTTCCCGACGGCATCCGCGATTTCGTCACTATACGTGTATAGTATTCTGTACTCTTCTGCCGAACTAAGTTCATACGTCACGCCATCATCAATATGAATCCTTCTTATTCTATCAGATAAAATATAGTGAGTACTGATAGGCACCTTCACCTTTTTAGGGAGTAATGGGTAGAGGAGTTCTGGAAGATTTAGAAGCGCATCTATGTACTTTTGTAATAACTTATATATGCTAGAATATTGTTCAATTGTGATTCTCCTAACGGCTCTTGCTAATTCCCTTCTCTTGTCGCACGATATAAATATTCCGTTCTGTTCCACTTTCTCACCTCCAAAAAAAGAAAGGAAAGGGTTTATTCTTTAAATCTATCAACCATCTCTTTAAATTCATACATAGCGTTGATATCTTCCAGTCTCTTCAAGCACTTTTCGAACTCTTTTTTGTACTCATTTAGGCCGACTTCCATGTCCTTAAAGAATTCAATGAGTTTATCAGCCATGGGATAGAGTTCTAAAGAAAAATCGTATATTTTCCAGTCATTGTAGTATTTCCCAGTCGAGAATATTCTTGATTCCCACATTTTTGAACGATTTTTTATTATACCATAAATATCTAGTAGAGGGAAATTGCCCGTAGATTCATAGTGGTATACCAGTCTACTGATGTCCTTTGGCTCATATTCCTTCTCATCTCTCCTCAAGAGATCAGATAAAACAACACAGTCCAGTCGATCGTAGGGGGTATATTCCATTATAAAATTTAAATCATCAAATGACTTCTCTGTAAAACTATAGTACCTAAGCTTACCATGTTCTAATTTAATCTCCTTACCAGGCCATTTAATATAGGTAAATGAGGGTATCTCCCGTATTATCTCCGCCTTTACACTGTTGTATTTCTCGACGGCGTCCGTGATTTCATCATTATACGAACATAGTACTTCGAGTTCTCTTATCGGATCAAGTTCATACGTCTGTTCATCATCAATACGAACACTTCTTATTCTATCAGATAGAATGTAGTTAATACTGATAGGCACTTTATTGCTTTCAGGGAGGAATGGATGGAGAACTTCTGGAAGATTTAGAAGTGCATCTATGTACTTTTTTAATAACCAACGTATGCTAGAATATTGTTCAATTGTAATTCTCTGTATGGCGTTCTCAAGCTCTTTTCTTTTCTTGGTCGATATAACTATTTCCTGTTCCATGTTTAACCTCCAAAATAAAAAAAGAAATATGAGGGTGTTTATCCGTTGCTACCACCCTTTCAATGCCGCATAGAGGGGAATGACACACCGTCTGCAGTCGCCGCTTGTGCAATGTGCATATTCATGATTCAGCAGCTCAGAGAGCAGAGTACAATAAAAGTCGTACTTTCCGCCATCAATTTGATGCAACACTTTGAAATAATTGTGTGTTTCATCCATTTCATCACCTCCAAAAAAGAAGAAGAAAGGGTTTAACTATACTTTCTAACTATCAAGACTCCTTTAGAATCTCCTCGATGGTCTTAAGTTTAATGTCTAATCCCATTTCATTTTTAGCCCTCGCCGCTTCTTCATAAGCTCCCTTTGTGAAGCTGAAAGCGACTATTACCCCTTTATCTTTACCACTTCTCTGTATTGCAGTTTCAAAATTGTCAACTACATTTCTCCCGACATCTTCCGACTGCTTGACCTGAATCGGCGTCCCGTCAAGGTAGTATCCATCTATCCCCATATCTCCAGTCTTTCTCGGATTAATTCTAGCCAAAAGTTTCTCCATAACCCAATTCTGGAACTCGAATGGAGTCAGGTTCTTCAGTTCTTCGACCGTCTTGGGCAACCCTATGATTTTAACGTCTTTAGCCCCTATTTTTTTCATTCTTTTTTCCATAAGCTTACAGGCAGTCGGCGAAACATCAATCCCTATCCACCTACGTCCAAGCTTCTGGGCAACCGCAATAGATGTCCCACACCCGCAAAAAGGGTCTAGGATGATATCCGTAGGATTGGACGACGCTTTTATTATGCGTTCCAAGAGCTTTTCTGGTTTTTGTGTCGGATACCCCATGCGTTCTGCTGATGTTGAAGATATAGTAGGGATATCCCATACATCATCAATCGGCTTTCCGCCCTTTAAATAGTATTTTTTGCCATAGCTGACCATGTAACGGCCCCTCTCATCCACATGACAGTACTTGGCTAACATTTGGCGGGTTGGCTCGCCCCTCAGCTTATTAAATACGAAGTTGCTTGTTTTAGAGTATAAAAATAAGGTATCATGCTTGCTTGGGAAGCCTCTGGTTTTTTGAAAGGCACCTAGACCATAATGCCAGATTATTTCATTCTGGAAGTTGCTTTCCCCGAATATCCTATCTAACAGTATCCTCAGATACGCATTCGCATGATAATCACAGTGGAGGTACAATGACCCCGTTGGCTTTAATACACGATGACATTCCCTTAGTCTCGGCTCCATCCACGCGACGTAATTCTGTACACCGCCCTTCCACCTGTCTTCAAATGCCCTGAGTTCATAACCGTCATCCCATAGAACTTCATATCGCTTATTTGAAAAGAAGGGTGGGTCTGCATAAATTAAGTCAACTGAATTGTCTGGGATGTATTTACGCATGACCTCGATGTTGTCGCCACAATATATAACGTTAGTCTCCATACATTTTACCTCCAAAAAAGAAACGAAAGGGTTTATTTTTTAAATCGGGCGGTCATTTTTTTAAATTTGTACATAGCTGTGATATTTTCCAGTCTCTTTAGTCTCTTTTCAAATTCTTGTTTATATATGTTCAGGCCGTTTTCTATGTCCTTGAAGATTTCAATGAATTTATCGGCCATTGGATAGAGTTCAAAAGAAAGATCGCGTATATTCCTTCTACTCACATTTGTATCATTTGAGTACATTTCCATGTTCTGCCCTTCTGAAGTATTAATAGATACTATTGGTGCACTCCTTGTGCAATCATAGTGGTATTCTATTTTTTGGATTTCTTGCTTCTTATTTTTATTCTCTTCAGCAATCGCGGATAATGTAACACAGTCCAATCGCTTGTAAGGGATATAAGCTAGAGTAAATCGAAACCCCTCAAATGGAGAGTAAAATGCGTATCTGCGGTACCTAAGCTCACCATAGTTTAATTTGATCACATCGCGAATCCATTTAGTCCAATCAAATAATGGAATTTCCCTTATTATATTCGCCTTTACATTGTCGTATTTCTCGACGGCATCCGCGATTTTGTCACTATACGTGTATAGTATTGCGATTTCAGATTCAGAAATAAGTTTATACTTCCGACCAGAATCCAACAGTCTTATTCTATCAGACAGAACGTAAGTTTCACTGAGAGACACTTCTGTTTTTTTAGGGAGGAAAGGATGTAGGTATTCTGGAAGATGCATAATTTCATTCATATACTCTTTTAATACGTAACCAAGGTCTCCCTCTCGAATGCCTGCAACTCTGTGTATTGTGTTTGCTAATTCTTTTCTTTTGTCAAATGATATAAATATTCCATTCTGTTCCATTTTATTACCTCCAAAAATGAAAAAGGAAAGTGTTTATTTTTTAATAACCCCTGATATCATGCGGGCATAAACAAGCGTTTCATCACCTTCAATGATTGCTTTCAGTACCCCTTTAGCAACCTTCGTTTTTTCCTTCGGCGGTAATGATCTAACGGCACCGATTAGTTCATCCAGTATTTTCTCTATCTTTTCAGTCCCTATTTTTTCAGCGGCCTGTGTAAGGAGTTTATATTCATCCCACCTACTCAGAAAGAGGTCGGATGAAAAAGATGAAAGCGTCTTTGCGATCTCACAGCCAAATTTCTTAATCCACTCTAGCTCATACTCCTTGTAGCGGGGAAAGGTCGTCCGCCCTACATATCCTTCGAAATGGTAGATATTACATTTCGGGCAGAAAACTACCTGAGTTATGTACTTCTTTGTATACCTGTAGTCTACGTACAGGCCAGTGTATTCATAGTCTTCTGACGGCGGCACTCGGTTGTATTTCGACGATTCCCAAATTTCACCCGTTTTTGGATTAAAATATATACGCCCCATGGTTATCCTCCAAACAAAAGAATGTTTTAGAGGATGGATATCTTTTTCCATCCCCCTAGTTCAAAATTTTTCGCTCCGCTCGTCAGGGCAATTGCGACGGAACTCCTTGTTTTTATTACATTTAGAAGTTCCTTGACCTCTGGGGTATCAAGGTCATAGATGTAAAAATCACTGAGTATGATGACCGCATCCCTCAGTTTCATTTTTTTCGCAACAAGGGTAGCGGCCTCCTTGATACACGTCCCACCTCTACCCTTGAGTTTTCCATTGGCTACAGATATTACATCACTTGCATTCCTTAAATCGAAAATCCCATATGTTTTTGTATCCCATGGTATGAGCTTTACGTTTGAAACTGTTGTCATTGCTCTCAGTTCTGATAGGAACTGAGATAGCTCACTGTCACTGATGCTTGCCGACGTATCGACAAGCGTCCATATCGTCGGTGTTGATATTTTCTTGATTCCTGGGAGATCACTTGACTTCCTCGACGGTTTTTTCCAAGTCTCGACGACACTCCTTCCGACCCCCTCCTTGAGGGAAGCCTTGAGGAGTGAACGCCAGCTGATTTTTGGCTCGAGGAATTGTTTGATGTATATCTCTAGTTCGCCTGGTACTGTTCCGATTGACTTCTGTGTCGTGTATGCGATCGAGACGTACTGTTTCCACTTGTTCTCCTTTTCTTCCTCTGGTTCATCCTTGTAGGCGTTTTCATCGCCCGACTGAACCAAGTATTTTTTGTATCCGCCCTTATGGGCGGCATTGCTTTCATCTTCCTTATTGTTGCTCCCTTCTTTGCCGCCGCTCCCTTCTTTGCCGCTGCTCCCTTCTTTGCTGCCATCACCTTCTTTATCACCGTTCTCTTCCTTTTCTTTCCCATCTCCACTTCCGATCCCATTTTTTTCCTCTGCCACCTGATATCCTATGTCTACCTGGTATAATGTAACACTCGGAATAGATAGGTTAATGTTCTGAAGGAGTGCATATAATTCCTCCTTCGTTTTCTGTTCTAGCTCGCTAAGGGGTATATTTGGTATAGGCAGATCCTGTAGTCTGACACAAAAACGATATTTCATTTCATCCGAAATCTCGAAACGAAAGCATTCAATGATATTGTTGTTCACTGCGTCGCTGACTAAGTTCCATGTCTTTAAGTCTCTGCGACCCACTCGCTTATGATCTCTGAATGCAAGATGTGAGGCTTCATGACTGAGTACCCACATCTTTTCTTGGGTACTAAGTATGTTCCAGAAATCCATTCCGATAAACAATTCATCTTTGTCTGTTACACCAGCTGTGATCGGTGCCTCTGTGACATAGATTCTTGCCCTCGCAATGATTGAATGGTAGAACGGAGCAATAAGAAATAGGCTTGATTTTATTACGCCTATTTCTTTCTTTATTTCTTCGACTTTTTCCATGTTAAACCTCCAAAAAAGAAGAAGAAAGGGTTTTATTAGTATGATCGGAGCGTCTCTGTCACTGTTTTCATAAATTCAAGGTATTTCTGATCATGCTCTACTAACTTATAGATCAGCTGTTCGCTGATCTTTCTGTTCAATGATGTGATCATTACAACGACGTACTCCCCGCTGACATTAAACATCTGGTCGATCAGCGGTAGTGCCGCGTCAACGTTCTTTTTTGAATTTAGGTACGTCGCTAGCATGAATGCCACCATGTATTTTGCGTCAAATGGTAGTTCTGCAAACTTTTCTGGATTATCAATCATCGTCTCTAGATCAACGTTCACTTGTGTAAACGCATAGAATTTGTGTCCGACTTCCTTCCCGAGGAGCCCGACCAAGTCCTCGATCGAGTCAAACCCTCTATACATATCGAGGGCGACCCAACTCCAGCTCCTCGGCGTTGGGAACTGTTCTAGTCCTTCTGGAGTCGATGGTATTTTGAGCAGATAGTTTTCCGACTGATATGCCTTTAAAAAGGCGTACGTCCTCTGATCCCACTCCTCACCGTATTTCTTTTTCATGTATCTCGCCCACTCGTCAACAGTGGGCGGGTTGATATCAATGATTTTGAAACGGTTGAGTAGTGGGTTGTGAACTAGTCTGACGATACTGGCCGCGTCCTCAGGCCTGTTACCTGCGGCGACGACCAGTGTCTTAGGGTGGAGCTGTGTCATCCCCGCAACCTTGTCGAGGACGATTCTCGGAGCTACGCTCCATACGTCCTCCCGCTGTACCCATGTGAGCTCGTCAAGGAATAGCATTCCTGGTGCTGCTGCATGGATCGCCGCCCAGTATAACGGCGAGTAGTATGTCATTCCACCAATGTCCCTCGGGTAACCAGTTAGATCCGAGGGCTCTGATGTGCTTAACATGAACTCAGTCACTGGAAAATACCGATCGGGTTCTTTAAAGAATTCATCGATTTTCTTCTCTGTAATTAGTTGCTTTGATGTCATTATCGTTCTGAAAATCTCTTTTTTCTCTCTTTTTGCTATTTCCTCTGCAGCCTCGTTAATGGCTGTGCTTTTTCCGCACCCGATGGGCCCCAAAACGAGGAGCCCATACTGTCTCCCCTCTCTTGGGGAGAAATACAGATTCACAATCTCCTTTTTAAGTTGTGGGGTTCTCATGTTTAACCTCCAAAAAAGAAATGAAAGCGTTTATTGTTTTAATTTATTGATAGTTTCTTTAAATTTATATACTCCCTTTATTTGTTCTAGTAGATTCAGTTTATGTCTGAATTCCTTTTCATATTGGTTCAGGGCTGTTTGCATTTCATCGAATATCTGAATGAAATTATCGGCCATTGGGGCAAGTTCTAAAGTCATATCGCATATCGATCGATTGCACATGTCTGGATTTGAGTCTGCAGTTACTAGATATATCTCTAACGATGGGCCTTTCTTTTTTGCGTGAATACTTATAGATGGTGTAATGGTATCGTATTTACTGATACGGTACTCCATTGAAAGAATTACCCTTGAAATTTCGTCAATATCGTATCTGTAGATTCCAGCGAGCTTTGAAAAAACATTAGCCTCAAGCTCGTTCGGAATATATTGCAAACGGAATCCCCACCCATCGCTGAATGGACGATCGGTAGGGACATATTTAATATTACTCGGCAGGCTTGGCTGGAGTGCGTTCCATGTGTTCCAGTCAAATGACTGGAAGTTTCTGATTATTTCTGCCTTGAAGCTGTTGTATTTCTCAACAGCTTCAGCTATTCTTTCTCTATATTTGTATAGTATCGGTATTTCTTGGCTGTAGTAGGCCAGTCTGTATCTTCGTGTTCCCTGTATTCTTCTGATTTCATCAGACAGACAATACTCTTGGTCTAAAATTACTGTCTCCCCTTTGGGGAGGTAGGGGTGAAGGTATTTAGGGAGCTCCATAATCTCTCCGACATATCTTTTATATATGTCGAAGAAGCTCCCCTCTTTGTAATTAACTAACTTCCGTATTTTGTTTGATAATTCTTTTATTTTACTGAATGATATAAATATCCCATTCTGTTCCACGTTATTGCCTCCAAAAAAAGAAGAAGAAAGGGTTTAAGTATTACTGTTTACCGTATAACACTGCATAGAGGGGAATGACACATTTCCTGCAGTCACCCCCCTCACAATATGCGTACTCATCCTTCAGCGGCGTCGAGAGAAGAGCACAATAACCGTGCTCTTCATCTTCAATGTAACGCCACTTTTTAAAAAAAGTTTTAGCTTCTGAATTCGTTTTCCCACCTCCAAAAAAGAATAAAAGGTTTTGACGGAGCTCAGTTAGAGCTCCGTTTTGGGCTGAACGCCCAGCTCTTCAATGAGCTGGGCGTCCAGCTCCCTCACCCTGCGGGTGAGGGGGG
>Ga0078972_1005363_pt1 | contig 32719 bp, 46 predicted proteins | sample YelNatPaOPGAMG01_FD_67568 | JGI IMG/M metagenome (GOLD analysis project Ga0078972, IMG submission 67568) | Hot spring thermophilic microbial communities from Obsidian Pool, Yellowstone National Park, USA - OP-RAMG-01 (SPADES assembly) (version 2) | ecosystem: Environmental > Aquatic > Thermal... | reverse complement strand
TAAGATTATTAAAGTGGGAGGGGTCGCATAGTGGTCTAGTGCGCGGCTCTGGAGAAGCCGTAGGTCAGAAATGGCCTCGTGGGTTCGAATCCCACCCCCTCCGCAACGAATGAAGTGAGCGGAAAAAGTGTCGGGTATTGCTTGCTATAAAAAATGCCTGGAAACTGAAAAAAATACAAGCGAAAACTATAATGATAAAATCACAACAATGTTTTAAGGAGGCTGGAATTGTTCGCGATTGGAATTTAAAAGATATAATTTTTGATATTGATATCGAGAACAAAAAAATTAGAGCAGTTATTTCTACTCACTGGAAAAGAACAAAAATAACGCTGATAAACTGGAAGAATATAGAAAGAAAATAATTACAAGAATTTATCACTGAATAAAAGTTTATAGATTAAAATAACCAACAAAAACTTAATTAAAAAAGATTATCATGGAGAAATTTGAACCTCAGCAATTTAGAAACGAACTCGCAAAGAAAATAAAAAAATTACCTAAAGAAGGACGTAAAGAAATTTTAGAAAAATCAAAGGCATCTCCTGAATATTGGCAAGCTCGAGGCGAAAAGATTCACGAGAGACAAAAAGAAGAAGAAATTGATGATGGTTTGGGTATTTTAGTAAAAAAGAAAATGCTTTATCATGGCTCTGGTACCAGTGGAATTAAAAATTTTAATAGAGCTGAAGAAGATACTGTCGGAAGCGGAATTTATTTTACATCGCAAGCAAAAGATGCTATTGGCTACGCCCGTCGGCGCGCTCGCAGAGAAAAAAATGCCGTTCCAGTAATATACGAGGTATCTATTGAGAATATAAAATTACTTGACTTACGAAAAGATGAAAACGTAAAAAAGATTTTAGACGGTTTTAAGCAAATATTAATCGAAAAATTAAAAGATACCAATTTAAAATGGAATTTTAAAACAGTTTTACAAAGAGCAATTGAATCAATAAATTCCGGGAGGGTTGGTTCTGGAAATTTGCGAGAAGTTACATTTAGCACGGGGCAAATGTTTAGCGATTATTTAAAATCTTTGGGTTATGAAGGTTTAATAACTTTTGAAGGTGGTGAGGGAAAGGATGTTGGTATTCATGACACATATTTAATTTTTGACCCTGAAAAAGCAAAAATAATTCAAGAGCACAAAATTTTATAAAAGAATTGGCCACCAAAGAAAAACTTGAAATCGTCCTATCCGCTTCCACTTTTTTTGGCGAAGCGGGCGGAAAGGGGAGTGTAGTGAGAATTCCACCTGCCAAGCCCGTTAATAAAATCGGTTTGGATTTTTTCAAATACACACCGCCAATTTACGATTTTAGCGTTTTTGAACATTCAAATCTTTATAAAGATAGTCCAGAATCCAAACGTCAATCACTATATTCCTTGGTAATTGATATTACAAATTGGTATATGCGAATTTTTTACTATCAAAAAATAACCAGCTTAAATGAAAATGCAAAAATTAATCTTAAAAGAGCAATAGAATTACATAAAAAAAATAAGTAAAAAATCCTAAATTCAAAAAATTTTTAGATGCAATTTATAAGAAATAATCATCTCTAAAAATTTAACTTTGCTTTGTTGATTGTATAAAATTTAGTGATTGGAAGTAATAGTAGACAAAATTAAATTAAATGTGTCATAATTCAAATATGAAAAATTTACAAAAAGGTTTTACAAGTATAACCTTAATATTAATAGCCATTATAGTCGTTGCAGTAATAGGAGGATATTTTATTTTTTCCAAAAAATCAGCTGCTCCTTCTATATCCACCCCAAAAACAACTGAAACCAATAATAATGTCAACCAAGAACAAACTCCTGGTTATATTTTGGGGCAAGGAGCAACTATTGTCCCCGATAAAGATAGAATTCAGATACTTTCTCCCAAAGGTGGTGAAAAATTAGAAATTGGCAAAAAATATAATATAAGTTGGACAAATTATTCTAGCACACAACCACTTACGATTGCACTTCAGGTTACCACTCCGGATAACAAATCTTTTGCTAAAATTATTGCCTTTAATGTTCCTGCGGCTCAAACTGGCAACTACCAGTGGACGGTAACTTCGGAAGATCCGGGAAGTAAATACAAAATTGAAGTTTATCCGGCTGGCGGACGTCCTTTGATGGGGGAAAGTGAGGACTTCTTTACCATTTCCGGCGAACCATTTATTTTTGTAACTTCACCAAAACCGGAGGAGCGAGTAAATATTACCCAGCCGCTAACCATTTTAGGTAAGGCCAGAAATGTTTTTAGCGAGGGTGAATTTGATGTTACTGCTTCATACTTTCTTGATAATCAGAGGAAAGTAATAACCTCAACCTTTGCAACTTGCAATATTACCGGCAATAATTGTGATTGGTCTTCTGGTAACTTTGTTGATTTTAAAGCAACACTTGATCTTTCTTCTTCACCTGTTTGTGGAATAAACATAGATTTTTATAAACGCAACGAAAAAACCCCCGAGCCACAGCCATTTTACACTTTGCCCCTTTGGCTCTACGGCAACACAAATTGCCAGTAAATAAATTTTTCTCTTGTTTTATGAAAAACAATAGATGTTTATAAATAAAAACATCGGACACTTTTTTATAAAAAATCTAAAATAAAAATCTAATTAAGATAAATACTTTCAAAACCTTCAAAAACTATAAATATGATATGAAAGGATTAAAGATCGAACAATTAAACAAATCCGAACAAGATAAAAATATTTTTGCTTTTATTGAACAAGTAAAAAATTTTAAAATCAAAGAAATAAATACAATTTTTAATGAAAACAGTGTAAGGGAATTAATAAGTAAATTAAACGAAACAAAATTATTTTTACTGGGCGAAACTCACGGTGTAAAAGAAAATGTAAATATTATTTATACTCTTTTTAAAAAATTTAGTTTTAAAGTTTTAGCGTTAGAATGGGACAAAAAACTCCAAATTGAAGTAGAAAATTTTTTACAAACAGGTAAATTTAATTTTAAAGCTATACAAAATAGTTCTGATGGTAGAATTACTGCTGGACATTTTGCATTATTAAAAAAACTAAAAGCAGAAAAATTACTTGAAAAAGTTGTTTGTTTTGACGAACAAGCCCAATCTGGTAACTGGGATGATCGCGATAAAAGTATGGCAGAAAATATTATGATCAATATTCCTAAAAGTAAGATGATTGCTGTTGCTGGAAACCTTCATACTAAACTTGAACCAATATTTTTTGACGGTAAAATCCATCATCCCTTAGGCGAAAATATTAAAAACCAAATTCCAAACGTTCCTTCCGGTTTAATACAATACCTGACTGGACAATATTATAACTACGGTATAAAAAATTTTAAAAATGAACACAAAAGCAAAAAATTTTCAAATTCAAGGTTTTATAAATCAAACGAGGGGATTTATACTTTTGAATTAAATATAGCGCATACAGCGACTGTCCCAAATTTAAATGAAGCTTTAGAGTTATAATCTCGTAAACAAATACAATAAAATTTTATTTATGTTTATTTAATTTTAAACTATCCAGCAATATAAAATACTCCAAATTTAAAATTTAAATTGTTTTTTTTAAATTTTACTTTAAAATATATAAATAGGGTTTGTAGGATAATTTCATATTATATTTATATATTTAAAGGTCGAAAAATAAAACACAACATCAAAGGTCAAAAATTATTAAATAGAATTTAATAAATATGAACAAGAAAATTTTACTAGTACTTGCTATTATTATTGTAATTATTTTAGGTTATTTTGTTTTGGAACAAAGATCAAAAATTTCTTCTCAAGAAGAATCAGGCAATCTTTCAGTCCAGTCCTCATCGGAAGTCAATTTACCAACTCAAACAACAAACACAAATACACAAGAACAATCATCTCTTCTTCAGCCACCAAAAATTACTGCCTATCAAGGTGGTTTTGTGAAAATTGAAATCCCGCTAAATAAAAATATTGGTGACTTAAATAAAAATATTATTAAATTAGCAATGGCAGAAACAGCACATCAAACTTACGAAATTTATCGTTCAACTGATAACAATAATAACTTTACAAAAATTGCCACAGTTACAAGTTCGGAAGAAACAGATTACCTTGCTGTTTTTGACAAAGATTTTCCTCAGGGTGCCAAAACTCTTTCATATCAATATGCTCGCTTGGATAACAACCAACCAACTTATAGCGCAATTAGCACAGCGGATTTACAAAAAGCAGTAGACGAAGGACATCAACCGTGGAGATTATATCCTCTGATGGTTACCGAATCCGACGGTAAGGCTTTTTATGGATTTTTAACATCATGCGAATACGCTCCAAAATCAAACGGCAACGAGGCGGCAAGCTGTGATACTTACAAACTTATATCTCAAGCAGCCAGTGCAGGAGTTGCAGAAGTTGAAGTTGATCATAATGGAAAAATTTTCTTAGTTGAATTAATTCAACCCATTCCTGGCGCAGGTAAAATTTGGATGATAAGAGAAATCAAAGAAATAACAAAATAAAAAGCCAAGATAAATTAATCACTTAAAGTGCAATCAAATGTAATTAACTAATGTTATAATTTAGCTTTCCGTGTTAGTACAAAAATTTGACTTATTTAATTTTATTGTTTAAACTACTTACATATGAATTTTTCTTATTTTAGGAATAGCACACTTAATTTTGAAGAAACCATTCAAAAAGCAAGCGATGTTATTCAAAAAAACAACTTTAAAATTTCGGGCTCCGAAAAAATAGAAGACAAAATTGCTATTTTTTATATTCTTAAAAACGAATGGATTAAAAAAATCATTGAAATTGATAGCGCTTTAATTTCATTTTTACCTAACTACTTAATAATTTTTAAAAAAGAAAATCAGGTGCTGGTTGGAAGCGGTAGGGGAACACTGCTTGGAAATTTAGCACAAAACGAAGAAATATTTCATTTAGCTCAAGAAATTGAGAGTAATATTAAAAATTTAGTAAATGAAATTGCAGGAGTAGGAGAGTTAAAACCAAAAAGTATAAAACTTTATACCACCACTACCTGTCCTTATTGTAAAATGGAAAAGGCTTGGCTTGATGCCCATCAAGTATCATATCAACAAGTTTTTGTGGATTTAGATCAAGCTGCAGGCGAAGAAATGGTTAGAAAAACAGGACAAATGGGAGTACCTGTAACTGAAATTATTTATGAAGACAATGAACCAGATTATATTATTGGCTTTGATAAACCGCAATTATCTCAAATTTTAGGTATTAAAGAATAACTCTTAAAAATATCTTTAAAAAAATATCAAACTAAAAAACTTTAAAAGTTTGTTGAAATTTTAGTTTGGGTTTAAAATAAAATTAATGGATAACAGAGACATTGATCTCATTAAAGAAAAGGTTAATTTGGTAGAATTTTTAAAAAATTATATTAACCTTTCTCCAACCGGCAAAAATTTTAAAGCGCTTTGCCCATTTCATCAAGAAAAAACACCTTCTTTTTTTGTTTCACCCGAAAAAAATATTTGGCATTGTTTTGGTTGTGGATTAGGGGGAGATGTCATTAAATTTGTAATGCTTTATGAGCATTTAGAATTTCCTGAAGCTTTAAAATTTTTAGCAGAAAAGGCGGGTTTACAAATTTCACCCATTACTCAAAGAGAACAAAAGGAATTTAATACTCTTTACGAAATTTATAAACTAGGAACGAAATTTTATAAAAATAACCTTAAAAAAAATGAAGTGGCTTTAAATTATTTAAAAAGCAGAGGATTAAAAGATGAAACAATTGATTTTTTTGATTTGGGTTTTGCGCCCGAAGGAGATGAATTAACAAAATTTCTTTTAAAAAATAAATACAACATTAATGATATTTACAAAGCCGGACTAACTTACAAAACCAGCTCTGGACTCTTTAAAGATAAATTTCAAAACAGAATTATTTTTCCAATTGCCAATCAAATTGGCAAGGTAGTTGCTTTTACGGGAAGAATTTTGCAGGAAGGTAGCAACAAAATTACATCCGATACGCCAAAATATTTAAATTCGCCAGAATCTTTAATCTTTAATAAATCAAAGGTACTTTATGGATTAGATAAAGCAAAACAATTTATTAATGAAGAAAAAACAGTCATAATTGTAGAAGGCCAAATGGATTTTTTAATGCTTTGGCAAAGCGGATTTAAAAATGTTGTTGCTATATCCGGCACAGGACTTACCGAAGAACATTTAGTAAGATTAAAAAGTTTAGCCGACACCGTACTTGTAAGTTTTGATAAAGATGATGCTGGCATTAAAGCATTAGAAAGAAGTTTAAGTTATTTTTATCGTTTTGACTTTTTTGTAAAAGTTTTAGATTTAAAAAATTTTAAAGATCCTGCAGAAGTTTGCCAAAAGTCAAGTCAATTAATGGGAGAAATTATAAAAAATGCTAAATCTGCACTTAATTACTTAATTGATATTTACATTGAAGAAAAAAAATTCTTTCAATTAGAAACGCCAACGAAAAAAAACACTATTAGGCATTTACTATCTTTGATTGGGTTACTTCAAAACTCTGTAGAAAAAGATGAAGCCTTAAAAAATTTGGCAGAAAAAACAAAAATTGGAGAAAATTATTTAAGAGAGGAACTAAATAGTTTGCTGGAAGGAGAAAGTGAAAGTTTAAAGGTGCTTGATTGGGATACAAAAATAAATACGCAAAATCAAATTGACGAAATTATAAAAAAATTATATGTCATTTCTTTGACAAATGAAAAATTTTCCAATATAATTAAAGACGAAATTAATTCCTTGCCATTAGAATTTAAAAAACTAACGGAAACAACTTTAGTTTCCCAAAAAGATCTTTTAGAATTAGAATCAGATTATTTAAAGACTTTATGGGACCAAAAAATTTTAGAAAAGGAATTTTATGGCTTGCTTAAAAAAATTAAAATTATTAACTTAAAAAATAAAATTCAAGAAATAAAAAATAAAATTAAAAAGGTCGAGGCAGAAAAAAATGAAGAACTTTTAAGTAATTTATTGGCTGAGTTTTCCAATTACCGCCGCCAACTGGATAATTTACAAAAAGATTTTTAATTTTTAACCAAATGTCAAAAAGAAAAAAAAATAAAAACATTTACAACAAGAAAAAAATTCAAAACAAAAAACAGCGTTCTCAAAAGCAAAAAAAATTATTTAAAAAAAGAAAACATCAAAAGACAAACACCAAAAGCTTTAAAAAATTTAAAAAAGAGCAAAATCCCCAAAAAACTCTAAATGTTCCTCCAGAGTACTTAACTGCTTTAGATGAACTTATAAAAAACGGCAGAGGTCGAGGATTTTTAACCGATGCTGAAGTATTAAACTATTTTCCTCACATTGAAAAATATTTACCATTTTTAGATACAATTTATGAAAAATTAGAAAAAGAAGGAATTAAAATTAAAGAAACCGAATCAGCATTTAAAAGCTCTAACTTAGAAGAAATTTCTGCAGAAGAATTGTTAAACGCAACTAAAATTGATATTGACTTACCCGATGCCGTTCAAATGTATTTAAAAGAAATTGGTAAAACTCCACTTTTAACTTCAGAAGAAGAAAAAGAATTGGCTAAAAAAATAGAAAAAGGAGATGAAAATGCAAGACAAAAATTAATATTAGCAAATTTAAGGTTGGTGGTTTCAATTGCAAAAAGATATGTCAATCGTAGCCAAAGATTAAGTATTTTGGATTTAATTCAAGAGGGAAATATTGGACTTTCAAGGGCAGTTGATAAATTTGACTACCGTAAAGGATTTAAATTTTCTACTTATGCCACTTGGTGGATTAGACAAGCGGTGACAAGAGCGCTTGCAGATTATTCCCGTACCATTCGCATTCCTGTGCATATGGTAGAAACAATCACCAAATACACTCAAGTGAGAAGAAAACTAATGCAAGAATTAGGAAGAGAACCGCTAACCGAAGAAATTGCATCAGAAATGGGGATGGATGTAAGAAAAGTAAATTACATTCAAACAATTTCTCAAGAAGTAATGTCTTTAGAAACACCAGTAGGGGATGAAGATGGAGACATAACCTTATCAGACTTTATTAGAGATGAACAAAGCTTAAGCCCAGATGAGTTAGCCAACAATGCCTTTTTAAAGGATCAAATTAGAGAAATTTTATCAGAACTAACAGAAAGGGAAAGAAAAATTTTAATTATGCGACTTGGATTAGAAGATAATATTCCTCATACTTTAGAAGAAGTAGGCAAAGAATTTGGCGTTACGAGAGAACGCATTAGACAAATTGAAGCTAAAGCTTTGGAAAAAATTAGAAACAACGAAAAAGTTAAAAAATTAGAAGGTTATTAATAAAAATTAACTCCTGTTAATAATTTAAAAATAAAATTAATTAAAGGAGTAATAAAAGAAAATCCAACTAAAATAAAAATCATTAACAAAAACCATCCATACAAATTATTTTCATTTAAGAAAATTTTTATTTTATAAAACCTATCGGGAATTAAATATTGCAAAACTTTAGCGCCATCCAAAGGAGGAATGGGGACAAGATTAAAAACTCCAAGAGTAATATTAATCATTACAATTAAAGTTGCTAAAAAATTCACATTATTTAAAAATGGAGAAGGAGAATTAAAAGTTAATCTAACAACTACACCAAAAAGAAATGCTAAAATAAAATTACTTAAGGGTCCGGCAAGCGCAATTTGAGCCGCTCCTTTTTCCGGATTTTTTAAATTAAAAGGATTATAAGGAACTGGTTTCGCCCAGCCAAATATAATTCCTCCGGGAATTAAAGAAAGAAAAATAGGTAAAATTATAGAACCAAACGGATCAAGGTGCTTGAGTGGATTTAAAGTCAACCTTCCTGCTAACTTTGCAGTAGGATCTCCTAATTTATAAGCAACAAAACCATGAGAAACTTCATGAATAACAGCCGATAAAATTACAATGATAATAGCAAAAAATGTAAGCATTTTGATTTAAGATTAACATAAAATATCCTAAAATAAAAGTAAAAATATGTTATAATAAAAATATGAACAAAAACTTAAGAAATTTTTACATACTTTTTTTCTTAATTATTATTTTGGTGGCGGCAGGATTTTTTATTTTGATTCATAAAGTTAACAATTTAGAATCACTCGAAGCTAATAATATCATACCAACCTCCACTAATAATTTTGCATCAACTACAATTTTAGAAAACAATCCACAAATCCCAACTTCATCTTCTCCCCTAGAAACAAGCACCCCTTCTTCTTCTGCGCCAACCTCAAATAATTTACCTCATCCTTCGCTTTCTATTAATTCCAATATTCTTTTCAATGCGGTGGCTTATTCAATTTCCACCAACGATCAATATGCTGTCACAGTAATGATTAATAAAGTTACTCAAAACACGGACGGTTCTTTTACCGTTGGCCTTAAAGTATTTACTGATTCAGCCACAAATTATAGTTCCTTAGATATTGAAAATCTAATACAAGTTTTTAATCAAGAAGGTTCAAATATTAGTGCAAACAAAGTAATTGGCGCATTTAAAGCAATGCAACCCCAGTCATCAATTGATGGTTATTTAACATTTTCAATTCCTCATCCTACAAATTCTATCATTTTACAGGTTGGTCCTACTGATAATCCTTCTTTTTATCAGTTTGACTTTTCAAAAGGAACTTACGAACAAATTACTGTAGGATAAATTTAACTTTAATTATTATTTTTGGTTTGCTAAAATTAAAAAACAAAACGGAGTATGGGGTAGTGGTAGCCCGCACCCTTGGGGTGGGTGTAGCTCCGGTTCGATTCCGGATACTCCGACAAAAAATTTAAATTTAGTTAACAACTTTACTTTGCGCTTTTTTAGACATTGACTTTAAACATTGAACGCAAACATAAACTCTTTTTCCAGGAATTAATTTGGATGTTGGTTTTAAATTAGCCTTTTGCTTTTTTGTGCCTGTGGGATTATATTTACCGCGCAACAAAAGTCGACTAACAGCTGTATTATAAGATTTTTTACAAATGTAACACGCTCTCATACTTTTATAACATTAAAATCTGTAATATAATAACGTTAATAAATAAAAACAAAATTGTCAAATAAAAATAAAAAATTATATTCTAAAAATTACAATTATTATTTAAGAAATATATGCCCGAATATGAATAAAAATTTTATTGATTATTTGTTCTTGGTTATTGATTATTGTTTTTAATTTCTTGACTTTTTAAAATTATACGTTTAATATATTTATTTGTATAATTAAGAAAACAAAAAATGCCAACAATTAACCAATTAATTAAAAACGGAAGAAAAAGTGTAACAAAAAAATCTAAATCACCGGCGTTAAGTTTTTATTTTAATTCACTTCAAAACAAGCCGGTTAATTCTCCGTCTCCATTTAAAAGAGGTGTTTGTTTAAAAGTCTTTACAACTACACCCAAAAAACCAAATTCAGCTTTAAGAAAAGTAGCAAGGGTAAGGCTAACAAATGGAATGGAGGTTACAGCTTACATTCCCGGAGAAGGGCATAATCTTCAGGAACACTCAATTGTATTAATAAGAGGAGGAAGAGTAAAAGATTTACCAGGAGTAAGATATCACATTGTGAGGGGCGTTTTAGATACGGCTGGAGTGGAAGGTAGAAAACAGCAAAGGTCAAAATACGGCGCAAAAACTCCAAAAGCTTAATTTAAACTATGCGGAAGAAAAATTTTAAAAAAAGAGAACACTCTAAGGATCATATTTTTGAAAGAATTGATGTTGGGCGTTTTATTAATTATTTAATGCAAAATGGAAAAAAATCAGTTGCTGAAAAAATTTTTTATAATGCTTTAAAATTAATTGAAAAAGAAACAAATCAAGATCCACTAAAAGTTTTTGAAAAAGCATTGGAAAATGCAACCCCGCTTTTAGAAGTCACATCAAAAAGAATTGGAGGCGCTAACTATCAAATACCGCGAGAAGTAAGAGATGAAAGAAAATTTTTCCTTTCTGCGCATTGGATTATAGAAGCAGCAAGAAACCGCAAAGGTAAACCAATGGCTCAAAAATTAGCTGAAGAAATTATTGCTGCTTTTAAAAACGAAGGAGCAGCAATTAAGAAAAAACAAGATACGCATCGAATGGCAGAAGCAAATAGAGCTTTTGCAAGTTATCTTAAGGGATAATATTTACTAAAGGTTTTAAATTGCATAATTTGAAATATGCCAAGACTTTACCCATTAGAAAAAACAAGAGATATTGGAATTATTGCTCACATTGACGCTGGGAAAACAACAACTTCCGAACGCATCCTTTTTTATACCGGCGTATCTCATAAAATTGGAGAAGTGCACGAAGGTGAAGCAATAATGGACTGGATGGAACAAGAAAAAGAAAGAGGAATTACAATTACTTCTGCCGCTACTACTTGCTTTTGGATACCAACATACGCTAACGGTGATAAAAATTTTGAACACCGAATTAATTTAATTGACACTCCGGGTCATATTGATTTTACAGTAGAGGTAAAAAGATCGCTGCGGGTTTTAGATGGAGCTGTAGTTGTTTTTGATGGTGTGGCAGGAGTTGAACCACAATCAGAAACTAACTGGCATTATGCAGATGAATTTAAAGTGCCGCGCATTTGTTTTATTAACAAATTAGATAGAATTGGGGCTAGTTTTGATCGCAGTTTTCAATCTATTTTAGAAAGATTAACTCCTCATGCGGTTGCCTTACAAATTCCAATTGGATTAGAAAGTGAATTTAAAGGAATAATTGATTTACTGACAATGAAAGCTTTTTATTTTGAAGGGGAACATGGCGAAAAAGTTATAACAGCAGAAATTCCAGAAAATTACAAAGAAGAAGCATTACAAAAAAGGCATATTCTTATAGAAAAAATAGTTGAAAGAGATGATCAATTAATGGCTGAATATTTAGAAGGAAAAGAACCAGAAATTAATGCTTTAAAAAAAGTTTTAAGAAAAGAAGTAATTGCAAATAAATTAGTTCCTGTGCTTTGCGGTTCGGCTTTAAACAATAAAGGCGTGCAATTAATGCTTGATGCTGTAGTTGATTATTTACCATCGCCATTGGATTTGCCGCCAGTTAAAGGAATTAATCCTCAAACTGGTTTAGAAGAAGAGCGCCACCCAAGCGACAGTGAACCATTTACAGCTTTAGCTTTTAAAATTGTTAATGATCCTTTTATGGGCACCTTAACTTATTTTCGAGTATATGCAGGTTCAATTAAAAGAGGAAGTTATATTTTAAACGCAACCAAAAATACACAAGAAAGAGTTGGAAGATTGGTAAGAATGCATGCTAATCATCGAGAAGAAGTAGAAGAACTTTATGCGGGTGATTTGGGAGCAATTGTTGGACTAAAAAATACCGGCACAGGAGATACACTAACCGATTTAAACAACCCAATTATTTTGGAAAAAATTACTTTTCCTGAACCGGTAATTTCAATTAGAGTTGAACCAAAAACAAAAGCCGATCAGGAAAAAATGGGAATTGCCTTAAGAAAACTTGCAGATGAAGATCCTACATTTAGAGTCTCCGGCGATGAAGAAACCGGAGAGACAATTATTTCCGGAATGGGAGAGCTTCACTTGGAAATTATTGTTGATAGAATGAAACGAGAATTTAATGTCGAAGCAAATGTTGGTCGGCCGCAAGTTGCATACAAAGAAACTATTAAAAATAAAGCAGAAGCTGAAGGAAAATATATTCGCCAATCCGGTGGTCGCGGTCAATACGGACACGTTTGGCTTAAAGTTGAACCATTAGAAAGAGGAGGTGGGTTTGAATTTATAGATGCAATTAAAGGTGGAATTATACCGCAAGAATTTATTCCAGCAGTTGAAAAAGGCGTTAAAGAAGCATTAAATAAAGGAATTTTGGCAGGATATCCAGTGATTGATTTAAAAGTGACTTTATTTGATGGATCTTATCATGAAGTTGATTCTTCCGAATTTGCCTTTAAAATTGCCGGCTCAATGGCAGTACAAGAAGCTTGCCAAAAAGCCAAACTTACTCTTTTAGAACCAATTATGAAAGTTCAAGTGATTACTCCTTCTGACTTTTTGGGAGACGTAACAGGAGATTTAAGCTCAAAAAGAGGAAAAATAAAATCAATGGGAGAAAGAGGGCAGGTAAAAGTAATTGATGCTTTGGTTCCACTTTCTGAAATGTTTGGTTATTCAACTTCTTTGCGTTCAATGACTCAAGGACGAGGATCGTTTAATATGGAATTTTCTCATTATGAAGAAATTCCTTCAAATATTGCTCAAGCTATTATTGAGGGTAGAAAAAAATAAAAAATACCTTGATTTTCACCCAAAATCAATTTACAATTATAAAATAAATTAAATTAATAGGTCGAAAAAAAATAAAAAAATAATATGGCAGAAAAAGAAAAATTTATAAGAACAAAACCACACGTTAATGTTGGCACCATTGGTCACGTTGATCATGGAAAAACTACTTTAACTGCAGCCATAACTCACGTCTTACACATGAAGGGTTTGGCAAAAAAAGAAGAAAGTGTCGATCAAATTGATAATGCACCGGAGGAAAAAGCAAGAGGAATTACAATTGCTTTACACCATTCAGAATACGAATCAGAAAAAAGACACTATGCGCACATTGATGCTCCAGGGCACGCCGATTACATTAAAAATATGATTACCGGAGCCGCTCAAATGGATGGTGCAATTTTAGTAGTTTCTGCAGCCGACGGGCCAATGCCTCAAACAAGAGAACACATTTTACTTGCAAGACAAGTAGGAGTGCCGGCAATTATTGTTTTCTTAAATAAAGTAGATATGGTAGATGATCCAGAATTAATTGATTTAGTTGAATCGGAAGTAAGAGAATTGCTTAAGAAATATCAATTCCCCGGAGATGAAATTCCTGTAATTAGAGGGTCGGCGTTAAAAGCCTTGGAAGCTAAATCGGTTGATGATGAAGCAGTTAAGCCAATTTTGGATTTGGTTAAGGCTTTGGATGAATATATCCCCGAACCGCAAAGATTAATTGATAAACCATTTTTAATGCCAATCGAAGATATTTTTTCAATTGAAGGTAGGGGAACGGTAGTTACAGGAAGAATTGAAAGAGGATCAGTAAAATTAAACGATGAAGTGGAAATTGTAGGATTAAGACCAACACAAAAAACAGTAGTTACTGGCATTGAAATGTTCCAAAAAGTATTAGATGAAGGACAAGCTGGTGATAATGTTGGAGTACTTTTAAGAGGCCTTAAAAAAGAAGACGTGGAAAGAGGGCAGGTTTTAGCCAAACCGGGAACTGTTAATCCACATACGGAATTTACTGCAGAAGTTTATGTACTTACCAAAGAAGAAGGTGGTAGACACACTCCTTTCTTTAAAGGATATAAACCTCAGTTTTATATTAGAACAACGGATGTTACCGGAGAAGTTACATTGCCAGAAGGAACTCAAATGGTAATGCCGGGTGATACTGTGAATTTGACCATTAAACTTATTTCTCCTGTAGCTTTGGAGGAACAGCAAAGATTTGCTATTCGTGAAGGAGGCAAAACAGTTGGTGCTGGTGTAGTAACCAAAATTATAAAATAAGTTTATGCCAACAAAAACAAAAGAAGAAAAAATAGAAAACAAGCTTAGATTAAAAATTAAAGCTTACGATGCTAAGCTGGTTGATAATTCCCTTCATCAAATTATAGAAGCAATTAAAAGACAAGGAGGAGAAGTGATAGGACCAATACCACTTCCAACTGAGTTTAAAAAATACACCGTTAATCGTTCAACATTTGTACATAAAAAATCAAGAGAGCAGTTTGAAATGAGAATTCATAAAAGAATTGTTGACATTATAAATCCTAATCAAAAAATTATTGAATCTTTAACCGATTTAAATTTACCTTCAGGAGTAGAAATAGAAATTAAAACAGAATAAAAATTTATCACATCTTACTTGTTTTGTTTATTAATCTAATAATTGACAATTAAAAAATAATATCTTAATATTAGATTATTAAAAAGACAAGTAGCCAAAAAAACAACCGGGCGAAGTCTTGGTTGTTTTTTTGAGCCTATTATATTCAATCATGATGAAAATTGTTGGGAAAAAATTAAAAATGAGTCAGGTATGGAAAAATGATATTTGTATTGCAGTTACTCCCATTAAAACAGAAACCGAAGATTTTCCTGAATTAAAAGAAGGAGAAAAAATCAAAGTGAGTGGAATAAGTAAGGGTAAGGGATTTCAGGGTGTGGTAAAAAGACATGGATTTGCCGGCGGACCAAAAAGTCACGGTCAAAAAGACAGATTAAGAGCGCCGGGATCAATTGGTCCAACAGCACCTCAGAGAACAATTAAAGGTAGAAAAATGGCAGGGCATACTGGTATGAAAAAAGTTACTATTAAAAATATGGAAATTGTTTCTATTAATACTCAAGATAAATTAATTTTACTAAAGGGGGCTGTTCCCGGCGCAGTCGGTTCAAGAGTAATTTTATCAAAATGAAACTTCCAGTTTTTGACATTAATAATAAGGAAGTGGAGCAAATTGAAGTAAGTGATAATTTGTTTCAAGTAAAATGGAATCCTGATTTGGTGCATCAAGCACTTATTACTTATTTAGCAAATCAAAGAAAACCATGGGCGCATACTAAAGACAGAGGTGAAGTTTCCGGCGGAGGCAAAAAACCATGGAGACAAAAACATACCGGACACTCAAGACATGGAAGCATTAGATCTCCACTTTGGAAAGGAGGAGGTGTGACATTTGGACCACGCAAAGAAAAAAATTATCACAAAAAAATTAATGCTAAAATGAAAAAACTAGCATTATTTTCAGTTTTATCTAAAAAATTAAAAGACAATGAATTAAAAATAGTCAGTGAAATTAAAATTAATCAACCTAAAACTAAAGAAGCTGTAAAAATATTAGAAACTATTACTCCCAAAAATAAAAAAACATTAATTATTTCAAAACCAAAAAATAAAAATTTATTTTTAGCCTTAAGAAATTTACCAAAAATATTACTTAGCACACCACAAACTTTAAATATTTATGATACTTTAAACAATAAAAATATAATTTTTGAAAAAGAAGCATTATTACAATTTGTCGAAAAATATAAAAAATAAAAATGGCATTATCAATCTTTAAAAAGAAAAAACAAGATACTCAAGACAAGCAAGAAAAAAAAGACAGTGAAGTAACAACGGTTGCCAAAAAACCATCCGTCCAATCAAAAAAAAGAGAAGGAGGACTACTTAAAAATGTCTTAATTAAACCAATAATCACAGAAAAAGCAACTAATCTGACGGCAGGCAATCAATATGTTTTTTTGGTAACTAAAGATGCAAATAAAAATTTAGTAAAAGAAAATATTGCTTATAAATACAATGTTAAGGTAAAAAAAGTAAATATTGTCAAAATTAAAGGCAAGACAAAATATTTTAAAAACCAGCCATCAAAAACAAAAGATATTAAAAAAGCAATTGTTTTTCTAAAATCGGGTGAAAAAATAGATATTCAATAAAAATATGATTAAAAAACTTAAACCCCAAACACCATCCACAAGATTTATGACTGTAGCCGACTACAGCATTCTTTCTAATGTTAAAAAATTTAAAAAGCTAACCAAAAGATTAAAAAAGAATGCTGGAAGAAATAGCCAAGGGAAAATTACGGTTAGACATCAGGGTGGTGGAAATAAAATTCTTTATCGCCAAGTTGATTTTAAACAAGATAAATTTGACATACCCGGAAGAATTGAAACAATTGAATACGATCCGTATCGCACTGCGTTTATTGCGCGAGTTTTATATGCTGATGGCGAAAGAAGATATATTTTAGCTCCACATAACATTAAGGTAGGTGACAAAGTTTTAACCAGCGAAAATGCTCCTTTGGAAATTGGAATGAGAACCGTAATTAAAAGAATTCCAATTGGAACATTTGTATATAATATTGAAATTAAACCTAAGGGTGGTGGAAAATTAATTCGCGCCGCAGGAACATCTGCCCAAATTTTAGCCCACGAAAACGGATATACTCATTTAAAATTACCATCGGGAGAAATTAGAAAAGTATTGTGGGATGTGTATGCTTCCATTGGACAAATTTCTAATCCTGAATATAATTTAATAACAATCGGAAAGGCTGGTAGATCCAGGTGGTTAAATATTAGACCAACTGTAAGAGGAACTGTAATGAATCCGCGGGATCACCCCTACGGAGGAGGAGAAGGAAGACAACCGCGTGGAACCAGAAAACCCAAAACCAAGTGGGGGAAAGTTACCGGCGGTCGAAAAACACGAAAAAAGAAAAAATATTCAAATCATTTAATTATTAAACGAAGAAAATAAAAATATGTCACGATCATCGAAAAAAGGTCCTTATATTGACCAAAAACTTTTAAAAAAAATTAGCAAGCTAACGCCGGATAAAGCAGAGCCAATTAAAACATGGGCAAGAGATTCTTCAATTTCACCAGAAATGGTTGGATTTAATTTTTTGGTACATAACGGCAAGGATTTTATAGAAGTTCATATTACCGAAGAAATGGTAGGACATAAATTAGGAGAATTTGCACCAACTAGAAAGTTTATTAAACACGGCGGTAAAATGCAAAGAGAATTAGAAAAAAAGGCAATTGAAACCAATAAGGAACAAACTCCACAAAAATAATCACTATGACGAACCAAAAAACACAAGAAATTAAAGCATCATTAAATTACTTAAGAATCGCCCCTCGAAAAGTAAGAGCGGTGGCAAGTATTATTAAAGGATTGCCGGTGGATGTTGCGCAAGCTAAACTTTTTGTAATTTCCCGCCGGGCAAAAGAACCAATTTTAAAATTACTCCAATCTGCAATTTCAAATGCTAAAAACAATTATCACCTTGAACCAACTAAACTTTTTGTTAAGTCAATTTTGGTCAACAATGGTCCAATGTTTAAAAGATGGACACCGCGGGCAAGAGGAAGTGTAAATTTAATTCAAAAGAAAACAAGTCATTTGCAATTAGTTTTAGGAGTAGCGGAAAAAGAAGTAGCTAATAAATTTAATCTTTTAGAAACAAAGAAAAAAGTAAAAAAGCCAAAAGAAGAAAAATCAAAAGAAATTAAAGAAAAGAAAGAAGAATTAAAAGAAGAAAAAAAATTCAAAAAAGAACAAAAACCAAAAGAAGAAACTGAGTCGGTAAAAAGAATTTTTAGAAGAAAAGCAATTTAATTATGGCACAAAAAATTAAACCAAATGCATATCGTTTAGGAATAACCATTCATTGGGCTTCTCGTTGGTTCCCTAAAAAATCAAATATAATTTATTTAGAAGAAGATCAATTAATTCGAGATTTAATAAAAAAGGAAATGAAACAAGCAGGAATTGCAGAAATAATTATTGAAAGATCATCGGATAAAATTCAAATTACAATTAAAACTGCAAAGCCGGGCTTAATCATTGGCAGGGGTGGTAAAGGAATTGAAGACTTTAAATTAAAATTAGAAAAAGCAATTAAAAAATTAAGGAAAAAATTAAATTTGCCATTATCTTTTACTTTAAATTTAAATATTGAAGAAATTAAAAGATTTGATGTTTCAGCAGCAGTTATTGCTCAACAATTAGCATCTGATTTAGAAAAAAGATTGCCGTATCGAAAAACAATGAAAAAGGGATTAGATTTAATTATGCAAAACAGAGATGTCTTGGGCGCTAAAATTAAAATGGGAGGAAGATTGGATGGAGCAGAAATTTCTCGCCGCGACTTTTTAATTAGAGGAAAAATGCCACTTTCTAGTTTACGTGCTAATATTGATTATGGCGAAGCTACAGCTTTTACAACCTATGGAACCGTAGGAGTAAAAGTTTGGATTTATAAAGGCGATATTTTTGAAGAAAAACAAAAATAAAAATATGCTTTTACAACCAAAAAAACAAAAACATAGAAAATGGCAAAAAGGAAGATCAAGGAAAAGATTTAAAGAAACAAGAGGAACTTTCTTAAGTTTTGGATCTTTTGGTTTACAAGCTTTAGAATCTGCTTGGATAAGCGGATCTCAAATTGAAGCAGCACGTAAAGCAATTGCTCATGCATTAAAAAAAGGCGGTAAAAGCTGGATTAGAATTTTTCCCGATAAACCAGTCACAAAATTACCACCTGAGGTAACTTTAGGTGGCGGAAAGGGAAATGTGGATCATTTTGTTTTTCCAGTTAAACCTGGTAGAATTCTTTTTGAAATTGATGGTGTTTCAAAAGAAACTGCCCATCAAGCATTAAAAAATGCTGGACATAAACTTCCGGTCAAAACAAAAATTATTTCAAAATAATTTTAAAATAAAATGTCAAAAACAAAAAAAGAAAATTTTCAAAATTTGCCGTTAACCGATTTAGAAAACAAATTAAAAGAAAGCAAAAATAAGCTTGTGGATTTGAAATTTAATTTAGCAGCTGGTAAAGTAAAAAATATTAAAGAAATTAAAAAAGTCAAAAAACAAATTGCGCAAATTTTAACGGCAATTAATATTCAAAAAAGAAATTTAAGTTCTAAATAAAAAACTATGAGAAAATTAAAAGGAATTATTGTTTCAGATAAAATGCAAAAAACAAAAGTAGTTAAGGTGGAAAGACTTAAAAAACATCCACGTTACGAGAAATATTATAAAGTAAGCAAAAAATTTAAAGCCCATGATGAAAATAATGAATATCGCGTCGGAGACAAAGTAATTTTAGAAGAAACAAGACCATTAAGTAAAGAAAAAAGATGGAAAATTATTTCTAAAATATGATTCAAGAACGTTCCATATTAAAAGTTGCTGATAATTCAGGCGCAAAATTCGTGCGTTGTTTTAGAGTTTTGGGAGGTAGTAAAAAAAGATACGCTCAAATTGGAGACATTATTATTGCTTCCGTTTTAGTAGCCGAACCAAGAAAACAAATTAAGAAAAAAGATATAGTTAGAGCATTAATTGTAAGGCAAAAAAAACAAATTCGCAGACCGGATGGAAGCTATGTAAAATTTTCAGAAAATGCAGTAGTAATTATTGATAAAGTCAAAAAAGAACCAAAAGCCACAAGAATTTTTGGTCCTCTTCCCAGAGAAATTAAAGAAAAAGGATATGAAGCCATTGCCTCAATGGCAGAAGAGTTAGTTTAAAAATTAATTAAATTATATGAAAATTAAAAAAGGTGACATTGTTAAAATATTAAAAGGAAAGGACAACGGAAAATCCGGTAAAATTATTAAAGTTTTACCAAAAGAAAACAAAGTTGTGATAGAAGGATTAAATTTATATAAAAAACACGTAAGACCCAAAAAACAAAATGAAAAAGGTCAAATTGTTGAAGTTCCACGCCCAATTAATATTTCAAATGTAATGTTAATTTGTCCTTTATGTCAAAAACCAACAAGAGTAAGTTTTGTACAAATAAATTCCAAAAAATTAAGAAAATGCAAAAAATGTCAAGGAACTTTTAATTAATAAAAAATATGGAAGATTTAACAAAAAACATTGAAAAAATAGTTGTAAATGTTGGTGTGGGCAGAAAAAGCCAAGAAGGTAATTTTGAAGAAAAAATATTACCGGAAATAGAAAAAAATTTAAGCATTATTACCGGTCAAAAACCTTCAAGGCGAGGAGCAAAAAAATCAATTGCTGGTTTTAAAATTAGAACGGGGCAAATTGTTGGTTTAAAAGTAACATTACGTGGAGCAAGAATGAAAGATTTTTTCCTAAAAGTAATTAATTTTGCACTTCCCCGAGTAAAAGATTTTCGAGGATTAAGTTTAAAAAATGTTGATCAAAATGGAAATTTAAATATTGGTTTTAGAGAACAAATTGTTTTCCCTGAAATTGTAGCCGAAAAAACTAATATTACTTTTGGATTACAAATTACAGTAGTTCCTAAAATTCAAAAAAGAAATTTAGCAATTGATTTCTACCGTCGTGTTGGTGTACCATTTAAAAAATAAGTATGGCAAAAACGTCCACATTTGCAAGGTCGCAAAAAAAACCCAAATTTAGCACACGCAAAGTAAATCGTTGCTTTCGTTGTGGAAGAAAAAGGGGATACATTCGAGATTTTAGGCTTTGTAGAATTTGTTTTCGTGAATTAGCAAGTCGCGGAGAAATACCAGGAATTAAAAAAGCAAGTTGGTAAAATGTCATATATTGATTTAATCATTAAAATTAAAAATGCCCAAAAAGCTAAGAAAGAATTAGTCAAGCATCCTTATTCTAAAATGAATGAGTCAATTCTTTTAGTTTTATCTAAAAGGAAGTTTATAAGTGGATTTGAAGTAAAAGGGAAGGGATATAAAAAATATTTTGAAATTAATTTAAAAAATTCAAGACAAATCACCAAAGTACAACTTTTAAGCAAACCTTCAGTTAAAAAATATGCTGGATATAAAGAAATTAAACCAGTAAGGGGTGGATTTGGTGTTTTAATTTTATCAACCAATCAAGGAATTTTAAGTGGTGAAGAAGCAAGAAAAAAAGGAGTAGGCGGTCAATTATTAGTAGCTATTTCTTAAAAATATGAGTAAAATTGGAAAACAACCAATTAAAATACCGGAGGGAGTGGAAGTTAAATTAACTGAAAATGAAGTTAATATTAAAGGCCCAAAAGGTGAATTAAAAATACCAAAATTAAGCGGTGTGGAAGTAAAAGTGGAAAATAATTTTATTTTACTTTCTTTATTGGAAAAGAATAAACAATCAAAAAGCAACTGGGGAACATTAAGATCATTAATTCAAAATGCGGTGACAGGTGTTGTGCATCCATTTGAAAAAACTTTAATTTTGGAAGGAATTGGCTATCGTATTTCTAAAGAAGGTAATGATTTAAACTTAAGCTTAGGATTTTCTCATCCAGTAATTTACAAAGCACCAGCAGGAATTACTTTTGAGGTTGAAAAAAATTCAATTTTAAAAGTAATAGGAATTAATAAAGCTTTAGTGGGTGAGGTAGCTGCGGAAATTAGATCCTTAAAAAAACCAGAACCGTATAAAGGAAAGGGATTTAGATATGCATCCGAAACAATTAGAAGAAAAGAAGGCAAGAAAGCCGCAACTAGTGCAAGTTAAAATTATTTTAAAAATATGAACAGACAAAAAATCATTTATCAAAAAAAATTAAAAAGAGCTAAAAAGGTTCATACAAAAATAAAAGCTTTAACATCAAAGCCAAGATTGTCTGTGTTCCGAAGCAATCAATATATTTATGCTCAAATTATAAACGATCAATTACAAAAAACATTAGTTTCCGCTTCTTCTTTAGAAATTAAGAAAAATCAAAAAGTTAAAGCAACCAAAACGGAATTAGCTAAAATGGTTGGTAAATTAGTTGCAGAAAAAGCTTTAAAAGCTAATATTAAAAATGTGGTTTTTGATAGAGGTAAATATAAATATCACGGTCGAGTAAAAGCTTTAGCTGAAGGCGCAAGAGAAGGTGGGTTAATATTTTAAAATAAAAAATGGCAAATGTTAATTTAAAAAACAAAAAAAAGAGCGATTTAACTGAAAGGGTTTTAGAAATTAAAAGAGTAACCAGAGTTGTGGCTGGAGGGAAAAGATTAAGTTTTCGAGCAATAGTAGTCGTTGGTAATAAAAACGGAAAAATTGGCTTGGGTATTGGCAAGGGATTAGATGTTGCTCAAGCTGTGGAAAAAGCAAAAAGAAAAGCAGAAAAAAATTTATTTACCGTTCCTTTAAAGGACGGCAGAACAATTGCTTATGAAATTGAAGAAAAATATAATGCGGCTAAAATTAGAATAAAACCAGCCAAGCCAAATCACGGATTAATTGCTGGCGGATCGGCAAGAATTGTTTTAGAATTGGCTGGCATTAAAGATGTTTCTGCTAAAATTTTAGGAAGAACAACCAATAAATTAACAAATGCGCTAGCAACTATTAATGCCCTAAAAAAACTGGAAGCGATAGAAGAAAAAAAATCACCCGATGTTTCAATAGAAAATAATATTAAGGAAGAAAAATAAATTTAAAAAATATGCAAATTCACGAAATTAAATTATTACATCCTAAAAAAGACCGCAAAAGAATAGCGCGCGGAGGAAAAAGAGGCACAACTTCTGGTCGCGGACAAAAAGGACAAAAATCCAGAGCTGGTCATAGAATTAAATACGGCGAAAGATACCTTATTCAAAAATTTCCAAAATTAAGAGGTGCAAATAATCAAAACAAAAAAAAGGTAATTGTGTTACATACCAGTCAACTTGAAAAATTAAGTATTAATGGACAAATTACAAAAGAAATCCTTAAAGATAAAAAAATAATTAAAAAAATTAACGATCCAGTAAAAATACTTTTTGATAAATCTCCAACAAAACCATTTTATATTTTCGGCATTAACGTTTCTCAAAAAGCAAAAGAAGAAATTTTAAAAGCTCAAGGTAAAATTAATTAACTATGGGTAAGTTTTTGCAAATATTTAAAATACCAGATTTAAGAAAAAAAGTATTAAGCATTCTTTTTTTATTGCTTGTGTTTAGATTGGCAGCTACAATTCCTATTCCAGGCGTAGATTCAGTAGCTTTAAAACAATTATTAAATTCTAACCAACTTTTAGGATTATTAAACATTTTTTCTGGTGGTGGTCTTACTAATTTATCAATTATTATGCTTGGTGTTGGACCTTATATTACCGCTACCATTATTATGCAACTTTTAACAATTGTTTTCCCTCAACTGAAAAAAATTTATTATGAAGAAGGATCGGAAGGTCAAGCTAAATTTAATAGGATGTCTAGATATTTAACAGTTCCTCTCGCAATGCTTCAGGCCTATGGTTTTATTAATCTTTTAATTTCCCAGAGAGTTTTACAACACTTAAATGCGCTTTTAATGTTAGAAAATGTTTTAACAATTACCGCTGGCAGCGTTTTTCTAATGTGGATTGGGGAATTAATTTCCGATTATAAATTAGGCAACGGAATTTCTTTAATTATTTTTGCTGGCATTATAAGTAGGCTTCCTCAAGAAATTAACAGCATTTTTATTAACTATCAACCATCTCAACTTCCAAGTTATTTAGCGTTTTTAGTTGTTGCTATTTTAGTCATTGGGGGTATTACTTTTATTAACGAAAGTGAGAAAAAAATTCCAATTTCTTATGCAAAACAAGTAAGAGGAATGAAAATGTACGGCGGCGCATCAAGTTATTTGCCGTTAAAAATTAATCAAGCGGGCGTCATTCCAATTATTTTTGCTATTTCTCTTTTGCTTTTCCCGCAATTTTTTGCCCAAGCTTCAGCTATTTTTTCTAAATCACTTTCAATTACACTTACTAATTGGTCAAATAATTTCTTTAACAATATTGTACTTTATAGCTTACTTTATTTTATCTTGGTTATTTTGTTCACTTATTTTTACACAGCAATTACTTTTGACGCCAATGAAATTGCTAAAAATTTACAAAAAAGCGGGGCTTTTATTCCCGGTATTAGACCCGGAGACACAACTGCTCAATTTATTAAAAAAACAATGGACAGAATTACGCTTTTGGGTGCAATTTTTTTGGGAATAGTTGCTATTTTACCAAATATTTTAGGAATAATTATGGGCAATAGAAGTATGTCAATTGGCGGCACTTCTATTTTAATTGTGGTAGCTGTGGCATTAGAAGTAATGAAAGCAGTAGAATCACAGTTAACAATGAGGGAATATGAAGGTATAATGTAAATAAATTTATGAAACCTAAGGCAGTCATTATTTACGGTCAGCCAGGATCGGGAAAAGGAACGCAAGCCGAACTTTTAGTAAGAATTCACAACTTCATTAATTTTGATACCGGACGTTATTTGGAAAAAGAATTACATTCTCCAGAAGCAAATAAAAGCCAACTCTTAATAAAAGAAAAAAAACTTTTTGAAAGCGGAAAATTAAATACCCCTTCCTTTGTATTAAATATTGTTAAACGAGAAACAAAAAAATTAGCAGCATTAAAGGAAAATATAGTTTGGAGTGGTTCGCCTCGCACTTTATATGAAGCTTTTGGTGATAAAAAAAATAAAGGACTAATGCAACTTTTAACTCAAATTTTTGGAAAAGAAAATATTTATATTATTTTTTTAAAAGTAAAACCACAAACTTCAATTCAAAGAAATAGCACCAGAAAAGTTTGCAGTGTTTGCGGATTACAAGCGCTTGCTAAATCCAAAAATTTAACTTGCTCGCTTTGTGATGGAAAGCTAACCAAGCGAGTATTAGATAAACCTGAGGTAATTAAAATTCGAATTCAAGAATTTGAAAAAAGAACATTACCTATTATTAAAAAATTAAAAGAATCAAAATTTAAAATTTATCAAGTAAATGGTGAATTAAAACCATTTCAAATTTATAACCAAATTAAAAAAATTCTTAAATTAGAATGATTCATTATAAAAAACAAAAAGATATTGATGGTTTAAGAGAATCGGGCAAGATTCTTGTTTTGGTTTTACTTACTTTAAAAGAATTAGCAAAAGAAGGAATTGCGCTTGAAGAGCTTAACAAAAAAGCAATAGAAATGCTACAAAGGGCAGGAGCTACGCCAGCTTTTTTAAATTATCAACCAGAAGGAGCAAAAAAACCATTTCCAGCTGCTATTTGCGCTTCGTTAAACGAACAAATTGTTCATGGAATTCCAGATAAAAGAATTTTAAAAAATGGCGATGTGTTAAAAATAGATTTTGGTGTGGTTTATAAAAATTATATTACGGATGCTGCTTTAACCTTAGGAATTGGCAAAATTAGTGAAGAAGCTCAAAATTTAATCAACACAACCAAAGAAGCTTTAAATCAAGCAATTGAAACAGCTAAATTACCAAATACAAAATTAGGAGACATTGGATGGGTAATAGAACATACTGCAGAAAAAAATGGTTTAAGTGTGGTAAATGAGCTTACTGGCCATGGTGTGGGATTTAAACTACATGAGGATCCAACTGTTTATAATTACGGAGAAAAGGGAACTGGTATTACACTTAAAAGCGGATTAGTAATTGCAATTGAACCAATGATTAGTATTGGCTCTCCGTTAATTGTCCAAAATGAAGATGATAGTTTTTCAACAAAAGACGGATCTTTATCAGCACATTTTGAAAAAACAATTGCTGTCACCGAAAATGGCATTGAGGTTCTAACTCCTTTTTAATTTTATATTTTTTAAAATTAATCTTCAGAAACCTTTTGCGGTTTTTGCCAACTTGACCAATCACAATTTGGATAATTTGAACATCCGTAAAAAATTCTACCCTTGCGAGTTTTTTTAACAACAATTTCGCCCTCTTTGCATTTAGGACATTTTCCTAACGTTTCTTTGGTTAAATTGCTTTGAGGTAGTGGTTTTGTATTTTTACACTCAGGAAACCCGCTACACGCTAAAAACTTGCCAAATCTGCCCATTTTAATTACCATTGGCCGCCCGCATTTTTCGCATTTTTCATTTGTCATTTCTTCTTGAATAAAATTTTTCTTATCTAAGGTTTTATATTTATTTTCTAATTCTTGAGAAAATGGTTCATAAAACTCTCTTACTACCGTATGCCAATCTTTTTTACCCAAGGCAATTTTATCTAAATCTTCTTCCATTTTAGCAGTAAATTGAACATCAACAATTTGAGGAAAATTTTCAACTAATATTTTATTTACTAACCTGCCAGTTTCCGTTGGCTCTAATCTTCGATCTTTATTTTTTACCACATAATTTCTTTCCTGAATAACAGAAATGATGCTTGCATACGTTGACGGCCGACCAATGCCGTAAGATTCTAAAGTTTTAATTAAACTTGCTTCATTGTATCTAGCTGGAGGTTCGGTAGAATGTTTTTTACTTTCAACTTTGCTTAAACTGAGTTTTTCTCCAGCTACAAGCGGCGGAATATTTTTTTCTTCATATTCTTGCTCCCACACTTTTAAAAATCCATCAAATTTTAATGTTATTCCGTTTGCTTTAAAAAGATAATTTTTATTGCATTGGATTTCAGCTTCTTGCGTTAAAAAAATTGCCGGAGGCATTTGAGAGGCAATAAATCTTCTCCAAATTAGTTCATATAATTTTTGTTCTTTTTGTCCAACTTGAATTTCTGATGGCAGTAATCCTGGATTTGTGGGTCTAATAGCTTCATGTGCTTCTTGTGTAAGATGTGATTTATTTTTAAATCTTTGCGGTTGAGAAGGTAAATAATTAGCTCCATAAAGATTTAAAATAACATCCCGTCCAACTTTTAAAGCATCTTCTGCTAAATGCACGGAATCAGTTCGCATATAAGTAATAAATCCATTTTCATAAAGATTTTGAGCAAACATCATTGTTTGTTTAGCGCTAAAATAAAGGCGGCGATTTGCTTCTTGTTGTAAGGTACTTGTAATAAACGGCGGCAGGGGATTACGTTTTGTTTCTTTTTCAGAATATTTACTTACAAAAAAATCGCCAGTTTTAATTTCTTTTAAAATTTTTTCAACTTCTTTTTGATCTTTTATCCCTGGTTTAGGAATGGTTTGATTATTAATTTTATATAAAAATGCTTTAATTGCTTCTTCTTTTTTATTTTTTAAAAGAGCTTCTATTGTCCAATATATTTCCGGTTTAAAATTTTCAATTTCTTCTTCTCTTTTAACGATTAACATTAAAGCCACAGATTGCACTCTTCCTGCAGAAAGCCCCCGAAAAACTTTTTTCCACAGAAAAGGTGAAAGTTGATACCCCACTAATCTATCCAAAACCCTTCGCGCTTGCTGAGCATTAACTAAATGAATATCAATTTCTCTTGGAGCCTTTAAAGCATCATCAATAGCTTTTTTTGTAATTTCATGAAAAACAATTCGCGTTGTTTTTGGTGATTTTGGCGATGCTTGTGAATTTTCCAAACCAAGCGCTTGAGTAAGATGCCAAGCAATGGCTTCTCCTTCTCTATCGGAATCGGTAGCTAAAATAACACTTTGAGCCTTTGCTGCAATTTTTTTTAAATTGCTTACTACTTTTTTAGCTTTTTGAGGAATCACATAATGCGGCTCAAAATTATTTTCAATATCAACGCCTAAACGACTTTTGGGTAAATCCCTAATATGGCCGTAAGATGATTCAATTTTAAAATCTAACGGCAAAAAATTAGCAATGGTTTTTGCTTTTGTGGGTGATTCTACAATAATTAATTTCATAAATTATTTTTTTAACTTGTAAGCACCGTTTTTTTCTTCAATTTTCCCAGAAATAAAAAGAAACGTTATCTTTTCATTAATCTCTTGTATTTCAAGATTAGTAATTTCTGCTAATTTGTCAATAGTAACATAATCATTGCCTTTTAATGCTTCAAAAATTAAAATTTCTTTTTCGTCAAAAACTTCCTGATTTTTTTCAACATAAGGCAGTGTAAATCCATAATTTTCTAAAATTGGAAGTAAATCTTCTAAAATTTCTTCGCTTTTTGTTACTAATCTTGCTCCATTTCTAATTAAAAGGTGAGAACCTTCATAGTTTTTGTCCTTGACATTTCCCGGAAAAACAAAAACTTCTCTTCCTTCTTCGTAAGCAAAGCGAGCCGTGGCAAGTGAACCTGATTTTTTGGGCGCTTCAATAATAACAGTTGCTACACATAAACCGCTAATAATTCTATTTCTTTCTAAAAATCTATAAGGTAAGGGTGGCTCATTTTTTTCGTATTCAGAAATTAAGCATCCTCCTTTTTCTAAAATAGTAGCCGCCAAAGAGCGATGTACTGGAGGATAAATAACATTTAATCCGCTACCTAAAACAGCAACTGTTTTTTGAGGAACATCTAAAGCACCGCGATGACTGGCAGCATCTATTCCCAAAGCTAATCCACTAACAATTACAAAACCCCTTTTTGCTAACTCAAAACTAATTTGCCGAGCCAAAATTATTCCTTCTTCCGTCGCCTTTCTTGTGCCCACAAAAGCAATTGCCACTTCATCTTTTGTTGGCAAATTTCCTTGATAAAAAAACTCTTGAGGTGCGTTTTTTATTTCCTTTAAAAGCGGGGGATAATTTTGGTCAAAAATTGATATTTTTTTAATTTCCATAAATTTTCTTATTTTAATTTTAATGTTATAATTAAAAAAATGAATTATTTTAAAAATAAACTCATTTTAGAGCTTTCGATTTCCTTTATTATTATAGCAAGTTTGCTAGGCGGAATAATATTTTTTAAAAACAACATAAGCAATTATGCTCAAAAAACCACAGAACTTAAAGAAAAGCTCAACTATTTAACAAGCGGCGTGACATTACTTTCTGAACTTCAAAATCAATATAAAGAAGTAAGTGTTTATGAAAATAAGTTAAATAACATTATTCCTGCTTATTATGATTTAATTAACTTTCAGCAAGATGTTCAAGCATTAGCCGCAAGTCAAGGTTTAACTTATTCCTTTACTTTTGCTGGTGAAACACCTAAAGCTTCTAACAAAATTGGAGCTTTGGGATTTACAATTTTAGTTTCTTCTCAAGATATTAATAAACTACTAAACTTTTTAAATGATCTCCAACATTTTAGATACTTAATTACACTTGATAATATTTCTGTTAGTTATGAATCAAATGATTTAAAATTGGGTATTAATGGAAAAGTATTTTATAAATAAATGAAAAAAGATAAAAATCAATTTTTTATTTCTCCGCGCCAAAAAATATTTTTATTAATGGCGTTTTTAATGGTAATCATTACTGCCGCCTTAACAATATTTTTTATAACCAACTTGGGAATAAATATTAGCAAAAGTTTAAAAATGCCGGAAAATAAAATCCAAAAAGTAGAATTTGACATTGAGGGGTTAAAAAATTTAAACTTAATAAAGTAATTCAAAAAGCGCGTGTAGCTCAGTGGTAGAGCACAGTCCTGATAAGACTGGGGTCGGAGGTTCGATCCCTCCCACGCGCACAAAAGAAGGGCCTGTAGTTCAGTGGTAGAACGCCGCTTTTGCAAAGCGGAGATCAGGGGTTCGATTCCCCTCAGGTCCACTTTAAACAAAAACATTTGCAACAAGAAAAATAAACTGCTTGACAGTAATATTTTTTAAAAAATTTAATTTGCTTAAATTCCTTCCTTATTTGTATTTTATGGATTTATAATGGAACTGTATATGCAAATGAGAAATGAAACAAAAAATGTTATTTTAAGCGAAGATGTGTTGATTTTAAAAACGCTGATGGAAAAGGCAAGAGGATTGATAGATATAAATGAGGCGAAGGCAGCTTTCTTTAAAACCCGCTGGGGCATCCACACTTTTGGTATGAAATGGCCGTTGGACTGTTTAATTCTTGATAATTTGGGCAATGTAAAACGTATTAAGAAAAATTTAGTGCCTAATAGAATATTTTTTTGGTTGCCTATTTGGAATGGAGTCGTAGAACTTCCTGCTGGAAAAATTACAGAGACAAAAACAGAAATTGGTGATAAAATAAGTATTGTATGAAAAAATACAAAACAACAATGATTATTACTGCTATTTTAGTGAGTATAGTGTTAGCCATCTTTTTGGTTTTAAACAATCAAAAATCCACTTCACTGAAACAGTCAGTATCTACAGTTAATTCCGTAACAATGCCAGACGGTTTGGAAGTTAAAGATGTTACAGTTGGTAGAGGTGCAGTAGCTGAGGTGGGGGACAAGGTAACAGTTAACTACGTTGGATCTTTCTCAAATGGCAATGTTTTTGATGCTTCTTCAAACCACAGTCCAAACGGCTTTACTTTTACACTCGGGGCAGGTGAAGTTATTAGGGGTTGGGATGAGGGTGTTTTGGGAATGAGAGTGGGTGGAGAAAGAAAACTAATTGTCCCACCTTCTTTGGCTTACGGTTCCACTGGCACACCTGGCGGCCCAATTCCACCAAATGCAACACTTTATTTTGATATCACTCTTTTAAATGTCCAGAAATCTCATTAGCGGTATTTCTTTTTATGATTTAATTTTGCAATTTAATCTTTCACTTACTCGGATTTTTATAGATTCATCAAACGAGGTGTCACATTAGGTGTTAGCTTAACATTTGCTTGAAAGAAAAACAAAAAAGTATAAAATTAACTTATCATGAATACACTTTTAGAGGTTAAAAATTTAAATGTAACTTTGGATGGAGAAAAAATTATAGAAAATTTATCTTTTGAAGTCACTAAAGGAGAAATTTTAACCATTTTAGGACCAAATGGAGCAGGGAAAAGTGTACTACTAAGAACACTTTTAGGGCTTTTACCTTATGAAGGAACAATTAACTGGCAACAAAAATTAAAAATTGGTTATTTACCTCAAGGTTTAACTCAATTAAAATTTAAAGATTTTCCAATTACCGTCCAAGATTTTTTTGCCTTAAAAAATCCCAAACCAAACATTGAAGAAGTAATAAAATTTATTTCTTTAGTTGGATTAGAAAAAGATACTTTGCTAAAAAACGCCGGTAGTTTATCGGGCGGACAATTTCAAAGAATATTAATAGCATGGGTCTTAATTTCTAAACCTCATATTATTTTTTTTGATGAACCCACAAGCGGCATAGATATTGGTGGGGGCGAAACAATTTATTCTCTTTTGTATCAAATTTGGGAAAAAGAAAAACTAACAATTTTTCTTGTTACTCATGATCTTAATATTGTATCTAAATATTCCACTCAAGTATTATGTTTAAATCGCAAAGGACATCAATGTTTTGGTCCTCCAAGCGAAATTTTAACTTTAGAAACATTATCAAAAGTTTTTGGTACAGAAATTAAATTTTATAAACATCATTAAATAAACATATGCAACATCAATTAATACTTAGTTTAATAAGCGGGGTCTTTATTAGCGGGGTAGCAAGCTATCTTGGAACACTAATGTTATCCAAAAAAATGTCGGTTGTTGCCGAACCGTTATCTCATTTAGCATTTCCAGGCGTTGCTTTAGCAATAATTTTGGGATTTAACATTTCACTTGGGGTAACTCCTTTTGTAATTTTAGGAGCAATTTTAATTTGGCTTTTGGAAGAAAGAACAAAACTACCAATGGAAAATTTATCAGCAATTGTTTTTGCGGCCGGCGTTGGGGGTGCTCTTCTTTTTTTACCAATTGATAAAGCAGAAGAAGTATTGGTTGGAAAAATTGAAAAAATAACTTCTCTCGAAACAATAATCGTAGTTATTGCTAGTCTGTTTGTTTTTTATATCATCCAACGGCTTTATCAAAAAATGATGTTAATTAATGTACACGAAGACTTGGCAGTGATTGAGGGTATAAATATTAAATTATATAACTTACTTTATTTGCTAAGTATTGCAATTGCAGTGGCTTTAGGTGTTGATTTGGTTGGGGGATTAATCACCACAGCCTTAATTGCCATTCCTCCAGCAGCAGCAAGAAATATAAGTAAGGGGCTGCAATCGTACAAAATTTGGGCAGTTATTTTGGGAATAACTGCAGCAATTGCAGGAATTTTAATTGCTCACTTTTTACATTTACCAACCGGACCGCTCGTGGTCGTTTCAAATGTGGTTTTGTTTTTAATTTCAATTGCCTTTCATAAACAATCATTTTAAATATTGAATTAAAAATATTTTACAAAAATTGGTTGGGGGTTTAAAAATGATATATTTAGTGCAAAAGTTAGTTGTTAAATTTTATAATTTTAAAAATTAAATCCGCAATAAAACATAACTAAAAATTTTAAAACTTGTAATTTTTTGTTTCTTTACTATATAATTTAAAAATGTCAATTTTAAAAAAAGAAAAAAATACGCAAAAAGTAGAAAGATTAATTTTTACT